>Ga0268360_1003150_pt1 | contig 10998 bp, 7 predicted proteins | sample BioMet11_FD_192465 | JGI IMG/M metagenome (GOLD analysis project Ga0268360, IMG submission 192465) | Sewage microbial communities from Oakland, California, United States - Biofuel 11 (Illumina Assembly) | ecosystem: Engineered > Wastewater > Sewage > Unclassified | place: USA: California... | reverse complement strand
TGCTCAAGAACATGTTCTTCGGCGTGATCGGCAAGGACACGCCTGTTGAAAGCATGAGCTATTTGAAGAATATCGTTCCGTTCATCAAGCAGATGCAAGGGGTTAGCCCACAAACGAAGAAACCCCGGTCCCAGGCCTGCGTGAATCGATACTGCGACTACCTGGACGCCATGTTCAACTTCGGCATTGAGATGGAGCTCATCTCTAGGAACCCTATGAAAGGACGGAAGAAAGCGAAGGAGCGTCCCCGTGATGTCCAGGTCAACATTGATGACCTCCGCCGGATTATGGACTATGCTGCACCCCATATCCGCTGGGCGATGGAGGTGTGCTTCAACCTGGGCACCCGCCCTGGCCCGTCGGAGCTTTTCGCCTTGCGCTGGGAGCACGTGGATTTCGAGAAGTCCACGGTCAGGATATACGCGACCAAGACGAAGACCTTTCGGACGGTACCAGTGACGGCGGCATTTCTGGAGCGGTTGCGGGTGATGCAAGAAAAAAGTGAATCCGGGCACCTCGTTGAGTATGCGGGCAAATCGGTGAAAACGATACGGCATGGTTTCAATAAAGCATGTGCCAAGGCTGGAATCACGGTGGACGTGCGGATGTATGACTTGCGGCATCTTTTCGCCACGACCATGCTGGCCAATGGTGCTGATTTGGCGGCGGTGTCGAAACTGATGGGGCACTCGACAGTGAAAATGACCGCCGACGTATACTACCATTACCTTGAAGGCGAGAAGGAAAAGGCAGTGGGGAAGTTGCCCAGCCTTGTTGGAGTCTAAGGTGATTGATGGCGAGAGGTTCTTCGGAGCCTCTCGTTTTTTTTAGATGCTGCACCTCACAGATGTTGTTTTGGATTATGGGGGGGCCATGGAACAGGTCGTCATTGAAAATCCCGTCATCAACTCGCCTTTCTCTGAACCCACCCGGCACTTCCGGTTCAACGATGATGGCATCACCAATGAAATCATAGCGGAACGACGGGAAAGCGCCTGTTTTGTCCCCATCCCGCGACCGAAAAAGAAAAACCGGCAACTTCCCCTTTTGCCCGATACGGAATGGACGCAAGACCGCTACAAGGTCAACGAGTTCGTCAATAAAATAAGGCATAAGGTCGGTCTTTGGCGCAGGGGCGGGTATGCTGGGGTTACACCCGTCACGGCACATCTGCTTGCCTACTGGACGGCACCGGAGCGGGAAAAAAAGCTTTTCTTCTGCCAGATTGAAGCGCTGGAAACCCTTATCTACATCACTGAGGTGGCCTCCCGCGCCGGCGATCAATGGATTGCCAACACGCTTCGTGAGTCCAACGCCATGTCCAATCCGGGACTTCCCCGCATGGCGATCAAGATGGCCACTGGCGCGGGCAAGACCGTTGTCATGGCCATGCTCATTGCTTGGCAGGCCTTGAACAAGCTGGCCGCTTCGCGCGATCCGCGTTTCTCCGACACCTTCCTCCTCATCGCTCCGGGCATCACCATCCGCGACCGCTTGCGCGTCCTTTTACCGAACGATCCGCAGAACTATTACCGGCAGCGGGATGTCATCCCGAGTCAATCCATCGAAGCGCTTGGGCAGGCCAAATTCCTGATTACCAATTTTCACGCCTTCCGGCTTCGGGAAAAGGCCAAGATCGGCAAGGTCACCAAGTCCATGTTTCAGGATGGCGGCAAGGCGTTTCTGGAAACGCCTACCGAAATGGCCCGGCGTGTGTGCCGGGAATTGGGCAACAAGAAAAATATCATTGTCATCAATGACGAGGCGCACCACTGCTATCGCCGTAAGCCCGACGGCGAGGATGAGAAGCTCTCGGGCGAAGACCGCAAGGAAGTCCAAAAGCGCGAGGAAGAGGCCCGCATTTGGATTTCCGGCATCGAGGCCGTCAAGGCCAAGATCGGCGTCAAGGCCATTTACGACTTGTCCGCCACGCCGTTTTTCCTTCGCGGTTCGGGTTTTGGCGAAGGGACGCTGTTCCCGTGGGTCGTCTCCGATTTTTCGCTTATCGACGCCATCGAGGCGGGCATCGTCAAGGTGCCGCGCGTGCCTGTGTCCGACAACTCCGGGACCGGCGAGCAGCCCACCTACCGCGATCTCTGGACCCGTATCCGGGAGGACCTGCCCCATAAAGGCCGGAAGACCGAAGCGGTCGAGGGGGAACCGAAACTCCCGCTGGAATTGCAGGGAGCCTTGCACAGCCTCTACAGCAACTATGAGAAGTATTATCGCCAGTGGGAGCAAAATGACGAGGCCAGGGCCAAGGGACTGACGCCGCCGGTCTTCATCGTTGTGTGCAACAACACCAATGTGTCGAAGCTCGTTTTCGATGCCATTGCCGGTTGGGAGAAGACCATCGGCGACAAGACCGTCGTCCAGGCCGGTCAGCTCCCCATCTTTCGCAATGACGATGGCCACGGCGGATGGCTCAAACAGCCGAATTCGATCCTTGTGGACAGCGAGCAGCTTGAATCCGGCGAGGCCATGAGTGTGGAGTTCAAGAACTTCGCCGCGCGGCAGATCGAGGAATTCAAGGCGGAATATCAGATTCGATTCCCTGGACGCGACGGCGAAACTCTCACTGATGAAGACCTCATGCGCGAGGTCATGAACACTGTTGGCAAGGTCGGCAAGTTGGGCGAGCATATCAAGTGCGTGGTGAGCGTCTCCATGCTGACCGAAGGTTGGGATGCCAACACGGTGACGCACATTTTGGGCGTTCGGGCCTTCGGCACGCAGCTTCTCTGCGAGCAGGTCGTTGGCCGGGCGTTGCGCCGCATGAGCTACGCGGCCGACGACAATGGTTTTTTCTCGCCGGAATACGCCGAAGTCTACGGCGTGCCGTTTTCCTTCATTCCGTGCAGCGGCATGCCGGCCGAACCCAAGCCGGGGCCTATGCCGACACGGGTCCGCGCCCTGGAAAGCCGCATCGACTGCGAGATCACCTTCCCGAGGCTCCTCGGCTACCGGTATGACCTTTCGGGCGAAAAGATTGCCGCCACCTTCGACGCGGATTCTGGCCTGGCCCTGTCCACGAACGAAGTTGCCACCCGTACGGAAAACGCGGCCATTGCCGGCAAATCGAGCATCCACACTTTGGATGACCTCAAAAGACGTCGGGAGCATGAGGTGGCCTTTTCCTTGGCCAAGCAGACCTTGGAAAAATACTTTCCCGAACAGGCCTGGCTTTTCCCGCAATTGCTCGCCATTACCAAGCGATGGCTGTCCACCTGCCTGATGTGCAAGGACGACACGTTCCCCCAGCTGCTTTTGCTGACGGAATACGCGCATGATGCGACGGATCGTATTTACAAGGCCATTGTCCGTTCCAGTGAAGGCACTCCGGCCCTGAAGCCCATTATCCGGCCCTATGATCCTGTCGGGTCCACGCGCTACGTGGATTTCGACACCACCCGCCCGGTCTATGCCACGCGGGCAGACAAGTGCCATATCTCCCACGTGGTGGCCGACAGCAACTGGGAGATCAAGTTCGCCCAGACTTTGGAAGACATGCCGGAAGTGATTCGCTATGTGAAAAATCATGGCCTGAATTTCACCATCCCGTACACACTGGCCGGCGAAGAGCATAGTTATTTCCCTGATTACATCGTCCACCTGGATGACGGGCACGGCCCGGACGATTTGCTCAATCTTATTGTCGAAGTTTCAGGCGAGAAGAAAAAGGACAAGGACGCCAAGGTGGCCACGGCCCGGACGTTATGGGTCCCATCCGTCAACAACCATGGCGGATTCGGGCGTTGGGACTTCATTGAAATCGTCGATCCGTGGAATGCGGAGCATTGTATCAGGGCGTATCTTTCGGCGAAGACGCAACCCACGGAGGGGAAGTAGCATGGCCAGGAGCAGCAAGACCGGAGACAAGGCGGCCGTCGGTGTGGCCAGCATCCACCACAAGGACAGCCGCACCAATATCCCGACCGAGGAGTTGCGCGATTTCATTGCCGACGAGGAAGCGTCTCCCAAGACCATGCTCTACCCGCGCGATCCGTCCCTTGATCCGCAGCTTGTCTGGAAGGGCAAGGATGAGCAGGACCGGGAAGACCTCGCCGTGCCGGTCGTGCCGATCTACATTCAGGAAAAGATCCATCCGCAGGCGATCATCGACGCCCTGCCGCGCAAGGACAAGCCCGGCGGCGAGCAGGGTTCTCTTTTTGCCGATTTCAACGGCATCGGCGACGACTTCGACAAGAAGGTGGATTTCTACCACCACGACCAGCACTGGACCAACCGTCTGATTCTTGGCGATTCGCTTTTGGTCATGACCAGCCTAGCCGAGAAGGAAGGCCTCAAGGGCAAGGTGCAGACCATCTATTTCGATCCGCCATACGGCATCAAGTTCGGCTCCAACTGGCAGGTCTCTACGCGCAAGCGCGACGTGAAGGACGGCAAGGCCGAGGATGCCACGCGCCAGCCGGAACAGATTCGCGCCTTCCGGGATACCTGGCAGCTGGGCATCCATTCCTATCTGGCCTACCTGCGGGACCGTCTCACTGTGGCTCGGGAGTTGCTCACCGAGACGGGGAGCATTTTCGTCCAGATCGGGGATGAAAATGTGCATCTGGTTCGGTGTGTCTTGGATGAAGTCTTTGGAAGTGAAAATTTTGCAGGTCAAATAACTTTTTATAAGACAGCATCACAGAATGCGCAGGGCATACCTTCAATTGCAGATTATATAATTATTTATGCAAAATGCAGAAAGTGTCAAAAAATGAGATCATTATATAAAATTAAGTCATCGGGTGAAAGAGGAGCAAAACAATATACCTATGTTATATCCCAAGATTTTGAAACAGTTAGGCCGATGACTGACTCAGAATTGCTAAGTAATAGCTTTATTCCAGATGGATGGAAAGTCTGCTGTCTTGGGCCTACAACGTCACAAGGATTTCAAGAGGGGAGGAGCGGAAAATATAAATTTCAGGGGCAATCTTTTCTTCCTAGTACTGGAAGGCATTGGAGCTACGACCCAAATCCAGGAAAAGAAATGGACAGGCTTGCAAAGATTGGCAGAATAAGAAAAGCCGGGAAAGGTCTTCGATCAATTCTTTTAGCGGAAGACAACCCTTCGACTGAGCTTGATAATGTCTGGATGGATACTGGAACAGGTAGTTTTACAGAAGACCAAATTTATGTCGTTCAGACTTCAAATAAAGTCATTGAGCGTTGCATTCTCATGACCACCGACCCCGGCGATCTTGTTCTCGACCCTACTTGCGGCAGCGGTACAACTGCCTACATGGCCGAGCAGTGGGGGCGGCGCTGGATCACCACCGACACCAGCCGCGTGGCCCTGGCCCTGGCCCGGACGCGCATCATGGCCGGCAAGTTTCCCTATTACCTGCTGGCCGACTCGCCCGAAGGCATAAAAAAGGAAGCCGAGCTGGCCGGCCTGCCGCCGGAGTATCATCAGACTGATGGGGATATCCGCCAGGGCTTCGTCTACAAGCGCGTGCCCCACGTGACCCTCAAATCCATAGCCAACAACCCGGACATCAAGGAAGGCATGACGCGCGAGCAAATCGACGCGGCCATCGCCCGCCACGCCGATACCGAACGGCTCTACGACCAGCCCTACGAGGACAAAAAGACCGTGCGCGTGGCCGGGCCGTTCACCGTCGAAAGCCTGTCGCCGCATCGCGTCCTGTCCCCAGCCGACGACAATTGCGACGGGACGGTCTCCGAAGAGGAAGGCCGGCGGCAACAGGATTTCGCCACCATGATCCTGGACAACCTGCGCAAGGCCGGGGTCCAGAACACCAAGAAAAACGAACGCCTCGTCTTCGACCGGCTGGACCCGTTCGCCGGCACCTGGATTCAGGCCACAGGCGAATATACCGATGCCGACGGCAAACTCCGCCGCGTGGCCGTGTCCCTCGGCCCGGAACACGGGACCGTCGGCCCGCAGCACATCAAGGAAGCGGCCAAAGAGGCCGTACAGGGCCTCGGCCATGACCTGCTTATCGTGTGCGGCTTTGCTTTCGATCCCCACGTTGACGAGGAAGCCAAACGCTATGGCGCCATCACCGTATTGCCCACGCGCATGAATCCCGACCTGTCCATGGGCGACGAACTGCTCAAAAAAACCGGCGCGGCCAATCTGTTCATGATTTTCGGGGAACCGGACGTGGACATAGCGCCCCAAAAAGACGGGCAATTCATGGTGCGCATCAAGGGCCTGGACGTCTACGACCCGACGACCGGCGAGATACGTCCCTCTTCCGTGGATGACATCGCCTGCTGGTTCATCGACACCGAATACAACGGCGAAAGCTTCTTCGTACGCCACGCCTACTTTACCGGCGCGGATGAGCCCTACGAGAAGCTCAAGAAAGCCCTGCGTGCGGAAATCGACGAAGCGGCCTGGGCCGAGCTGTACCGAACGGAAAGCCGCCCCTTCCCCAAGCCAGAGACCGGTAAAATTGCCGTGAAGGTCATCAACCACTATGGGGATGAGGTGCTGAAGGTCTACAGCGTCTAAGCAAGGATACTTGTTCATGTCGAAAACAATGCACGAATTTCGTGATCCAGTCCATAGCTTTGTAAAACTCGATAGTGATGAACGAATGTTGATAAATTCAGAGCCCTTTCAAAGGCTTCGCTATATCCATCAGCTGGCGATGACGTATCTTATCTATCCAGGGAGTACGCATACAAGATTTGAGCATTCAATTGGATGTATGTATTTGGCTACTCGAATTTTTGATACAATCACTTCCCATGAAAATTTACAAAAACTTCCATATGAAGTACGAGAGAGAATTCCAGAAATAGAGCGAAGTGACAGATTTCAGTATTGGCGAAAAACATTACGTCTTGCAGCTTTATGCCATGATCTAGGACATTTACCATTTTCTCATGCAGCAGAGGATTTATTACCTCCTGGTATTAATCATGAGACAATGACAAAACGGTTTATTCTAGAGGGAATGCTCGATATTTGGGCTAAGATGGAGCCACAGCCGAATCCGAAAAAAATAGCAAAAATTGCCGTAGGAGAAAAAGACGCTCAAGAGCTACTTCCGTTCAGCCCGTGGGAGAGAATCCTTTCTGAAATTATAACAGGTGACGTATTTGGCGCAGATCGAATGGATTATCTGTTGCGTGACTCTTTTTACGCAGGGGTCACATACGGACATTTTGAGCATAACCGCCTTATTGATACAATGCGCATTCTTCCTGGAACGGCGCAAGACGATACCGAGGAATATAACTCGGAGCCGGAACTAGGTATTGAGCAAGGAGGACTTCAGGTTGCGGAATCGCTCCTTGTCGCTCGATATTTTATGTTTACGCAGGTTTATTTCCACAATGTGCGGCGCATTTATGACATCCATTTAAAATCATTTTTAAAATCAACGCTTGAGAAGGGTGTTTATCCTACAGAGTTGGATGCCTTCCTGGCAACAACAGATAATGAGATATTGAGTAAAATTCGTGCCGCAGCTCGGAGCAGCTGTGCGGCTGGCCATAAAGACGCTTCGCGTATCTTATATCGAAATCATTTTAGAAAAGTCTATCAACTTATGGCCCAGGATTGTGTGAATAATCCATTCGCCTTGGATGATATCTCCGCAGAACTTAAAGACTATGTTGGAATTGATAATGTAATTGTCGATGAAATAAACAAGGAAACTGCTAGCAAAAGTGATTTCCCAATTCAAGCCGATGACGGGCGCATCATATCCGCTCACGGGCAGTCACAAGTCATGACCTCGCTGCCGGCAGCCTCCACAGCGTATCTTTTCGTCAATCCTGAGCAGAGGGAAAAGGCTTGCTCTTGGATCAAGAAAAACGTAGACACTTTCCTCAAACCGAGGAGCGAGCACCATGCTTGACATCGACAAATCGGCAACGATCTTGTCGCTCGTTGCGTACTTGCGAGAAAATGAAAGCTGGACAGGGGAAACCCATGTTCAGAAGGCCGTGTTTTTTTTGGATAAAAAGTGTAATGTCCCGACATCATTTAACTTTATCCTCTATAAACACGGACCATATTCGTTCGACCTCCATGAGACACTGGCCACACTTTTCGCCACGTGCCTCCTTGAACACCAAGTCCAGCTACGCTACGGGCCGCGTATCCAATTGACGGACTCTGGCAAGAAATTTCTTGGCAAGTATGCCCAACAGATTTCTTCGAAGGAAAATTCCATCAAGACTGTCGCGACTTGGTTTGGAAGGAAAGGTGTAGCTGAGTTGGAAAAAGTGGCCACTGCCCTTTGGGTGCAAAAAGAATCACCTGCCTTACCTGATGTCGTCAAGGCTGAGCGCATTCACGAAATCAAGCCCCATATTCCCGTTGAGGACGCTAGCCAAGCGCTTCAGACAGTAGCAGCTTTACCGTGGTAGCCTTCAGTATAGTGTAACTCCTTTAGGCATTGGATCGATTTGATATATAAATTCGTCCAATTGTATCCTCAAAGCATTTAACTTGAGGAACTTCAGTGATGCCGGAAGATATTCGCTGGAAACAGCGGTTTGAAAACTATATAAAGGCGCTCCAGACACTTTCCGACGCCGTAGAATTGGCTAAAAAGCGGCCACTCTCGATGCTGGAAGAGCAGGGAGTGATCCAGTCATTCGAATTCACGCATGAACTCGCCTGGAATGTCTTGAAGGATTACCTTGAGTACCAAGGCATCCTGGATATCGTTGGTTCGCGAGGGGCCATCCGCGAGGCGTTCAAGAATGGACTGATTGAAGATGGCGACACTTGGATGACGATGATCCGGGACAGGAATCTCTCCTCGCACACCTACGATCAGGGGACGGCCCAAGACATCATCAAGAGAATCCTGGAGGAACATCATCCGGCTTTTTTGAAAATGTCCAAGAAATTCAGTATAATTTACGAGCAATCTGGAAACGAGTGATGCAGTTCGGGCTCAGCGAGCAAACAATAGAAAGAATCAACTCGGTTTTCGCAAGGCACCCCGAGGTTGAAAAGGTGGTGCTTTATGGATCACGTGCCAAGGGAACGTATAAGCCAGGTTCGGATATCGACTTGACTCTTTATGGCAACGAAATTTCCCAGAAGGAAACGAACAAAATCCTCGATGAACTTGAGGAGCTTGATCTGCCCTATAGCATTGACCTTTCAGTGTTCAGTCGGCTGAGCCACGTTCAATTACGCGATCACATTGAACGTGTTGGCGTTGTGTTCTATGCTCGCCACCTTGATAGTCACATTGGCTGTCACATCACATGATCGTTGGCAGGCGCGCCACAGTCGCTGTGGCTGTCCGTTGGCGGTCCGTTGGCTGATGCGCCACAGACCTCCTGATGACTGTTGGCAGGAGCCAACAAAGGCTCTGTGGCTCCCCGCCACGGCTTTAAAAATGTTTAATAATTTCAATATACTTTTGGCATGGCATTCAGGCGAACTAAGGCCTATTTGATAGACATATCAAGGAGTTGCAGAACCACTTTTTCGGACGGTTGAAGCCCTATTCAAGAGTCCGGGTGGATACCCTGCCTTATTTTTATCTATTTGTTTTCATTTGATAAATTTTGAAAATTTGAGAGGGGATCGCTTGAAAGGTACTCAAGCGATCCCTCCCCCTGCCGCCCTGGTCTCCCAAATCCGTTGCCGGTGCTGCATAAAATCTCTAATCTTACCCATGCAATCCTGTAGCACAAGCGCCGCATCAATCCGCCTGCAGGGGATGAACAGGGGGGGGCGCTTCCCCAGAGTATTATGCGGCACACAGGCACGTGTGGCTTTTCTTCTTTAATTCAGGTATAATAGCCAGATCCTTTCACCCCAGCCACGCAAGAGGGGCGCTTCGTGAGCCAGCAGTATCAGCCGCCGTTCTCAATCACGCCAGCCATTGTCACCCTCGTCGGCAAGATCAGCGAAGCCGTCGGGCGGCTAACCATCCTCCACGAGCAGTCGAAGTCGCTCCGGTTGCGACGCATCAACCGCGTCCGCACTATACGAGGGTCGCTTGCTATCGAAGGGAACCAGCTCACCGAAGCGCAGGTAACGGCCATCCTGGACGGAAAAAGGGTCATTGCGCCACCTCGAGAAGTCCAGGAAGTTCGTAATGCTCTTGCCGCCTATGAGCGCTTTGACGATTGGGAGCCTGCCGCTGAGAAGGATTTGTTGGAAGCGCATCGCATCCTGATGTCCGGTCTGATTGATGAGGCCGGAAACTATCGCCATGGTGGGGTCGGCGTGATGGAGGGTTCCCATGTCATGCACATGGGGCCGCCGGCGGATCGCGTCCCAGCGCTGATGGGAGATCTTTTTCATTGGTTGGCTACGAGTGATGCTCATCCACTGATCGCCAGTTCCGTGTTCCACTATGAGTTTGAGTTCATCCACCCCTTCGTGGATGGGAATGGTCGCATGGGGCGGTTGTGGCAGAGCCTCATTTTGGCCAGCTGGAATACCTTGTTTGCTGACCTCCCAGTGGAAAATCTGATCGTTGAGCATCAATCCGAGTACTATCACGCCTTACAGGAAAGCACGCGACAAGCTGACAGCTCACCCTTTATCGAGTTTATGCTTACGATGATTTTCGATGCGGTTGCCGCCTCCGCCCCCCAAGTTACCCCCCAAGTTACTCCCCAAGTTTGTCAGTTGTTACTGGTCATGGACGGTGAAATGTCCCGTGAAGCGCTGCAAGATTTGCTTCATTTACAAGACCGGAAGTCATTTCGAGCTCGTTATCTCAGCCCAGCCCTTGCGGATGGTTTCATTGAAATGACCAGACCGGACAAGCCAAATAGCCCTCTGCAGCGATATCAAATCACGGAGAAAGGGCGGGAGTGGCTACAACTTCGTCGGGGACAATAGGCCGTCAAGCGCGAAACGTAGAATTTTTACAACAGTAACGACAAAATATGTCCGATGTACAAAGCAATTCTCCGCTCGAGTCTGAACTCGATGAGCTGCATCGACTACGAAAGGAGAATGCTCGTCTCAAGGAATTGCTCGCTCGCCACGGCGTGTCATGGGAAGAAATCCCTGCGACT
>Ga0268360_1003147_pt1 | contig 11010 bp, 6 predicted proteins | sample BioMet11_FD_192465 | JGI IMG/M metagenome (GOLD analysis project Ga0268360, IMG submission 192465) | Sewage microbial communities from Oakland, California, United States - Biofuel 11 (Illumina Assembly) | ecosystem: Engineered > Wastewater > Sewage > Unclassified | place: USA: California... | reverse complement strand
CCACGGCGTTGTTCATGTTGCTCCGGGCGTTGTGGGCGAGGAAGGAGCCCCGGGCGTTGAGGAGTTCGGCCTCGCCCTCGGTGAGCCACACGCCGTGGCCCACTATGGTCTTGGGGCCGAGGCAGCCCGCGGAGTCGAGGCGGGTGGCCAGGTCCGCCCCGAAGCGGTAGCGGGAGTCCACGGCGTCGAACTTGTCCTCGCCGAGGTGGATGTGGGCGCCCCTGCCCGTGGAGCGAACGGCGTCGCCTAACGCGGCCAAGGTGCCGTCGCCGATGGTGAACCCGGCGTGGCCCCCGATGGCCCCGTCCACGAGAGGGCGCTCCCCGGCCGCGCGGGCGGCGTCGATCTCCCGGGCGAAGCGGACGTTCTCCCGGACGCCCGCCCGGGCCCCGTCCACGCCGTTGCGCTCCGTGGTCTCGTAGCACAGGAGGCCCCGCATCCCCACTTCCTCGTAGGCGGCCCGCATGACCGAGAGGCTGCCGTCTATGGCCTCGGGCCCCGCGTGGTGGTCCACGAGGCTCGTGACCCCGCAGGCGGCGGCCTCGGCGCAGCCGTAGAGGGTGCTGGCCTCGAGGATGGGCAGGTCGACGGCCCGGTCGAGGCGCCACCAGAGGTGCTGCAGCTGCTGGACGAAATCCTTGGATGCCTCGATGTCCACCAACATGCCCCTGGCGAGCACCGAGTAGAGGTGGGTGTGGGCGCAGACGAGGCCCGGGGAGAGGTAGGCTCCCGAGACCCGCTTGGCGCCGGGGTGCTTGGCCGCGAGGCCTGTCCCGGTCTCGGTGATCTGGCCGGCGGAGGGCTCGCCCGGCGAGGCCACCGCCACGTCCATGGGCTCCGAGACCGCGGGGGGCTCGAAGGAAATCACTCGGACGGACTCGAAGAGTATCATCGCGATCCCCCTAGGAGGTAAGTATGCTCGCGGCGGACGGTCCGCGCCAGGGCGGCCATGGATCCGTCTCCCTGCCCGCCCGACCTCTCGGCGGCGAGCTCCCGGACCGGGCCTCCCGGCTCGTCCCTGACGAGGAGCTTCGCCCGGTCGGAGCCGACGATGTAGCAGAAACCGGCGTTGCGCGAAGCTCGCAGGGCGTCGGCGGTCCTGAAGAGGGTGGGCTTGCCTCGGAAGGGCTCCCCCTCGTAGGGGCAGAAGACCCCGCAGTTGCCGCACTCGTTGCACAGGGCGTCGACGTGGAGGATCTGGATCGATTGGGCCAGCCCGGCCTCGGGCCCGGAGATCGGCAGGGCGAAGTTGGCCCGGTTGGGGCATACCTCCACGCAGCGGAGGCACGCCGAGTCGCAGGAGAGGCAGCGCTCGGCCTCCCGAGACACGAAGGCCTCCCTGCCGGGCCCCTCGGCCGCCGGGGCGAGGCTTTCGGCGAAGCGGCCCCGGGCCGCGAGCTTGGCCCGGTCCGGCCCTGGGGGCGCGTAGGGCGAGGACGGCAGCTCGGCTCCTGCGGCCCGGAGGATCGCGGCGGCCGCCCTCCGGCCGTCGGCCTCGGCGGAGATGATCGAGGCGGGACCCCTCGCGGCGTCCCCTCCGACGTATACGCCCGCGGTCCCGCTCGCCTGGGTAGAGGGGTCGACGATCGGCCGGCCGTCTTCCCCGCAGGGGATGCCCAGGTCCTCGAGGAGGCCCGTGTCCGGAGCCTCGCCCACGGCGGCCACGAGGAGGTCGCAGCCGAGGCTCGCGGTCTCGCCGGTGGGCGCCGGGGACCTGCGCCCCGAGGCGTCCCGCTCTCCCATCCGCATGACCCGGAGCTCCAGCCTGGCGCCCTCGGCGCCAGCGACGGCCCTCTCGGGCAGGGTGAGCTCCAGGAGCTTCCCTCCCTCCGCCAGGGCTTCCTCGAGCTCCTCCCGGTCCGCCGGCATCTCATCCCGGGTCCGGCGATACGATATCCGCACTTCCTCGACGCCGGGTAGCCTGAGGGCGAGGCGGGCCGCGTCCATGGCGGTGTTCCCGCCGCCGGCGACCACGATCCGCCTGGGCTCGCCGTAATTCCAGCCCGACCCGGCGAGCCGCGCCGATGCGGCCGCGAGGAATTCCAGGGCGTCCACCTGGGGGACTGCCTCTCCCTGGATCTCGAGCTTCCGGGCCACCGGGGCGCCCGAGGCCACGAAGAAGGCGCCGAAGCCCTCGGCCTTCAGGGCCCGGAAGTCCCGGACTTCGGCCTTGAATCGGAACTCGACGCCCAGGGCCTTCACTCGGTCGATGTCCCGGGCGAGATCCTCCCTGGGGATGCGGAAGCCGGGGATCACGTTGGCCGGCACTCCCCCCGGCTCGGCCGAGCGGTCGAAGACCGTCACCCGGGCCCCCGAGCGGGCGAGGTGGTAGGCGCAGGAGAGCCCCGCGGGGCCGGCGCCGACGACGGCGGCCCGGAGCCGAGCCGGGGCGGTCGGCGCCCCACCGGAGGCCGGGGTCGGGACGGCGGCCGCCTTGGCCGCCGCCAGCTTGACCGCCCGGATCTCCACGGGCCCCTCGTAGTCGTTCCGGCAGCAGACCTTCTGGCAGACGTGGTCGCACAGGGTGCCGGTGGTGAAGGCCAGGGGATTGTCGGCGAGGATGGTCTCGAGGGCCTCGCCGGTCTTCCCCGCGGCGCAGAGCCGGATGTACTCCGGCACCTTCTGGTGCACCGGGCAGGCCTCCACGCAGGGGGCGGCGAAGCAGTCGAACAGGGGGAGGTCCCGCTGGATCGAGGCGGCGCCGGTTTTCCAGCCCTTGCGGTACTCGGGCCGCTTCCGGGCCTCGGAGGCCAGGCGGGAGAGGGCCCGGGGGTCGGGCCGGTCGGGGGAGCCGGCGATGGCCGCGACCGCGGCCTCGGCCGCCGGGATGAGCCTGAGGTATCCGCCGGGCTTCAGGATGTCCGTGGCGATGGTGATCGGCCCGAGGCCCGAGGCGACCAGGTCGCCGGCGTTCCTCGCCCAGGCGCCGCCGCAGTAGGAGAAGCGGGAGTCCCATCCGGGGAGGGCCGAGGCGAGCCTGGAGGCCAGCTCGACGGTTAGGGGGTACAGGGCCCTGCCCGACATGTAGCGCTCAGCCCCGGGGAGGAATCGCCGGCCGCCCTCTGGCGCGTTGGCGTTGGCGAGGGTGTTGGAGAGCTTCACGCCGAAGCGGCGCCCCCGGGCCGCGGCCTTCGCCTTCAGGGACGCGACGAGTCCGAGGGCGTCGGGGAACTGGAGGTCGTGCTCGAAGTTGTCCCGCCGGATCTCCACGTCCTTCCAGCCGGTCTCGTCGAGGATCTCGCGGGCCGAGTCGTAGCCCAGGAGGGTCGGGTTGAGCTTCACGAAGGCGTCGAAGCGCTTCTCCTCGATGAGGTAGGCGCCTATGCGCTCGATCTCCGCGGGCGGGCAGCCGTGCATGGTGGAGAGGGTGACCGAGTGGATCGGCCGCCCGGGGAAGTTCCCGGCGAGGTCCCTGGCCCTCCGGGCCGCCTCCACCCCGAAGGCCGCCGCGAGCTCGGGCGAGGTCGCGGCGGCGTCGAGGTCGCGCAACGCGCCCTCCCAGAAGGCCGAGCTGGCCGCCGAGCCGGCGGGATCCCGCAGGCCCTCTATGAATGCGTCCACCTTGGGACCCTTGATGCCCTCGAGGGTGTAGCCCACCGACATGTTGAAGAGGAAGGCCGCCGGGGAGGGCGAGAAGATCGAGGCGAGGAGGTTGATCGCGACCCAGGCCCTCAGGTACTCCTCGCGGGCCTCGTCGAGGGAGAGCTCGGTGGACCACTCGGTGTTGTGCCCCTCGTCGCGGGCGTCGATGCAGGGCTTCTCGATGTCCAGGCGGTCGTTCGCCTGGACGGTCTTCAGCTCGAAGACCCTGGCGCCGCAGAGGTAGGCCGCGACGAGGTTGGGCGCTATCTGGCTGTGGGGCCCCGCGGCGGGGCCCAGGGGCAGGGAGACTCGCGCGCCCATGACCTCGAGGCCGGGGCTCGTCGCCTCGAGCTCGAAGGCCCCGCGGAAGGCGGCCTCGGGCACGCCGAAGATCTCGGCCTTGGCGCGGTACTCGCCGGCGATCCTGCCCAGGAGCTCGGGCAGGCCGGTCGTCTCCATCACTTTGCTCATGCGTATCCCCAGGTGAGATATTTCCCGTAGCCGGGAGCGGCCACGACCCCCCGGTCCGCTCCGTACACGAGGCGGCCGCGGACGTAGGTGGACTCTATCTTGCCGGCGAAGACCATGCCCTCGTAGGGCGTGACCTTCCCCTTGGAGAGGAGGGAGGCCCCCTCGATCCTCGTGGACCTCTTCGGGTCCAGGAGGACCATGTCGGCGTCGCGCCCGGGGACGAGGGAGCCCTTGCGGGCCCCGAGCCCGTAGCGCCTGGCCGCGGCCCCAGACGTGGCCTCGAGGAACCTGGGGAGCGTTAGCCGACCTCGTACGAGGCCCTCGGAGTAGAGGTAGGGGAAGCCCGTCCCCACGCCGGGGATGCCGCCGTAGGCGGTCCAGATGTCGCCGGTCTCCTTCTCCGCGCGGGAGGAGGGGGCGTGGTCGCTCGCGAGGAAGTCGATGGCCCCATCGGCCAGGAGCCTCCAAAGCCTGTCGCGCTCGGCGCGGCCCTTGACCACCGGCGCCGTCTTGAGGGCGGCCCCGCGCTCGGCGAAGTCCTCCCTGCCGAATGCGAGGTAGTGGGCGCAGGTCTCGCAGCTCGCCCCGGCGCCCCGCACGAGCTCGGCCGCCGCGGCGGTGCCCACGTGGACTATGTGGAGCCACTTCTCCCGGCCCCGGGCGAGGGCGAGGGCCGAGGCGACGGCGACGAGCTCCGCGGCCTCGGGCCGGGCGTCGCAGTAGTCCGACCACTCCGCGGCGGCGGCTCCCCGCGCGGCCTTCGCCCTGGCCGTCGCCGCGGCCACGTAGTCAAGGTCCTCGGCGTGGAGGAGCACGGGCCTTCCCAGGCGCTCGGCCTCGGCCACGATCCTCGCGAAGTCGGCGTGGGTCACCCGGGTGAAGGTGTCCATGCCGGAGATGAAGTAGCACTTGAAGCCCACCACCCTGGGCGCCAGGGCCTCCATGGCCCCGGTCCCCTCGCCGTCCTCCCCGAGGCTCCTCGCGACGGCGTGTCCCGAGACGCCGCCGTAGAGGGCGTAGTCGACCACCGCGGCCTTGGATATGTGGGCGAGCTTGTTCTCGAGGGCGGCGAGCTCGATGACCGGGGGCAGGGAGGTGCAGGGCATGTCGATCACCGTCGTGACCCCGCCCTTCGCCGCCTCGGAGCTCCCGTGGAGGAAGTCCTCCCGGGAGGTGAAGCCCGGCTCGTCGAAGTGGACGTGGGGATCGATGGCCCCGGGGAACACGAGGAGGCCCGAAGCGTCGACCTCCTCCTCCCCGGCCGCCGCCTCGAGGCCCTCGGCCACCTCGGCGATGCGCTCGCCCTCGACTCGGATCGAGGCGCGGCGGAAGCCGCCCTCGCCGGGAAGGGCGACGAGTCCGTTCTTGACGATCATGGCCGTACTCCTTGGATGTAGTCGAGGGCTTTCTCGGGGGTCATGGGGATGTCGCACATCGGCGGCGCGTCCTTCCCCCGGGCCGCCCGGAGGGCGGCCATGACGGCGAAATAGCCGGCGATGCCGTAGAGGAAGGGGGGCTCGCCTATGGCCTTCGAGTGCATGACCGCCTTGGGGTTGGGGGCGTCGGCGAGGAACTCGACCTTCACCTCCCGGGGCACGAAGCCGATGTCCGGGAGCTTGTAGGTCGAGAGGGTGTCGGAGAGGAGCTTCCCCGCCCCGTCGTAGCGGAGTTCCTCGAGGCAGGACCAGCCGAGCCCCTGGGCGAAGGCCCCCTCGATCTGGCCGAGGTCCACCGCCGGGTCGAGGCTCTCCCCGACGTCGTGGACGATCCAGGCCCGGTCGAAGCGGTAGGTCCCGCGGAGGACGTCCACGGTGGCGGCGACGGCGGCGCAGCCGTAGACGTGGTAGGCGAAGGGGCTGCCCCGCTCGACCGCGTCGTCGTAGCTGAGGTCGGGGGTCGAGTAGAAGCCGTGGGCGGACAGGTCGACCCGCCTCAGGTAGGTGGCGGATACCAGCTTCTTCCACGCGAGGTCGGTCGGCCGGCCGAGGCGTTGCACGACGCCGTCGCGCAACGCGAGCTCGCGCTCGTTCGCCCCCAGGATCCCGGCCGCCACCCCGAGGAGGCGGGCGCGAATCTGCTCGCAGGCCGCGGCCGCGGCCATGCCGTTTATGTCCGAGCCGGTGCTCGCCGCGGTCGGCACGGCGTTCGCCACGGTGCGGGTGCTCGTGCTCTCCACCCTCACGAGCTCCTCGGGCACCCCGAGGGTCCGGGCGGCCACCACCTGGATCTTGCGCCCGACCTGCTGGCCCATCTCGATGGCGCCGGTGGAGACGAGGACCGACCCGTCCTGGTAGACGTGGACCAGGGCCCCGCCCTGGTTCATGAAGAGGGTGGTGAAGGAGATGCCGAAGCAGATCGGGATTATCGCCGCCCCGCGCTTCTCGAGGCGGTGGGACGCGTTGAACGACTCTATCTCCCCCCCGAGGCGCTTCCAGTCGGATATCTCGAGGACCCGGTCGAAGGTCGCGCCGGCCCTGCACATCTCGACCTTCATGCCGAAGTGGAAGGAGTCGCCCTCGGCGAAGAGGTTCTTCCGCTGGATATCGGCGACCTCCCAGCCCCCCTCCCGGGCGGCGGCGTCCAGGGCGGCCTCGATCACGGCGACCCCCTGGGGGCCCCCGAAGCCCCGGAAGGCCGTGAAGGGCGGGAGGTTGGTCCTGCACATGTGACCCGTGACCTTCACGTTGGGTATCCGGTAGGCGTTGGTGGCGTGGAAGAGGGTGCGGGCCAGGATGCCCGGCGAGAGGTCGCAGCAGGCCCCGGAGTTCTGGAAGTACTCGGCCTCGAAGGCGAGGATGCGGCCCTCGGCGTCGAGGCCGATCCGGTAGTCGCTGGAGTAGGGGTGGCGCTTCCCGGTCCAGCGCATGTCCTCCCGGCGCTTGAGGTAGAGCCTCACGGTCTCGCCGGAGACCGCGGCGCCGAGGGCCGCCAGGGAAGCCCAGAGGGCCGCCTGGTCCTCCTTGCCGCCGAAGCCGCCTCCGAGGCGCCGGGCCTCCACCTCGACGTCGCGCAGCGCGAGGCCGAGGGTCCGGGCGACCGCCTTCTGGACACCCGAGGGGGACTGGGTGCTGGAGATCAGGAACATCCTCCCTCCCTCCCGGGGCTCCGCCACTGTTCCCTGGGTCTCGAGGTAGACGTGCTCCTGGCCGTCGGACTCGACCCTGCCGGAGACCACGACGGCGCAGCGCTCGAAGGCCGCGCCGACGTCGCCGCAGGCTATCGTCTTGGAGGGGAGGATGAACTGGCCGGCGGCGGCGGCGGCCCTGGGGTCGGTGACCGGCTCGAGCTCCTCGTAGTCGAGCTTCACGGCGGCCGCGGCCGCGCGCGCCAGGCTCGGGGAGGAGGCGAGGACCAGGGCGACCGGCTCGCCCATGTACGACCACTCGCCGGCGGCGAGGAGGCTCTCGTCGGGGACGATGCCGCCGATCTGGTTCTCCCCGGGGATGTCCTCGGCGGTTATCACCCGCACCGAGGGGTCGAGGGCGAGGGCCGCCGAGGGGTCGATGGAGCGCAGCCTCGCCCGGGCGCAGGGCGCCGGGACGGGCAGGGCGTGGAGCGCCCCGGCCGGGAGGCTCAGGTCGTCGATGTAGCGGGTGCGGCCCGTCAGGTTGAGGGCGGCCTCTACGGTGGGCTTCACGATACGGCCTCCTCTACGCCCCGGCCCGGGAAGAGCCGTATGAAGTGCCCGAGCACCAGCCGGGCCAGGATCCTCCGGCGGTAGTCGGCGCTCCCCCGCACGTCCCCGATGGGGGAGACCTCGGCGGCCGCCAGGCGGGAAGCCTCGAGGGCGGTCTCGGCCGAGACCTCCTTCCCCTCGAGGTAGGCCGAGGCGCCGGCGAGGAGCTCGGGCACCGGCGCGACGCCTCCCGCCGAGAGCCTGGCCCGAGTTATGCGATACCGATCGCCGCCGGTACCCCCGGCGACGACGAAGAGCGCCGCGGTGTTGACCGCCGCGATGTCCAGGGTCTCGCGCTTCGAGGCCTTCTCGAAGTTGAAGCGCCGCTCCCCGGGGCCCGCGGGCAGGACCACCTCCGAGAGGCACTCCCCCGGGGCGAGGTCGAGCTTCTTGTAGCCGAGGAAGAACTTCTCGAGGGGGATCTCCCGGGAGGCGGCCGCCCCGACCGGGGCGCCGGAGAGGCGCACCCGAGCCCCGAGGGCTATGAGCATCGAGGTGAGGTCCCCCACCGGGGAGGCGTTGACTATGTTGCCCCCGAGGGTCGCGCGCTCCCGCACCAGGGGGCTCGCCAGGAGACCTTCGGCGGATTCGATCCCCGGCGCCAGGCCGCGGACCTCGGGGCTGGAGAAGAACTCCCTCCAGCTCAGGGCGGCGCCTATCTCCAGGGTCCTCCCGCCGGGCCCCTCGGCCCACCGCAGGGCCTTGAACTCCCTGCGCCGATCCAGGAGGAGCGGTCTCCCGACCGCCCCCTCGTCGGGCTCGGGATTGCGCACGAGGTAGTCCGAGCCGCCGCCGAGGTAGAGGGGGCGGGCACCGCCGGCGGGGCTTCCGCCTCCTGCGGTGCGGGCTTCTGGAGGGCTTCCCGCCTCGAGCTCGGGGAAGTCGCCCTTCGCGAAAGTCGCGCAGGAAGGAGGCAGGACCCCCGCGGAGACGAGGGCCTCGAGCCGGGCCAGGGGCTCGGTCGGGAGGCCTGCGTACTCGGCGATCAGGCGCTCGGCCGCCCGCTTTATGGCCCCGTAGCCGGTGCAGCGGCAGAGGTTGCCCTCCAGGGCCGCGGCTGCCCCCTCGACCGAGAGGGGCGCCCCGTTTATCAGGTAGGCGGTGAGGGACACCACGAAGCCCGGCGAGCAGAAGCCGCACTGGCTCCCGTTGGCCTCGGCTATGGCCGCCATCACCGGGGAGAGGAGGTCCTCGGGCTTGGCCCTGGCCGGGACGCCTCCGCGGGCGAGCCCCTCGATGGTGACCAGGTGGGCGCCCTCGAGCTCCCCGAGGACCAGGAGGCAGGAGGGCATGGCCCGGTACGAGAAGGAGCCCGCCTCCCGCCGCCCCACGAGGACGGCGCAGGCGCCGCAGTCCCCCTCGCGGCACCCTTCCTTGGTGCCCGTGAGACCGAGGTCGTGGCGTATGTAGTCCAAGGCCGGGTCGAGCTCCCAGGCCTCGGCGTCGACGAGCCCCGAGTTGGCGAGGAAGCGTATGCGGCGCTTCATTCCCTGCCTCCGTTCGAGTGGAAGTCCGAGAGAGTCGCGTCGGCGCAGCGGTTCCAGTGGGCTTCCAGGAGCCGCACCGCCTCGTCCTTCGAGCCCCGGCCGAGGGCCGTGGCTATCCCGTCGTGCTCCGACGCCGAGGCGAAGACCAGGCGCTCGTCCTGCATGAAGGCGTACTCGTAGCGGCAGAGTATCCGTTTGAGGTCCGCGAGGATGCGCATGAGGTGCATGTTGCCGTTCTCCGATATCAGGGTAGCGTGCCAGGCCGAGTCGAGCTCCATCCTCTTTAGAGGATCGGCGCCCCGCTTCGTTATGGACTGACCGATCTCCTCCATCTTGGCGAGCTTGGCGGCGCAGGGCAGGTCGGCGGCCGCCAAGGCCGAGCACTCGAGGAGCCGCACGAGGGGGTAGACCTCCAGGATCTCCGACTCCTGCATCCGCTTCACCGAGAAGCCCAGGTGCTTCTGGCTCGAGAGGAAGCCCTCGCGCTCCAGCCTCAGGAGGGCCTCGCGGACCGGAGTCCTGCTGACCCCGAGCTCCTCGGCGAGCTCCGTGTCCTTGAGCCGCTGCCCCGGGGCGTAGCGGCCTCGGAGGATATGCCCGAGGATATCCTGGTGGACGTCGACGCTGAGTCGTTCCCGTGTGATCATCGATGAATACTGTATTCTGTATACAAAATGGCGTCAAGTTTTTCCCCGCGGGAAATAAGCCACAGGAACGTCGGATAGGGCGGCGGCCCGGCAGGTCTCCCGGGAATCGATTGACCTTCCACCGGAGGGGCACTACAAAGGAGGCTGACTCGAGCTCCCGTCGGAGACCCAATGAAGCCGCCGCTCCTCGCCCTCGTCCTGGCCTTCGCCGCATCCGCCTTCGCCTTGGAGCTTCCGGGGCAAGGCGGGAGCTGGGGGGTCGGGGTCTCCGCGAGCCCCTACTCCGAGACAGCGGAGGTCAAGCTCGACTCCAACTACAGCGAGCGGGTCTTCCGGACCATGCACTACAGCGTCTTCGGCTACTACGACGCCACCTACGTCCAGGCGACCGCGGGCTTCGGCTGGAGCTCCCCCACCGCCGCGACCCGGGTGGTCGATGGGCTCGGCGTCCTTGGCGGCGCCTCCGACAGCGCTTCGACCTCCGCCGACGCCGCGACCTACCTGGCCTTGAGCCTCGTCGGCAAGTATCCCTTCGACATGGACGGCTTCTACGTGTTCCCGGCCCTAGGGGTCGAGTACGACCTCAATCTCGGCTACAGGAGCGGCTCGGGCCGGGACCTCAAGCGCGACATGAGCTCGGAAGAGAAGACCGACCTAAACATGCTCTGGCTCAAGCTGGGCTGCGGCCTGGACATCCCCCTCGCGGGGCGGCTCTACCTGAGGCCCGAGGTCTTGGCCGCGTACAAGATCCCCTCGAAGCTGGAGCGGGACTGGGTGCGCGCTGAGTCGAAGCTCGCCGACTCGGCCTACTGGAGGACGATCAAAGTAGATGTCGGCCTCCTCGCTGGCTGGACCCTCTAGCCCCGATGCCCGGGCCCTCGGACCCGCCGCCCCAGATCCGGGAGTAGCGCTCCTTGGCGAGGGAGCGCAGGGCTCCCCGGTCGAGCACCACGATCTCGCCCCGGGAGTCCGCCAGGATCCCCCGGTCCCTGAAGTCCCTGAGCACCCTGGCGAGCTGCCGGTAGCTGGAGCCGATGAAGTCCGCGAGCTCCTCCAGGTCCTCTCCCCCGACTATCCTGCCCCGGGCGTCGGTCGCCGCGAGGAGGTAGCTGGCCAGCCGATTCTCCACTGGGTAGCGGAGGTTGAT
>Ga0268360_1003142_pt1 | contig 11031 bp, 8 predicted proteins | sample BioMet11_FD_192465 | JGI IMG/M metagenome (GOLD analysis project Ga0268360, IMG submission 192465) | Sewage microbial communities from Oakland, California, United States - Biofuel 11 (Illumina Assembly) | ecosystem: Engineered > Wastewater > Sewage > Unclassified | place: USA: California... | reverse complement strand
GTTTTACGAGTGCGACTTTGCCGAACGGATGAAACTTTCCAGCCTGATGCGGGTGCTGCAGCAGACCGCCGAAAACCAGATGAACGACATGGGGCTGGACTACCAGACCATGCTGGCAAAGCACAGCATGGCGTTTCTGGTGTCGCGGCTGATGCTGCAGGTGGGGCGGATGCCGGTGCTGGGCCAGCAGCTGCAGGTCAGCACCTGCCCGCTGGGCACCAGGGGGGCCCAGTTTTTCCGCGAGACCGACGCCATTTCCGGCGGCGAAACGCTGGTGAAGCTTTACACCTCCTGGACGCTGTTCGACCCGGCCGCCCGCAAGATCCTGCGGCCCGACGCCTTCCCCAAGGCGGTGGTCAACGGCGTGCTGGACATTGACCCCCACGAACTGCGCTTTGCCACGCAGAAAGGCGGGCTGGCCGGGCGGCGGCCGGTGCGCTACTCCGACCTGGACCCCAACGGCCACGTCAATAACGCCGCCTATTTCGACATCATCTGCGACATGCTGCCGCTGGAGGCGCTGCGCCGCGCCGCCCCCCGGCGCGTCTGCCTTTACTACGACCACGAAGCCCTGCCCGGCCAGGACCTTTGCCTGTATCAGGCCGAGGCAAACGGGGAATACCACCTGATGGGCGAGCAGGGGGAACACCGCTGTTTTGAGGCCCGGGTGACCCTGGGCTGAAAGCTGTGCCGGCTCTGCCGGAAAAGAAGAAAGGGGAAACCGCATTATGTTGGATATCCAGGCTTTGTTCAAGCTGAGCTACGGCATCTTTATCCTTGGGGCCCGCAAGGCCGAAGGCGGCTATGCCGGATGTCTTGTCAACACCGTTTTTCAGCTGACCGCCGAACCGGTGCGGGTGGGCGTCAGCGTCTCCAAAAACAACCAGACCCACGGCGCCATCTGCCAAAGCGGCACCGTGGGCGTCAGCATCATGGGCGAACAGGCCCCCGCCGCGCTGCTGGGGCGGTTCGGCTACCGGTCGGGCCGCGACTTTGACAAATTTGCCGGGCTGGATTTCAAGACCGACTGCCACGGCGACCCCCTGATGACCGAAGGCGCCGTATCCCACCTGTCCTGCAGGGTGGAGCAGCAGCTGGACATGGGCACCCACACCCTGTTTGTCTGCGCTGTCGAGGACGGCGCCATCTGCAGTGAGGATATCCCCATGACCTACAAGTACTACCGCGACGTCATCAAGCTGAAGTCTTCGGCCAACGCCCCCACCTTTGTCAAGGGCTGAGGGCGGCGCATCCTATACTCACGGAGGAACTTCCATGAAAAACTATGCCAAACTGCAAAATGGCAGCGACCTGCGGGGCGTTGCCATGCCCGGCGTGGCCGGTGAAGAGGTCAACCTGACCAGCGGCATCGCCCGCGACTTCGGCGCGGCCTTTGTGCTGTGGCTGGCCCAAACATGCGGCAAGCCCGCCCGGGACCTGACCGTGGCGGTGGGGCGCGACTCCCGCCTGTCCGGCCCCGACCTGCAAAAGGGCGTCATCACAGGGCTGATGGACGCCGGCGCCGCCGTGGTGGACTGCGGCATGGCCAGCACCCCGGCCATGTTCATGTCCACCGTGCTGCCCGGCTTTCTGTGCGACGGGTCGGTCATGATCACCGCCAGCCACCTGCCCTTCAACCGCAACGGGCTGAAGTTTTTCACCCGCAGCGGCGGGCTGGAAAAAAGCGATATCGCCGCCCTGATCGGCCTGGCCCAGGCGGAGGACCTGCCCCGGAGCGGGGGCGGCAGCGTGCGGGTGGCCGACCTCATAGGCGCCTACGCCGCCCACCTGCGGGCCAAGATCAAAGAGGGCATCGCCGACCCGGCCGGCTCCGACCGGCCGCTGGAGGGCTTCAAGATCGCGGTGGACGCCGGCAACGGCGCAGGCGGCTTCTTCGCCAAGCAGGTGCTGGAGCCGCTGGGGGCCGACGTTTCGGCCAGCCGCTACCTGGACCCCGACGGCAGCTTTCCCAACCACATCCCCAACCCCGAAAACGAGGAGGCCATGCGCTCCATCACCGAGGCCGTGGTGCAGAACAAGTGCGACCTGGGCCTGATCTTTGACACCGACGTGGACCGGGCCGGCGCGGTGGACGCCGCCGGCGACGAACTGAACCGCAACCGCCTGATCGCCCTGATGTCGGCCATCGTGCTGGAGGAGGACCCCGGCGCCACCATCGTCACCGACTCGGTCACCTCCTCCCAGCTCAAGGACTTCATCGAAGGCAGGCTGGGCGGCGTGCACCGCCGCTTCAAGCGGGGCTATAAAAACGTGATCAACGAATCCATCCGCCTGAACAATGAGGGGATCAGCTCGCCCCTGGCCATGGAGACCTCGGGCCACGGCGCCCTGCGTGAAAATTATTTTCTCGACGACGGCGCCTATCTTTCGGCCAAGCTGGTGGTGAAGGCGGCCCGGCTGCGCCGCCAGGGCAAGACCCTGGCCGACCTGCTGGACGGCCTGGGCGAACCCGCCGAGGCCACCGAACTGCGCTTCAGGATCGCCGGCGAAAACTTTGGCGACTACGGCCGCGGCGTGGTGGACGCGCTGATGGCCTACGCGGCCAAACAGCCCGGCTGGCACATCGCCCCCGACAACCACGAGGGCGTGCGGGTCTCCTTTGACGCGCCGGGCATGCGGGGCTGGCTGCTGCTGCGGCTGTCCCTCCACGACCCCATCATGCCGCTGAACATCGAATCCGACGACGCCGGCGGGGTCAAACGCATCGCCGCCCAGCTGCTGCCCTTCCTGCAGCCCTACGACCGGCTGGACCTTTCCAGCATCCGGGCGCTGGTGGAAGGATAACGTCCCCGCTTTCTTACAGGAAAGCCCGGCAAAGAAGTTTGCGCTGCCCGCCGCAGAGGGTAACTCCGCGGCGGGCGGTTTTTGTCCGGGGGGATTTGTCCGAAGGTCCAGGCCCGGCATCTTTTGCCCAGGCAGCTTCCCCGGAAGCGCGGCCCGGGCTGCGCCGCCCCGGCGCCGGCTTTCCGGCGGGGCTTCCACACACCGCCAAACCTCGTCCGCCGCAGGAATTTTGCCCCGCGGCGGGCGGTTTTTTATGCGCCGAAGCGATAATACAAACAGGATATATTTACATAAATTCAACAGAGCGGCCTGCCCGCGCGGCGGGAGGTGGGGCGCTCCGCAGGCCGGGTCGCCGGACAAAGAAAAATACAAATAGGAATATTTTATGAAGATTCAACAAAACTTCGGCGGATCAGGCAGGACTACGGAAAATACAAATAGGATAATATACGAAAATATTACAGATATGCCGGACGTTGGGCCGCAAAAATCCCCCGCGGCGGCGCGCCGGTGGGGGAGTGGTTGGGACATATTAAAATACTATACGGATAAACTCATTACAATATAACGAAAATACCGGGAAACGCAGGGCCAAGACAGAACAAATTGTTATATTTGCAGTTAATAAAACAGAAAGTATTGTCACTTGCCCACGCAGAAGGTTTCAAAGACCCGGTCCACCACATCCACCGTGGCGCGGCCGCCGGTGAGCTCCAGCAGGGCGTCGGCCGCCTCGTCGATGCACACCGACAGGGCGTCGTAGGTCTGGCCCTGCTCCAGCGCCGCGCAGGCGTCCTCCAGGGCGGCGGCGGCCCGGCGCACACAGTCCCGCTGGCGCTGGGTCACCAGACCGGGGGCGGATGGGTCAAAGCGGTCGGCCTCCAGCAGCCGCCCCACGGCGGCGGTCAGTTCGGCCACGCCCTGGCCGCTGCGGGCCGACATTTCCACCACGGCGCCGAAGCGCCCGGCCAGCGCCGCCGTATCCAGCAGGCGGGGCAGGTCGGTCTTGTTGACAATGGCCACCGCCGGGCGGCCCCGCAGGGCCTCCATCAGCTGGGCGTCCTCGGGGGTCAGGGGGCTGGAGCTGTCAAACACGGCGAACACCAGGTCGCAGCTTTCCAGCCGGCGGCGGGCCAGCTCGACCCCGGCCAGCTCCACCGGGTCGGCGGTGGCCCGCAGCCCCGCCGTGTCCGAAAGCCGCAGCACAAAGGGCCCCAGGCGCACGCTGTCCTCCACCACGTCCCGGGTGGTGCCGGGGATGGCGGTGACGATGCTGCGCTGCGCCCCGGCCAGCAGGTTCATCAGGGTGGATTTGCCCACGTTGGGCCGCCCCGCAATGACGGTGTCCACCCCTTCCCGCATGATCCTGCCGGTATTATATTCGCTTAACAATCCGTTTAGTTGATTCTGCACCTGGCGCAGCGCCGTCAGCAGCGCGCCGCTTTCCACCTCTTCCACCCCTTCCTCGGGGTAGTCCACCCAGGCGGTCAGGTGGGCGGCGGCGTCCAGCAGCCTGTCGGTGCAGGACGAGATGGTCTGCCACAGCGCGCCGTCCCGGGCGGCCAGGGCGGCCCGGGCGCCGCTTTCGCTTTGGGCCGAGATCAGCTCCATCACCGATTCGGCCTCGTCCAGCGACAGTTTGCCGTTCAAAAAAGCGCGGCGGGTGAATTCGCCGGCGGCGGCGGGACGCGCCCCGGCCCTCAGCAGGGCCTCCAGGGTGCGCTGCAGCAGCAGCGAACTGCCGTGGCAGCACAGCTCCACCACGTTTTCACCGGTGTAGCTGTGGGGGGCGGTGTAGACAAAGGCCACGGCCTCGTCGATGTCGCCCTGTTCCCCACGGACCCGGCCCAGGCAGCCGGTGTAGCCCTTCATCCGGGTCAGCGGGGTCTTGCTGCGGCTGGGGGTGAACACCCGCGAAGCCACCTCCATGGCGTCGGGGCCGGAAAGCCGCACAATGCCCACCGCCCCCATGCCCTGGGGGGTGGCGATGGCGGCGATGGTGTCGCCTTCACAAAACGGTGCCTGCATGGCAATGCCTCCTTGGCGCGCAAGAGTTTTTACAGCCGTATTCTAACACAAAACCCCGCCGTTGTACAATGCGGCGGGGCGGGTTGGCGGCAAAGGGGAGGAAAAGAGCAAGTCCGGGCTGCGGTGTTCCGCCGGCCTCGAAGGGGCCGCCGGTGCGGCGGACGGTGGGGAGGAGCCGCGGATTTCGGGCGGGCGCCCGGCAGACGGCGGGCAGGCCAACAGGACTTACCCATAGGGGATGCCGTGTCCGGCCTCCGGAGGCGCCGCCTTCACCGGTCAAAGAAAAACAGCCCCCGGAACGGACGGAGGCTGTTTGCTGCGGGCGGGAACAAAGGCGGGACCATCAGGCTGCGGGGCGGTCGGCGGCACAAAGCTGCAAAGCCAGCGCGCCGGCGGCGTTGGTGTCGGCGGCCGCGTCGGTGGCGCACAGACAGCCCTGGATGCCTCCGGGCCAGGTCCAGGTGCACAGGCAGCCGCCCTCCTTGATGGTCTTGACCTCCACGCTGGCGCCGCTGGACTTGTCGGTCAGGGTGGTGGGATCGCCAAATTCGCCGTAGACGCCGCTGATGTCGTCGGTGGTTTTGGCGGCGCGGTAGGTGTAGGCGACGCCCTTCAGGGTGAAGTTGACCTGGGCCAGCTGTTCGATGGTGCTGTAAACGACGTCGCTGGCGTCGGCCGGGGCCTTGATGACAAAGCCCAGGGACTTGAAGGCGTCGGGGCCGCTGACTTCCACGATCGGGTTGGGGATCTGGGCGCCGCCGGCGGCAGAGGATGCGGCGGAGGCGGCGGCAGATGCGGAGGAAGCAGCGGAGGAAGCCGCAGAAGAAGCCGCGGCGGAGGAAGTCTCGTTTTTGCCGGCGGCGCCGCAGGCGCACAGGCCGGCCGCCAGGCAGAGGGCCACCCCGGCCGACAGCAGTTTCAAAGCATTGACGTTCATTTGAATCGATCTCCTTTCAGGTGTTTCACCCCAAAAGTGCAGAAAGATATTTGTTTTGGTGCACCGGAGGAAAATTTTGCGCGCCGCGGCCAGACATAAGACGGCCCGCCGCAGGGGCTGCGCGGCGGGTGGCGCGATGTTTTTGATCCGGTTCGGTTCAGGAAAGCGGGGGCCAGTCGTCGTCGGCCAGGCCCAGCGAAAGGTTGCCGATGTCGTGGTCGGTCACCTGGTCGGGGGTGTACAGGCTGGCCCGCAGGCCGCCGGGCCAGTTCCAGGTGCACAGGCGGCCGCCGCTTTTCAGCCCCTGGATGTGCACCTGCACGCAGTGGGTCTCATAGCAGACGTTCAGATCCTGGGGGTCGCCCTCGGGCTCCACCCGCAGGCCGGAAACGTCGCCGTCGGTTTTGGCCGCGCGGTAGGTGTATTTGGCGCCGTTGAGGATGAAGTCCACCTGGGCGGCGGTGCCGTCCACGATGGAGCAGGTGACAAAATCGGCCCCCTCGGGCGGGCGGATGACCACCCCCAGCGGGGCGAAGTCCTCCGGCGCGCTGACCTGGGAGATCTGGCGCTGGGATTCGGCCGGGGCGGCGCAGGCGCACAGCAGCAGGGCCAGGGCGGCGGGCAGCAGTTTGGCAAACAGGGCTTTTTTCATGTGGTCGGGCTCCTTTCGGGGGGCGGCCGGGCAAAGCAAGCGCCGCGTCGTCGGGCGGCGGCGCGGCGCGCAGGCTGCGTGTTTCAGGTTTCGGGGGTTGGGCGCCGGCGGGTCATTTGGTCACCCGCTGGTACAGCGCCAGGTAGTCGCCGGCCGAACGGTTCCAGCTGAAGTCGCACCCCATGGCGTGCACCACGGCGTCGCGCCAGGCGGCGCGGTCGTAGTACAGGCTTTGGCAGCGCAGCACGGCGCCCAGCATGTCGTGGGCGTTGTAGCTTTGGAAGGTGAAGCCGTTGCCCGTCTTTTCGGCCGAACCCAGGTCGGTGATGCTGTCCTTGAGGCCGCCGGTTTCGCGCACCACGGGAATGGTGCCGTAGCGCAGGGCCACCATCTGGGCCAGGCCGCAGGGCTCGCTTTTGGAGGGCATCAGGAAGGCGTCGGCCCCGGCGTAGATCTTGGAGGCCAGGTCGGGGAAGAAGCCGATGCGCACCGCGATGCGGCCGGGGTAGCGGCTTTGGGCTTCGCGGAAGAAGTTTTCGTACAGGTGGTCGCCGGCGCCCAGCACCACCAGCGAAACGTCGTGGCCCATCATCTCATCCAGGATGTACTTGACCAGGTCCAGGCCCTTCTGGGACACCAGGCGGGCGATGATGCCCACCAGGAACCGGTCGGGGGCCTCCTCCAGGCCCATCATCTTCTGCAGCTCGCGCTTGCAGATGCCCTTGTCCTCGGGGTCGGCGGCGCTGTAACGGGCAAACAGGGCCGGGTCGGTGGCGGGGTCAAAGGCCTTCTGGTCGATGCCGTTGAGGATGCCCACCAGCTTGTAGCTGCGCTCCCGCAGCAGGCGGTCCAGGCCGAAGGCGTACCAGGGGTCCAGAATTTCTTTGGCGTAGGTGGGGCTGACGGTGGACACCATGTCGCACTGGTCGATGGCGGCCTTCATCATGTTCAGGCAGCCGTCGTACTCCATCACCGGGGCCTTGCTTTCGGGCAGGCCCAGCACGTCGCCCAGCAGCTCCATGCCGTATTTGCCCTGGTACTGGATGTTGTGGATGGTGAAGACGGTGCGGGTGTTGGCCAGCCGGTCCACCGGGCGGTAGAAGGCGTTGAGGTAGACCGGCACCATGGCCGTCTGCCAGTCGTTGCAGTTGATGACGTCGGGGGAAAAGTCGATGTGGATCAGCATCTCCAGCACGGCCTTGGAGAAAAAGGCGAAGCGTTCGGCATCGTCGTAAAAGCCGTAGAGGCCGTCCCGCTTGAAGTAATATTCGTTGTCCAGCAGGTAGTAGATGACGCCGTCCAGGCTGCACTGGAACACGCCGCAGTACTGGGTGCGCCAGGCCAGCGGCACGTCAAAGCTGGTCAGAAAGGTCATGCGGCTGCGCCACTGTTCGCCTATGGAGCCGTACAGCGGCAGCACCACCCGGCAGTCGGCTTCCCGGGCGCACAGGGCGCGGGGCAGGCTGCCGGCCACGTCCCCCAGCCCGCCCGAAGCGGCAAAGGGCTTGGCCTCGCTTGCAACATACAGGATTTTCATAGTATCCCTCCGTTTCACACTGACTGCGCGGCGGCGCCGCCGCGCGCTCATACGCTGAAGCCTTTTTGCAGGTACACGGGAATGGTGGTGTAGCCGCACAGGGCACGGCCGGTGCGCACCACCACGTTTTTGTCGGTGACGACATAGTTCAGGTCGGCGCCTTCGCCCACGATGGTGCCCTGCATCAGGATGGAGTTTTTGACCACGGCCCCGCGGCCGATGCGCACCCCGCGGCCCACCACGCTGTTTTCCACCCGGCCGTCGATGACGCAGCCGTCGGCCACCAGCGAATTTTCAACCTGGGCCTTCAGGCCGTACTTGGCGGGCACCTCGTCCCGCACCTTGGTGAAAACGGGGCGTTCGGGCGGGAAAAGCTGGGCCCGGGCTTCGGGGTTCAGCAGGGCCATGTTGGCGGCAAAGTAGCTTTGCATGTCGGACACGCGCACGCAGAAGTCGCGCACCTCGTAGCCGCAGATGTGGAAGTCGCGCAGGCGCTTCTGCAGCACGTCCTGGGTAAAGGAATATTCGCCGTGGGTGTAGCAGGATTCCACCAGCTTGATGAGCAGCTCGCGGTTGAGCACCACCATGTTCAGGTAGACCTTCATGCTGCCGCCCTCGCGGGGGTTCAGGGTCACGTCCAGCACCCGGCTGTCGGGGCCGGTTTCCAGGGCGGCCAGGTCGCGGCTGGCGGGGCGCATTTCCATGTTGGCGTACAGCACCGTGATGTCGGCGCCGGTTTCGACGTGACGGGCCAGCACGTCCTTGAAGTCCAGGTTGGTGATGACGTCGCAGTCGCTCAGGCAGACGTAGCGGGCGTCCACGCTGCGCAGGTAGTCCAGCCGGCCGGCCAGGGCCTCAATGCTGCCGCGGTAGATGCCGGCGGCCCCGCCCGCCACGGTGCGGGAAAAGGGCGGCAGGATGACCAGCCCGCCCCGCTTGCGCGAAAGGTCCCAGGCGCGCCCGGCGCCCAGGTGGTCCAGCAGCGACTGGTAGTTCAGCTTGGTGATGACCCCCACGTCGGTGATGCCGGAGTTGACCATGTTGGACAGGGTGAAGTCGATGAGACGGTAGCGGCCGCCGTAGGGGATGGACCCCACGGTGCGCAGCTCGGTCAGGTCGCCCATGCTGTCGTCGTGCATATTGGAGAAGATGACGCCCATCATTTTGTAGTCAGTCACGTTCACACCCCCCTGATGTCCCGGTCGACCATGGACTTGGGCTCCACGGTGACCCCCGGGCCGATGCGCACGCAGTCGCCGATGACCGTGACGCCCCATTTGTCCTTGTCGTCCATGTCCTCGGGCCGGCTGCCCACCACGGCCCCGGCGCCGATGTCGGCGCGTTCGGCCACAATGGAGTATTCCACCTGGGCGCCCGAATGGATGACCGCCCCCGGCATGATGATGGAGTCGCGCACCACGGCGCCCCGCTCCACCGTCACCCCGGCAAAGATGACCGAAAAGTCCACCGTGCCCCAGATCTCGCTGCCTTCGGTGACCATGGAGTTCTGCACCATGGCGCCGGGGGCCACGTAGTGGGGCGGCATCACCGGGTTGCGGGAATAGATCTTCCAGCTGGGGTCGTACAGGTCCAGCGGCACCGCCGGGTTCAGCAGGTCCATGTTGGCCTCCCACAGGCTGTCGATGGTGCCCACGTCCTTCCAGTAGCCGTCAAAGGGGTAGGCGTACATCTTTTCGCCGGCGGCCAGCATGGCCGGGATGATGTTTTTGCCGAAGTCCTTGGAGGAATTGGGGTCGGCGTCGTCGGCCTCCAGGTAGCGGCGCAGCACCGGCCAGTCAAAGATGTAGATGCCCATGGAGGCCAGGTTGCTCTTGGGGCAGGCGGGCTTTTCTTCAAACTGGTAGACGCTGAGGTCGGGGTTGGTGTTCATGATGCCGAAGCGGGGGGCCTCCTCCATGGGGACCTCCAGCACGGCGATGGTGGCCACGCTGCCCTTTTCCTTGTGAAAGGCCAGCATTTTGCCGTAGTCCATCTTATAGATGTGGTCGCCCGACAGGATGACCACGTATTTGGGGTCGTAGCGTTCGATGAAGCCGCTGTTCTGCCAGATGGCGTTGGCGGTGCCGGTGTACCAGTCCGACCCGGCGCTGCGCTGGAAGGGCGGCAGCACAAAGGCGCCGCCGCTGAGGCGGTCCAGGTCCCAGGGCTGGCCGTTGCCGATGTATTCGTTGAGCTGCAGCGGCTGGTACTGGGTCAGCACGCCCACCGTGTCAATGCCCGAGTTGACACAGTTGGACAGGGGAAAGTCGATGATGCGGTATTTGCCGCCGAAGGGCACGGCAGGCTTGGCAATTTTGCGGGTCAGGGTGTACAGCCGGCTGCCCTGGCCCCCCGCCAGCAGCATGGCGATCCATTCTTTTTTGCTGGTCATTGTACAGTCACCTCTTGCTCATCTGAAGGCACGGCCTTCGTTTGTGGCTTTATGGGCGCGTCCCCCGCGGGACGCAGGATGGTGATGGAAAGGGGCGGGATGCGGATGGCCGCCGACTGGGCCTTCCCGTGGGAGGGGATGGCCTCGCAGGGATAGCGCTGGCCGGCCCGTCCGGTGCCGGCGCCGCCCCAGGCGGTGTCGTCGGAGCAGAACAGCACCTCCAGCTCGCCGGCCGGGGCCACGCCGAAGCGGTAGTCCCGCAGGTCCAGGTTGGAAAAGTTGCAGACCGCCACCAGGCTTTGGCCGGCGTCGTCGGTGCGGGAAAAGCACACCACGTTCTGGCTGTAGTCGTCGTGCACCAGCCAGGCAAAGCCGTCCCAGCTGTCGTCCACCTGCCACAGGGGCGGTTCGGCGCGGTACAGGCGGTTCAGCGCCCGCACGTAGGCCTGCAGCCTGCGGTGGCTTTCGTAGTCCAGCAGCAGCCAGTCCAGCTGCTGCTGGTCGTTCCATTCAATGAACTGGCCGAACTCCTGCCCCATGAACAGCAGCTTTTTGCCGGGGTGAGCCATCATGTAGCCGAAGAACAGCCGCATCTGGGCAAATTTCTCGTCGTAGCTGCCGGGCATCTTGTTGATCAGGCTGCACTTGCCGTGGACGACCTCGTCGTGGCTGATGGGCAG
>Ga0268360_1003140_pt1 | contig 11034 bp, 10 predicted proteins | sample BioMet11_FD_192465 | JGI IMG/M metagenome (GOLD analysis project Ga0268360, IMG submission 192465) | Sewage microbial communities from Oakland, California, United States - Biofuel 11 (Illumina Assembly) | ecosystem: Engineered > Wastewater > Sewage > Unclassified | place: USA: California... | reverse complement strand
TCATCTTTAAATTTCCGCAATATATTCTGGCAATATCAAGCACATCCTCCAGCACCTTTAAAAGTTTAACTGTGCTGACATTTATAATTTTGGCATATTCCTCCCTCTCCTTACCGGAAATTGCCCCCTGCCCTATAAGGTCTGAAAAACCAACTATTCCGTTAAGGGGCGTACGAATCTCATGACCGATATTTAAGATAAGGTCATCTCTCCGTTTTTTATATTTTTTAACCTCACAAATTATAGTTTCCAATTTTTCACATATAACATCCTGTCTCTCCAATCCGGCGCTTAAATATTTTCCATTTTCAATACGCGAACAAGCAGACACAAAATTGCGTCTGAAACTTCTTTCATCCTCCCTAAAATCCAACAACATGGATAATATATCGACATGGTCTGTCTTCATAGAGAATTCTCATTATTGCCTCCGGAGGGAACTAATTGCATTTTTTGTCCGCCATAATTATTTATGGCTACATAACGTATTTTGTCTGCCAGTTTAGTGCTGCTCTTACCTCTTAGCGCCTTACTCACCATAGCCTCCGTAACATCAAACAGTTCTGCAATTTGCTTTACCTTGCCATAGCCTACGATTATCCGATTTAAATCTTTCATTTTATGCTATATACAATACTGGAATTTATTTTTATCTTTACGGTAGTGTTAAACTTTAACAAGCGTTTGACCGTTGCAAAGTTAATTGAGATATTTCATTTTAACAAGAAAATATGAGAGAATTTTCAACCCTAAAGCAAAGAATATTAGAATACTTGGAGTTAAAGGGTATAACGAGGTACGAGTTCTACATTGCTACCGGTATTTCAAATGGCATTTTATCTCAAAAAAATGGACTATCAGAGGAAAATTTGTTGAAATTTCTCAAAGTTTACCATGACATTAATTTTCACTGGTTTCTAACCGGCACCGGAGAAATTATAGATAAGAATACAGATCAAAATCAGAGAAAAAGGGGTAACATGTCCATTCAGCCGCACCGCGTGATAAAACAGGGCAACAACAACGAATTAAAGATGATCTGCAAACTCGCAATGAAAAATGCATTGTTGGAAAAGGAAAATAAAGAATTGAAAAAACTCCTTAAAAAGAAACGGTAACTACCCAGAGATCTATTTTGATAAAAAAAATCAAATAAATGGAAGAGATTACTTTAATAATAGGATATCTCTCTTACGATAACTTGTTGTGGCTCAAATTTTTCTCCATTACCGCTATGCCTTATTATTACCTTTACCCATTTACCGTATTTGTCGTAAGTATATTCAAATGTCCATTCATGTCTTTCATTTTTTTTATAATCAATTTTTTGCTGATATATATCAAGTTTTTTGGCATTGGTCCTGTGCAGAACGGTTTCCGTTTTAGCCCCTTCTACGTCGTAGGACGTTTGAATCTTTTCATTTTTTGCATCATCATAAGTATAAACCTTGCGGTAACATTTTGTCATGTCACTGGCAAAATAGGTTCTTTCTTCCAGTATTCTGTTCCTGGAATCATACTTCCTGTCAATAAGGTGGCTTAATTCACCGTTATCATCGTATGTTTCCCTTGCTCCGGAATAACGGTACTCCTTTATTTTATTACCCCTGCCGTCATAAACATACAACGTTCTATCTATCAAAGCATAGGGCTCATCTTCTGGAGTATAGCCGGCATTGTAATACGTTGAACAATTCCACCTTTTTTCTTCCAGTACCCTACCTGCATCATCATATCTGTGCGTTTCCTTGTATTTTGACCTGCTTGTCATGTTATGGGTATGGCTGTCGTAAAAATAATTGACATCTTCAGAATATATATCATGATGGGCGGCATCGTACTTATAATTGTCAACCTCTTCAAGAAGAAAAGTGCCGTAAGGCTTGGCATTCCCGTCGTAACAGGAAAAATTCTTTTTCTCCACAACGTCGCCCCTGTCGTTATAGAAATACAACCAATAATCCCTCAATTCTTTACCGTCATTCTGATAATTGTCCTGACGTATCAACTTGGAGGAAGCATCGTATATATAAACATTATCCTTGTAAACGTCGTCGGAAAAAAGCAAAGCGCTATACATGAGTGTATTACCCTTATTATCATATAGTTCGTAATATCCGTCGCGATTAGACGTGCGATCTATTTTACCGGGCACCACCTTGCCGGAACTGTTAACCGCCGCCTCATAAGTCATGTATTTCACGCTTCTTAACTTGGGTGTTTGCGCGCCTGTACCGGTCATAAACGCAAGTGCCGCAAATATCGTCATCCCTGTTTTTAAAAGAGTACTCATTTTGTTTTTCATAAAATATGTTTATTGCAAAACTGCTACACTTATAAGTTAAAATACAGTCATTATTTGTACATAATGTACATTATAAAACTTTTGCGTTCCGGATGCACAATGACATTATATTTTTCTCCGGAGGCCCTTCTTCCGTTCAGTTTCAACCCTTTAGGTTCTACTTTATAAGTATATGATAAATAATATTTTGACAGGGAAGAAATCAGATTACGCCTGCCTTTTGCACAACTTATGCGGTTTAACTCAAAATCGGAATAACCGTACAGATACGCGTCGTCACTTTCCGATTTAATTTTATCATAAACCTTGTCATAAGCCGGCATTTCAAACGGCATGGACAAAACATCCCCAGTTTTGATTCCGGCCTTATCGGCAGGCGAATCGGGATAAACGCCGGCCACGCGGCCTTTTTTATCGGCATCAAAAATTACCCCAATGCCGTTGTAAAAATGGGAATCCACGCGCCCAACTTGTTTGATGGGAAAACAACTTAACATTTCATCTCCTATATTGGAAGCAAAATCCTTGATGGTGGCTTTTTTATCATATAAAGTTTCATATTGCGCTCCCCATACGGCGGCGGATTGCGATTTGCCGTTGCGCAATTTACCCCCATCCAGCATGGTTATGGACATTCTGGTCAGGTATTCCGTGGCAGTATAATCTCCGTGAGTCTGAGTATCAACATATTGTCTTGTCCCCCAACCGCTGCCGTATTCATATCCATACCTGTATGAAGTTGAAATGGATTGAGTAGGCGGAACATAATGATCACGCCTGTCACTGTAAAAAGAGATCAGAATTACAATATCAGGCTTAGCCGTATCACGCTGCAGTCCTTTTGCTTCCATCATCGGCCCGATCGCGGCAGCTATTTCCTTTTGTGCCAATGTATTGTCACCGTTAAAGTCAAAATCGAACGACTTATAACCATACATATTTGCATCCGGATCGCATTGGACTGAAATCGGTTCTATATTTAAAACCTTACGGGTGGAATATCTATAAAGGTCTCCTTCATAGGCATATTGTGCAAATGCACATTCACTTGCCATATAATCGGCATCTACCGGTTGCCCCTCCAGTTTAATATCTCCGGCTCTTCCTCCCAATTTTACTATTTTAAATACACCACTCTTCTTATCTGCAAGAGAAGTTTCGTTGGTAAAACTATTACCGTCAACGGACAAAATCAAATCCGTCGGTACTATTCCCGCACGGGATGCCGGACCGTAAGGATCCACGCCGGTTACTACATAGCGATTACTGCCTGCAATATTAAACATCTGGCCGTAAATTCCATACCAATAACGCTGGGCCGCTGCGGGTAGCGAAAACCCAATAAGAAAAAGAACTGTAAGGTAAATTTTTTTCATATCAATGATATTTTATTGGATCAGCTTAACAAAAACCTATTCTTGTTGTAAAATCATCACAGTGACGGATCAATAGCTCTCATCATAGCCTTAATCTCCTGCTTTGCAGCCTTCCACCTGGGTACATCTACCTTAGGACCAACCACTTCCACAACTTTAGCAGAAATAATAGACCCTACTTCTCCGCAAACCTCCAGCGGCATTTTATTGGCATGGGCATATAAAAATCCGGCGGCATACAAATCCCCCGCACCGGTTGCATCCACAATATTTGCCGGTCTGGCTTCAATCCTATGGAAATTGCTTCCGCTCTGAATTAAAGAACCGTCTTTCCCGATTTTTACAACCGCAATTTTGCACATCTTTGCAATCTCACGTACTGCTAGTTCCGGCTTTAGCTTTGTAAAACTTTGCGCCTCAAGCTCATTTGCAAAAACTATATCTACATAGTGAGAAATCACATCATGAAGAAAAGCATTATTGCTCTCTACAATATTATAGCTTGCCAAATCCAAAGAAATTATCATCCCCAAACTTTTGCCAATCTCTACCGCTCTTCTTATCAGATCCTGATTTTGAACTAGATACCCCTCTATATGCAAATAATCATATCCTCTAAAATATTCAGGTTTCAAATCTTCAGGAGACAGTTCCAGAGCGGCTCCCAAATAATCTGCAAAAGTTCTCTCTCCGGAAGGCGGGGTAATAAACACCATTGCCTGTCCGCTGGCCGCTTTGCCTTTCAACAAAATAGGCTTAATGCCGTTAACCTCCTGAGAGCTCTTAAACAAGGAACCCAGCTCGTCATCTCCAACCTTTCCTATGAAACCACTTGGCATTCCAAAAATAGAAGTTCCGGAAATTGCATTAGCCGCAGATCCTCCGGCAACATATTGAACACCCTGTTCTTTAAGCATTTGCCATATTTTTGCTCCGGTTTCTTCATCAACCAACTGCATGCTTCCAACCGGAAGATGGAACTTTTTTAACAAATTATCATTTGGTAAAACCGCTAAAATATCCGTTAAAGCATTACCAACTCCAATAATTGACTTCATAGATAAATTCTCTTTTCTCTCTCACAAAGGTATATTATTTCCATAATTTATCGGAAGGTTTATGTAAATTTGCGGGAGGTATGCAGATAACCCCGGGAAAGCAATTGACAACTAAAAAAATGCTGCAGTACGCTCTTGTACTGCTGATTGCCATTGTGCTCCTTTATTTCTGCTTTAAAGGTGTCAAATGGAGTGATTTTGCAGACGGCCTGAGGCACTGCAATTATTGGTGGATAGCAATCTCTATGTTCTTTGGAGTCTCCGGTTTTATCTTGCGCGCATGGCGCTGGAAACTTCTTGCGAATCAGCTTAATCCGTCGGTTACATTAAAAGAGACTTATGACGGCTTAACAATTGGGAATCTTGCAAATTTTGCCCTGCCGCGTGTTGGAGAACTGGTCCGCTGCGGAATTGTAGCCAGAAAAAAAAGAGTGACATTTGAAGAGGCAATCGGAACGGTTATTCTGGAGAGAAGCTGGGATTTGGTCTGCCTCTTTTTGTTTGTCATAATTATGGTAGTATTTTCATGGAAAAGATTTGGCTCATTCATTCAGTTCCAGATGATTAATCCCGCAGAAAACAGGCTTACAAAAGTTCTGATAATTGTGATTGCTGCAATAATTGTTTTAATAGCCGCAGCAGCAATATTAATATATATCTATCGCGACAGATTAAGCCACAATAAGTTTGTGGGATTCCTTAAAGGGCTGTTGCATGGCATTTTAGCAGCATTCAAGATAAAGAAAAAATGGCTGTTTTTTACCCTTACCATTTTGCTTTGGACCAGTTTCTGGATAACCAGCTACACCACAATTCTTGCTTTTCCAAGCATGAATAACTTTACAATAACAGACGCCCTATTCCTTATGATTGTTGGAAGCTTGGGCTGGGCGGTTCCCGTACAGGGCGGTATTGGAGCTTATCATTTTTTGGTGAGTCTTGCATTGTCTGAAATTTACGGAATAGCTCACGCGGAAGGAATGGTATTTGCCACTATTTCTCATGAGTCTCAGGCATTTATAATGATCCTTTGCGGAGTGATTTCGCTCATCAGCATAGCAATAGAAAAAAAGAGAGCTAAAACTCCCGATAGTTTATGATTATAAAATTTAAAATTAATTTTAAAACACAGCCGGGAGAGCAGGTTTACATCACGGGCTCATCTTTAATTTTAGGCAACTATAATCCCGACAGGGCCTTCCGTCTTACACACTCTAAATCAGATGAATGGAACGGAGAAATAATGTGCGATCCCGTAAAGGAAAGACTGCTGTATTATAAATATTTTGTAAAAAATTCAGAAAATACAATTTACTTTGAGGCCGGCGGAGGACGTCGTCTTGCACTTAATTCAGCTACTGAAAAAATTGAGACAAAAGATCAGTGGCAGGGAAATACGGCGGAGGCCCCTTTTCTTACAGACCCGTTCTCACACGTATTTTCCGGCAGAGAGTGTAGCCCTTACACTCAGACGCATAAGCGTAATTATGAACTAATTATAAGAGTAGTCATACCCAACGTTCCAAAAGATTGCAGCATATATGTTTGCGGAAGCAGCAAGGAAACGGGAGAGTGGAAACCGGAAAAAGCCGCAAACATGGCAAGACTTAAAGGACTTAAGTGGATTGCATCTTTTCCAATAGAAAATGAACAGGGCAAAACATGGGAATACAAATTTGTCCGCAAAAATGATATAACAGGAGAGTACACATGGGAAGACGGATTAAACAGAGTACTTGTAATTCCGCAAGTATCTAAACATGAAACACTTATAATAGAGCATTCTTCTGCCAATTTTGATACCGGCAAACCAAAATTTGCCGGATGCGTAGTTCCTGTTTTTGCACTGCGCACAAAAAAGAGCTGCGGCATTGGAGACATAGAGGATCTTAAATCATTAATCGATTGGGCAAAGCAAGTTGGAATGAGCGTAATACAAACACTGCCAATCAATGACACATTGGAGCACATGAACTGGCAAGATTCATATCCGTACAACAGCATCTCTTCAATTGCCCTCCATCCCCTTTATCTCTCAATATCTACGCTCGGTCATATAAAAGAAAAACAAAAAGCAAAAGATTTCTCAGAAGAGATAAAATCTCTTAATCGCAAGTCATCAGTGGATTATGAAGATGTGCTAGAATTTAAAATGCGCTATTTCCGCGCTTTATATGATCAAAATAAAGATGACACTTTTGCTCAGCCGGAATACTACAAATTTATAAAAGCCAACAAAGAGTGGCTTTATCCTTACGCAGTATTTTGTGCTCTAAGGGACAAAAACAAAACCGCAGATTTTAGAAAATGGAAAAAATATTCCGTCTTCTCACAAGCCGATGTGGACAAGTTAAGTTTCGGGAAAAGTGAAATAAAAGATGACGTCTACTTTTATGTATATCTGCAATATCACCTTCATAATCAGATGACTGAAGCAATTGACTATGCCCATGCAAATGGCATTGTTTTAAAGGGAGATTTACCCATCGGGATAAGTAGGAACAGTGTGGACGCATGGCAGCATCCACAATATTTTAATTTTGGACAGCAGGCGGGAGCACCTCCGGATTATTACTCCGCAGAGGGACAAAATTGGGGATTCCCAACTTACAACTGGGAAGAGATGGCCGGGGACAATTACAAATGGTGGAAAAAAAGGATGCGTAAAATGTCTGATTATTTTGATGCATATCGCATAGACCACATACTGGGATTCTTTAGAATATGGGAAATTCCGTATCCGCTTGACGGGGGAAAAGCGGGACATTTTAATCCCGTGCTGTCACTTGATATTGAGGAGATTGAGAGCTACGGATTGCCGGTTCCGGATGAGCAGGATAAAAAAGATTTAAAAAAGATTGCAGAAGAAAATTTGTTCATGGAAGACCCGTATAATAAATGTAAATGGATCCCTTGTATCTGTGCAAAAGAGAGCCGGGAATACATGGCCTTAACATCCGCTCAGAAAAAATCTTTTAATGCGCTTTATGAAACTTTCTTCTATAAGAGAAACAATGATTTATGGTACAATAATGCAATGAAAAAATTGCAGCAAATCATGGCGGCGTCCAATATGCTGGCATGCGGAGAAGATTTGGGAATGCTGGCCGAACCTGTCCGCAAATGTATGGCGGATTTAAAAATTTTAAGTCTGGAACTGCAGATAATGCCTAAAAACAACACTGATTTTGCAGACCCCGCAACTTTCCCGTATTTAAGTGTTTGCAGCACTTCTACTCACGACAGTGAAACCTTAAGAATGTGGCTTGGGAGGAGGTTGAAAACCATCTCCTGCAAATCCGATGATACGGGAGAAACCTATTATGATGCGACGGCAAAGGATTGTGAAAAAGTTTTGAGAGATAATCTTGCTTCCAAAAGTATGTTTGCCATTTTTCCGCTGCAGGACTGGATGTCCGTAAATGAAAAAGTCAGAAACAGATTTGCATACAGCGAGAGGATAAACAACCCGGCAGTTCCACATTGGATGTGGAAGTACAGAATGCATATAACAATAGAACAACTGCAAGAATCTGATGCTCTTAACAATCAGATCTCCAAACTAATAAAAGAGAGCGGAAGATAAAAACCTACGGCATTAAAACGGGCCGTCCAGTAAGTAATGTTTCGGCCCGTTGTGCGTGTCTCCTTTTAAAAACCGTTAAGCTGCATATAGACAGTAGGCATCAATAAAATAAGACCTATCATCATAAATACAAGCAGTATTTTCCAAAACCATTTTACCCAGATCTCATAAGGAATTTTTGCAATTCCAAGCGCTCCCATAAGAACGGCTGAAGTTGGAGTTATCATATTTGTGAAACCGTCGCCAAACTGAAAAGCCATAACGGTTGCCTGTCGCGACAGACCTATTACATCTGAGAACGGTGCCATAATCGGCATTGTAAGAGCAGCTTTGGCAGATCCTGACGGAATAAAAATATTAATAACAGTTTGTATAAGGTACATAATTGAAACAGTTCCGCCTTTACCCGTACCCTGCATGGAATTAGAGAGAGAATAAAGAATGGTGTCCATTATTTTTCCCTCAGAAAGCACTTGAATAATTCCGCCCGCAAGACCTACAATCAATGCGGCCGTCAGAATATCCTTTGCACCGGCAATAAATTCTTTTGCTATGGTATTTCCGCCGGAGCCCATTGCAATTCCGGAAACAATTCCCATTGCCAAAAACAGCGCAGAAAGTTCTGTGATATACCACCCGTAGCCGAGTACTCCGACTATCAGGAATATGATCGTAAACGCCAGCACATCAAGAATATAGAACAAATATGATTTGCGCAACGTGAAGTATCCCGACAGTGCGTAAACTATAGTCAAAACAGGAAGGCACATAAACGTGGTTTCTGCCTTGCCGACAGAAATTGTTGTCTTTGGATGCAGACAGGAAAAGATAATCAGCACAACCGTCGTGATGATAAAAATAACCCAAGCCGAGACGGGAGTCTTTTTTGCAAAATCCGTGTTTACACTCTCCGTTCCTCTTTTTCTCCAATAATCATCAAGTTCATACATTGGAGAGAAGCGCGGATTTTTCTTTACTTTGCTTGCATAAATAAGTGTAAATGAGATAATAAGAGTGGTTAATATCAGCCATACAAGCATTCTGTACTCAAAGCCTGAAAACATCGGAAGTCCGGAAAGTCCCTGAGCAATCCCTATTGTAAAAGGATTAAAAATCGCCCCTGAAAAACCCACGTGCGCCGCAACATATACCATTAGCAGTCCTGTAATGGAATCATAACCCATTGATATTGCAAGCGGTACAAAGATAATTACAAAAGCGAGCGTCTCCTCGCTCATTCCAAAAACAGCTCCAAATATGCTGAAAATTGTCATAGATAAAATAATGACAATATTGTTCACTCCTATTTTTTGAAGCAGCCTGTGCTTTTCAAAATCTTTGGATTTCTTTAAAAATGAGAGTATTCCAAAATCTATTGCACGGCTGCTGTTCATAATTTGAAAAGCTCCGCCAATTATCAGCACAAAGGCAATGATTCCCGCCTGCTTCTTAAACCCCTCAAGCAGAGAGCCAAAGATCTGCCAGGTTTGAGGCGCCTGCCTTACATGATGATATGAACCGTTAACTATAACGTCTCTCTCCGCACCGTTAACTGTAACTGTTTGATGACCATACTCCCCCGCAGGAACAAACCAAGTAAGTACGCCGCAGAACAAAATCATTGCACCTATTATGACAAAGGTGTGCGGTATTTTTTTTAAACCGGCCATTTACAACTGTTTAATGAATAATCAATTGCAAATTTACAAATTATACGTATCACCGGGATATAGAATTGTCAGCTTAAAACTCTTTGCATGTCCATTTCCCGCAATGGCTTTATACGGTTCAAACAGCATAACATTGCTGTTTCCTATAACCTCAATGGTACTGTTAGGTTTTACGACAACTGCAGACTCCTCATCAATACCAATTCCTCTATACCCCGGGTGGTCAAGCAAAACATTAATCAATCTTACCTGCCTGCGCCTTGTTATAAAATGCTGATCTACAATTATATTATTTAAGAAACCAAAACCTTTTGCAATCTCTACGTCATTATGTCTGATATAGTTGAACTCATGTGAATCTTCCGCTGTATCAGTCACACTCCTGCCTGTCAGCATAATGCGGCTCATTATTGCAGCACCGGCGCTTGTTCCGCTTATAACTCCTCCGTTTTTGTATATCTGTTTTATTCTCTCAAAAAACTTAGTACCGGCAAGGAAATCAACAAGTCTAAGCTGATCTCCGCCGGAGAAAAATATAGCCGTGACGCCGTCCAGCTTTGCCAGATTTTCCGGAGCGTCTATGGCGTCCTTTGAACAAAAAATATAATCCGCATTTTTACAGCCGAGGTTCTTAAACTCTTTGCTTTGATTTTGTCCGGTTTCCTCCGCTACCCCGCTTGCAAAAGGGACAACCAAAAGTTTTGCATTATCGCCTCCTCCGTATTTAATTATGGTCTTGAGAATTACGGAGATTCTGTCTCCTCCACCTTCAATTACAAGAGTGCCCTTTGCATTCACCTTTTCCGGCAAATACTGTAGTTGTGAATTCTTTGATTGAGCAAATAAACAAGCCGGCATTACAATAAATAATGCCGCAATAAGTAATATCTTTTTCATTATTTTATTCTAATTATTCTAAATGTGTTGTTAATAATTGGTACGCAATTTTTGCGGCATTTATGAAATCTTCATACAAAATAAATTCATCATTGCCGTGAGGGTTTTGCGCTCCAACCCCCAGATTAATTGTCTTTATTCC
>Ga0268360_1003139_pt1 | contig 11042 bp, 11 predicted proteins | sample BioMet11_FD_192465 | JGI IMG/M metagenome (GOLD analysis project Ga0268360, IMG submission 192465) | Sewage microbial communities from Oakland, California, United States - Biofuel 11 (Illumina Assembly) | ecosystem: Engineered > Wastewater > Sewage > Unclassified | place: USA: California... | reverse complement strand
CTGGAGGGCGTGCGGGAGATCCGCGGTTCCGTTCTGGCGGCCGAGGTCCTGCTCACAGCCGTGACCATCGGGGTCGGGCTGCTTTATCCCTTCCTGCTCGCGCTGCTTCACGCGGGCGGGATCCTGTAAAAGGGGGTGCTGTTTTGGAAACGATTGTTTACATCAGCGCGGGCTTCATGCTCGCCTTTGGGGTGTACGCCGTGATGGAGCGCAGCATCCTGCGCTCGGCCATCGGCCTGGCGCTGGCCAGCGCCTCGCTTGCCGTCATGCTGTACGCCATGTCGGCGCGGCTGGCGGCGGTCTTTGAGCTTTCGGTCTGCTCCGGCCTGGTCACCGTCATCTTCATCGCCGGCATCAGCCTTTCCCATTCGCCCAAGATGGAAGTGAAAAAGGAGTACCATGACCGCGAACGCAACCGCCACCTGCCGCTGGTCCTGATCGCCGTGGGCGGCACGCTGGTGGCCGCGGCGATGGTCCTGCACTTTGCCCAGCCCCAGTTTGCCGCTTCGGCCGGGCAAAACGTCCGGGATGTGCTTTGGAACACCCGGCAGGCCGACCTTTGGGGCCAGATCGCGCTGATTTTGTGCGGCGGCGTCGCCGTTGCCGTGCTGTTCCGGGAAGAAAGGCGGGATAAATAATGAACTTTGTGGCAATTCTTCTGACCATCGGCGTCCTGATGATCGTCACCGGCTGCTGGTGCCTGCTGCGCACCTGCCACATCCTGAAAATCACCATCGGCATCGAGATCGCCATGAAGGCTGTGACCATGTTTCTGGTGCTGGCCGGCATGGTCTGCGGAAAAGTCGCCCTCTCTGAGACCTTTGTCATCACCGTGATGGTGGCCGAGGTCATCGTGGCGGTGGTGGGCACCGGCACGGGCGTCGGCCTGTTCCGCAAATACGGCAACATGAACGTCCGCAACCTGAACCAGCTGAAGGGGTGAGCATATGAAAGAAGTTCTGTATTCCCCCCCGGTGGTGTTCGCCGCCTTTTTGCTGATCTTTTTCCTGCTGATGCGGATGCTGGGAAAATACGCCGCAAAGAGCGACGCCAGCGGGCGGGCGCTGGACCCCTATGCCTGCGGGCAGCGGGATTTCGAAAACTATGTCAACCCGGATTACATCCAGTTTTTCCGCTATGCCTTTGTGTTTACGGTGATGCATGTGGTGGCGCTGGTGATCACCACGGCGTCGGTTTCCACGGCGACGGCGCTGCCCCTGGTCTATGTGGCGGCCAGCGTTCTGTCGCTGGTCATCATTTTTCGCAAGTAACGGGGCCGTGCTGCGCGGCAGAGGGAAGGAAAGACGACTATGGACCTGATACAGAAAGCCATTGCCTGGGGGACGCGGAAGTCCCCGTGGGTCATCCACTTCAACGCGGGTGCCTGCAACGGCTGCGATATTGAGGTGGTGGACGCCCTGACGCCCCGGTTCGACCTGGAGCGGGCGGGCATCCTCAAGCAGGGCAGCCCGCGCCACGCCGACGTGCTCATCGTCACCGGCGCCGTCACCCTGCAGGTGCGCGACCGGCTGATCCAGATCTACGAGCAGATGCCCGACCCGAAGTTTGTCATCGCGGTGGGCGCCTGCGCCTGCAGCGGCGGCATTTTCAACGGCTGCTACTGCGTCACCGGCGGCGTGGACACGGTCATCCCGGTGGACGCCTATGTGCCGGGCTGCGCCGTGCGGCCCGAGGCGCTGATCAGCGCCGTCAGCCAGCTGCTGGAAAAGCTGGAGAACAAGGAAAAAGCCGAAGAACAGAAAGAGAAAAAGGACAAATACGAAACGCTGCAGGGAGGCGAAGACCTTGGAAAATGAACTGGTGACGGCCATTGCGGCCCAGTTTCCCGAACTGGCGGACAAGGTGCGCGTGACGGCGCCCCTGCGCGTGGCGGTGGATATGCTGCCCCAGGGAAAATTCCGTCAGGTGATCCGCTGGCTGCACGATGAAAAGAAGCTGACCCGCGGCCACAACGTCATAGGCACCGATGAAGGGGAGAACCTGGGGTTTGTCTACCTGATTTCGGGGGCCGACAACGTCATCGTGTCGCTGCGCACCTTCGCGCCCAAATCCGACCCGCGGGTGCAGTCCATGACGGGGCTTTACAAGTCCTTCATCCTGTTCGAACGCGAGCTGTGCGACCTGTTCGGCGCCAGGGTGATCGGCCTGCCCGCCGGGCCCCACTACCCCCTGCCGGACAACTGGCCCAAGGACCAGTGGCCGCTGCGCAAGGAGTGGAACCCCGACAGCTTTGACCGTACCACTATGGAGTACAAGGCCGACCCGGCCGGCCCGGCCGCGGCCGGGCAGCCCGCGGCGCCGGAGGAACCGGAGGAATTCGAACTGCCGGACGAGGTGCCGGAGCCCCAGGCCGAATCCGCCCCCGCCGGCGGCAGGACCCATGAAACGGAAAACCTTGTCACGGTGCCCATCGGCCCCCAGCACCCGTCGCTGGACGAGCCGGGCAGCTTCACCATCACCCTGGAGGGTGAAAAGGTGGAGGGCGCCGTCATCGGCATCGGCTACAACCACCGCGGGCTGGAAAAGGCCTGCGAAAGCAGGACCTACATCCAGGACCTGTACATCATCGAACGGGTCTGCGGCATCTGCTCCCACGCCCACACCACGGCCTACTGCATGGGGGTCGAGCAGCTTTCCGGCGTCGAGATACCGGCCCGGGCCCAGTACATCCGCCTGATTGTGGCCGAACTGGAGCGGCTGCACAGCCACCTGCTGTGGCTGGGCGTGGCCGGCCATGAGATCGGTTTTGACACCCTGTTCATGCTGTCCTGGCGCGACCGCGAGCGGGTGCTGGACATCCTGACCCTGCTGGGGGGCAACCGCATCAACTACGGCGTCAACTGCCTCGGCGGCGTCCGCCGGGACATCGGCGACGACCTGAAGCAGGAAATGCGCAAGACCATGGACTACCTGGAGAGCGAGATCCGCTATTTTCTGAACGTTGCCGCCACCGAAAGCACGCTGGTGGCGCGGCTTTCCGGCGTGGGGGTGCTTTCCCGCGAAGACTGCCTGCTGTACGGGGCCACCGGCCCGGTTTCGCGGGCGGCCGGCCTTGCCGAGGACGTGCGGGTCATTGAACCCTACGGCGCCTACCGGGACATCGCGGTCAACGTGATCACCGACGACCATGCCGACGTCTTCGGCCGCACGCTGGTGCGCCTGAAGGAGATGCTGGAATCCATCCGCCTCATCCGCGAGGCGCTGGACAAGCTGCCCGATGGGCCGCTGACGGCCCGGGTGCCGCGCCGCATCCCTGCCGGCGAGGCCATCATCCGGGTCGAGGCGCCCCGGGGCGAGGACATCCACTACATCCGCTCCAACGGCACCGACAAGCCCGACCGCATCCGGGTGCGCGCCCCCTCGGAGTGCAACTGGCACGGGATGCAGCACATGCTGGAGGGCGGCTACCTTTCCGACGTGCCCATCACCATCGCAGCCATCGACCCCTGCTATTCCTGCACCGACCGGGCCATTGTCCTGCGGGGCGACAGCCGCCTGGCCGGGCAGGCGCTGGACTGGAAGGAACTTCGCGCCTACAGCCAGAAGTGGTACAAGGGCCGCGGGATCGACCCCTCCCAAATCAAGGCGTAAGCCTTTACTGAAGGCAGGCGCGGCGCCGCCCGGGTCGGGCCGCCGCGTGCTGCGAAAGGACGTCTTGCCATGACCATACTGATTATTTTGCTGAAGATCCTGGTCTTTCCGGGATTCCTGTTCCTGTCTGTCTATTCCTTTGTGCTGCAGTACCTGGACCGCAAGCTGTATGCCAGGCTTCAGTCGCGGCAGGGCCCGCCCTGGTACCAGCCCCTGGCCGACTTCTTCAAGCTCATCGGCAAGGAGACGCTGATCCCCGCCGAGGCCAACCAGGCGATGTTCAAGGTCGTCCCGGTGTTCTGCCTGGCGGCCATGGCGGCGGCGTTCATCTACATCCCCGTGTGGGGCCGCACGGCGGCTTTCTCCTTTGAAGGGGATGTCATCGTCGTGCTGTACTTTCTGGCGGTGCCGTCGCTGGCGTCGTTTCTGGCGGGCTGGTATTCCCGCAGCCTTTACGCCACCGTCGGCTCCACCCGCGTGCTGACCCAGATGTTTGCCTACGAGGTGCCCATGTTTCTGGCGCTGCTGGCGCCCACCCTGCTTTCCGGCACCTGGTCGGTGGCGGGCAACACGGCCTACTACGCCGCCCACCCGCTGCTGGTGCTGGTCAACCTGCCGGCGCTGCTGGTGACCCTGGTGGCCGCCCAGTGCAAGCTGGAGCGCACCCCCTTTGATGCGCCCGAGGCCGAGACCGAAATTGTCTCCGGCCCGCTGGTGGAGTACGGCGGAAGGTACTTGGCCTTCTTCTCCTTCTCCAGGGACTGCGAGCTGACGGTGGTGATCTCGCTGTTCGCCGCCATGTTCCTGCCCTTTTCCACCGGCACCGCGTGGGCGGATTTTGTGCTGTACTTTGTCAAGACCCTGGCGGTGCTGTTTGTGCTTTGCCTGGCGCGGGCCGCCACGGCGCGGCTGCGCATCAACCAGATCGTTTCGTTTTGCTGGAAATACCTGGCGCCTGCGGCGATGCTCCAGGTCATCCTGAACCTGGTGCTGAGGGAGGTATTCTTCAAATGAGCCTTTTCAAGTCAAAACCGGGCAGCATTTCCGGTGCTGCGCTGCACAGCCTGTTTTCCCGCCCGGCCACCATCAGCTACCTGGGCGGCAAGTATTCGCTGGACGACCGCTGCCGGGGGCTGATCCGCTACGACCCCACCGCCTGCGTGGCCTGCGGGCTGTGCATGAAGGACTGCCCCACCGGCGCCATCCGGGTGGTCAACCAGGGCACCAGGGAGGCGAAGGAGATGCACGCCTGGCTGGACACGGGCAAGTGCATCTTCTGCGGCCAGTGCGCCGACTCCTGCGCCAAAAAGTGCATCGTCTGCACCTCAGAATCCGACCTTTCGCGCTTCCAGCACGAAGGGCTGACCATCGAGCTGTGAGGGCGGCCGAGGCCCTGCGGCCCCTGCTGCCGCCTTGTGCCAAAACGGCGGTGCTGGGTGTCGGCTCCGAGCTGCGCAGGGACGACTACGCCGGCTCCTACGCGGCGCGGCTGCTGGCCGCCTGCGCCGACGGCAAGACCTTTCTTTCGGTGGAAGGCGGCACCGCGCCGGAAAACCTGGTGGGCGTGCTGCGGGCCTTTGCCCCCACGGCGGTCATCGTCATCGACGCCGCCGGCATGGATGCCCAGCCGGGGACCTGGGCGCTGCTGCGGCCGGAACAGATCACCGGCGCGACCTTTTCCACCCATATGCTGCCGCTGCCGGTGACCCTTTCCTACCTGGAGGCCTCCTGCGGCTGCGTGACGGCCTACGTGGGCATCCAGCCCGTTTCGGTGGGCCAGGGCATCGGCATGGATGCGCGGGTAAAGCGGGGCACCGAATGCCTTGTCCGCGAGATCGCCGGCATCCTGGGCCGGGCGGAAGCGCTGGACCTGCCGCGCTGAGCGCCCCGGCGCCGCCCGCCCGAAGGCTGCGGCCCTCAAAAGTCAACAGGAATGCCCTGCGGCATGGCGCAGCAGGGCACTTTTTTTGCCGTGCGCTGGAACGTCCCGGCGCCAAAACCCTCCGGCATCGCGGAGCGTTCAGCGGCCCTGCGCGCCGGCAAAGCCATCCCCCCCGACCTGTCCGGCCGCGTCAGGCTGGACAGGAACATCCCCGGCGCCGGCGGGCAGCCGTGACCCGGACAGCAAAGGCCCGTGACAGGGCGGCAGGCTGACCCCTGCCGCCCTTTTTCTGCCCTGGCAGGGGACGAAAACAAACGGCCGGTGCCCCCAGTTTCGGGGGCACCGGCCGTTCTGATGCCTGCGCAGGCTGTTACGGCGCGATGTTTTTTTGCAGCACGGCCACCAGCCGGCGCGGTTCCACCGGCTTTGTGATGTAGTCGTTCATGCCGGCCTCGCGGGAGGCCCGGATGCTTTCTTCAAAGGCGTCGGCCGTCATGGCGATGATGGGCACCGTGGCGTCGGGCCGGTCCAGCCGCCGGATCTCCTTTGTGGCTTCGTACCCGTCCATCACCGGCATGCGGATGTCCATCAGAATGGCGTCGTAGTGCCGGGGCAGCGACCGGCGGAAGCGTTCAAGGCCCTCCCGGCCGTTTTCGGCGCAGTCCACGGCAATGCCCTGCTCTTTCAACAGGATCAGGGCGATCTCGGTGTTCAGGTAATTGTCTTCACACAGCAGGACGGTCCGGCCCTGCAGTGAGACCTCCGGGGCCTGCGCAGCGGGCGCCGCGCCGGAGCCGTCCGCTTCCTGCATCGGCAGGTCGACGGTGAAGCGGGTGCCGCTGCCCACCTTGCTCTGCACCGAAATGACGCCGCCCATCAGGTCGACGATCCGTTTGACGATGGAAAGGCCCAGGCCGGTGCCCATGGTGTTGGCGTTGGCCTGCCGGTGTTCCTGGGAAAACGGCTCAAACATATTTTGCATGAAGCCGGGGCTGATGCCGATGCCGGTGTCCTCCACCACCATGCGGCAGCTGCAGCCGTGCTCCGGCGGGTCCAGCGGGGCCGTTGTCACCCTGACGGTGCCGCCGTCGGGGGTGAACTTGATGGCGTTGGAAAGCAGGTTCAGCAGGATCTTCTGCATCTTCAGCTTGTCCACCCAGATGTTGGCGGCGGGCAGACCGGAGACGTCGGATTCCAGGCGGATGCCCTTCAGCTCGGCCGAGGGGCGCATGGCGGTCATGACGCTTTCGCACAGGGCGCGGCTGTCGACGCTTTCGGGCTCCAAAGTGTATTTCCCGCTTTCGATGCGGGAAAGCTCCAGGGTGTCGTTCACCAGGCTGAGCAGCAGGTCGCTGGAAAGTTTGATCTTTTGCAGATAAGCCTGCTTTTTGGCCGGGTCGCTTTCCCTGATGGCAATTTCGGTGAAGCCGATGATGCCGTTGAGGGGGGTGCGCAGGTCGTGGCTCATGCTGGAAAGGAACATGGATTTGGATTCGTTGGCGCGGTTGGCCTCCAGCAGGGCTGCCCTGATCTGGCGCAGCTGGTTCTGTTCGTGTTCGCTGGCCTCGGTGATGTCGGAGGCGACCACCAGGATGGTGCTTTCGGTTTTTTCCAGCCAACTGTAGCTGACGCTGCGCAGCAGGGTGCGGCCGTCCATCCGGCGTTTGTAGGAAAAGGCGTACCGCCCGGCGGCGCGCAGCGCCCCCAGCACCGTTTCCAGCGAGGCGTCGGAGATGTACTTCGCCTGTTCCTCGGGCAGCACCAGCTGCGAGATGGCCTGCACCACCTGGCTGTAGGACGAGGACCTCCGCCGGTCCTCCGGCACAACAACGGCCGACCGGGCGGCGCGGATTTCTATGGTGCCGGTGCCGGGGCTGATCAGGCCGATGTAGTCGAAGTTTTCACCGGTGAGTTTTTTGGTGATCAGCTCGTTTTTCTTTTCTTCATCGATGTCGATGGCATAGGTGACGGCCTCCACGTCATCGGTGGCGGGGTTCTGCAGCATGTACAGCTGGCCGTCCCGCCAGTGGCGCGTGCCGTCCTTGTAGACGATGGGGTACTGGATGGAAACGTTTGCGCGGCCGTTTTTGAAGCCCTCCAGCAGCTTTTGGCGGTCAAAGATCTCAAAAAACTGCTGCCGCACCTCCTCGTCGGCGATCAGCTTGGAAAACTCGGCGAAATAGCCGTCCACCGTGCCCGAATCCTGCTGCTTCAGCACAAAGGGAAGGGGGCTTTTGCCCTCGCCGCACCAGTTTTTGGTCAGGTTCAGGTGGAAGGAACCCAGGGTGGCGGGGTGGGCCTGCTCCAGCTGCAGGCGCGCCCGCTTGTAGCGCTCCATCTCGCTTTTTTGGGCGGTCAGGTTCTGGCCGATGCCGTAGGCCAGCACCGGCTTGCCGCTGTAGTCAAAGATGGTGGTGTAGGTGATGCGCTCGAACCGGGGGGCCTGGCTGGGGCGCAGCTTGTACCACACTTCGCAGGAGGCCGTGGGCGCGCCCGCTTCAATTTTGCGGTACATTTCAAGAAAGGCGTCCACGTCCGCGTCGTCGATGTAGGACACCAGGGACTGCGGGGCGTCGTCGACGACCTTGGGCAGGCCGAATTTGCGGTAGTCGTACCGGGTGGATCCGTTTTCCGCCATGATGATGCGGCGGTTGGGGATGTCGTACTTCCACACCACCAGCCCGGCGTCCTCCACCGCGGCCTCGTACATCCTGCGCGCTTCGGCCTCGGCCGCCTGGGCGGCCATCAGCTCGTCCATGTCGGTGAAGGAGGCGTAGTAGTACTGCACCCCGCCGCGCACATAGGCCTGCCGGAACTGGTTGCAGACCCAGTAGCTGCCGCCGTCTTCGCCCCTGATGCGGTAGGTCACGCTGCCCAGGTCCTTGTCACCGGCCTTGACGGCGCGCAGCTCCTGCTCAAACAGCTGCCGGTCGCCGGGCACCAGCCAGCTCACCGGGTCGGGGTCCTGGGTGCTCCAGTATTCGCGGCTGCCGTGGTGCATGCTGTAAAAGCTGTCGTTGGCGTACTCCAGCCGGATGCTGTCGCCCTGTTCCGAAAAAACCGCCACACCCCCCGGAATGCGGCCCAGCAGGGCGTCCAGGTTGTTGCGGTCGGCCTCAATGCTTTGCTGGCGCTTCTGCTGGGCGGTGACGTCGACGGCGTAAACGGCCACCGCCCGGCGGCCGTGCCAGTCAATGTCGCGGCAGTTGATGGAAAACCACTGGCACTGCTGGGGCGAATAGACGGCGTCGGCGTGAAAGGCCCCGTCCTTCATCTGCGGGATGGAGCACCAGGGGCAGGGGGTCGCGCGGCCGTTGATGTAGCGGTAGCAGGGCTGGCCGGTGTAGTCGCCGTGTCCCCACAGCTGCAGGGCGGTCCTGTTGGCGTACAGAATTTCCAGGGTGGCCCTGTCGGTGACATACAGGATGGCCGAGCTGAGGTCCAGCAGCCGGGCGTGGCCCACCGATTCGGCCGAGGTGCGGCTGTAGGAGACCATGACCACCGGGCAGCCGTCCATCTGGCCGATGATGCGCCCGCGGGCGTGGATCCAGACGTACCCCTGGGTCTTGTGGGCGATCCGGTAGGTAAAGCTGCCGTCCTGCCCGGTGCGCAGCATGGCCGCCAGGCGTGCCGCCACCTCGCCGCGGTCGGCCTGATGGATCAGCAGGGACGCGTCCCGGCGCACCGCCCCGGCATATTCCTCCAGGGTCATTCCCGATATCTCGGCCAGACTTTCAGAGTAATACAAGCCCAGCAGCTTTCCGTCGGCGATCTTGTAGATGGCGGCGTCGCCGGGGCTGCACCGTGCAATGATCTTGATGGCCGAATCGTCCAGCAGGTCGGTCATGGCGGCTCACTCCTTTTCCGTTGTGGTCACAGGGGCGCAGGTCGGGCGGGGCGGCGTTCAGCGCCGCGGCAAAGAATCCGGCACCAGCTGGGACAGGCTTTGCGACAGCTGCTCCATGGCGTCAGAAAAGGCCTTCAGGCCGGCGGGGTCAAGGGCGGAAAGGTGTTCTTCAATGCTGGCGTCCAGGATGGCACCGGTTTCGCGGCTGATGCGCCGGCCCCTGGGGGTCAGCCGCAGGTGCTTGACAAAGGGAGGCTTTTTTTCGGCGCTGCGGGTCAGGATCCCTTCGGCCTCCAGCTTTTTCAGCAGCCGGCACAGGTAGCCGCTGTCGATGGCGATGAAACCGCTGAGCTGGCTGGCGCTGATGTCCGGATGCCGCCCGATGATGCCGATGATGATGGCTTCGTTGAGCGAACAGCCGGGGTAGCGGAACTGCTGGCCGAAGGCGGCCACCGCCCGGTAAAAGGAACGCATGACCGATTTGATCGATCCATAATTCTCCATAAAATCACCTGGAATCATCATACTATTCCGACTTGACAATGTCAATGCGCAGCTGCGGCCGCCGGCCCTTGCAGCGCCAAAAACGCCCCGCTGCGCAGCGCGCAGCGGGGCGTCGGGTCGCAAGTCAGTCCTGCCGGTGCGGGTCGGAGCCCTCCAGCGCCGCCACGGCGCGGATGATGCGCTCCATCAGGCCCACGCGGCTGAAGGGGGTGATCAGGTAGAACCCGTCCACAAAGGGGGCGATGCGCCGGGCGATCTCCACCGAGACGTCGTAGGCCAGGGCCTCGCCCTCCTCGCGGGTCTTGCCCTCGTAGCGCTGGGTCAGTTCGGGGTCCACCCGGATGCCGTTGACCTCGCTTTCCATAAAACGGGCGTTTTTGGCGCTGACAATGGGGATGATGCCGCCGAGGATCTTGGCGTCCAGCTCCCGCCGGGCCCGCTGCAGGTTCTCAAAGGCCTGCCGGGTCAGCACCGGCTGGGTCAGAAAGCCGTACATGCCATTTTTCAGCTTTTCCCGGGCGATGGACAGCTGCACGTCAAAGTTCAGGGCGTTTAGGTTCAGCGCGCCGAACACGCACAGCGGCGAGGGCAGCTCCTGTTCGCCCAGCGAGGTCAAAAACTGCGCCAGCCTGCGGGAGTTGAACTGGTATACGCTGCGCACCTCGTCGCGTTCGGCGGTGGGCACCGGGTCGCCGGTGACGGCCAGCAGGTTGCGCACCCCTTCGGCGTACAGCCCCAGCACCAGCGCCTTGGTGGCGTTCAGGTTGCGGTCGCGGCAGGTCAGGTGGGGCAGCACGTCCATCTTCAGCTCGTACCGCACCTTGCAGGCCAGCAGGCTGCTGTCCATGCGGGCGCGGGCCACCGGGCAGTCGGCAATGGTCAGAATGTCGGCCCCGCTGGCCTTGATGCGCTGGGCGTTGCGGAGAAAGCCCTCCAGGTCGGTGTCCCTGGGAGGGTCCAGCTCCAGCGCGATGACCTTGCGCCCGGCCTCCAGCTTGTCGCGGAAGGAGTTGTCCGACCGCACGCTGACGGGGGCAGGCCCCGCGGCGGCCGGGATGATGCGTTTGTGGGGCCGCTGGCCCGCCAGCGCCGCCCGGGTGCGGGCGATGTGCAACGGGGTGGTGCCGCAGCAGCCCCCCAGGATGCCGGCGCCGGCTTCGGCAATGGCCTTCATCTGCTGGGCAAAATAGTCGGGGT
>Ga0268360_1003138_pt1 | contig 11042 bp, 7 predicted proteins | sample BioMet11_FD_192465 | JGI IMG/M metagenome (GOLD analysis project Ga0268360, IMG submission 192465) | Sewage microbial communities from Oakland, California, United States - Biofuel 11 (Illumina Assembly) | ecosystem: Engineered > Wastewater > Sewage > Unclassified | place: USA: California... | reverse complement strand
GCGTATTCAAAGATATTTTGAAGTATTATTTTAAAGGCTTAAAAAGTAATTTTGTGCCAAAATACTTGATTTTAATATATTTTTTAGATTTTAGAGCATTCTTATCAATTTTGGCAGAGCCTCAAGTATTATCTGAGTAAAACAAATTGTTTTTATGGTATGTTGGAGGTCCGGAAGTTTAGTTTTCCATGTCCTTACGGTGAGGTTGGAAATTAAGGCTTTTTCTGAAAAATGAGCCATTAGAGCAGATCACAATATAAGTAGTACATAAAGAAACTGAAGTAGGGTCTCCCTCTTACCCTACCGCAGATCTTTAATGGAGGTTTTATGTTGTTTTAAACTTTTGCCATTTTTAGGTTTTTGCCATTTTTCTTTAATGGAGGTTTTACGTTGTTTTAGACTTTCGCCATTGGGTTTTTGCCATATTTCTTTATTGTACTCCAGATTTACCGGTTTACTCGATTACTGTATCGTCCTCTAGAAATCCACTTTGGCTTCACGCTTGCAGATAAAAGTCCCTTTTTGAGATCTTTTAACTTTTACACGTCTGATCAATGAAGGGGTTCATGATAGACATTCAGATTTTAGAGTATATTCATGGTGGTGTAGTGATGGAAGCTTAACACCAGAGTTTCTCTAGCTGCAGACTGATACCTGCAAATCAGGAGTACGGATTCTTATTACCGTGCATTTATTATATATATTTTTCCCTTGAAGTGATATATCAAAATTCGATACATAAAGCCGAGTATTTGGGAGCTAAAAAAACTGGTTATTTATAGTTATCGCTTTTAGCATTTTTAGCATTAATAATAACAAGAAAACGAACATGACACTCTTTGAATAACATGCACACCCAATGAAAGCGCTTGCAGATGGCAGCATTTTCATGTTAAACAAATAAAACATTGTAATCAAAAAATGGATATTATATAGGCAGGTATTATATAAATGAAATATAGATAAAAAGCGAAAATACAGAAAGCGAAAATACAAAAAGCGAGAATACAGGAAGCAAGAATACAGGAACACAGGAAGTGGATGTTAAAGAACCCCTGTGAAGGTAATTATATGGATGGATGAGGGTCGGAGGTCAAAGATTGCTAAGTTTTCAAGAAAAACTGATTTGTGAGGGGTGATTGTAGAGATGGATAAGGATTCAGAGGACTATGGAGCTTTAAATGCGAACTTCCCTATTGCAGGCAGTAAAAATAACGTAAGAGGAGAAGCTCTCCACGCAGCTCTGGAAAAAGAAGAAACTCTGAGAATGATGATCAATAACAGTCACGTAGTGCTCTTTCTCTTGAAAAACGAAGATAAATGGCCTGTGGAGTTTGTCTCCGAAAATGTGGCGAAATTCGGATACTCGGTAGAAGATTTCACTTCTGGCAGGATGCGATATAAAGATATAATATACTTCGATGATCTCAAAGAGGTTGAGGAAGTATTTGAGAAAAAAGTAAAAAGTGGGGCTTCTGCGTTCAGCCTGGAGTACAGGATTGTAACAAAAACAGGGGATATCCGATGGATAAACGAAAGGACATTTATTCAGAGAGATACCGACGGAGAGGCTACACACTTTCAGAGCGTAGTGCTCGATATTACCAGGAGGAAAGAAAGCGAAGAAGAACTGAAAAAAACTCTTAAAATGCAGAAAGTGTTGACTATAGCAGTTAATAATAGTCCTGCAGTGGTTTTTCTCTGGAAGAATGAAAAGTACTGGCCTGCGATTTTTGTATCCGATAATGTAGTACAGTTTGGATACACAGTTGATGACTTTCTATCACAGAAAATTCAGTACGGAAAAATCATACACCCTGACGATCTGAAAAGAGTAGAAGAAGAGCTTGAAAGGAGCATTCAAAAAGGGGAGGTAAGCTTCAACTCTGAATACAGGATTTTTACAAAAGCTGGAGATATGTTGTGGGTAAACGAGAGAACCTTTATCCAGAGAGATATAGAAGGAAAAGTATCCTGCTTTCAGGGAATAGTGCTGGATATAACTCATAGAAAGAAAACCGAAAAAGCCCTGAGAAAATCACTAAAAACGCAGGAAATGCTGAAAAGCATAATTAATAAAAGCCCGGCAGTAGCTTTTCTAAGGAAAAATATAGAAAAATTACCTGCAAATTTAGAAAAGTTGCCTGTAAATTTAGAATACTGGCCTGTGGATTATATTTCTGAAAACGTAACGCAGTTTGAGTACTCAGTAGAAGATTTTCTCTCCGGAAAAGTACATTATGGGAACATAATCCATAGAGAAGATATTCAGGCAGTAGTTGAAAGTCTGGAACGCTCGGTAAGAGAAGGATACGATTCCTTTGAAATGGAATATAGAATTATTACCGGAGGCGGAAGTATACGCTGGGTCGAAGACCGAACACTTATCCAGCGAGACAGTGAAGGCAAAGTCACTCATTTTCAGGGAATAGTCGTCGATGTCACTGAGAGAAAAGAAGCTGAGAAAATGCTCGAAATCCAGAGAGAGCTGGGAGTATCCCTCAGTACTACCTGGAATCTACAGACCATGCTTAACCAGATCCTTGACGCCTGCCTGAAAATAGAAGAGATAGATGCTGCAGGCATATACTTGAAAGACGAACTTCTGGACCAGATTAATCTGGTTGCACACCGGGGACTTTCTCCCGAATTTGTGAAAAGTATTTCGATATATAGGGCAGATTCTCCTGAAGCTCGGCAGATATGGACTGAGAAGCCAGTCTACAGGATGGATTTTTTTGCAGATAGAATGGCAGATTTAATCAGGAAAGAAAAACTTACTGCAATCGCCGTGATTCCTATGAAGCACAGAGGAGAAATTATAGGCAGCCTTAATTTTGCTTCTCATACTACAGACAGGATTCCGCAGAACATACGCAATTTTCTTGAGAGTGTAGCCCTCCAGGTAGTGAACTATATAGCTCCTCTCCGTATTGTGGCAGACCTTGGATAATATTTTTTCATACGTAAAGTCAACCTGACCCTGGACGAAATCCTTATCTAAATTAATTTTTATAATTAATGCAGGGTTGAAAAGTGAGAATATCTTGGGTTTCGCCCTGTTTTCCAGCTTTTGGGAAATACGCAAACCTGTTCTGATCACTTTTTGTCCGTTACTGGCATTAATATAAGATCTTACATAGTGGGGGATAAGATTGAAGGCGATAGTAGTTTATCTCAGTACCTCGGGGAATACAAAAGCTATGGCAGAAGCAATAGCTAGCGGAATTGAGTCAAAACATGTGGATGCAAAAGCTATTAGTTTTTATGACGTAAAACTAGAGGATCTTTACGAAGCCGATGCAATTGCAGTCGGTTCCTCGACTTTTTACTACCGGATGCTTCAGCCCATGGAAAAATTCATGGATGAAACTCTAGCTTCCACAAATCCAAAAGGAAAATTAGGGGCTGCTTTCGGATCGTATGGATGGAGCGGAGAAGCACCTATACTGATAGCCGAAAAAATGCGAGACATGGGAATGACTGTCATAGACCCTGTACTCAGGATACTGCACAAGCCCACAGACAAGGACTTACAGGAGTGCAAAAGGCTTGGAGTTGACATTGCTGAAAAGCTAAAGCATAAAAGCAGCAAAACGCCACAACCACAGAGAGCACCGAGTTAACCTCAGTTTTGAAAGCAAACGAACATACGGACTTAGAGCAGGATATATAAACCTACTCTAAGTCCGGTAACCGTGAAAATATTAGACGGAAAACCAACTTAAACTGTAGAAACAACCGGAGATGCGGGAAGCACCCGAAGACTATGCTCCTGTTTTTTAGCATCTTCAGTGGTATTAACTTACCTCGCTTTCGAAACTTGGGAAAATCAGTATCTGAGCGAGTTGAATATCAGTTTCTCTAGCCCATAATTAAGTCGTCTTGAGCCAACCGTTGCGCCGGTTGATCACGCCGATAGGGTCTGGGGATAAGGTCCTCAAACTCAAATGTTTCTCGTCCTTGGTATACCAGTCGAAACCGCTTTTGTGGTGGGTTTGGAGATAAGGCCCTCAAACTCAAATGTTTCTCGTCCTTTGTATACCAGTCGAAACCGCTTTCGTGGCGGGTTTGGGGATAAGGTTCTCAAACTCAAATGTTTCTTGAGGTTTTTGCTCAAGCCTATTTTGAAAAGGCTTGCGGGCAAGCAGTTTTTTGAAAAGGCTTGTGCTGCAACCGTTGCGCCGGTTGATCACGCCGAATAGGGTCCGGGGACAAGAGTCTCAAACTCAAATGTTTCTTGAGGTTTTCGCTCAAGCCTTTTTTGAAAAGGCTTGCGGGCAAGCAGTTTTTTAAAAAGGCTTGCGAAACTTAGGAATTATACAAGCAGGTTTACAGGATGCCGGGAAACAGGCTCTATGTCGAGGTCAGCTACGGCTTCAGAAATCATTATGTCGCTCATGGCAGCCATCGGGAATATGTAGGGGGCATACTCGATGGGCCCATAGAGGATGAAATCTCCGGCTGCTGCTTGCTGCAAGCAGGTTGAACCTACATCACAGATTTTGTAGAGAATAGGGTCTTTCTCTTTCTTCTTATTCAGCCAGTTCCAGGCCGAGGGTGCATTGTGGATTCCCGAGCCTGTTGGGTGCCCCCATTTTGCTTTTGCGGTGATCGTCATCTTCAGGGCTACACCTGCTCCATTTCCCATAGGAGTGATGCTAGGGTCTATAAGCTTGTTAATTATCCCGCATCTGTCTGCAATTGAAAGTAATCCCTCTTCCAGAAGGCCTGCTCCATTTTCCAGCATTTCCATCCTGCCCTTCAGAGATGAGTCTGTTGCATTGAAGCCAAGGATTATCGAGCTGTCAATATCAGATAGAGCAAGAGCTTCAATTTCAGATGCATTTACGCTCATGTTTATAGAGTTATAGATTGCTTTGTCTGCAAGCCCGATTTCGCTAACATATTTTGCAGCATGGGAACGCACGGTTCCTTCGGGGGAGTCGATAAGAAAAGGAGCTTCTGATATTTCGGCCACAAAATCAATGTAACGGGTAATGCTTTCAGGGGTAGTGCCGAAAATGTGGATTATATGCGGGTTTCCTGTTTCTTCCGCACTTGATTCCTGCAGATTTATCAGTTTTTCGGCAGCATCCCGGTCAAACAGGCCTCTTGCAACGTCTTTTACGATATCATGCTTATCATAAAAGATAGTACCTGCAAGCACGGTAGGAAGCTCTCCTGGCTGTCCACCTATCTTCACTCCTGCGATGTTAACGATTTCCTGTTCTTTCTGAAACTTAAACATTTTTTACACCCTCAAAATCTACAGGCTAGTATTTTGTTTCAAAATATGGTAATTTGCACTCGAATAATGTACACTCGAAGTAGATCTCTTAATTGGAAATTAAAAATCCTCTGTAGGACAAACAACTCCTGAAGTTGAGTCCATAACAAACTCTTCGGAGACTATTATATCACCTGAATGAGGAATCGTGAAAGTAGATTGTCTTTTCTTCTGGGAAATAGCTACAAGAGGTTCCTCCGGATAAACTTCCCCCCGATCCTTATATTTTCTCACAATTTTTATTATTTCCTCGAGGTTTGTCAGTCCTATTCTGTCAAGAAGCACTACCTGTTGCTGAAAGCGTTTGACTGCTTCTTTAGAGATGTTTTCTATGAAGGGGATAGCCCCCTCGGAACCAATAATTCTTCCCTTTTCGTCAATCCCATTTGCATGGATTGCGAGCAGGGAATGGCCTGCCAGGTGCCCCCTTGATTCCGTCCCGCAGATAAGGATGTACCTTATATTGGAATTTGAGATAGTATTTACGATTATTTTTTCGACTCCCAGATTTTCGGTTTTTGAGCTCCCCCATAGGGCCGCTTCAGGTGAGGGATTTATCTGGCTCGCAAGAGTTACCACTGCAATCCGGGATCTCGGATTTCCTACCATGTAGTCACCTTTTACTATTGGCCATGTATCTGCAATGTTTTTCAACAAATCACCTTTTTTGTCTTTCCTTATTAAGGTGAGACAGTGCACTTGCAAGCATTATGGCTTTCGTAAAATGCCCACCTACCCTTGATGTATCTACAAAAACATAATCGTCCATAAGCACAGGCGCTCCAAGCCCGTCACCCCCACCCAGGAAAGCAATTGTCCTGAAAATGAGGTTCCCCGAAATTCCATCAGGGGCAACAATAAAGTTCGATTCTTTTATCGCGTCTTCAATAAGAATTGTGTAATGCTTAGCATTGATCCCGAGTTCAACAGCCCGTCTTGTCACGAATTCTCCGTCTGCAAGAGTCCTGTCCACACGTTTATTCCTTCCTATGTCTCCAATTCTGCCCCCCGAAAGCACACCAACCTTAGGCTCTATCCCGAATCTCCTTATGTGTTCGGCACCTAGCGTTATCATCCTGAGTTTGTCTGAAATGGTGTTCCCCTCATCGATCCCTACAGGGGCGAGAAAGAAAGGTGTCCCGTCAACCGTGAGGAGCAGAGCAAGCCGGCAGATTCTTTTCTTTCCTAGAGCTTCTTTGAGGTGAGCCAGAGCTCCCGATGCCTTTGCAGTGCCTCTTATTGCTGCATCGACTTTTCTTGAAATCATAAGTTCTGCAAGAGTCATCTCGGGCTCGTCTGTGTCCACTACCTCGAGTTCTGTGCCGATCTTATCAATTTCCTTCTTAATTCCCACCAGGACGACCTGTGCATATCCCAGTTCCTGGGCTTTCCAGGCACTCTCTAGCATTTTGGGATTCGGATCCCTTATTCCCATAGCTACTCTGGCCCTGTTAGCCCTGGCCCTCATTTCGATAGCCTCAAGGAGGGCATCCATACTATTCTTTTCCATATCCATCCTGACTGTTGTGTAAGATTTTAAGTAGTTCAAAGAAGTACAAACACGATCATTAATTAATTTTGTCCCCCGAGTTCCGCCACCCGAGTCCAGTCACCCGAGTCCCGTCTCGGGAGGACGGTGCCCTTTTCGCTCACTTCGTTCGCTCAAGAGGGCTGAATTATGGGCTAGAGGAACTGATTTTCGAATCCCTAAAGAGTATACAAATTGAGTTTTTTTGTTTTAATGGTTGATTATAAGTATTGGCGGGCTAAAACCAAGGAGAGTGCTGGTAATAGGGACGGAAGGATGTAGGAATAACAGGTTTTCTTTTTAAATTTGTTCTGGCAATTGAAGGTATTGTTTTTATGGGAGCAAAAAGACTTTAATATATATCAAAGTGTAAATTTAGCATTGTTATTTAAAAATCGGTATCAGAGGATTGTAGGGATAAAGATTATTACATAATGAAGAAATTAAAATGTATAGAGTTAAGAATGAGTTCTTTTTTTATTGGTATGGTTTAAGATGACGTTGGCAATTGAATGGGCTGAGAAATACCGCCCACAGACCCTGAAGGAGATTGTAGGGAACAGGAAGGCGGTACAGGATTTGCGGACCTGGGCTGAGAAATGGCTTTCAGGCATTCCAGAGAGAAGGGCAGTGATCCTTCATGGGCCTGCAGGAGTAGGGAAGACTTCTACTGCCCACGCTCTTGCCCGTGATATGGAGTGGGAAGTCATTGAACTCAATGCAAGTGACCAGAGAACTGCAGGTGTTATTGAAAAGATTGCTGGATCGGCCGCTTCAATGAATACCCTCTTTGGAGGAAAACGCCTGATTATCCTGGATGAAGCGGATAATATTCACGGGACTGCAGATAGGGGTGGAATGCGGGCTATTGCAGGGATTATAAAGAGTACGCTTCAACCCATAGTGCTGATTGCAAACGATGTTTATGGATTGACTCCCACTATCCGGAATCTTTGTATGGAAATAAAGTTCGGCTCAGTGCAGAGCCGCTCAATGGTTCCTGCTTTGAAGAAGGTATGCGAGAGCGAGGAAATTTCATGCAGTATGGATGCAGTCCAGCAAATCGCTGAAGGGGCGGGAGGCGATCTAAGAAGTGCAATTAACGACCTTCAGGCTGTGGCTACCGGGAGAAAAACTCTGGAAGTTGAGGACATAAGTACTTCAGGCAGAGACGTCAAGGAAAACATCTTCAAGGCGATGCAGAGAATATTTAAGAGCACGGACTGTAAAAAGGCGCTGGAAGTAGCTCGCGGGCTTGACGAAAGCCCTGAAGACCTTGTACATTGGATAGATGAAAACCTGCCTGTCCAGTATGCCTCTAAGGATGGAAATCTTGAGGATATAAAAACTGGCTTTGGTCATCTCTCCAGGGCTGATCTCTATCTTGGGCGCGTAAAAAAACGCCAGAACTATAGGATGTGGAGGTATGCGAGCATGTTGATGGTCTGCGGAATTGCAGTCTCAAAGACACGGCCCTACCCCGGATTTATTAAGTACCAGCCTCCTTCTCTCTGGAAAAAAATGGGGCAGATACGTTCTAAACGAGACCTCAGGGATAATATAGCTTCTAAAGTTGGAGAACACAACTTCGAGTCCATGCGTTATTCAAGAAATAACCTTCTGGATCTTTACTCTCATATGTTAAAGAATGAAGAATCCGCGGTTGAAATTACTGCAGGCCTCGAGCTTGAACTTGAGGAATTGATATATCTCTCGGGTAGCACAAAAGCCAGTAAAAAGCTGCAGAAAATCTATGACAGAGCGCAGAAACTTCTCCTTGAAGGAAAAGAAGAAGCTGATGGAACTGAGTTTTTCAGGGCTCCTGCTCCCTCAGGCAATAGTAAAGAGGAACCTTCTGGTTTCTCGGTTAAAACCTCGAAAGAAAAAGCTGAGAAACATTCTGAGGGGCTTGAAGTTCCTGACTCCAGGACTTCCCAGGGCGGGCAGAAGACTCTTAACTTTGGTTTTGTTGTCTTATCTGAGATTTCTCCAGAAACTACGAATTCGGGAAATGATGCTTCTTATACCTTCAAACCTGATAACCTAAAATCGGAAAACCTAACATCAGATAACCTAAAATCGGAAAACCTAACATTAGATAACCTAAAATCGGATAACCTAAAACCTGATAAACTAACATCGGATAACCTAAAACCTGATAAACTAACATCGGATAACCTAAAACCTGATAATTTTACTTCCGATACTCTTATGCCGGAGCAGGATCAGGCAGAGATTGATGAGATTGGGCTCAAATCTGATAGCCTTACATTCAGTTTACCTGAACACGATGATCTTAAGGCTAAGAATTCTTCATCCCTGCCCGAGACCTTTGAGAAGGAAGCCTTTTCTGACTCCGAACCGACAGAAAACAGCATTTCTCCCGAATTATCCAGAGTCAGGAAATCTATAAACAGCGAGCCCAGTATCAAAAAAGTTTCAGATAAGACTGAAAAACCTGAGGTCAAAGCCAACGAAACTCCTAAAAAAGTCGAGTCGAAAACACAAAAAACGCTTTTCGACTTCTAATTTTCTGACCTTTTTTATTTTGTTAATTTCCTTTAGTTTTCTTACCTTTTGTTAAGTAAGAGACGAATTGATTTTTCTGATTGGTCTTTCTGACTACTGCTAATATGTAGCATATCAATTTTCCAGATAATGTGAATAAATGCGAAGGAAGTTTAGATGCAAAACTGGGCGAGTTAGTATAAATTGACTGAAAAATTTCTGAACTGCTGAACACAGTCAATATAAATTAAGTAAAATCTGTGAGCGGGCTGGAGAGTTTGGGGAATAGTTGGGGGAAATAGTTGGGGGATATTGTTTTGGGGTTATACTATGGAAAAGAGACCCGCTCACTCGAGATGAATACTTATTCATCTTATAAATAGCTTTTCATTTATATAGTTGATGATTTATAATTACCAGTTTATAGTTTACGGTTTTTTATTTTAGCTAGAAATTCTACTTTCAGGATTAAAAGTCTATAAATGACCATCAGGTAGAGTTAAGGACTGAACCTATCCAAATTCCCTTTTTTAATCATTTAATAACTAAGTTGCCTTATAAATGAGTATAAAGCACCAGTTTTATGGCCATAAATCACGATTTATTGTCCATTGTTTATATCTAAACTCGTGACTTTGAATCTTAGAATTGTTTCCCTAAATATATATTTCTATTTTTGTGAGAATAAGATGAGCGGGTTGGGAGTATGAATTGGGGTGTTGGGTGTTGGGGTTATCATATAAAATAGAGACCCGCTCACAAGTTATTTCATGCTAATCTCATATAAATATATTTTGCTTAGCTTTTTTAGCCATTCTGAATTCATTCAGCATGGAGTATAAATAGAATAATATGGGTTTTATAACATAAAGTATTCATTAATTTTCTTTTATTTTAGTAAATAAATATTTAAGTATAGAAATAAAACATTAAATGAGTCTTTTGTGGTATATAGTTTAGGACATATAGTGAAAATCTGGTATATAAGTAAGTTATAATCCCCCTTTTACGAAAAAAAGAATTATATGTAATAGTATTTCCTTGTTTTAGATAATGTCTTAATTTATAAAGGAATATCAGTATAATTTGATATAATTATAATATTATTTAGTGAAGATGGATTTTATTTAATGGCATAACTAACTTTCAGATAGGTCCTGTTTTTCTCTCCTAACAAAAGAGATATATATAACTAGTGACATTTTGGTCTTGCTCTTAGAGCGATTCTAAAAATACAGGCAAAATGGGCTCGTGGTCTAGTCGGTCATGACATCGCCTTTACACGGCGGGGATCCTGAGTTCGAATCTCAGCGGGCCCACATTATTTACCACATTTTTTTAATATGTGTTATAAATTCTTATTTTATAATATTCCAACTTTTGTTTATAGTTTAGCTTTTGCATCGTTGTGTACTTTAAGTTCACATTTAAGCTCTTTTTCAAGAGAAATTACAACCAAAAGTTTACCTTTATATTCTGTTAGGACTTACGCAGTTGGTTGAACCAGTAGTTTCGATCAGACTGACTTCCGAATGATAAAAACAAATTGAACTTACATATTATCCATTAATTTTCAAAGTAGACTATATTATTGATCAGATTTTAAAATTCTTAAGCTATAACTTTCACTTACATTTTTCAAAAAATCAGATCACATTGAGTAATTTTGTAGCATATTCTATTAGGTTCTTAAATTTTAATTTGAGATAAGTTATA
>Ga0268360_1003134_pt1 | contig 11055 bp, 4 predicted proteins | sample BioMet11_FD_192465 | JGI IMG/M metagenome (GOLD analysis project Ga0268360, IMG submission 192465) | Sewage microbial communities from Oakland, California, United States - Biofuel 11 (Illumina Assembly) | ecosystem: Engineered > Wastewater > Sewage > Unclassified | place: USA: California... | reverse complement strand
TCGATTCGCGCCACACTCAGCTCAATGGGAATTACCCATCTTACACCAATGCAGGAAGAGGCTCAAAGAGTTTGTTTAACTCCTGGAGATGTAATCCTTCTGTCGCCAACCGGCTCCGGAAAAACATTAGGTTTTCTCCTTCCTTTAATTCAAATTATAGATCCCGCTGCAAGTGGAGTTCAAGCCCTTATACTTGCTCCCTCAAGAGAACTTTCGCTCCAAATTGAGCAGGTAGTTCGAAAAACTGCCACCGGATTTAAAGTAACCTGCTGCTATGGTGGGCATGCCATTAAAACAGAATTAAATAGTCTTATTGAACCACCCGCCCTACTTATTGGCACTCCGGGCAGAATTGCCGACCATATTCGTAGAAATAGCTTTGACACCAGAAGCGTAAGAACGCTCGTGCTCGATGAGTTCGACAAATCGCTAGAATTAGGTTTTCAGGATGATATGGAATTTATTATCGGGAGCCTTCAGCATCTCCATAAGCGTATTCTCACTTCGGCTACCCAATCGGACGTTGTTCCCGAATTTACAGGAATTCGAGACCCATCTACCTTAAATTTTCTTGAAAAAGAATCATCAATTTTGCTTACCACCATGCAGGTTGATGCAGAGGGAAAGGATAAATTTGAGGCCCTGTTTCGGCTCATTTGCAAATTGGGGAATGCACCAACACTGGTTTTTTGCAATCACCGTGAGGCAGTTGATCGAATCTGTGATTTGCTCAACGAGAGAGGCATATCCAGCGATGCGTTCCATGGTGGTATGGAGCAGGAGGAACGCGAACGTTCGCTCATCAAATTCCGTAACAATAGCCACAATTTATTGGTCACCACCGACCTAGCTTCCAGAGGACTCGACATTCCGGAAATACAAAACATTATTCATTATCAGCTGCCGCATACCGAAGCAGCCTTTATTCACCGTAACGGAAGAACTGCACGAATGCATGCCAATGGGAATGCATTTCTCATTCTCTCGGAGGAGGAGTACCTTCCAAGTTTTGTTGACCCAAATATTGAGAAATATGAGCTTTCGGGTGAGATGGTGGTACCCGAACTCCCAGAATGGATTACGCTCTACATTTCGGCCGGAAAAAAGGACAAGGTAAATAAGATTGATATCGTTGGACTCCTCCTACAAAAGGGGGGGTTGGCCAAAGAGGAGCTTGGAAAAATTGATGTTCTCGACAAGGTATCCTATGCTGCGGTTAAAAGAGAAAAGGCCAAGATCACCATTAATTTACTCAGAAATCAACCCCTAAAAAAGAAGAAGGTAAAAATTGAAATATCCAACTAATACCCGCTTCCAAACTTTTATATACCATTTTCAGTGAATCAACCGATGGCAATTATGGGTTACCACGCTATCGTTGTAAAAAATTACTGATCAATCCAAACAGCTCTTTCTGACCAATTGGTTTCGACAAATAAGCATCGCATCCAACTTTGAGCAAACGATCCTTATCGCCTCCCATGGCATAGGCAGTGGTAGCAATAATGGGCAAATGCGGACGAACTGCCTTTAGCTGCTTTGTGGCTTCATCGCCACTCATTATAGGCATTTTTATGTCCATCAAAACCATGCTTATACGGCTATCGGCTGTACCAATATCAACAGCCTCCTTCCCATTCTTTGCCCGAATTATGGTTGCACCCGACTCATCCATCAACTCCTTTAAATAAAGGAAGTTCACATCCTCATCCTCGGCAACTAGAATCACAACGCCAATAAGATTATTCTTTGAACTTTGCATCATCGATTGACCGCCAACATACGATAAGTTGGATGAAAAATATGGTATGGTAAAGACGAAGGTTGAACCTTTTCCAAATTCTGATTCAACCCATATACGACCTCCTAGAACCTCTACAAACGCCTTGGATATGGAGAGTCCCAAACCCGAACCCCCAAAATGACGAGTGAGGTCCGTTTCTACCTGCCTGAAGCGTTCAAATACCAACAGCTGATTCTCGGGCGTAATTCCAATGCCGGTATCCTTTACGTAGAACTTAAGCAAATTATCCTCCTTGGAAACACCAAACTCTATATAGCCCTTTACGGTAAACTTCAACGCATTATTAATTAGGTTAGTTATAACCTGGGTAAGCTTTGCCTCATCGGTAACAACATTGCAATATTCGTCCGGCACTTCCACGGTTAACTTCAACTCCAACTTTTTTAAGGTTGCCTGTGGATCAAGCACGGCCTTAACCTTGTTCATTAATGCCGAAAGGTTAGTATTACCCAAGTTTACCTTCACCTGGTTAGTTTCTATCTTCGATATATCAATAATATCGTTAATGATTGAGAGCAGCTGCTGACTCGTTTTCTTCACAATATCCATGTAAAACGCTCGCTTCTCGTCCGAGAGGTTTGGAATGCCCAACATCTCCGCGAAGCCAAGCAATCCGTTCATCGGGGTCCGAATTTCATGGCTCATATTGGCAAGGAACGCGGACTTTAACCGATCGCTCTCCTCTGCCTTTTCCTTGGCTGTTAGGAGTTCCTCATTTATAGATTTTATTCGTTCGTTACTATCGGTTAGCTCCTCGTTGAGAATAAAGTAGGCTTCGTTCTGTTGAATTAATTTTTGTTCACTATGGCGCAGTGTATTTTCATACTGCTTGCGTCTTGTAATATTTTCGCAAATCACCACCACCTTGGCCATGGAGGAATCGGTAGTATTAATTGGAAAAACCTTACCTAAATACCACTGAGTACCTCGTCGACCCTCCACCTCAAAAATTAAAGAAAAGCTGCGTGCTTCTCCAGAAAGGACAGATTTAACTCCATCGGCAAATGAATAGGCACTATCCACACCAACGGCCTTAGAAGTTAAGCAGTTTTCAACAAAATCTTGTCCCAAATGAGCCGACTGCAGTATGGCATGGTTTGCGTTCAACTGATCTTCCCACGACTTGTTAATGGTTAACACTTCGGCATGTTTACTTAGCACAACAATTAATGCCGATAGCGAGTCAAGAGTAGATTGTGCCAACTCTTTAGATTCACGAACGGCATTCTCGGCTAATATTTTCTCCGTAATATCGTTAATAGAGACCAGCCGTGCCTGCTTATCTAAAAACACAATGGGGTGCGAAGTAATCTCCACCAAGATAATGGTTCCATCCTTTAATACATGGCGAGTACTATAAATAGAGATTTTTTCTCCACGAAGTTCGACCATCGTATCGTGAAGAATTTTAACATCCTCTTTCGAACGAATATCTTCAAGGTTTTTTGCAAGCAATTCGGAATGAGAATAGCCATATTTTTGAACCATGGCCTCATTCACAGCCAAAAAATTTAAAGTTTCTAAATCGAAAACAAACATAGGGATTGGATTGCTATCGAAAAGCAGCTTATAGCGTGCCTCACTCTCCCGAAGAGCAACCTCCGCCTCCTTCTTTTCTGTAATATCGTGAAGCACACAATGCGTCTGCTTAAAGTTGCCCTCCTGATCGTATGCAATTCGCCCATCAACCTCCAATACAACAACCGTGCTACCATTCTTATGCAGGAGATTAAAGTCGATTCCTGTGACCACGCCTTGTTCCTTAAATTTAGAAAATCGCTCCTGAAATAGAGGAACTTGCTGCGGAACTAAAAACTCAGCGAAGTTATGACCTATAACCTCCTCTTTTTCATAACCAAGACGATCGAGCCACGCCTTATTTACCTCCTCAATAATACCCTCACCATTGAGCGATTGGTAGGGAGCTGGGGCTTGCTGGTAAAGCAATCTAAAGTACTCCTCGCTTCGTTCGAGCGCAACCTGAAACCCATGCTGCTCGGTAATATCCTCAATTACACCAACAACCCTTACGGCCTTATCCTCCATGTCGTTGTTAAGCTGTGCAATGATGTGTACCCACCGATTGGGCTCCCCATTGGGCGGAACCACCTCAAATTGCATGTCAAACGCCTCGTTGTGCTGAATTAAGTTCCGTAACGCCAGCTGGATGGAATCCCTATCGGTCAAACACTCTAGAATAGCTTCTAGTGTAACGCAGCTATTTAAGGTTAATGCTATCCCAAAAATGCGAAACGACTCATCGGAGGCCCACATTATTTTTGATTGTGGATCATATTCCCAACTTCCAATATGACCAATGCGCTGAGCCATTTCCAAACGATCTTTTTGTATTTTGATCAAAATTTCTGTCTGTTTTCGTTCACGCTCATTAGCATTAATCTCAATAGCCAATGAAATATCATTAGCAAGTTCACTAAGCAGTTTAACTTCATCCTCACGAAAAAAATCCGTTTGTTCTACATTGAATCCGATTATTCCTATTACTTGCCCGCTTATCTTAAGTGGGAAAAAGGCGGATGATAGAATTCCTTGTCCACAAAGATTTTTTGTGCACAATACCGTCTCAGTAAAATTACAAACCTGAAGTTCCCCATGAGCAATTGTCTTTGTTACCGGACAGGATAATCTGTTTAGTGATTTCAAACAAAACTCTATACAAAGCGAATCATTAGACTTAACAACATTAACAAAATTGTCTTTCTTCTCATTCAAAAGACCAATCCACATACTCTGATACTCACCAATGGTAACCCCAATATCACATATATGTTGATTTAGTTTTTCAATATCCCGGATCCGAACGATCGACTGATTGACCTCACTAAGAACGGAATAGACTCTATTAAGTCGTTTTATTTGTAACTCGTTTCGTTTCCTTTGACTAATATCAGTATAAACACCAAGAATACCAGTCACGTTTCCCATTTCATCATGTACCGGAACTTTATTAATAAGAATGGTTTTTGTTTCACTATTTTGATGGTATTCCTCTTCAAACTGTTCTGCTTTACCAGCAGAGATAATTCGAAGATCATCGGTACGAAACTTGTCTGCCTCTTCTTTGCTATGTAAATCATAATCAGTTTTCCCAACTATTTCCTCATGAGAAATACCAAGTTCAAAAGCCAGTGGCTCATTACAGGATTCATAAACTAAATCCCTGTTCTTAAAAAAAATCTTTTGTGGAACATTTCGTAAAAGTGCGGAATATAAATCTTCATGTTCACGAAGTTGTTTCTCACTTTCCAACTTCAACCGAATGGATTTCAATTTTTGGAAATGAAGTACAAAAAACAGTGCTACTATAATGGCTACAAAAAAAACAGCAATAATAAAAAAAAGGAGTATACTTCTATCAAGCAATGGTTTATAAGCTTCATCCTTGACGATTCGGGTGACCAAAACCCAAGGAGATCCTTCAATTTTTTTTGAATAAGCCAAATATAGCTGCCCAGTAATACCATGCATAGTCCATATTTTTCTACCTGAATAATAAACTGGTCTATTTTCATCAAAAGTATCAACTATAGGAAGGCTCTTCCGTAAAGCAGCATCTGTTGTATTCTTTGTATTATTTAAAAAAAGCATCGAATTACCTTCCTGCCTCAACAATAAAATATCAGCAGTTTGAAAAGGTGCAGGCCAGATAGCCAGAGTTGGGTAAATGTAATCGATAGGAGATATTCTAAATACAGCAACCTCATTAAGTGGAGCTCCATACCCTTCAATATTTAGTGGAATTAACAGGCTTAGAAAAATATGTTCATTATATTCGTTCTGATAAAAATCTATCAACATCACCTTTTTACTGGTAATACACTCGGCTGCCTTGCTAGAAACCATGCTGGAAATCGGAAACTTATTTTTGTCCTCAACAAAATCGACCTTACCCGTTTTACTCAGCAGAAAAAAATCGTAATGATGGTTGGCCTGCAGCTGTTTTACAAAACCTAGTAACCTGTTAGCGGCCACCGTATCGGATGGAGCCTTTAGATAGCTATCAACATACCGATGAAACTCCCTATTGGTTTGCACATAAAGAGCATCAGCCAAACGCTCTTTTCGCCAATCAGAAAGGTCATCAGCGATAAGATTGGCAACCGATTTCAGCTGATTGGCCACCATTTTTTTATAATGATGACTGAAACTGTAGTAGTTATAGGACACTAATACAAAAACAACTACCACAAGAAATGCAAGAATACTTATAAGTAACTTGCTTACAAAAGATAAGTTTCTCATGAGGAAGAAAGATTTTTATCATCCTTAAAAATACGACAATATTTTTGCAATAAATGTTTTTAGGATTACAACCCACCATCTATTTTTCACTATAAAACGATGATCTTATATCCGATTACAAGATGGATGGTTGTTTGTATTTCGGTGAGAATAATTTCATTCAAAAAAAAGAGTGTATTGTCACTAATTATTTTGCTAACAATCAAATAAGAACTTTGTTTTAGCTCACCTTCATTTAACTGCTATTCAGAAAAAATTCAATGATATCTATAATGTTTGTTACTTTTGTGGCCTTTAAAAACAATGCATGCCCCTTATGTTGTTTTGTGAACGCCTATTTAACCTTTTCTTTAGGCGAAAAGAACAACCATTAAATTCGTATGAAAAAGCACCATCAAAATATGATTGCTCTTGGCAATCAACCCATTGGAAAGCTGCTGTGGCAATATTTTCTACCTGCCTTTGCCGGAGTAATCATCAACTCGCTATACAATATAGTCGATCGTATATTTATAGGGCAAGGCGTGGGAGCATTTGCACTTGCAGGACTTAGCGCAGTTTTTCCCATCATGCTTATTATGATGGCCTTTGGTATGCTCATTGGAATGGGGGCCGGTGTTCGAATCTCCATTAACCTAGGCCGGAAGGATTTAAAAAGAGCCGAGCTGGTGTTGGGCAATGCCTTTGTACTTATGGTGATCGTTGCCATATTTATTACCGGTCTTGGGTTTGCCATAAAGGACCCTATGCTTAGGATTTTTGGAACAGGACCGGATACCTTCCAATATGCCAACCAGTATCTGAACATCATTCTTTTAGGGAGCATATTCAACATCGTAGGATTTTCCATGAACAACCTTATTCGCTCCGAGGGGAATGCAAAGGTTGCCATGTACTCCATGCTTATTAGTGCAGGAACTAACTTGGTGCTCGATCCCATCTTTATATTTGGTCTACACATGGGGGTAGCCGGAGCGGCTTGGGCAACCATTATTTCGCAGGCAATACTGTGCATTTGGGTTATTGCTCACTTTACAAGTAAGCGGGCTGTATTAAAGCTAAGGCTAATTAACTTCAAGATAAAAAAGGAGATAATTCTATACATTATCACCATTGGATTTGCCCCATTCTTTATGCAGCTGGCCGCAAGCGTAGTGCAGGGAGCATTCAACACTCAGCTGATTAAGTATGGCGGCGATATTGCCATTGGAGCGATGGGAATTATCAACAGCGTATCCATGCTGCTGGTGATGTCCATTATAGCCATCAATATGGCGGCACAACCCATTATTGGATTTAACCATGGCGCAAAAAATCATCAACGCGTAAAGGAAACGCTCATTATGAGCATTAAGGCAGCTACCGCAATTTGTCTTGGAGGCTTTCTGTTAGTGCAGCTTTTTCCCGGTGCAATCATTCGGCTCTTCAATACCGATAACGAGCAGCTGCTACATATTGGTCGATACGGCCTAAGAATATTTCTTGCGGCCATGCCACTCATCGGCTTTCAAATTATTACGGGAAACTACTTCCAGTCGACCGGAAAAGCGAAGACGGCTGCAATTTTGTCGCTACTAAGGCAGGTGCTTGTGCTTATTCCGGTGCTGCTAATCCTTCCTCATTACTTGGGATTAAGTGGAATTTGGCTAGCCGCTCCCATTTCCGATTTTATTGCTGCCGTCATCGTTTTTGTGTTGCTGATAAATGAGCTTAAACGACTAGATAGGGCCATCGAAATAGAAAAAGTTAACCATCACGAAATTCCTCATACATAGGTTGGTTGGTAAATATCCCCGCTACATCTCCCCGCAAAAAGGTGACGGGGAAAATGCCCATAGGATTTCACAAAAATGGTTGTAAGAAAAATAGAAAATGCAAAAGCCTACGTCTCCTCAGCGGGGTAAATGCTATTGCCCTAGCGTACCCGGTAGTGGCCTAATCTTTGCTTGGCAATTAGGTCTTCTACCTACCTCTCACTTCCTTTCTATCAATCTTAAACTCATTGCCGCAGTTGAAGCAATGGTAACGCTTACGAAACGAGGGAAACGGAGCGGCGAGGTAAAACACTATGGTAAACAATAACGAAACAATAAATTCTACTGGACCTTGCCTAACCTTAGCGGAATAGCCAAAAGCGGTATTCTCTGAGCCACAGTATGGACATTTTACCTTGGGGTGGTGTGCTGCATTGCGCTTATGTGAAATAAGATCGCTTTCGAGGTAAAACACCGTTGTCTTTGGACGGAAAAAGCAACCAAGGGTGCCATCAAACAATGATTTCCAAAATCCCTTACCCGAAGGTGTATCTTTACCATCTTTTTGCTCCGATTGCATAATTTCCAATACCTCCTCCTCATTGAGGTAGGTAATCTCCACCTTTGCCAATAGCTCAGGCATGGTTAGCTCCTTATTTTGCCGAAGAGCCTCCTTTAGCTGCAGCTCCTCCTCGGTACGAAGAAACTCCTCACTATTCTGCAGGTCAAACTCATTGGCCTCTATTTCGGCCAGAATTAGCTGGGCACTTTCAAAGTCGGCATCGTTCACCTCGAGCGTAGCACCTCCCACCGCATGGGAATAGAATGGCTGAACCCCAAGCAAATTTTCATTCCCAATAAAGGAGGGAATGCCCTCTGCCTCAAGTCGCCCTTGGAAAACATATAGTTCCGAAGGGTAAGTTGCAACTTTTATGGTTTTCAATGTAATGCTGTTTAAGTTTCGCCGAGGCTAAGATAGTAAAAAGAAGTGGCCATTTCAATGGAGAAGATCGTCCAAAAATTGATCGAGAAACAGACAATTAAGATTCAGTGAATTGAGGAAGTAGGTGGTTAAATGCACATTCCAATACAAAAATTAGGAGATGTATCACCGCACTGCTCTACCGCTGGTTTATTTCGCCAATTTCGTAAGGGTGAAAGCTCCTTTTTACTCCTACTTTTCTACCTTCTTCTCATTATTGATTTACAATAGGCAACGAAAAATAGAAGGTGGAACCTTTTCCTTCGATGCTATCGAACCAGAGCTTACCTCCCATCATCTCTACCAGAGCCTTGGAAATGGCAAGTCCGAGACCCGCTCCGCTAAACTGCCTCTCCTCCTTGCTGTAGAGCTGGCTAAAGCGCGTAAATACCCTAGTTTGCTCCTTTACTGAAATACCTATTCCGGTATCCTTCACATAAAATACAAGATCGTTGCCCTGTACGCCCCAGCTGGCCTCCACCTCGCCCTCAAAGGTAAACTTAATGGCATTATCGAGCAAATTGTGAATCACCTGCTGCACCTTTACCATATCGGCATACACGCTGGTCTCCACCGATGGATGGGTAATCACAATCTTTACATCGGGGCTGGGCTTACTCAAGGGGTAGAGCAGCTCCAGGTTAGAAAAGGCTGCGTCAAGAGTAAACTTGGTCACATTGAGTGAAAACTGTCCAGCCTCCAGCTTGGCAATATCGATTAAATCGGAAACTATCTTAATTAAATCGCGGCTGCAACCATTAATTATTTCGCCATAGCGTTGCGACGATTCATCGGTAGGTATACGTTTTCGGAGTAGCTCCGTAAATCCAAGAATTCCGTTCAGCGGAGTTCGAATTTGGTGCGACATGTTCGATAGAAAAGCCGATTTTAACCTATCGCTCTCCTCCGCCTTCTCCTTCAATTTTATTAAGGTTTTCTTTTGCTCCAAATAGCTACTCAGGCTCTCCCCTATTCGCTGAAAATCGTGTCCATAACGCGATAGCAACTGAGCCTTTGCGATGTCCTCCCCATCTATGGCTTGCTCCACAATTCTGAGCGGATGCGTTATCCAATGGGAAATAATAAAAAAGAGTGCCCACATAATTATCACCGAAAACACCACAATAATCATTATCAAATTCATGGAGTAACGATTGTATTCACTCAAAAATGGAAAATTCTTATTTACACAAAGGTAGGTTATGGTATCGCCAACGGCATTGGTTAATGGGATAGTTACCTGTATGGTTCCTGCCTTGCTATTTAAAGTTAAGCGCTTACTGGTGTGGCAAAGAGCAACCCGACCATCCACAATGCCGGCAATTTCGCGAGTAAAGTCGCCATTCCATATCTTTGCTACCACAAAGTAGCCATAGAAGTGTCGACTCCCTTTTGCCGAGATGGTGTGTTGAATGGTGGAACCAAACAATTCCACCAAATTATCATTTAGAAGAACAATATCCTTAAAATATCCTCTATTCGACAAGCTATCGAGAAAGTAGGAAGGTAGCTTGAGGTCATTTAAAACTGGGTAATTAGGTGAAATATTGCTGTAGCGCACTTCCCTGTCCAACGTATACACCTTAAAACCATTGGTGCCGTAGTTAGATAGGATGGGAGGTAAAAAATGCTCTGCCCACAAATCGTTTCCATCCTCCATATACAACACAAACTCATCCCAATGGGCATAATCCACTACCCCCTGTTCTATTCCTAAACGCTTAAGAGCAATTATATCCTTTACTCCCTTCCGCAGCTGCGCGCCGTTGGAGTGGAGAAAAATATTGGTTTTTTGTGAGCTCATGTGGCTAGAAACAAGCACCAGCACTATAAGCACTATCAATAAACCAGAAAATAACAATAAAATGATGCGGCGGGTTGTAAACTGTTTCATAGGTTGCGGATGACGGCTAAATATAAACTATTTAAAGAGTAGGCAATAGGGGTCGTTTTGTAAACAATCGAAAAGCGGTGACCAATAGCCCCCAGCGTTTGACGAACAACCTTTTCGCTAAGTTAAAAGTTGCGAACACCTAATAAAGGCTATTTATCTGCATTACAACATTATGCGTGCAATTTCAATAATTTTCAGCAGGCAGTAAGGTAGCTAACTACGGGTGCTTTTTACAACACTATCGGTGCTTCAATTTTCACCATGGCACCCTCATTGTTCTCTCCAACCAAAAAAAAATTAACAACCATTTTTGCATTTTAGTTCAAATATTCATAATTTGGTTTGCTGAATGCAAATT
>Ga0268360_1003133_pt1 | contig 11058 bp, 10 predicted proteins | sample BioMet11_FD_192465 | JGI IMG/M metagenome (GOLD analysis project Ga0268360, IMG submission 192465) | Sewage microbial communities from Oakland, California, United States - Biofuel 11 (Illumina Assembly) | ecosystem: Engineered > Wastewater > Sewage > Unclassified | place: USA: California... | reverse complement strand
CGACGTTGTATCCGCCCTCAAGTTTATCCAGCAGATGTATAAGGAGGGCCTCATCGCCCCCGGCGCTTTCGCGAAGCAGGAGCAGGACAAGGTCGAGGAATTCGTCAACGGCCGGGTGGGCATGATGATCGATACCCTCGCCCACATCAACATGATCCGCCAGCGCAACCCCAACCTCAACTTTGCCATCTCCGCCCTCCCCGCGTCCGATGGCTACAAGGGCAAGCGCGGCCTACCCTACGCTGCCTGGGGCATCGGCATCAGCAACAGCAGCAAGCACAAAGCCGAGGCCTGGAAGCTCGTCTCCTACCTCATGAGCCCCGAGGTGAACAGCAAGATCGCTAACCTCGCCCACGCCTTCCCCGGCAGCGTTAAGGCCAAGCCCGATTGGTTCTCGAGCGACGCCCTATTCAGCCAGGGATTCCAGGTCTTCCAGACCGGCAACCTCGCGAACGAGTTCGTGGGCCTGCCCGTCGCCGAGGATCTCATGAGGCAGTTCGACGAGGAGATCCAGCTCATGCTCGACGGGAAGCAGACTCCCGAGAAGGCCGCGGCGAAAGCCCAGGCCAAGTGGCTTAAGTCCTTCTAGTCCGCCCGCGCCGGCGGAGCCCGTCTCCGCCGGCAGGCCGCCGGCCGAGCGCGTGCGGTGCGCTGGCCGGTCTGGGTGGCATGGAGCATTCCCCTTTCGTATCGGGCGCCCGGCGTCGCCATCGCGGCGCCGGGGACGGCCAGCAAGGAGAAAGATAGATGTATTCCGCCCGCGTTGGCAGCGCGCGAACCTACAAGGCTAGGCGCGTTTTCCGCCCCTACACTTACTTGGCGCCTACGATCGCCCTGCTCGCGGTGCTTATGGTCTACCCGATCTTCACGGTCATCCGCTACTCGCTCTACGACAACGTTATCATGAAGCGGAACCCCATCTTCGTCGGGTTCCAGAACTACGCGACGGTGCTGACCGACCCCACTTTCGGCGTGTCGGTCTACAACACTCTTTTCTTCACCGTCTTCAGCGTGGTATTCCACCTCATCCTGGGCTTGCTCTTCGCGCTACTGCTCAACTCGAGAGCAGTCCCTCCCTTCTTCAAGGGGCTCTTCCGGGTCGTATACATAATGCCGTGGATGTTCACGGCGACCATAGTCGCCATCATCTGGCGGCTCCTCCTGGACCCGAGCGGCGTCGTCAACTTCTTCCTGGGAGGGATTGGCCTCACCAAGGGGACGACGGAATGGCTCTCCTCATCGAGCACCGCCCTCGCGGCGGTGACCTTCATCAACATTTGGGCGGGGTACCCGTTCTATATGGTCAGCATCCTCGCGGGGCTCCAGGGTATCCCCAACGACCTCTACGAGGCTGCGACCATAGACGGAGCGGGGGAGAGGCAGAAGCTCTTACACGTGACCCTTCCACAGCTCGTACCCATAATCGTCAGCATCGCCATGCTGGATTTCATCTGGACCATGCAGGTTCTCGCCCTCGTGTGGATGGCCACGGGTGGGGGCCCCGTCCACGCCACCGAGATGCTCGGCACCTATACATATAAGCTGGCCTTCTCGAGCATGAAGCTGTCGATTGCTTCGGCCAGCGCGGTGATCGTCCTCGCCCTCTCGCTGGGGATCGCCGTCTTCTACGTGAAGCAGCAGAAGGTCAGGGAGTAGGGCCATGAGATCGCCAAGCAAGCCTAGATCGTATGTCGTGGTCGCCGTATGGATCGGCCTCGCGATAGGCCTCGTGTACGCCGGGTTCCCGGTGTTGTGGATGCTGTTCTGCTCCATCAAGTCCAACACCGAGATATTCTCCCTGCCTCCCTCGCTCCTGCCCAAGCAGTTCACCTTCGCGGCCTACCTGGCCATCTTCCACGACGGGACGAAGCTTCGCTTCTTCCTCAACAGCTATATGGTGGCGTGCGTGGTGACGGCCCTCACCCTCCTCGTGTCGATCCTGGCGGGCTACGCCTTCAGCCGCTTCGATTTCAAGCTGAAGAAGCCCCTCAACTTCTTCATCATCATCACCCAGACTGTGCCGCCGATCACGCTCCTCATCCCGTTCTTCGGTCTGGTGGTGGCCTTCAAGTTGTACGACACCTACTTGGCGCTCATCCTGACCTACATGGTCTTCACGCTGCCCTACGCGATCCTCATGATGACGGGCTACTTCAATACACTGCCCCGGGAGCTGGACGAGGCGGTCCTCATAGACGGAGGCTCCAACTCCCTCGCCCTGTGGCGGGTGCTCACCCCCATCTCGGTCCCTGGGATCATCGCGACGGGGGTCTACACGTTCCTGCTCTCTTGGAACGAGTTCCTCTTCGCCCTGACCCTCACCAAGAGCACGGAAATGAGGACGGTCCCGATAGGCATCCAACAGCTCATGGGCCAGCACGCCTACGAGTGGAACCAGATGATGGCTATGAGCATCCTAGGTTCGGTGCCAATCCTACTCATGTATCTATTCGCCCAGCGGTACTTCCTCGCCGGGATGACCGCGGGTTCGGTCAAGAGCTAATGCAGGGAGGTGCCTAGCCTGGGCCCGTCCGGTCGGACGCAGCGCCCTTGCCGCGCCGCGGGCTCGGCCTCGCGGCGGAGTCGCCGAGGCGGCGCTGAGGCGGGCCGGCGCGCCCTTAGTGTCCTGCTAGCTTCGCGTAGGCCGGGGACTTGAGGAGGGGCCCGTTGCGCCTGGCGTAGTCCAGGGCCGCCTTTCCCTCGGCGTCCTTCGCGTCCCTGTCGGCGCCCCGGGCGAGGAGGAGCTCGACGACGTCGGGGCCGTTCATGATGCACGCGGCCATGAGGGCGGTCTCGCCGTCGACGTCGCGGAGCTCGGTGTCGGCCCCGGCGTCGAGGAGGGCGCGGACGATCTCGGCGCTGTTTCCGAAGGCGGCGTACATGAGGGCGCTCCAGCCGCCGTGGCGGACGCCCTGGTACACGAAGGTCGGGGTCGTCTCGTTCACCTTCGCCCCGCCGGAGAGCAGTGCGGCGATCATGGACGGATCTCTGTTGGTCGCGGCGGCGAGCATGAGAGGACTGCGGTTGTCGCTGGCCTTCGCCTCTACGGAGGCCCCCGCGGCTAGGAGGGCTTTCGCCACTTCGCCGGAGTTCCGTATGGCCGCGTAGTGGAGCGAAGACATCCGCTCCTTGTCCCGGGCGTTCGGGTCGGCTCCGGCGTCGAGGAGGACTCGGACCGCGTCGGCGCCGTTGTCCGAGGCGGCCAGCATGAGGGCGGTGGTCCCGTCGGGGGCGACGGCCTTCGGGTCCGCGCCCCTGCCGAGGATGAGGGCTATGGCTTGGGGCGTGTTCTTCCGGGCCGCCAGCATGAGGACGGTGCGGCCGATCCGGTCCCTCGCGTCGGGGTCGGCGCCGCCGTCGAGCTTCGAAGCTATGCTCCGGGGGCTCGCGGTCTGCCAGAACTCGGGGTCGACGGCCGGAGCCGCGGCGGCGGTCCCGGGGACGGCCAGGATGGCGAGGGCGACCAGGGCGGCGAGGGTTCCCGTCTCGGAAGGCATGGATCGACTATAGGAAGAAGTTCCTCGAGGATCAACCGGTACCCCTCTCAGCCCCTCCGGGCGCTGGAGCTGGTAGCGCCCCTCGATCTTCCCGAGGAGAGCTACGAGCTCGTCGGCCTCGGCCTTGGAGCCGAGGAGGTCGAGGATCCTCGAGTATAACTCCCGCTCGCTGGCGAGCACGATGGCGTAGAGGGCCCGGCGGGCTGGGCGCCGGCCACCATCAGGCGCTCCTTGGCCCCGGGGAGGCGGACTACCCGGCCGTGGGCGACCCGCCTGGACGCCGGCATGCCCATGCGCTCGTGGAAGCGGGGGCGGGTGAGGCCGGGGCTGCGAGGCGCCGTACCTTTCTATTCCTAGGATTTGTGGCTACTATTTGTGTCATGGCGTCGTCGTTGCGCGGTCGCACTATGCCCGCTCTCAAGGACTTCTTGCCCAGGGATAGCTACTGCGTAGCCGCGGCCTACTCCGGCGGGAGAGTCGTCGCCCAGGTCGCGTCCTGCCGCCTCGAGGACGGCGGCCGCCTCCGCCTGAGCTTCCCCAAGCCCCACGGCTTCTCCGAGGGGGACAGGATCACGGTCCACCTAGACGACCGCACCGGCGCGGAGATCCTCGACGCGTCGCTCCGGGTCTACCGGGGCTCCTACCGGGGCTACGTGGACCGATCCTCCCCCGAGGGTCTGACGGCCCGGCCGGCCTACTGCGAGCTCTACTACGGTTCCCGCCTGGTCTACCGGGAAAGCTGGGCCGGCTACGAGCATCCCGCGGACGACCGGCCCGACCTGCCGATCCCCCCGAGCCCCCTCGGGACCGAGGGCTTCGCCGACGAGCGCGAGGCGGAGAACAAGCTCGGGGTCCTGATCACCCGATCGGAGCTCTGGCCCCACACGACGGTCATGGCCTTCCTCTCGAACCGGGAAGACGACATCTTCCTGATCTCCCACCGAGGCTCCTTCAAGTCCGCCCTCCTGCGCCGGGACCGGCGCTGCTGCTTCGCCATAGACCACCGGGCGACCTTCGTCTTCGAGCGGGCAGTGGACTGGAATTTCACCATCCTCGAGGCCGAGGCGAGCCGGGTGGGCCGGGAGGGCTCGATCTTCGACGAGGTCCAGGCCGAGTTCGTGAGGAAGAACCCTTGGGAGATCGCGTTCTTCACCGATCCGGCCGCCGAGCTCTTCCACTTGCGGCCCCTGGGCATACTCTGCGCCGGGGGACGGCGGCTCTCGTGACCTTCAACCTCAACGACCTGGTGGTCTCCCTCTCCCATGCCCTGGACTTCATCGAGCTGGACCTCCTGGGCGGCGCGACGCGGCACTCGAAGCGTGTGGCCTACATCGCGGTGCGGATGGCCGAGAGGCTGGGCCTCCCCCCGGAGGAGGTGTCGGACCTCCTCGCCCTCGCGATCCTCCACGACAACGGCATAGGCGCGGCGTTCCAGGGCGAGCCACCCGCCGGGGGCGCTGGCGCCCCGGGATCGCCGCGCTCCGAAGAGGGGGCGAGGCTGCGGGCCGAGTCGGGGAGGAAGCACTGCGAGGCCGGAGAGGCCAACCTCCGGGGATACCCCTTCCTGGGCGAGGCCGGCGGGGTCATCCTCTACCACCACGAGGCCTGGGACGGCTCGGGGTTCTTCGGCCTCGTGGGCGACTCGATCCCCTGGATGGCCCGGGCGATACGCCTGGCCGACGCGGTGGAGCTCCGGACGCACCTCGAGGGGATCGACTACGCGGGCAAGGCGGCGCTGGGGGAGTGGCTGGCCCGGCAGCGGGGGAGGGCCTTCGACCCCGACCTGGTCGACGCCTTCGCCGAGCTGGCCGTCTCGCCCGCCTTCTGGCTGGATCTCCAGGGCGACTTCATCGGCCCGGCCCTCCGCGCCCGGGCGCCGCGCTTCGAGCGGGATTTCTCCTTCGTCGAGCTGCGGGAGGCCTCGGGGGCCTTCTCGCGGATCATCGACTCCAAGTCGCGCTTCACCCGGCTGCACTCCCAGGAGCTCTCCTCCCGGGCGGGGCGCATGGCCCGGCGCTACGGCTTCGACGAGGAGAAGGAGGCCAAGTTCTGCATGGCCGCGGACCTCCACGACGTGGGCAAGCTGGCGGTTAGCAACGCCATCCTCGACAAGCCCGGGAAGCTCGACCCGCCGGAGCTCGACGAGATCCGCAAGCACACCTACTACACGCGGGTGAGCCTCCAGAGCCTGGTCGGGCTGGAGGACGTCACGGAGTGGGCGGCGAACCACCACGAGAAGCTCGACGGCTCGGGATACCCCTACGGCTTCGGCTCCGAGCGCCTGGACTTCGAGTCGAGGCTCATGGCCTGCCTGGACATCTACCAGGCCCTCGTGGAGCTGAGGCCGTACCGCCGGGCCCTGTCCCACGGCGCGGCGGTCTCGATCATGGGCGGCATGGCCGCGGCGGGGGCGATCGACCCGGGGATCGTCGAGGACGTGGCCGCGGAGTTCTCGGCCGATGGGGACGATCGCCCGAGGCGCCGCCGCGGCGCGCCCTAGATAATTCCACTTCGGCTCTGCAACCGAATCGGCGCAGCGGTGTCTATCCCTGCGAAACTCCAATCTTGCGGCAACAACGAGGGTAGTATGTCTGTATTCATCGAGTCGGTGGGGGTGGATGTCCCGGCTAGGCGGGTCTCGAACGACGAGCTGGCGAAGATGGTCGACACGACCGACGAGTGGATACGGTCCCACACGGGGATAGGCTCTCGGCACATTGCGGCCGAGGGGGTGCTGACCAGCGACCTGGCCGCCGCGGCTTCCCGGTCCGCCCTCGAGAAGGCCGGGCTCAAGCCCGAGGACCTGGACCTCATCGTGGTGGCCACGGCGACTCCGGACTACTTCGGTTTCCCCTCGACCGCCTGCATCGTGCAGGAGAAGCTGGGGGCCCAGGGCTGCCCGGCCTTCGACCTCACGGCGGGCTGCAGCGGCTTCGTGTATGGCCTCTCGGTGGCCTCTAGCTTCCTCGAAGGCAACAAAGGCAGGCACGCCCTCGTGGTGGGGGCCGAGACCCTCTCGCGGATCACCAACTGGGAGGACCGCTCGACCTGCGTCCTCTTGGGAGACGGGGCGGGGGCGGCGGTGCTCACGCGGACGGGGACCGAGGGGGGCGAGAGCCGGCTCGTGGTGTCCTGCCTCGGGGCCGACGGCTCGGGAGCCGAGGACCTCCGGCTCGTGCAGGCCAGCAGGCCCGACGCGTTCAAGCGCTCGACGCCCATCGTGCCCTTCCTCGAGATGAATGGCCGCAGGGTCTACAACTTCGCGGTCCAGACGATACCGGAACTCGTGCGGCGCCTCCTCGAGGCCTGCGGGAAGAAGCTCGACGAGATCGCGTGGATCGTGCCGCACCAGGCCAACGCCAGGATCATCGACGCGGCGGCGAAGCGCCTGGAAACCCCCAGGGAGCGCTTCTACCTCAACATCGACGAGTACGCCAACACTTCCTCGGCGAGCATCCCGATCGCCCTGAACGAGATGAACGAGCGGGGCCTCCTGCACCGCGGCGACTTCCTCATGCTCCTCGCCTTCGGCTCCGGGCTGACCTACGGCGGCGCAGTCCTCAGGTGGTAAGGCGCGGCGGCCCGCCCTCGGCGCCCCGCGAGCTCGCCTCGGGTTTCCTCGAGGAAGTCCAAGGCCCGGCAATCCCCCTCGGCGATGTAGGCCGAGAGTTCGCCGAGGGCCTCGTCGACAGTCCTCCCCGGCCCCGGCGGCGCTCCGTGGGCGGCGCTCCGCCCGGGGGCTTGGCGCGATGAGAGCTCCGCGGCCCCTGTCGCCTCGGGGGGGATGGGCTCTTCGGGGCCCTCCGATGCGAGCGACGCCAGGGCTAGGTCGATGGCTTCTCTCGTCGCGGCCATGGCCGCGGCAAGAGCCGCGGCGCCACGGACGCAGCCTGCCCGGTCGGTCCCGGCCGCGCCCTGGTCTGCGGGCCGTGCGCCGGCCGATGGGCTCCGGGCCGTGGCGCGCGCCGCGACGGCCGTTTCGATGGCCGTCTCCATAGCTTCGGCAGCGGCCTGGACTTCCGTCGCCCCTATGTTCCCCGAAGCGCTCTTTAAGGTGTGAGCTATCCTCCCGGCCAGCTCGAGGTCCCCGGCTTGCAGCGCTCGGGCGATGCTCGTCGGGGCGGCGCAGTGCCTCTCCTTGTAGCCCTCGAGGAGCTTCCGGTAGAGTCCCCCGTCGCCCAGGACCCTCGCGAGGCCCGAGGCTGCGTCCAGGCCCTGGACCGGACGCGGGGCTGCCGCGACGGGCGCGGCCCCCGCCGGCGATTGGGCTTCCGCTGTGGGCGGAGCTGCCCTCGGGGTGCTGGCGGTTCCCTCGAGGCCGGGACTCCCGGCGGGGGGGCGGCCCCGGTACCACCGGCTCAGGGTTCCCAGGAGGGCCTCCCGTTCGAAGGGCTTGTCGACGAAGGCGCTCACTCCCGCGGCGAGGCAGCTCTCCTGGCCCGCGGCATCGGAGGTCGCCCCCATCGCGATGATCGGGAGCGAGGCGAAGCGAGGCTCGGCCCTGAGCTCCTTCGCGGCCTCGAGGCCGTCCATGCCGGGCATCCGAAGGTCCATGAGGACTATGTCGAAGGCCGAGGCGCGGACCTTCTCGACGGCCTCCCTCCCGTCCGCCGCCGCGTAGAGGAGGCAGCCGGCTCCGGCGAGGATCGCCTCGGCGATAGCCCGATTGATCTCGTTGTCGTCCACCACGAGGACCCTGGCGCCGGCCAGGGCGGACTCGGAGTCCTTCGGCCCCTCGGACTTCCGGCGGTCCCGTCGATGCGTCATCGTCGATGGCTCCTATCGCTCTCGTCCGGGCGGCAGCGCGTCCCATCGTCAGCTGAGGAAAGCTTAGGCCGGTGGCCAGCAGAATACAAATTCGGGGCGGGGCGGATCTTGACTGCCGCGCCGCGGGCACCCATTATCTCGAGGCGTGGTTCTCGACGCATTTTCCAGGACGGAGCTCCTCTTGGGGGCCGAGGGCGTGGCCGCCCTGGCCGCCGCGAAGGTCGCGATCGTGGGGCTGGGGGGCGTGGGCTCTTGGGCCGCCGAGGCCCTCGCCCGCGCCGGCCTGGGCTCCTTCGTCCTCGTGGACGACGATTCGGTCTGCCTCACCAACATCAACCGCCAGGTGATAGCGACTCGCCAGACCGTCGGAGTCCCCAAGGTCCGGGCCATGGCCGAACGGATTCGCCAGATCAACCCGGAGGCCTCCGTGGAGGAGCGGGAGGAGTACTTCGGCCCGGACTCGGCGGAGCGCCTCGTGGGGCCCGGGCTCTCCTACGTCGTGGACGCCATCGACACGGTCTCGGCCAAGATCCTCCTCGTCCTGCGGGCCCAGGCCCTGGGCATACCGATCATCAGCGCCATGGGGACTGGGAACAAGCTCGATCCCACGCGGCTCGAGGTGGCCGACATCTACGAGACCTCGGTCTGCCCTCTCGCCAGGGTGATGCGCTACGAGCTGCGCCGCCGCGGGGTCGAGGCGCTACGGGTGATCTACTCCAAGGAGCGCCCCATCGAGGTGGTCGAGGCGGACAATCCCTGCGGGCCCCACTGCATCTGCCCCAAGAAGGATAGGACCTGCCTCGGCCGCCGCTCAATCCCCGGCTCGGTTTCCTTCGTGCCTTCCGCCGCCGGACTCATCGCCGCGTCGGTGGTGGTACGGGACCTCGTCGGGCCCAGAGCAAAGCGCGAGGGAATTTAACGCAGGCTGTATGTTATTTTCGGTAGTAACTGGAATTATGTAAAAACACTTTCGCTCGTCGTGGCCATAACACTTATTAGAAAATCGTACTGTACTCTAAATAATTCTTTTTTTCTGAATCTGTTTTTCCCCCCAAACATGCCTATTATTCTTAATAGACGCTCTCGAGAAGAGAGCGGGAAAACAGAAACAGGAGGTATGGCCATGAAGAAACTGATAGCCGTCGTGAGTTCCCTGATGGCGCGCCTGATGGCCGGCTTCCGGACCTCGGCGGTGCTCGGTCCCGGTCAGGTAGCCACTCTGCGCCACGGCAAGGGCAGGCAGGTCCTCTGTACTTCGGGTAGGCTTTGGGTCACCCTCGAGCACCACTCGGGGGACTATATCCTCGAGCCGGCTCAGAGCCTGGAGATCAACGAGAACGGCCGAGTGGTGATCGGCTCCCTGGATTTCGGCGCATACAAAGTAGCCTGAAGGTTGGGACTCGGAAACGCCGCGGGATCGGCCTCGACGAGGGGCGCGGTTCCGCGGCGAGCTATTTTAAATGGGCCGCCGCGGTCCGCGGGGGTTCCCCGGGTTTTCCCGCCGAGCCGCGCCGCTCTGCGCGAAGCTGTGCCGAGCCTCCTCCTCGGGCCTCCTGTATCCTCCTCTGGTCTGCGGACTCTGGCGGCCTCGCTCCGGCCGCTGTATCATGGAGCCATGGGCAGGGCGGGGCTCTGGCGGGAGATCTCGGGGCGGAGCTTGGCTGACTACAGGATATTCAGCGTCGCCGAGAGCGAGCGGGTATCCGAGGACGGCCGGCGGGGGACCTTCTTCCTCGTCAATTCTCCGGACTGGGCGGGGGTCATCCCGGTGGTCGATACCGCCGCCGGGCGCATGATCGTGATGATCCGCCAGTACCGCCACGGCGCCGGGCGGCTCTGCCTGGAGTTCCCCGGCGGCATCGTGGACGCCGGGGAAGATCCCGCGGTCGCCGTTGGCAGGGAGCTCGAGGAGGAGACCGGCTACCGGGCCTCGATGATCGTGCCCCTGGGGGTAGTCTCGCCGAACCCGGCCTTCATGACCAACGCCTTCCACGCCTTCGTGGCCGAGGGCTGCGAGGAAGTCCTGGAGCAGCGGCTCGACGAGTGCGAGGAGATCGAGGTGAGCCTCGTCCCGGAGCGGGAGGCGGTGGACTCGATCGGGGCCGAGGATTACGGCCACGCCCTCATGACCGCCACGCTCTTCCTCTACATGCGCTACCGCGGCCTGAGCTTATGAGCATATCCGCGGCCGGATCCCTCTCGGGCTCCGGCCTCATCGCCGGGTCCGCCCCTCCACCCCTCCCTCGTCCGCCCCGGCCCCGCGCCTGGGCTCTATGGCCGAGACCCACTTCGCCCTCGATATGAGGAGCAGCGAGAGCAGGGCGGCCGCGTAGTTGGAGAAGAGGTTGCCCCAGAACACCGAGTAGAACGACAGCTGCTTCTCGGTGGCCAGGATGAAGACGTAGCGCAGGAGCCAGATCCGCAGGAGCCCCAGGACGAGGGGCACCTTGGTCCGGCCGAGGCCGATGAAGGCGCCTTGTACCGCCATGCACACCCCGAAGCCCACGACCGAGTAGGTGTAGATGTGGAGGGCTTTGTTCGCTATCCCGAGGAGGCCGGGGTCCCTGGTGAAGAGGACGGTGAGGGCCGGCGACAGGGGGACGACGACGGCAATGACGGCGCCGGCGACGATGGCGCTCGCGGCGCATCCGGCGGCGAAGGATTTCCTGGCCTTGCCGGGGTTCCGGGCCCCCACGTTCATGCTGACCATCATGGTGACCGCCGAGGAGAAGCATCCCGGGAGGATGAAGCAGACTGAGGTGATGTTGTTCGCGATGCCCTGGCCGGCGAGGAC
>Ga0268360_1003130_pt1 | contig 11073 bp, 10 predicted proteins | sample BioMet11_FD_192465 | JGI IMG/M metagenome (GOLD analysis project Ga0268360, IMG submission 192465) | Sewage microbial communities from Oakland, California, United States - Biofuel 11 (Illumina Assembly) | ecosystem: Engineered > Wastewater > Sewage > Unclassified | place: USA: California... | reverse complement strand
TTGAGGCGGGAAAAATCGCCGTCCATTCCTATATGAACGCCTCGCCGTACACAATAGGCTCCACGGATACGGAGATCGTGAGCATTGAGTTTGCCTCCAACGAGGACACCGACGCTCAGTTTTTTGCCTCCATCCTCATGGACATCAATGCGTACGAGGTTTCAAAGACTGGACAGGCGACGGGAACCATTACGATTCCGGCCTCGGCTTCGGGCGGTACGGCGACCACACAGGATGAAAGTTTTACGCTTACATGGCAGGATGACGGCGACGCGGTGATTCAGGTCACCTACATTATTAATGACAACGTGCTGACGACCTACTACCCGATCGAAACTTGGAAATCCGGCAAGCACATCCTGAATCTCTATTATCCGCTCTCCGGGCTGACGGCCAACACCTATAACACCTTTCGCGTCTGGATGAAAATGTCCGGCGGGGCCGCTTCGGTCGGCCGGGCGCAGGCCATCGCCACCGTCAGCGGGCAGGGCCTCTCCGCGAACAAGGTCTGGGATGGCCGTCTGGAATTCTCGGATACCGCCGCGCTGGTGCGCTTCGGCACACTGAAATCTGTCGGCTATACGTCGGCGGTGAGCACGGAATTGATAACTCCGACGCCTGCCGCTTTTCTCGACAGCCTGCCGCTATTCCGCGCGGGTGGCCTTTCCATCGTAGCATTTACAGATACGGCAACAGTCGATCCGGTCGTTGTGACCGAGACGATCAACGCCGACGACAAACGGAAAATGACCTACTCGGCCGTTTATGTGAAGGTTGCAGATAAGTTTGAACTGCAGACGTCTTACGTGTATAAGAGCGCGGAAGGCACAATTGATGAGGGCCGCATGTGCAGGCTGACCGTGAACACGGAGCAGTTTGCCAGCGTGACCGGACTGGAGGTTAAGAATGGCTGACTATAACGGGATGGAAGCCCTTCTCGCTTCCACCGAAAATCTGACACAGCTTTTGAACAATGTCGGACACGACGACGATACACTGACTTTCAACGGCGTGGACTGGTTCAAGTTCAACGGCACAGTCGCTCAAAATATTTATGTCAGCGGCAATAGCTGGTTCGGGTTCGGCACAAGCGCCGAGCAACTGCGGGTTTGCCGGAGAGACGCGAAGCTCTGGAACTTCTGGCGCGAGGAAGGCACGCTCTACAACTACTACAAGTTCTTGCGGCTGAAATGGGACGGTTATACCCAGTACAACTCGACCTCCGATAGTGTCCATCTGACCTATGAGGTGTATCTGTTCAGCACCGGGGATATCTTTCTGAACGTGCTCCGTATACCGACCGACGCCAGTTATCTTGGCACAAACCAGCTCGTCTGCACCGGCGGCACGAAGACATTCACGGTGACCGCCGGGCAAACACTGCGGGAAACCTTCACCCACGCCAGCGACGACGGCTCGGATTTTACCGCCGCAGACGGTCTGATTGATATTCAAGCGCCCTATGACAGAAAGTATCTGATTACCGATAAGGACGGAAAAATCTATACGGTTGTCTCTACAGAGGGCGTTTTGTCCCTTTCGGAGCTTGAGAATCCGGGCGAGCTTAATAAGGCGCTCTTTGAAGCCTACGGCGTGGACGACAGGCCGCCCGGCTCATTGCTTCTGCCGCTTACAAATCCGTTGCTTCTGTACTGGCAGGATTCGCAGGACGAGCCTCCGGTGCTGGAAGCGGATGTGACCGCTCTGCCGTTTCCGCAGACGGTGATTACAGAGGAAGTGGATATGACCGATTCCACAATCCTCGGCATAGAAAAAGTGACCGCCGACGCGGATGATGCCACACTGTTTGCAGTCTCCTTCGACAGCGGCGTCACCTGGCTCAACTATGTGGACAACGCCTGGGCGGTCCTTTCCGACGAGCAGTCGGGGATGACCAAAGACGCGCTCACAAATATCGGCACGGACGCATGGGCGCTGAAAGCCACCACCGGCCATTACAGGTTCCGCTTCGTGCTTGCGGAAGGCGGCTATGTGAACAGTATCGTCGTCGATTACCTGAATTAGGAGGTCTGAGGAATGAAGCTAAAAGGTACTACAAAAATTGAACTGACCAATGTGCATACCGGGAAGAGAGAAATCTTCCGGGATACGAACATGGTCACCACGGCCGTCTCACAAGTGTTCGGCAATAATATTGAAGGGATGCTTTTCTGTGTCGCGGGCAGCAGCACGGTAAGCTGGAGCGATTATTTTCTCCCCATCTGTCCGAATACCATCGGCGGCATCCTCCTTTTTCAGGACGCCATCACGGAGGATGAGAACACGCTCTACGCGCCGTCCGCAAACCAATGTATCGGCTACGCCTCCAACGACGTCAACGCCACGGCGGATGTGCTGCGCGGGAGCTTAAACCTTACGGAATCGAAAACAACAGATAAAGGCTACAAATTTGTCTGGGACTTCACCACCAGTCAGGGCAATGGTACCATCACCGCCGTCTGCCTCACGCACAAGCTGGGCGGCGTCGGATATTTTGGAGACGCCTTTGATGCGGAAAAGCGCCTGCTGCGCATGAAAAGCACAAGCATCGCGTCAAGCGGAATCATTATGAACCGCTATGTGGATTCCGTGGAGGTCAATTTTGAAGGCGATTATTTTATCAGCATCTCTATGGACACTTCGAACGCAATCCTCATCAACAAGATTCGGAAATGTTTCTGCAATATTGGCCTCAATTTCACGCTGAGAGAAGATGGCGACGAACTTCTTGAGACGCATACCATCAACCCCACCGTGTTCATTAACAGCACTGCGTCAAGTAACTACGGTTATTATGATTTTCACGACGGTGAGGACGGTTACTGGTACGGCTTCATGGGCAGCGGCAATTCGTCTGGCAATGCTACAGTGAAGTGGATCAAGATCAGTAAAGCCGATTTTACCTTTACAGAAGGCACGTGGACTCTCACCGATGCACAGATCTATCAGCTTGGATACCGCAGTGGTTACGGTGGTCAGCCATACCGGAATGTCCAGTCGGTTATGCGAGGCGGCTATCTTTATGCGATGAAGTACGACAGAAAAGGCATTTACAAGATCAACGCCAATAATTCAGCCGACATCACCCTTATTCCCTTTGGTTTTACCTCGAACTTCAGCGGCGGCGACAATTATGGCTACGTTCAGATGTATAAAGTAGGCGACCGGATTCTTGGCTCGGACTTCAACATCTGCTCCGATGACACCATCATCGGCACGAAGAATTATACCGGCCTCAACTATGTCTGTACGCCGTTCTTCCGGTACGGCCCCTATGCGATCAGCTTCGGCAGATACAGCTACAACACGGCGGCCGTATACAAAACGCTGTTCCTCGTGACGCCGTATCTCGCGAGCATCAACAATCTGTCGACCTCCGTGATCAAGACGGCGGATAAGACAATGAAAATAACCTATACGGTGGAAGAAGCGTAACAATCTCAAATCGAAGGCGGCTGTCCGGGACAGGCAGCTGCTTTTTTCATGCAAAAAAATAAGGAGGATCAAAGAATATGAAAGATTTCTGGTATTCCATTCAAGCGGTGTTTATGGCCATTGGCGGCTGGCTGGGCTGGTATCTGGGCGGGTGTGACGGCCTGCTGTACGCGCTGCTCGGCTTTGTGGTCATGGACTACATCACCGGCGTCATGTGCGCTATTGCCGATAAGAAACTTTCCAGCGAGGTCGGCTTTAAGGGCCTGTGCCGGAAGGTTCTGATTTTCATTCTGGTGGGTGCGGCAAACATCATCGACGTCCAGATTATCGGCACCGGCTCGGTGCTGCGGACGGCGGTGATCTTTTTCTACATCTCGAATGAGGGCCTGTCTCTGATTGAGAACGCTGGCCATCTTGGCCTGCCCATTCCCGCAAAGCTGAAGGCAGTGCTGGAGCAACTCCATGACCGCGCCGAAAAGGAGGAAAAATAACATGAGCAACAGCAGTCTTGTAAATTACACGCAGTTCAGTCCGAACTGCAGCAAACCGCGAAATCACTCCATTGACAAGATCACCATCCACCATATGGCTGGCAATCTTACCGTGGAGCAGTGCGGCGGTGTGTTCGCGCCCTCCAGCCGAGAAGCCAGCGCCAACTACGGCATCGGCACGGACGGCCGGGTCGGGCTGTATGTGGATGAAGCAAACCGAAGCTGGTGCAGTTCCAACAGCGCCAACGACAACCGCGCCGTCACCATCGAGGTTGCAAATGACGAGGTCGGCGGTGACTGGCACGTCAGCGATACGGCGCTCGCCAAGCTCATCGATCTGTGTGTTGACATCTGCCAGCGCAACGGCATCGTCCGCATCAATTACACGGGAGATAAATCTGGTAATCTCACCATGCACAAGTGGTTTGCCGCGACCACCTGTCCTGGCCCATATTTGGAGAATAAGTTTCCATACATCGCAGAGCAGGTCAACGCCAGGCTGGAGAGTACACTACAGCCCTCGACTCCGGAGCAGCCCTCTGATGATGTGCCTTATCGCGTCAGGATCGTCATTCCAGACCTGAACATCCGGAAAGGTCCCGGCACCAACTACGGCACTGTGGGGCGATACACCGGAAAGGGTGTATTCACCATCGTCGAGGAGGCCAGTGGCACAGGAGCAACCCGCTGGGGTCTACTTAAAGCCTATCAGGCTGGCCGGAATGGCTGGATTTCGCTCGACTATGCGGCAAAGCTCTGATACATCGTTTTAAGGCTCGGTGGGAAAAAATCCTGCCGAGCCTTATTTTTTTCGTTCAAACGCAGCCTTTCTGTCCTGTGGATTGTGGAGACAGAAAGTCTTGCCTTCACCTGGAGACTTCGTTATGAGCAAATTGTTTTTATGATTTTTCGGCCAGACGGCGCTTTTGCCTCCATTGGATAGTGAGGACAGGGGTCCTCGGATTGGGGGCAAGCACATGACAACCGCTGAAAAAAGCCAGATCAGCTCACTACGCCTTTCTGGACGGTCATATAAAGAAATCGCAGTGCTTTTGGCCGTGAAGGAGAGCACGGTTAAAAGCTATTGTTTCCGCAATCATTTGTCTGACAAGGATATTGCGTCACTGACAGCGGGGAGCAAGAACTACTGCTTGCAATGCGGCACACACATTGAGCAGCAGGAAAAGCGAAAACCACGCCGATTTTGCTCGGACGCCTGCCGCACAAAATGGTGGAACGATCATCGACAACTAAAGTGTCATAAGAATCCGCGCACTGTCAAGTGCCTTGGCTGCGAAAAAGCTTTTGTCTTGTATGGCAGTCAAAGCAGAAAGTATTGCTCCCACCAGTGTTATATCAATGCTCGTTTCGGAGGTGGGAAGGCATGATGACGCAAGAACAATACACGGTGGAAAAAGAGTACCGCATCGCAAGGAACATTCTGCTGTGTCTGCTTTCTCAGAAGCTGATCAGTGAGCAGGAATTTACTCAAATTGATACAAAGCTGAAGGAAAAATACCGCCCGATAATCGGCGGTTTATTGTCTTAATACCGCTTGCTATATCCCAAATACAGAGGTAATATACGACACCACTGAAGGAGGGATACTATGCGGCTGACCGATGAAGATAAACAGCAAATTGCCGAGATGCGGCTTGCCGGGAAATCTTATCAAAAAATCGCTGATGAGCTTGGTCATTCAAAAAACACCGTCAAGTCTTATCTGAAACGGCATGGCATAGAAAAATCGACGCTGGTGGGCAACGAAGATCTCATGTACATCTATTGTCTGCAGTGCGGGGCCAAGCTCCAACAGCGTGAAAAAACAAAGCCAAAGAAATTTTGCAATGACGCCTGCCGCATGGCTTGGTGGTCGGCGCATCAGGATAGGCTCAACAGGAAAACCATAATGCGCACCTGTATACACTGCGGAAAGGAGTTTAAAGTCAATGAAAGCTCCTCTAAAAAATACTGCTCATCGGAATGTTATTTCAAAGATCGATCCAAAGACCATACGCCAAAAGCACAAAAGGCCAACTGCAGCACAGTATCTGGCAGAGAAAAATGTACGGCTCTGCCTGATGGTTGTCTCTGCTCTTCATGCGCGTGGTTTTATGACGGTGAAAGACACTGCACGGGCTGCCAAACGGCTGATGAAAATCTATGAGCCGTTGACCGGTCCGCTTCTTATAAGCAAATTTGAGCAGGAGGTGCGAAGTGAAAACTGTCACGAAGATTGACGCTGCAATTGTCGTTGACACCTCGGTAAAAAAGCGTGTCGCAGCGTATGCGCGGGTATCAAGCGGAAAAGATGCAATGTTGCATTCTCTTTCCGCGCAGGTGGATTTTTACAGTAAGTTCATTCGCCGCAACACAGAATGGATATACTGCGGCGTTTACGCGGATGAAGCGTACACCGGTACGAAAAATGATCGTCCTGAGTTCCAGCGCTTACTTTCGGATTGTCGCGCTGGAAAGCTGGACATCATTCTCACAAAGTCCATATCGCGTTTCGCCAGAAACACAGTTACCACGCTGGAGACCATCAGGGAGCTAAAACTTCTGGGCGTCGATGTGTGGTTTGAGCGCGAGAACATCCACTCGCTAAGCGAGGACGGCGAATTTCTGCTCACGCTGCTCTCGTCCTTTGCTCAGGAGGAGAGCCTTTCCACAAGTGAAAACCAGAAATGGCGTGTCCGGAAGGACTTTAAAGAGGGCAAGCCAACGCCCACAAAAATCACCGGTTACGAACTGGTCGGTGATACCTTCGTCATCATTCCGCAGGAAGCCAAAGCGGTACGTCTGATTTACAGCCTTTACCTTTCAGGGCTGGGGAAAACAGCCATCGCAAAGGAACTTAATGCCAGGTGCATACCTACCAAGAACGGCGGACCGTGGTACGAATCGGTTATCAGCAAGATACTTTCAAATGAAAAGTACGTCGGCGATATACGCCTGCAAAAGACCTTCATCGCGGATCACATCAGCAAAAAGCAGGTTGCAAATGAAGGCCAGCTTCCGCAGTATTATGTGCGAGATGCACATGAGGCGATTATTGACCGCAACACCTTTGAGAAAGTGCAATCCGAAATACGGCGTCGGGCAGAAAAACACACCCCGAATAAGCCGAAGCAGGACATCTACCTTTTCACGGGTAAAATTGTGTGCGGGCAATGCGGGAAGCATTACCGGCGAAAAATAACAGCGAATCAACCTGTATGGATTTGCGCCACCTTTAACCGCCTTGGAAAATCGCAATGCGCATCGCAGCAGATACCGGAAAAGGTCCTGCTGGAATTGGTAGACGGTGAGCCCTTCAGCCAAATCCGGGTGCCGGAAGCGAACACCGTAATCATTGTTCGTCCGGACGGGTCGGAAATTACAAAGCACTGGCAGACTTCACGCCGCGACAGTTGGACGGAGGAAATGCGTATGGCGGCCAGTGAAAAAGCAAAAGAGAGGAACAGAGCATGTCAAAAAGAGAAATAACGATGATTCCTGCGACAATTCCAAAGTTCGCAGGAAAGAACGCGAGACCGGGACAAAAGAGACGGGTTGCGGCCTATGCCAGAGTTTCCACCGACATGGAGGAGCAGCTTACCTCCTACGAAGCACAGATGGATTATTACACAAAGTACATTATGGGACGAGCTGACTGGCAGTTTGCGGGACTGTATTCTGACGAAGGCATTTCTGGTACCTCTACTAAATACCGCACTGGCTTTAATCAGATGATTGAGGACGCGCTCGACGGGAAAATTGACCTGATTGTGACCAAATCCATCAGCCGGTTTGCCCGCAACACGGTGGATAGCCTTGTGACCATCCGCAAGCTCAAGGAAAACGGCGTTGAGTGCTTCTTCGAAAAGGAAAACATCTATACCTTTGACAGCAAGGGCGAGCTGCTCATCACCATCATGAGTTCCATCGCGCAGGAGGAGAGCCGCAGCATTTCTGAAAACGTCACATGGGGCCAGCGGAAACGCTTTGCCGATGGAAAGGTTTCTATGCCCTACAAGCACTTCCTCGGCTATTGTAAAGGGCCGGACGGTCTCCCGCAGGTCGTGGAGAAGGAAGCGGCGGTGGTGCGGAGCATCTACTTGATGTTTCTTGAAGGACGTGCACCGACCTACATAGCAAAGGTACTGACGGAACAGGGTATTCCTACGCCCTCCGACAAGACGAGGTGGCAAGGTAGCACCGTTGAGAGCATTCTCACTAATGAGAAGTACAAGGGAGATGCTCTTCTGCAAAAGCGTTTTACAGTTGATTTTCTCACAAAGACGATGAAGACGAACGAGGGCGAAGTCCCGCAATACTATGTGACAGACAGTCACGAGGGGATAATTTCGTCGGAGGTTTTTGAACTGGCTCAATACGAGTTTCAGCGTCGCAGGGAGAAAGACGGATATCAGAGCCACTCCAACAGCCCTTTTTCAGGACGTATCATCTGCGGAGAGTGTGGCGCTTATTACGGCCACAAGGTATGGCACTCCAACGACAAATACCGGCGTTTGGTTTGGTATTGCAACAAGAAATACGGCAAAGGCGCTGGTGACGGCCTGCGGTGTAAGACGCCTCATCTTACGGACGACGAGGTCAAAGGAGTATTCGTCGGGGCCATGAATGCCGCCCTTCAGAACAAGCATGAGATTCTTGATAACTGCCGCGCTGCAGTGGCATTTCTCACCGACACCAGCCAGTTGGAGTCCGACCTGCACACATTGGAATCGGAGCGCGATGTGGCGACCGAGCTTCTGCGTAAATGCATCGATAAAAACGCCCATGCTGAAATCAGCCAAGAGGATTACGAGACGAAGTATGCAGCACTTGCCGCGAGGTATGATACTGCTAAGGGCAAATGCGAAAGCATGAACGAAAAAATTTTACAGCGGAAGTTAAAAGCAAACCGTATCGACGCCTTTTTCAAGACAATGGAATCCAGCGACCTCATCACTGAATTTGATGAGGGGCTTTGGAATGCAACGATTGACACCATGACTGTTTACAGCAAAAAGAAAATCGTGCTCAAGCTGAAAGACGGTACGGAAATAAAATGGCACATATAAAAATCAGCCGCAGACGTGGAACGAAGATTGTCGTTTTCAGTCTGCGGCTGTTCTGTTTTTCGCCTGATTTCCTACAGTTGCATACCCCTGACACGAAAGGGGTATCCGTGACATTTTGGGTAGGCTCTGAATACTGCGGTTGCATTTTCAATAGGAGCAGCCCGAAAACGAACGGATTTTTGACAGCCGAGGGCGGTATAAAGGGAGCATCGGAAATGGGCTTGCAACTGCGAAAGCTGAAAAAGCCCGCTATACAAGGCTTTTCACAATGGAAAAAGTACCTCATAGGAAATACACATTGTATCCCTTATGAGGTACTTTTATGGTGGAGACGAAGAGGATCGAACTCTCGACCTTACGGATGCGAACCGTACGCTCTCCCGAGTGGCCCGCAAAGCGGGCCCTTTTTCTTATCCTCAAAATCAGCCGTTTTCGGACGGGGATGCGAACCGCACAGCGGAAAGACCGCGCATGGTTCGCAATTGAAAATCTCAGGAATTGCAGAAAGGCTACTCAGTATTATCACAATATGTCGTTTTTCTACACTTTAAGATAAGCGTTTGACACAATTGCAAGCTTAACGTTTTGACCATTCTCTTTTGCCGGTTTAAGCATATAGAGCATCGTTTGACTGGTTATCGGCGTAAGCTTTGTCTGTAGATGCGAATCGCTCGCTGGGTCTGGTTCCAAGCTTTTGATCTTTTCAAAGGTTTTTTCCAGGAGTATATTTGAGGCCATTGCAAACACATTTTGATCTTACCGTACGGCAGGCAAGGGAAGGATGTGAACCGTGTGAGTAGCGGAGTGTTCGCACGTCCCCGCTACTGGAAGATGTTACTCTTGACTGACGGTGGCCTCAATCTTGCGGGAATTCTTTTGCGCATACATCTTCTGATCGATTACTCTGAAAAATGATTCCGCTGTTCTTCCCATAGAGAGGTGATACACCGCATGGCCTAAACTGAAGCTGAGTTTGTATGGTTTGTTTTCGCTCCGGTTGAAATCGGAAAGATTACTGTTAATTCGATGTATTGTTTCTTCAACCGTCCTGAAATCATCGCTTTCAAGAATAATACAGAACTCGTCCCCGCCGTATCTTGCGACAAGATCGCTGCATCCTACAGATTCACGCAGAACGCGAACAGCATTCCTTAGTGCAATATCACCTTCGAAGTGGCCGAAACGGTCATTAATGGATTTGAAATCGCCTATATCGAGTAAAATTGCGGAGAACGTCCTTTGATTTGTAGAGGCATCAATCTTATGCTGCATATAGCTATCGAGTATTTGTCGGGTAAAGGCTCCGGTCAGATAATCCTTGTCATTATTGCGGTTCTGGATATTCGTGAACAGGATCAATGACGCAAAGGTAATGCCGAGCAGTGAGAACGGAAGCCCGAATATGAAAAGCTGCAGCGCCCATCCTATAAGCGGCGCAAGAAGAAAGAGTATCAGCGACCTGAAGTAATTCGCTTCGATTTTTTGCCTCTGGCTGATCAGGAAACCTTCAATAATAAGCATCATAATTAATTGCATGGACATCGGTATGAATAAGAGCGGGCCGCGGTGGTAAACACGGGCGCTGTCAAAATAGAAAATCTGTCCTGTAAAAGCCGTTGACACGACCGTCGCCGCGCACAGTAAGGTTAAACTCAAAAGAACGAGATACAGGTTCCGCTTTAATGACGCATTCAGTCCGGAAATCTGTGTGCAGATGTAGCGGTAAAAAATCGGAATGAGCGCCGTGCTAAAGATAATCTCGGCATAAACGCCGGCAACGGAGAAGGGGAAAAACCAATCAGGTACGGAATTAAAGCTGCTCATGATATCCGCGACAAAAGAAAACAACGTGATGACGAGCATATGTATGAAGTATCTTTCATTCCCGGTCCGTGCATTGCGGCGACGTTTTTCCATCATGATGAGAAGTCCCAGCTGGAGCATGCAATATATACAAATGCAAAGATATGCTACAGAAAACATACTAATTTCTCCGATTCGGCAAAGTATCTGATTATTAAACCAATTATAGCATAATGATGGAAGGCCTGATACAATATCAGTTGAAAGGTTTTGCT
>Ga0268360_1003126_pt1 | contig 11078 bp, 7 predicted proteins | sample BioMet11_FD_192465 | JGI IMG/M metagenome (GOLD analysis project Ga0268360, IMG submission 192465) | Sewage microbial communities from Oakland, California, United States - Biofuel 11 (Illumina Assembly) | ecosystem: Engineered > Wastewater > Sewage > Unclassified | place: USA: California... | reverse complement strand
CGAAATACCAGATCGAACTTCCGGGAAAAGAGGAGATTCGCCGGTTTATCGAGGAGCAGATCCAAAACGAAGGGGATGTGACTTAAGGAGTTTTAAACTTCCTGACGGGGTAATCCTCCGGACCGCCTCACGCCCGGAGAACGCCGGGAAGTGGAGGACTTTGTCGATTTTCTGATCCAGCGTGCGGAAGGGATGCGGCCCCCGGTGGCGCCGGCGTTTCGTGACACATCAGCTCCCGCCCGATCGATCGCCCCGCCGCTGATCACCGCAGACCCGGTTATGCCCGATGAACCGGTGGCCTATTCCGCTTCCGCTCCGCATGAGATCCCGGCATCGCCGGAACTGATCCAGCCGGCGGCTACCCCTGCGCCCCAGCCCGCACTCATCCAGGAGATCGAGACCGATGACGGGCTCCTTGATTACGGGAAGTTCGAGAAGGCCGCTGCGGCGGCAAAGGCGCCGCTCCCCCCGTCACCTGCCGATGCCGCGATCCAGAAGGTAAAGCGGAAACTGATCCAGAAGAGCGAAGCAGAGAAGAACCAGATGCTCTACTGGATTGATTGAGATTTTATTAAAAATATTCTGAAAGAAATTTGTGTTTTATATGCAAGCCTCCCTTACGCCAACCCTGCCCTCATAGGGGCGGAAGTGATCCTTGCATTCATCGGAGCCAACATCCCGTTTAATTCTGGTCTGTGTAGTGGCGCACAGCATCGAGTAACTTCTGTCGAGTTGCAGGACCGTCACGGTACCAGTCTGTAGACCAGATGCGGTAAATCTTCCAGCCCAAGTTCTCTAAAATCTCCTGTCGGAGACGATCCCGGTCTCTGGCCACACGTGAGGAATGGTACTGGGATCCATCACATTCTATTCCAAGAACATAATTTCCTTTAGAATTATTTCCCCTGATTGCAAGATCAATCCGATATCCGGCGCAGCCCACTTGTTTTTCGATATTATATCCCTGCAAATCTAGGAAATTAAATACTGCCTCTTCGAAAGGTGAGTCGAAATCACCACCAGATGTCGTAGTAGATGGAAGGTTCCCGGTCTCGGCATATTCCAAGAACAGTTTTAAAATCTGGAGCCCTTTTGCTGAAGTGTCATCTACGGAAAGATCGCGCGCAGTAAAGTTAGAAAATACAACGCACTGCCTTCTCGCTCGGGTCATAAGGACATTAAGTCGGCGCTCTCCTCCCTCTTTATTAATCGGTCCAAAATTCTGATTGAGCTTACCGAATCTATCTTTACCAAAGCCAATGCTCAAGAAGATAACATCACGTTCATCGCCCTGTATCGTTTCAAGGTTCTTCACAAAACAGTACTCTGGATAGCTATCGTTGAAATATGGCTGGAGCACAGGGTAATTTTTAAGAAGATGCTGAATTTCGTTATCAATAGCGTCTCGTTGTCGAATATTGAATGTCCCGATTCCAAGACTTAACTCAGGATTCTTCAGATAATGGTCGATTGCAGCCCGAGCTACAACTTCAGCCTCTCCTTTATTGATAGACCCTATCTCACGGTCGTAATGACACTCCGGCAAATGAACAAATTTCAGGCCAAGAGTATCTGTATCCGTTACCGGCGAGGGGTAAACGTATAGACCATTTTGGTAAAATTGTTGGTTGGATAGGGCAATGAGCGATTCATGTCTACTTCGGTAATGCCACCCAAGACGTTTTATTGGAAATGCACGAGCGCATAAATTAAGGATGCTCTCGGTTTCCGATGTGAGAAGATCATCGTCAGAATCATCATCAGAATCGGCATCTACGACTTTATCGAAGAAGGAGGTGGGAGGTAATTGCTTGGAATCCCCGATAACTACAGCCTGCCGCCCTCTCAATAATGCTCCAAGTGCATCTTCTGGCATCACTTGGCTCGCCTCATCGAATATGATTACATCAAATTTTACTGTTTTCGGATCAAGAAATTGAGCAACAGAGATCGGACTCATCATAAAACAGGGTTTGATCTGTTGAATTGTGCCCCCAACCTCGGTCATTAATTTCCTGATGGATTTGATCTTCCTTTTCTTATTAAATTCCCGATTCAATACATCCAGTGGACTGTTTCGTGGCATAACTCCAGAAATTTTGGGCATGCGATCCCAGAGCAAGCGTCTGATCCGTTGCTTGTTTGCGTCAAGTACCCATTTATCCCGAGATCGGAACCCTTTAATTCGATCCTCATGGTCGGTTCCAATAAATCCGGCGAGGACAGGGCGTTTCTGAAATGCCAAACGTAATAGAACTCGGAAGTAATTCACCTCAAATGTCGGGACAATATCTTCAACAGGAATTTTTCCTTCTTCAATTTGACGAATAAGTGATTGAACATATTCGAGGTTTGTATCTCCAAGTAATGCGCAGTACTGACTCCAGCTGGCAAGGGATTGAGTTGTAGTATTCCAATTGTTCAGTAATGATCCATAATCAGAAAATTTCGGGTTATTTGGATCAATCCAACCAGCTTTGCTGCTGTTAAATGAAAGGTGGTCTGCCAATTCCCGCATCTGTTCATGGAATACCCCATGTAATTCCTTAATTCTCTCCGCTACACTGTGGATAGTTCCAGGATCAGGGCCTCTAGAGACGATTTCAACCGCTTTTTCGTCCAGAATTTTCATCAAAATCTGTTGACGGAAGAGTACAATCCACTCAGAAAATTCCTCTAATTTCTTGGGGTCACTCCATTCTCCTTGCCAAAAAGAACCAAACAATTTTTTTCCGACAGGTGCACGAGCCTGAATATCCCAATATGCATTCTGACACTGGAGTGCAACACGTAGGTTTCTGAGAAGGAATTCATCAGTAAACTCTTGGACCCGTTTTTTATGATTGGAGATTAAGTAATTTCGAATATTTCTGTATCGGCTATTCAGATGGGATTCGATGAAATTTATCAAGAAAAATCGTTGGCTAAGAGGTTCATATTCCGAATATAGGGATTGGAGATCCTGTGAAAGGAGGGTTTCTGAAAAAATAGATAATGACTGCATCTGTAAATCCTGATATTTTTTCAATGCTACAACGAGTGCCTGTGCTTCTGGATTTTTTACGTTCCATTCGGGATTTACAAGAATATTTCGGTCAATTGGCTCCGGAGAATTAAAAAGCTGTAATGCATAGATGGCAGAGTTAAGTTCCTGTGGATTGATCGGGCGCGTAATTCCAGTAACTTCAATCAATTTAGTTATTTTATCTTGAAGTTGCGTGTATGTACTTAAACAGCGTTGTATTTCGCCACGGATTCTCTCTTCATCAGGAGGAAGGATTAACCCCGGCCTCGTACAATTCCAAGGATTATGCCCTATTGGATGTACACGGGGTAAAACATGTCCAATGCTTGTTAGTAAAGAAAGTATTGCCGCCCAATCCCTCTCTGTCCAGTCCTCGACCGACTGAAAATCAATTAACAAAAATGTGTGTCCATTTCTTTTGAAATGTTCTTGAATTCGTTCATTTAGTCCAAATAATTGATAGGGGGTAAGATGGCGGTCTCCAATCGGTTCATGCAAATTATTAGGATATGAATTAAGAGCAGAGCGTAACTCCTCAACTCGGTCAAATTCATTTTCTGTTGGAAATATTCCCGGGTGTTCTTGATTTAAGGTAGCGAGTAGATTATCCAACATAACTTTTTTATTGGCTTTTTCACTGTGTAATGCAAGACAGAAATCACCGATACCGGCATTATCAAGTCTTTTTTTAACAACATCAAGAGCGGCCATCTTTTCACTAATAAAGAGGACCGTATTCCCTTGGGCGAGGAGTTCGGCAATGGTATTCGCGATCGTCTGTGATTTCCCCGTACCGAGGGGTCCTTCAACAACCAGATTTTTTTTGGCCTTAATATCCTCGATAACCGCGATCTGAGAAGAATCTGCATCCATTATGTGATACACGGACTTTATGGGCAGCTTCTTATCCGCTTCTTCAGGATTAAAGCTCGATGAAGTTGAAGGATCCGGTTGTTGGTCGAATACAGCAGTTAGAAGAGGATGAGTGATCTTTCCTGAAGAATCCGTCCAGATTGCTGGATCCAGATCTCTATACATAATAAATTTTTTAAAACTAAAGAAATCAAGGTAAATCTCTTTACGAAGTTTCCAACTTGGATGATTTGCAAGTTCCTTTTGAATCTCATTGAAATATTCATCGATCCCTGACTTGTCATCAGGTGTCTCAAAATCAGGTAATCTAAATCCTTGTTCCTTCAGGCTTTCCTGAAGAGAAAAATTAGCTGAAAGATCTTCACCGGTCCATTTTAGAGAAAATACCAGCCGATCCTCCCCTCTCATAAGATCTACAGGAATTAAAAGCAATGGAGCAAATAGCGTTTTATCCGATTTTTCATTCTGGGTATACTCAAGAATCCCTAGAGCCAAAAATAAAATTGTATATCCCTGCTCTTCGATGGCTGATCGCGATTGACGAAATATTTTCAAAAGGTAATTCTGTAAGGTATCTTTCTCTAATGATGATAATAGAGCGTTGTTTTCAATTGGGGTGTTAGAATTGAGTAATATTTCTTGCCCACTAATTGATCGAAATTTTAATTTTTTCTCCTGTAACACCAGTAGATTGAAAATCTCAGCTAAGTCCGAATTGTATGCTCGTATAGATCGAGATTTAGATGGATGGTAATTAACCAATCGGTTTCTACGAGTAAGATCGAGAAGTTCTTTCCGTGCATTATTAATATGTTCAAGTAACTCTGCCAGAAATACTCCCCCAATATGATTAGTTTCAATAGAACCTGAAAATATATAATATTTTAATTCTCAATTTCTCTCCATGCCACGAGGACGCCCCAAAGGATCGAAGAACTTGAGCGCTTACGAGAAGATAAAAGTCAAAAAAATCCGTGATGGTCTCTCAAAGAACGGGATCTCGGATTTTGACAATCTTCGGGATGCGCAGGTCCTTCATAATATCTACCTCAATATGGATGGGGAAATTTTTGTGAAGTACGAAATTTCCCGGCACCCGGTAATAACAACTTCAGATCGGAAGAATCCCAAAGGTGAGAGGCTCCTCAATAAGATAGAAAAGAACCTTTCTGCTCTCCGGGAAGCCCTGTAAATCGGGGTCCCGGGAATGGGGGGAAAATAAGCCCAAATCGGGCTCCGATTCCGATTTTTGGATCCCGCTTCCTCCCGGAAATACCTGTAAAACGTCTCTTTTCAGTTCGCGTGGAAAAGGGGCTTGAATTGAGCCCTGTTTGCCGAAATTCGCCCGATTTCGATGTCAGCTATGGGCCGCCAAAGGCCCTAGAATCGAGATCGATTTTGACCCATACATTTACCCATCTGACACCCTGATCGGCCCTAAAAACGCGAATATTGAGGATCTTTTTTCCGGGGGAGGTCCTAAAAATGAGGTTTTGGGGTCGTTTTACGATGTAAGCCGGTCGCGGCTTGCAAGCAGTCGTTCGAAATAAAGGGAATCCATCTGACGCTCAAGGGCCCGGACGCTCCAGTTCTGGCTTATTGCCTCGCCTATGTAATAGTCCCGTGCGACAGGATCCTCTACCCTCATCAGGAGCCGGTAATGGGACCAGCTCAATTCGGCACACACTGTGTACCCTTTTCGGGCAGTCGGAATAGCCCCCTCCTGACAACCATCAGGAAATGCTAAAAAGAATTTCCGGAAGTTTTTCAGGTTCGTAGAAGAGAAACCTCTCCCGAACTCATCGGTCAGTCTTCGCCCAACTTCGTCGAGCAGATTCTCTCCATACTTTGCCCGCTTCTCCCCTTTTGTTCATCCTCAACAATCAACTGGCCGATGTGCCAGTATGCCCTGACCATCGCAGAATTGGCTGCGGTGTATGCACCTTTTCGGGCACCCTGGATAATAAGCCGGATAGCGTCATACAAGTGATTGGTAACTACAGGCCGGGAGGACATGGGATAATTACCTTGCGAGAATTATTGTACTAATGTATTCTTCCTTTTTCTGGTTGTTGCTCTGGTCAGGATATGGCGGTGATGCCCGGTGACACTCTCTCGCGACGCATGAGGGGCTCGGTCGGATTGCGATGGTCCCCCGGCGGATCACGGCAGACCCGGTCGTGCCCGAGGAACCGGCAGCCTATATCCCTCACGAGATCCCGGCGCCCGCTCATCCAGGAGATCGAGACCGATGACGGGCTTCTTAATTACGGAAAATTCGAGAAGACTGCCCCGGCAAAGGCGCAGCTCCTCCCGTCTCCTGCCGATGCAGCGATCCAGAAAGTAAAGAGGAAACTGATCCAGAAGAGCGAGGCAGAGAAAAATCAGATGCTCGACTGGATTGATTGATTTTTTCAAATAATACCTCGATGACTGTGAAAAAGTCGAAAACAAATAATTCAACTAACACTCCCTGTTTATGCCTATATCTCGATTACTTTTTCCCAAGTTACAGTCAGCGCAGAGTGTTTGAAGATTATCTATAGTAGTTTTCCCGCCTTTAGAAAATGGAATAATATGGTCAACATGCAACTTTGTTCCGAAATCTGTTGCTGGACTCTTTCCACAAAATATACATCGGAAATTGTCTCTTTGAAAGACCTTGACTCTTAATCCATCGGGAATACTTATTGATTTTTCCTTAATTTCAATAGAATGATTGGTCTTTAAAGGATGATTCAAAACTTCATTATTGGGACTAACATAATTGTCCGGAGAGGAGTCTCCACGCATCTTATAGTCAATAAATTTTAGACACGCATTTGACCAACTACCAAATCGTTTTTTATATGCACTAATACTGATTTTGGGAGAGGACATTTCCCATTCGGTTCTTGATGGTCGTTGCCCAACCTTTTGCCATATCCGTTCCATCTCATCAAAGAAGTCTTTATCAGAATAAACTTGTTGAGGTGCATGAGGTCTGGGGGATAAATCTAATCCCTTTTTTTGGAGGTGAATCCGTAATGCATCTAGTGCTTTCTTCCAACTCCCAAAATGAACTTTTATCGCACTAGCACTAATGTTTGAAACCCGATTAAAATCACGCCAAGAAAATTCTACATAATTAAACTGCTTTGCTGCTTCTTCAAGAGATTCTAACTTTTTTTCTTCGGATATTGTATCAATTCGTTTCCGTTTTATATTGAATTCCATTATACTGTTTTCACCGCTCTTTTGATGATATAGTTATTCATTTTTCATGAATACTTTCTGTGACTTATTCTTTATGAACCGAGAAGCGAGTGACTTCTTCGCTCACCATCGGAAGCGCGTGGTGATCCCACCCATCGCCACCACCGCCATCCTTTCGCGGGGCAACTTCTCTGACCCTCGCAGCCCCTCCCGGTTGTGAGGCCTCTCTGGCCTCAGTGAACCGGAGACAGGTGTGCGTACAGGTAATACGGAGGCATCGCTCGTGCCCCCGCCCCCTTTGGGGCAGGGATGGCGCAAGGGGGGCTGCATATTTTGGTTTTTTCCCGGACAGCGGTCTTGTGATTTTCACACCGCAGCCACAAGAACCCCCGGCATAATCGCAAGGAGAACCGCAACCGCGACCGGGATGACAAGGTTGTCGTCCACCGGTGAGACAAGCTCGATAATACCGGCAAGGATCGCAACGGCAACGGCCCCGGGCAGGCTCATGAAGACCAGCAGCACGATGGTGGTGACAATAATTCCGGCCGCAGTCCCCTCAAACGATTTCCCGTTGTAGATCCGGTGCCGGCCAAGCGCCTGACCCGCGATCGTTGTCACGCTGTCGAGAACCGCGAGCGTGACGATGGCAGGCACCGCGATGGAAACGGGAAAGAGGATGACACAGGCAAGAGCGCTCACGCCAAACATCAGCGCCCCTTTCCCGGGCAGGCAGTCATTCCGGTCGAAATGGTCAAGGAGGATGGAAAAGAGCGGGAGCCGGTACCCGCGGAGGATGAGATCGACCAGCACGAGGCCGATGAAAATCCCTCCTGCAAGGATCGCGGCTGCATTCGTTTTCCCTGCGGCCCAGACCATCCCCGCGATGAGGAGGCCGAAGACCAGGTGGATCAGTTTGCGGAAGAGCTCCTGCATGGAATCGTACCCGTAATCCTCCCGGTTACATGGCAGGATAAAAAAAGGCGCCGATGCGTTGCCGTGAGAAAACCCGTATCCTTTGCGGCGGGGATTTCTCCAAAACAAACAGCAATTGTCGGGATAAAAGAATAATAAAAACGATGGACTCGACGGGATTCGAACCCGTGGCCTTCACGTTGCAAACGTGACGATCTACCCCTGATCTACGAGCCCTTGTGTGGCATATACTTTTTCTGCGGCTTGTTTATAGTTGTTACTGTTCGCGGCGAGAAAAAGAGGACGGGAATTGTCTCCAGTTCCCTTACGTATGCTTGTGGTAGATCGTAAAGATCGTCACAATCGCACCGATGATCGCGGTGATGATACCAAGGACTGCCGCGACAACGGCCGGGCTTGAAAAGATCGAACTCTCCGTTGTGGTTACTGCAACCGGGACGGTCGTGGCCGCTGCGGTCGCCGTTTCGCGTGGGGCAAGCGAGCCGAACGCGGTGATCGTTCCTCCGCCCACCACCGTGATCGTGGTGTCGTAATCGTAATATCCGGTAAGCGCGAGCTTGAGAGCGTGGCTGCCGGCGGAGATATCGGTCAGGTTGACCGGGGCGATGCCCTTGTACACACCGTCAATGTAGACATTTGCGCTGAGCGGTGAGGAGTAGACCGAGACCGTCCCGAGGCTTTCCCCGGCGGCCGGTGCTGTCGTTGTCTCTATGGTCGTGTTTGCTGCCTCAGGTGCCGTTGTGGTAGTGGTGGCGACAGTCGTTGTCGCGGTAGTGGCCGTGCTTCTCATCAGCATGAGATGGGTGATCAGCCGCTCGTTGATAATATCTGCCGTGGTGCTATCGAAGTATGCCGTATCTGCCGGGGGCAGCCACACGACCACATACCCGTTTCCGTACGGGGCGAACGCGAGAGCAGGATCGCCGTTCTCGAAGGTGAGGAGTGTCGTGGCACCGCTGCGTTCGGTATACAAATCGCGGGTCGAGAGCTTTGTGGTGTTGGGGAAGGGTGATGAAAGTCCGGCGAAGATATCCTGGGAGAGGGTAGTTGAAGAATCGGCAATGATAAGCGTCGGACTTTCCTCTGCGGTATCGCCACTGGCTTTTACCGGGAGAATATCGGCAAACCGGGCAAGATCCTTGTCGGTTACAACCAGGATCTTACCGGTTTTTACCGCGGCGGCGATCTTTGCCCCGGAGTCCTGGCTGAACCCTGCATCCCCGCCCATGAAAATGACATCGGTGGACGAGTTCGTGAAGCATGCAAGGGCATTGTCGAGCTCTGCACCATCAGTGCCCGTGACGGTACAGGCGACCGTAAATGTGTCCGTATGAAGGGACGGGTCGAATCCTGCGGCAGAGCCATAGATTGCGGTAGTGACAGCGGCAGCCGGCATCACCAGGAGAACGGTGACGCAGAACACTGCCGCACATGCGACAAGTACGTGGGGATTCCATGCCATAAATGACATCTCTGATTTAGCGTACCTGTTTGACAGGGTAGGTGTTGAGAGTTTCGTTTCCAAAAGCAGGTACACACGACGGTACGTGCGGAGAGGAAAACCCCTTTTACCACTAAAAACCGGACCGGGTTTTGCCGGTGCTGAAGAATTTATAAAATTCCGGGCCAAAGAACTGATCGTATCCGGGACGACAGCCCGGTTTTTTTGTTCCCGAGGAGTTTTTGCGTTTATGGTAAAACTGATCATCGAACCCAAGAAAGGAAAGGACGGCCAGATCGACTACGTTGTAACGTACCACGATGTCAAGACCGACAACCAGTTTACGGTCACGACCACGAGCGACTTAAACGAGGCGGTGCAGCGCTTAAAAGAGACGCTCGAAAGCGAAGTAAAGGCGTCTGCGCCAAAGTGACCCGGCAAATCTTCCTTTTTTTCAGTGGCAGTCCCGGGTTTTGGGAAGGTATGTCCCAAAGGTTCGTTTCTCCGACGAAGAGCTAAACCCGGATGATCCCTCAAAACCGGTTTCCAGTGGAAACCGTGTCCACGCCCGTAGAAATTCCTGATTTAATCGGGTATTTTAAAAAATCCCGCGATATTTTGGCTATTTACACCTGCAATTTAGCGGGCTTCTGTTGGTCGGGTTTTTGGGGACGTGCTGGTGGTCATATGAGCATGAGATCGGCCGCCCGGTGGATTCTGTGGGGTGGTTTCCGGATCTACATCGGAGAATTTTATCATAAGGATTCATTATCGGCGGTAACTTCACAAAAGAAGACGCTCCTGGGGGCTAAAGCCCCCGCCGCTTGGCATCCCCCGCTTAGCGATGATGCCGTATTACCTGTTTGCAGATTTGTGTTCGATAGGAATTCGTGCGTACAGGTAATACCACACTATCGCATACGCCCCCGCCCCCTTGGGGGCAGGGATGGCGCAAGGGGGGGTGAGACGGAGTGCCCGGTCTAGACCGTTTCCCGTCCAACACCAATCTGCCCCAAAATTTTTACGGCAATTTTGATTTTCATCCAAAAAAATTCGGGCGTACAAACGTTCTAACGGAATTTTTTTGGATCTTTCAGAGTTCAAACCGGAAAAAACCGACCGGAAAATTTTCAGTCCAAAAATTTTCTGGTAAAAAAAATTTCGCGGCCAAAAAAAGTACGGGTTTTCGGATTCCCTGTCCTGCGTACCCGGTAACGATCTACGACGGAGAAGTGAGTTAGTTGTAAAACTAACACCTTTTTTTCCAACTTTCGCGCCAACTTTTTTTCCTTTTTTCAACTTTCGACCGGAAAATTTTTGGGTTTTTTAACTTTCGAGCCGGAAAAAATCCGGTAAAAAGAATTTCGCGCCAAAAAATTTTGCCCGGAAAAAATTTCAGATCGTGCGGGCAGGAACCGATCGGTTGGAAAATCTTTTGCAGCCCGCGACTCTTCCGTCGTAAACTCCCAACACTGGATGACATTTTGGGATTTCGCGGCGGCTCTGGTGTGAAGTATCAAAAAAAAACGAAATGGACCCGGCGGGATTTGAACCCGCGGCCTCTACGTTGCGAACGTAGCGATCTACCCCTGATCTACGAGCCCCTGA
>Ga0268360_1003122_pt1 | contig 11082 bp, 6 predicted proteins | sample BioMet11_FD_192465 | JGI IMG/M metagenome (GOLD analysis project Ga0268360, IMG submission 192465) | Sewage microbial communities from Oakland, California, United States - Biofuel 11 (Illumina Assembly) | ecosystem: Engineered > Wastewater > Sewage > Unclassified | place: USA: California... | reverse complement strand
CAAAGTCAAAGCAGCATAACGAAAAAAACGCCAAAAGACACGTCTCGCCTAGCCTCCCAACCTGGAGAGGAATGTTTCCATGTTTTCGGTCACCAGCCGACAGGCCGCGACCAGGGGATCGCGCAACCCCTGGACGGTCGCGATATCGCCGACGGCGGCGGCCGCCTCGGCCTGAGCGGCCAGGCCACGCATATCCCCGGCGCCGAACATGGCCGCATTGCCCTTGAGCGTATGGGCCACGCGCTCGCATACGGCCAGATCGGTGGCGTCGAGGGCCTTGTCCAAGGCCTGGATCTGCCGGGGGATGGAGGCCAGGAATTCCCGTCCCACTCGGGCCAGCAATTCGCGCTTGTCACGATAGCGTAAGGCCAGCTCTCCCAGATCGAGCCCGCAAGCGGCGCTGGCCGGCGCGGCCGGTGCGGCCTGGCGGACCAGCGGTCGGCCATGGCGGGCCAACACGCGCCGCATGACCGCAAAAAATGTCTCTTCGCCAAACGGCTTGATGATGTAGTCGTCCAGCCCGGCGGCCAGGAACCGCTCGCGTTCCTGATCCATGGCATACGCCGAAAGGCCCACCACCGGCAGGTGCGGATCGATGCCCAACTGCCCGGCCCGGATGGCCCGGGTGGCGGTCAACCCGTCCATGACCGGCATCTGGATATCCATGAGCACGACATCCACATCCGATTTGGCCAAATATTCCAAGGCGGCTCGGCCGTTTTCGGCCAGGACCACCTCATGTCCCCGGCTGGTGAGCAAATCGGCGGCATAAATCCGATTGATCCGATTGTCCTCGACCAGCAGGATGCGCAGGGGCGGCAACTCGCCAGGCCCGGTTTCGAGTGACAGCCCGGGAGGTGGAGCGACCTCGGTCCGGGATACGGGGAAGGGGCAGACGAGCCAGAAAACGCTGCCCTGGCCGGGTCGGCTCTCCATACCCACCAGCCCGCCCATGAGCCCGGCCAGCCGGCGGCAGATGGCGAGCCCCAGTCCTGTCCCGGCCTGACGCCGGGTCAGGCCGCTGTCCACCTGGGTGAAGCTGTCGAAAATCGTGGCCTGTTCGGCCTCGGGGATGCCCATGCCGGTATCGGCCACGGCCAGGCGCACCGTGACCCGATCGGTCCCGCCCGGGTGCCCGGCGCCGGGAGCTTCCACGCAGGCCCCCACGGTCACCCCGCCCATCTCCGTGTACTTGACGGCATTGTTGACCAGATTGCGCAGGATCTGGCGCAGGCGCAACCCGTCGCCGCGCACGGTCCGGGGCAGTTCGGGGGCGATTTCCAGACGCAGCTCCAGTCCCTTGTTGCGGGCCAACACCTCCTGCTCCTTGACCACCGCCTCCAGGCAGCGGACGAGGTCGAAAGGCTCGGCCTTGAGTTCCAGGCGGCCGGCCTCGATCTTCGAATAATCGAGGATGTCGTTGATGATGGACAGCAAGGCCGTGGCCGACTCCTCCACCACGGCCAGGCGTTCGCGCTGGCGCGCCTCCAGATGGTCGCGCAGCATGAGCTGGACATAGCCGAGCACGGCATTGAGCGGGGTTCTGATCTCGTGGCTCATGTTGGCCAGAAACGCCCCCTTGGCCTGGCTGCCGGCCTCGGCCCGCTCCAGGGCGGCGGCCAGTTCGGCTTCGAGTTTTTTGCGGGCCGTGACGTCGCGCACGATCTCGACAACCCCGGTCACGGCGCCGTCTTCGCGAAACAGCGGATAGCAATACAGCTCCATCCAACCCGTTTCCGCGCCGTCCTCGATCTTGGGCACCACCCCGATGGCCAGTTTCCCTGTGGCCAGGGCGCGCAAGGGCGGACAGTGCTCACAGGGCACGGAGAGATTGCGGTAGACCATGTGGCACTTGTGCCCGGCGAGGGTCTCCGCCTCCCCGTAAAAGGCGCACATGGCCTGGTTCACTTTGATGATGGTCATATCCGGCCCGAGCACGCAAATGCCGTCTTGAATGGCGTTGAGCACGGTCTCCAGAAAAGCGGAACTGCGCCGCAGCTCCGCGGCCACGCGCTGACGTTCGGCCGCTTCGGCCAGAAGACGGCGATTGGCCTCGCGCAGTTCATCGGCATGGCGGGCGATGCCGGCCTCCAGGTCGTCGCGGACCTTGCTGGCCTCCACCTCGGCCCGCTTGCGTTCGGTAATGTCGAGGACCATGGCGATGATCCCGGCCCCCTTGCCGTCCTCGTCGCGGAAAAGCGACTTGCGCACGATCACGTGCCGCAGGCCGGCATCCGTGTTGAGGGTCGTTTCGTAGACTTGCCGCCCGCCGCGACGCAGCAACTCCCGATCCTTCTCGGCATACACCCGGGCCAGTTCCGGTGGGTGCACGGCCTGGACGTCCCGGCCCACGAGCTGTTCCCGGGACAGCCCCATCAAGGATTCGAAAGCCCGGTTGCAACCCTGGTAGCGGCCCTTGTTGTCCCGGTAGAGCACCGGAGCGGGCACGGCCTCAAGCAGGGTCTGGGCAAACAGGTACTGGCCACGCAACTGTTCCTCGATCCGCTTGCGCCCGGTGATGTCGCGTCCCACCAGCCGGTATTCCACCAGGCCGCCGGCCGCGTCGAAAAGCGCCCGGCAGGTCCAGCGCAACCAGCGCAACCGACCATCGGCGCGGATCACCCGGTGTTCGAAGCCGGTGGTGGGCCGCAGCGGCGTCAAACGCCGGAGCCGCTCCAGGGTATGGGCCCTATCCTCCTCGGGCAGGTCGAGCTGGAAATTCTCGGCCACCAGCGCCGCGGACGTATTCCCCCAATAGCGGGCATAGGCCTCGTTGGCCTCAAGCAGCCGTCCATCCGGGGCCTTGCGGCAATAAAACTCGCCGGGAAGGCACCCGGCCCCCGTCCCAGGCCGGCTGTCACGCTCGCCGGCCGGCTCGGCCCAGGCCGCGCCTTCCAGATGCAGCGGCGCGCCCAGGCTGTCGGAGACTGCCCGCAGCACGCAACGCAGGCGGGTGGCACTGCCGTCTTGCCGAAAAACCTTGGTTTCAAATTCGACCGGCGCCGGGTTGGACAGGGCCCGGATACACAACTCCCGGCGTTCGGGCTGATCCAGGCGCAGGGGATGGGGCGCGCCGCTTCGGGCCTGGCGTACGAGGATCGCCGGGTCGTCACAGCCGAGCAATCGGGCAAGGGTCGCGTTGGCGGACAGGAACCGGCCGTCGAGATCGAGCCGGAAAAGACCATGGACGGCATTGTCGTAGAGTTCCCGGTACAGGCTTGCCTGGTCCCGGTGTCGGTTGTCCTCGGCCTCGGCCAGGGCGGCACTCAGGGCGGCGGCCACATCGGTCCAGGTGAGCACGCCACGCAGTTGACCGGCGGCATCGGTCACGGCCAGCCGACCGCCGCCGGTGCCGTCCATGCCGCCCAGGGCCTCCTCCAGCGCCAGCTGCGGCGAGACGGCCATGACCGGGGAACACATGAGATCGGCCACCCGCAGATCGTGCAAGGCCTCCCCGGCGGCCAACCGGGCCACGGCGTCCCGGGAGGTGAGCATGCCCAGGGGCCGGTCGGCGGGGTCCACCACGACCACGCCCCCCACGCCCGCCCGCCGCATGCGGCCAAGCACCAGGGGCACGCCCTCGTCGGCCCGGGCCGTGACCACGGAACGGACCATGGCCTGATCCACGGTGCATCCGGCCAGTTCGTCGCCGATCCCGACAGCCCGGGTCACGTGAAACGGCGCCACAATGCCGACCGCCAGGCCCCGGGCGTCCACCACGGCCAAACGCCGGGCCGGACTGGCCAACATGTGGCGCAGGGCCGTGGCCAAAAACGCTGTGTCCGGGGAAACCGCCACCGGCTCCATGACATCGCGCACGGCGAAATGGAGGGCCTGGTCCATGTGGCTGGCCAGGACCCGGGACAGGCCCCGGGTGGTGACCACACCCAACGGACGGCCGTCGTCGAGGACCAGGGCCTCGCCGGCTCCGGCTTCAAGCAGGGTCTTGGCCGCACAGGCGGCCGTGGTCCAAAGCCCCAGGCTCAGAGGTCTGGCGGGTGGCAGTTCGCTGACGGAAATACGGTGCAGGCTGGCGGTGGCGGATTGCACGGCGATGCCCATCCTCAGGGAGCGCACTCCCCAACGCTTGTCGCCGCCAAGGCGCCCGGACGCCGGCCCGGACTGCCCCGCCGACCAACAGCCCGCCGGCTCGCACGACAACACCGCCGGACCAACCGGTCCGTCAGGTGCGCCTGTCATGCGCCAACGCGGCTATGGTCCGCAAAGCGGCTTTCCGTTTGCGGCATGGGTGAGACCAGGGACAAAAAAATTGCGCGCCAGAAGGAACGCCCTGGTCACCCGCCCCGGATTGTTCACGGCAACCGCCGCCGGTCCCACCGGCCGCAGCTGTGTCCCTTCCTCCGAGACCAAATCGACTGTAAGCGTAACATTCCCGGCCGGCAATGCACTTTCGGGCACGAAAAGCCGCCAGGAACCGTCGGGATCGATCTTGCCCAGCCCGGCCACCCGGTCGCCGGCCCGCACCAGCAGCCCCCCCTCGGTCCGGCCCGGCACCGTGCCCTGCACCAGAAAGCCGTGCACCCGGCCTTCCACCAAGTCCAAGGGGACGGCGGTCACGGTGCCGGCCACAGGCGACCCGGACCGATAGGCGCCAAGGGGCCGCAAATCCCGGTAGATGCCTGCCCGGCATTCCAGAAACAGCGGCATCTTGGCCAACACAAACGCCGGGTCCGGAAAAATGACCCGCAAGGCCTCGGGGTCGGTCAGACGGAAAAGCTCCTCCCGGGCCCGCTCCAGACGGGGATAGCGGTTGTGCAGCACAATGGCCGCCAGCACCGTGGAGAGCAGAAACAGACACACGCAAAGCGCCGCTCCCCGCTCGCACCAGCGGCGCAGCTTTTCCCCGAGCCGCAGCCGGTTGGCGGCGAAAAGCGCGGCCAAGACCATCCACAACGGGCTGGTGAAGGTGGCGTAGCGGCTTTCCAGGGCCTGGCCGAGGCTGATGCCGCAACGCCCGACCGCGGTGGCCAGGGCCGAAAGCAACGTAAAGCCGGCCACGGCCAGCCACGGCCACAGCCGGGCCCGGGATTCGGGACCGGCCGTCCAGGCGGCCCGGGTCACGACAACGAGCAAAAAGAGTCCGAAGGCTCCGGCCAGGATGGCCAAGGGGAGCAAGTTGCGGTCGCCGACCAGGGCCCCGCCCAGGTAGGCCAGGAAATAGCCGGCCAGGGCCACGGGCGTGCGCAGGGCGAGCAGTGGCGAAGGATGGTGCTCGGGCTTGGCGTAATGGAGGAAATACAGTCCCCACACCAGGGCGCCGATGGCCAGCCACAAGCCGGTCAGCACCTGGGCCCGGCGGCGCGAGCCGGCGCGCAAGGCGACCAGAGGCGCCAGACACGGCCAGAAAAACAGGCCGTTGGCGAAACTGAAGGAACTCACCACCCCGCAGGCCGCCATGGCCCCGAACCGCCATAAACCAAGCCGCTCGGTCCACCAGGCCAGACAAACGCCAGCCCACAGGCCCAGCACCGGCGATAGGACCGACGTGTTAATGCCGAAGGTGAAGGTTTCCCACTGGAGCAGGGAAAAGGCCAGGGCGGAAAAAACATATAGCGGCCGACGATCCCGGGGCTCCGGCATGGTCAGACGGTACAACTTCGCGGCCAACAGCGCGCACCCACACGCCATAAGCATGATGGCCGCGTACTCCGGGAAACGATTCCCCCGGAAAATCGGAAAAAACGCCAGCCCGATCAGCCGAGCCGCCGCGTTACGCTGTTCATTTTGCTGCCGGATGATATCGAGTATACTGAGCGATCCATCATGCAAATGTTCCAGAAGCCCCGTCCAAATGACCCATTCGTCCCAGTTGAGTACATCCACCGTCCAAAGCAAGAGGCAGACACCAAGAAGCAAGGGCGGAAGACACAGAAGCAATCGTGATCGCAGTTTGCCGCTTACGATTTCCATGAAATTCCTTCGGTTCGGCCCCTACCAGGGCCAAGCCGTGCACATGTTTACCAAAAAAGTATTCAAGCGCTGCACCGGCAGGTCGCGCCATACCAACGGACCGTACCGCAAGGATATTGGCAAGACAAGATGTGGTCCCACCTTCCTTGCGTGTGCCAACCGCCGGGCACGCCCCCCACGCGTCGCCACCCAACGGCGGAGCGCGACACTGCGGTCCGGCTTCCAGCGGTTGTGCGCACGGGGAGTTGACAAGGTGCACTGACCAGACTAAAAATCATACAACATTCTCAAGCAAAAGCCCCGTTCTGGGATAGTGTGCGACGCATCCCACAAGGCTGGTGAGCGCATTTTCCACGGACACACACACCTGTACCGCGCTTTTGCTGTCGTTCGACAGCGTAACACCGTACCATGCCGGCTTGTGATACAAAAAAATTGACGCGGGAAACTGCACATGATTGATATATCCATTATCGTACCGATGCACAATGAAGCCGTTGCGATGCAAACCTTTTTCGCGACGCTGCTTCCCATTCTGGACAACCTCAAACGGTCCTACGAGATCCTGTGCATCGACGACGGCAGCAAGGACAATACCCTGCAGCTCCTCAAAGACTACTCGGCCGCCAACCCTAGCATCAAAATCATTTCCTTCTCCCGCAATTTCGGCAAGGAATCAGCCCTCACCGCCGGCCTGCAGTATGCCTCGGGAGCGGTCGTCATTCCCATCGACGCCGACCTGCAAGACCCGCCCGAGATCATCCCGGCCTTCATCGAAAAATGGGAAGCCGGCTACGATGTCGTCTACGGCATCCGCCAGGACCGCAGTTCGGATTCCTGGCTCAAAAAAACCACGGCCCAACTTTTCTACGGCCTGTTCAACCGGATCACCCCGCCCGAAGTGCAGCTCGATTCCGGGGATTACCGGCTCATGACCCGCCGGGTCGTCGAAGCGGTACTGCTGCTGCCCGAACGCGACCGGTTCATGAAGGGCATTTTTTCCTGGGTCGGCTTCCCGTCCATCGGCGTCCCCTATTCCCGCCAGAAGCGTTGCGCCGGCCAGACGAGCTGGAACTATTTCAACCTGCTCAATTTCGCCATCAGCGGCATCTGTTCGTTTTCCACCATTCCGTTGCGTTCTGGTCCTACCTCGGCGTGTTCATGTCGTTTGCCGCCCTGCTCTACGCCGTGTTCGTGGCTTTCAAGAAAATTTTCTACGGCGATCCCGTGCCCGGCTACCCGTCGATGATGGTCACCATTCTTTTCATGGGCGGCATCCAACTCCTCAGCCTCGGCATCATCGGCGAGTACCTGGGGCGTCTCAGCAAGGAAATCAAACAGCGCCCGCTGTTCATCGTCTCGGAGCTGGTGAACCTGGCGCCGCGCGCCCCGCTGTCGCCCCCGCAGGACCGTCAACCGCCCCGGCCTTAACCGTTCCCGCGCCCTGCCGTCCGCTCCCGGCTCAGGCGCACCAGGGCCTCGGCCACGGGCCGGTAGGTTTGGGCTCGGTCGTGGTGCGCCCGCACGTAGGCTTCGGCCGCTTCGCCCATGGCCCGACGCCGGGCCTTGTCGGCCAGCAGCCAGGCCAGGGCCTTGCGATAGGCGGCGGCATTGCCGGGCGGGGTCAAAATGCCGGTCACGCCGTGGCGCACTACCTCGGGCACGCCGCCGTCGGCCAGGGCCACCACCGGCAAGCCCGCAGCCTGGGCTTCCAGATAGACCATGCCGAGGGATTCCCGGATGCCCGGGAAGGCGAACACATCCCCGGCGCCCAATATCGCCCCCAGATCCTCCCGGGGCACCCGCCCCAGAAACAGATGACGCCCGGGGAGCAAGGCCTGGGCCAGGCTGGCCAACCGAGGCCGGGTCTCGCCGTCCCCGGCCAGGACCAGGAAAAAACGTACCCCTTCCCGGGCCAGTTCACCCAGCCGATCGAGCAGGAAAACCAGGCTTTCGGTCTTGACGTCCGCGCGAAACATGGCCGCCGTGACCACCACCGGCTCGTCGGTCACGCCCCAGGCATGGCGCAAGGCCCGACGGGCCTGGCCGTCAAACGTGAAAAGGTTCGGGTCAATGCCCGGCACCACGTAGGACAGCCGGTCCTCGGGCAACAGCCGGCGCAGATTGACCAGATCCTGACGGCGGTTGGAAAAAACCAGCCGGGCCGCCAGCAGGGCCCGGCGGTTGCACTCGTAGCCGAGCCGGGTTTTGAGTGAACGCTTGGGCCGGGTGGAATAGATCCCCTGGAACACGGCATACGGGATGCCGAGCTCCCGGGCCACGTAGGGACCGATGACATCCGGGGATTTGTAATAGGTGTGGTAGGTGAGCCACAGGGACACCCGGGCCCGGCTGGCCACCTCCAAGGCGCGGCGACGCTCGGCCAGGGCGGCCAGCCACAAGGCCGGTCGCTTGGAAAACCAGCGGGAGCGGAATCGGCTCGGCACCACCACGGACAACCCCTGGTCGCCCAGGGCGGCGGCCAATTCCCGACCGATGGTGCGGTCCCCGGACGGGTCGGGATGGTCCAGGGGTTTGAGCGGCGCGTACAGGGCAAGGGTCATGACAACGGTTCCGCCGGGGCCAAGGCGGCAAACGCACCGGCCGGATCGCCGGCCTGGGTGGCAAAAATGGCGGCCAGACGGCGGCTGTTGACCGTGTTGTCGAAATCCCGGGCCACGGCATCCTTGGCGGCCGCGACAAGACGGGTCCGCAAGGGGATGTCGGTCAACAGGCGCTCCAGGTTACCGGCCAGGGCCACCGGATTTTCCGGCGGACAGGTCAGGGCCGTGTGATCGTCTCTCGCCAGCTCCGGCAAGGCGGAGACATCGGTGGCCGCCACGGGCACGCCCATGGCCATGGCCTCGACCACGACATTCGGCACGCCGTCCCGGTCGCCATTGGCCAGAATGCGGCAGCCCAGGACAAAGGCGTCGGCTTGGCGGTAAAAACCAAGAACCCGCTCGTGGGGCAAGGTGCCGTGGAAACGCACCCGGTCGCCAAGCCCCAGCCGCGCGGCCTGGGCCGTGAGGGCCGAACGCTCCTCGCCCTCGCCGATCAGGTCGCAGGTGAAGGGCACGCCCCGCCCGGCCAGGACAGCCAAAGCGTCGAGCACCGTATCGAGGCCCTTTTTGGCGGTCAGCCGGGCCACGCACAACAGCCGGTACGGCGGGGTCGGCACTGCTTGGCGCGCACCGTTTTGAAAAAGCCCCAGATCGATGCCGTGGTAGACGGCGAAAACCGGTGTCCCGTTTGGCGAGAGCCGGCCCAGGTAGCGCTTGTTGGTCTCGGTGCAGGTCACCACGAAGGCGGCCCGGCCGATTTTTTCGGCCAACCGTTTCGGGTCCTGGGTCCAGACATCCTTGGCATGGGCGGTGAAGCTCACGGGCAGGCCCGCGATCAGCCCGGCGCACAAGGCGACCGAGGTCGGGGAATGGGCGAAATGGGCGTGCAGATGCGCGGTTTCGCCCGGGCGCAGGGCCCGGCGCACAAGGTAACCGGCCTGGAGCAGATGCTTGAGCGTGGCCGACCGTTTGGTCTGGCGCAAATGGGTGAGCGTGCGGCGAAAAGCCCGGGCATACCCCCGGGGCGCGGCCAGGGCGGCCCGCAAATTCTCGTACAGCAGCACCGGCAGCCGGGGCAGGATGCGCTCGGGCAGATAGACCACCTCGGCCCGGATGCGTCCGACCGAGGCATGGTGAAACGGCTCCCGGGGCTCGCGCATGGAGACGATGCGCACGGTGAAGCCGAGTTCCTCCAGGCGCAGGATCTCGTTGGAGATAAACGTCTCGGAAATGCGGGGATAGCCCTTGAGCACCATCACCAGCACCGGACCCTTGGCCGTCATGAAACCTCCTTGCGCCTTGCCCCCGGCATCAGACAAGACCCGGGCCATGGTAGCGCAATCCTTGCAAAAGCCAAAGGCCAGGCTGGCGCACTCAACCGGTCGGGAAACAGCTTGGATCGGGAAGGGTGCCAGGGCGGGCCGGATCGGGCCGGCACAGTTCGCGGCGAAACGCGGCCACCCGCTCGGAAATGGCGGCCAGGCCGGTGAACGGAAACCGGTCCATGGCCGCGCGATACGGTTCGGGCCGGTCGAGCAGCCGGACGATCTTGTCCCGGATGGTCCGGGGCGACAGCGCATCCCAGGGCAAAAACTCGATGAGTCCCTTGTCGCAAAAGACCTCGGCCCGGATGCGCTGTTCCAGGCGCGGCGTTTCCCGGGGCACCACCAGGGAGGGCTTGCCCTGGGACAGAATCTCGCAGACCGTGTTGTAGCCGCCCATGGTCACCACCACGTCGGCCAGACCGATCAGGGTCTCCAGACGGCGGTAGAAATGATGGAACCGCGCCCCCACCCGGCCGGCCCGACGGGCCACTTCCTCGCGCTCGGGTCGGGGCATGAACGGCCCGGACACGAAAATCACCCGGTACGGCAACACCTCCCCTTCCTCCAGCATGCGCAAGGCCGCGTCCATGAGCGGATAACCGTCGCCGCCGCCGCCGGTGGTCACGACCACGAGCTTTTCGTCCGGGGCCAGTTTTTCCTCGCGCCGGACCCGGGCCACGGCCTGGGGCTCGGGGATGTGGCGGGGAATATAGCCCGTGAACACCATTTTGGCGCTGATGTTGTCCGGGATGGCGTACTCGGCCACCGGGTCATAGAGGTCCCGGTCGCCGTAGACCCATATCTCCGAATAATAGCGGTCGAGGACCTCGTAGACGCCCTTGTCGCGCCAGTCGCGGATGGTGGAGGCGGCATCGTCCATGATGTCGCGCAGCCCGAGGATGGTGCGGGTGCGCGGCATGCAGCGCTTGAGCCATTTGAGGGTGGGGATGACCTCGCGCTTGAGCCCCATGGGCGCCTTGTCCACGATGAACAGATGGGGCTGGAAGGCCTTGGCCGTGGCCACGATGATGTTGCGCCGGATGTTCAGGGCATGGCGGGCGTTGATCTTGATGGAAAGGGGCAGGTACTCCTCGTTGGTCTTCTTGATCATGCCCGGGATGCGCACGAAATCCACGCCGTCGGCGATCTCGTACCGGCCGGCCAGGGACGAACCGGTCAGGATGAGGATGTTGACCCCGCGCTGGCGCAGGTGATCGGCGATGGCCATGGTGCGGCGCAGATGTCCCAGACCGTAGGTGTCG
>Ga0268360_1003121_pt1 | contig 11090 bp, 10 predicted proteins | sample BioMet11_FD_192465 | JGI IMG/M metagenome (GOLD analysis project Ga0268360, IMG submission 192465) | Sewage microbial communities from Oakland, California, United States - Biofuel 11 (Illumina Assembly) | ecosystem: Engineered > Wastewater > Sewage > Unclassified | place: USA: California... | reverse complement strand
ACCTGAAGGGGAAAGCCAAATCTCTCCAGGAGCCGGGAGTGAATGTGCTGGCAGAGGTGTTCGGAACTTGGAAATTCGATGATTTCATTTAACAGGGTATGGTCATATTCTTCAAGGGTTTCCTTAATTCCCTTCTTCAGGTCATAAAAGTCAATAACCATTCCATTTTCCCTGACTTCACCTTCTACCAGGACCTCAATTTTATAAGTGTGACCGTGTACTCTTCCGCATTTTCCATGTCCAGGAAGGTAATGGGCACTATCAATATAGTCAATAACTCCCAATCTCATTTTTGTCATCTGGTACACTCCGTTTTCAATAAATGTTTTTTCAATAAATGTTTTTTCAATAAATGTTTTTTCAATAAATGTTTTTTCAATAAACGTTTTTTCAATAAACGTTTTCTCAAGAATTTATTCACATCTGGAGGTTATTCACATCTCAGTGCGTTCTTTGTTCTTTTTAATTCTGGTTATAAACAACCCCACATTCTGTGAGTCTGAGGGATAACTCGTGTATCTATAATTTCAAGCAGGCTTTTCTGCAGTTCCATAATATTCTGGACGGAGGCCTGTATAGATTGCGAAGGTCGCGGATTTGTAACGTCACGTCCAATAGGGGTTTCAGGCTGGAGTATCACGCAGGACACATAAGGAGCTATAGCTTCTACGGCTGGAGTTACAGTTTCTAATTCCGTGTTACTATCTACAACAACCTTGCAAAAGCAGTCTCTTGATTGGTTTTTTCTCAGAAGCCTGAAGCACTCTACTGTATTTTCCAGATGAGTCTCCCTAGCTTCAGATCCCATACCCCGGATTAATTCGGGAAGTTTGAAATCTCCTGACACATAAGCAACCTTTTCAGTCAGCTTTCTGGCCTGCTCAGGCAAGGTCATATTGGATTCAAGGTAAAGCGGCGAGTCCAGATTCAACTTTTCTATGAAATCCGCATGTAAGAGAGGTTCTCCTCCTGTCAGGGAAACTGAATGGAGCTTTTTGAAAGGCTTCAGCATAGATTCCAGCTGGTCTATACTCACAGGATTTTTAATTTTCTCAAAAATTCCGCTCCCTTCCACCTGCTCATAGTTACAGGTTCCGGGATTTGAAAAATCCGTATCACAGTAATTGCAATTGAGATTGCAGCCAGAAAAGCGGACAAAGGCCTGCCTTGTCCCAACATACGGACCTTCTCCCTGCACAGAACAGAAGACCTCCCTTATAGGAGCAGAAGTAAAATCCGAAGCTGCCATTATATAGCCCCCAGAGGCCTGGACTTTCTCAGGTCCTTTTCTATATCCTCAAATTCGCGGACATAGGCTTCTCCTACTGCTTTCATGAAGCTTGCAACCTGTTTATCTTCTCCTATCCCTGCATCTTTCAGATTTCCGTATACATCGTGAGAGACGTTGATGCCGAAGTGGATTTTCTGGGACACTGCCGAGGTACTGGCAATCGAAACTGTCAGTTTCTTTCCATTAAGGAAAAGGTCATCTCCTTCCCGTGTTGTCTGCACTCCGAGATCTGCAAGGCATTCTCTTACAAGGGCTGTGAAAAAACGCTGCCGTGCATATATAAGTTTCAGGTCTGTAGAATCAAAATGTTCTATAATGAAACTTACCATATCTTCGGACCAGATAGATTCATTTGCCCGTCGGTCTTCCAGGTCGATCATGTGCTCGATTTTTACGTCGCAGGCACCTCTGAAAACTACAACCGAATCTTCTTGAACTCCAAAACTGTTGTAGGCCCAGAGAGAGGAAATCTGGCTCCCGTCATAATCAAATTTCTCAGGTAAAACAATGCATTTCATAGAATTCTCTCTGCAAGTTTTTGCAAGTTTTTCTGCAAGCTTCTTCTTAATTCTTTCTTAATGTACTTTGTTGGCCGACATCCTGTCCGTTTCTGTCACTCCGGATTCCAGGCGTTTCTTTTCGGCTCAAATTCCAAGTTTTTCCAGAAGAGGGTCTTTTACACCTGCATTTTTAAACGCACGTGCTCTGCGCACGCAGCTCTCGCATTCTCCGCAGGGAATTTCTTCTCCGTGATAGCAGCTCCAGCTGTACTCAAGAGGAGCTTTTACTTCCAGAGCCTTTCTGACGATTTCCGTTTTCCCAAATTCAATAAGAGGAGCCAGTATTTTTACCCCGTTTTGAGTGGAGTAGGAAAAAGCCCTGTCCATTGCCTGCACATAAGCAAGGGAATTGTCAGGGAAAGTGCCTGCTTCTTCACCGTTAAAGCCCACTACAAGGTAATCACATTCCCTGCTTTCGGCAAAGCTTCCTGCGATATTGAGCATCACCCCATTTCTATTAGGGACCCAGACAGCTTTTGCTGAAGCATCTGTGATCTCTGCAGGAGCCGCTTCGCCAATGTCTTCAAAAGATAAAGATGGGACTTCAACATCCCTGTTAACGAGAGAGGTGGATGTTATTTCCGAAAGCCAGTCCAGTTTTATAACCCTGTGTTCAATTCCAAAGTATTCACATACCTTTCGCGAGTACTTAATTTCCCTCTCTCTGGCCCTCTGCCCATAATCAAAAGTAATAGCCATCTCAATGTCAAAATCTTCCGCTGCGATTGCGAGCGCTGCAACTGAATCAAGCCCGCTGCTCAGGAGGGTTATAGCTTTCATATTTACTCACTAATTTAATTACTTTTAACTCGAAATTTTAACTTTCTAATTAAACTCACTATTTAAACTCAACAGGAAATTTAAGTTATTATTTTAACTTCACAGGAAATTTAACGATTATTTAAACTTAACAGAAAATTTAACTGATTATTTAAACTTAACAGAAAATTTAACTGATTATTTAAACTTAACAGGAAATTTAGCTGATTATTTAAACTTAACAGGAAGTTTAACTGATTATTTTAAGCTCAATAGGGGACTAAAATTATCATTTAAACTCAATAGGGAATTTCGTGAATTTATGATTCCAAGATTTTCCAAGTTCATTGACTCAGGATTTTCCAGGTTCATTGACTCAGGATTATCCAGGTTTATTCTTTCAGGATTCCTGTAATACTCTTCAGGGATTATCCCAATAATATCAGCACCTCCTATTTAAAAGTAGCTGTATTCTTGATAGGGGTTAAAAGTCAGCCTGTGGATTTGCATTGCTTCAGATTCATTATAGATACAAGTGAAAAAGCATTCCGAGCGCAGGTGTAGAAACATTTCCTGTTACGGTTTAATCCTAAAGTTCCTGCTATAAACTTCGATTAAAAAGGTCTGATTATAAACACTAATTTTAAAATTTCAATTCTTGAAGACGGCTCTATAAAATCTGTTTTACCAAATTCTTTTTAGCAAACCGCACTATATATTGAATAGGGAAAGCTAGTCGAAGAGGTGGGAATACTTGATTGGAATTATTGCGGACTCACACGATAACATGAATGCTATCCGGAAAGCGGTGGAATTTTTTAATGAAAAAAAGGTAAAAACCGTGCTGCACGCCGGAGATCTCATTTCTCCGTTTACCGCGAGAGCCTTTGAGGATTTGGAGTCAAAACTTTACTTTGTGTTTGGAAACAATGATGGAGATAAAGTGACACTTACGAAGCGGTTTGAAGAAATCGGAGCGATTTCCTGCGGGAACTTTGGAGATCTGACAATTGACGGACTGCATATTGCCCTTCTGCACGGGACAAATGAAGCCCTGGTCAAAGCGCTTGCTATTTCAGGGGAATTTGACGTCGTAATTCGGGGCCATACTCATGACCCAGGTGTCAAAATCATTGAAGGGGTTCCTGTGATAAATCCAGGTGAAGCTTCAGGCGTGCTTTCCGGAAAGCAAACGGTTGCCATTCTTGAAATCGCAAACCTTAACGTTGAGATAATCCAGCTTGAGCTGGACTAATTTTACTCCTCTCTTATTTTTTAGAGTGATAAGTTTTTTGGCTTTTTTGGCGTTTTGGGACAGGCAAACTGAGCCTGATTAGCTGGCAGTAATACCGGAAATTATATCAGCTTTCTCGCCATTCCCATTTCAATCGTTTTTGAAACAGCTCATCATTAAAGGTTATGAAACAATTTTTCATTAAAAGTTCTGAAACATTTCTCGTTAAAGGTTGTATTATCCATAACGATTGTATTTCCCACTAATGTTTAGCTTTCTCATTAAAGGTTGTAATATCCATGGAATCAGCAGGAACGGAATCCATAAACTCTTTACCCGGCAAGACAGATGAAACTAAAAAAACTTCCGGAAAAAGGAAAAGTACCCTCATTTTTGCCTGCTCTGGCCTTTCTAACACCGGAAAACTTACAATGCAGGCAGCGTCAGCTCTTGCTTTCAGAAGGCCTGACCTTTACAGGGCTGCGGCTGCTCACAAAGGAGTTGATGCGGTTGAAGATGCCATATCAGACGGCTTTAAGATTCTTGCCCTGGACGGCTGCTCGGACCGTTGTGCCACAAAAAAGCTCGATGAAGCCGGAATGAAAGCTGACACATATCTAATGGTTACAGAACTCGGGGTCGAGAAAACAAGACCTTCGGATGTGAAGCCTGAATATGTGGAAAAAATTGTCAGAGCTATAAAAGAAGCCTGAACACAACTTCCCATCATTACTTTTTAATTTCTCATTCACAGTGTCAGTATCCTCGCCTGAGAATAGCTATCAATTCATCTGGATGAGGCATTCTTTCTTTGATTTTTGTGCAAACAGATTCAATATCATAATCGAGGCGCAGATGCTCTACTTTTCCGTTTTCGGTGTCAAAAATGGCGCAGCTTGCCCGGGGATCTCCATTCCTTGGCTGTCCGACTGAACCCGGATTTATTATTGTCAGGTTTCCGAGTTTTCTGTTCATGGGGATATGAGAGTGCCCGACAACAAGAAATTCTGCTTCCAAAGGCTCCATTGCTTCGTTAATCATATTCTGGATCTCTTCGTCCGTAGTTTCGGGCTTTATGTATTCAAACATAGAGCGAGGGCTTGCATGGGTAAGATAGAGTCTTTTTCCGTCGATTTCTTCTCTAATCAGGAGGGGGAGGTTCTGAAGGTATTCCATTCCGGCTCTATCAAGGATTTCCCAGGTGTATTCCCTGGTCGCAATTGAGAGATGTTTATATTTGTATCCACACTGACAGTCTACCTTGAAAGCAACTGCATTGTCATGGTTTCCTCTTATTACAGGAATTTCTTTCATGCGTAGAAGGTCAATACATTTGTCTGGATCAGGCCCATAGTCAACAATATCTCCGAGACAGATAGCTCTATCATGAGGAATTTCCAGAGCAGTCTCTAAAGCTTCATAATTTGCATGGATGTCAGCAATCAGCAAGATTCTCATATCTTCCACTTCTCACTTCATTCACTCTATTTTGGCTTTTTTCTATTCATTCTTAAAATATTGCTCTTTGTTTTCCCCTTTAGATTCCTTATTTTATCCCTCTATTTTATCCCTCTATTTTATCCCTCTATTTTATCCCTCTATTTTATCCCTCTATTTTATCCCTCTAAATGCAACCCACGTATTCCTATTCCCATTACCAGTAAATTGGTTTCCATAGGTGGATGGTTCCAGCCATCAGGAGAGATTGTCTTTTTCTCAACGGAAATTTCAATCTGGCTTCCGCTAAGGCCGCAGTCTTGCATGTAATCCATAGCAAGCTTTTTCCCAAGTTTGGTTGCAGTATCAAGGGCTTCTGAATACGTATCAAATTTCAGCCTGCTGCCCGGGGCAAAGACCAGGAAATCCTTATCTGGAGACATGAGGCTTGCTGGCCGTATCAGGATTTCAACTCTTTTGATACCTTTTCCCACAAGAGCTCCGACTGCGTTTCCTACCTCGGCATGTTGTGGAACGATGATTTCTGCATCAATGATTTCCTTTAGCTCTTCCCTATATGCCCGGACAGGTCCTCCAAGCAGTACAACCGGAATGTCCAGCTTGAATTTAGCAGGATAGTTTCCGTCCAGGATCTTCTCAATGGATGCGTATGGAACATCTGACAGGATATAAGACAGCAAATGAAGTGCCATGCTCCTTGCAACCCGCTTTTTTACGGCAGTACAGAACTCTCCTGGGGTCATATGCATGAGTCTCGCAATCTTTTCTGCACCTATTTGTGAGGCATCAACATCCCATTCAGTGTATTCCCCAAGTACATGCAGAGCGTCGGTAGGCGTGAAACCGATTGCCTGGACGAGGCGTTTTCTGATAAGGGAATCTAACGTCTGAGGATAGACATCTTTTTGGAGGAGGACATTGATTTCAGGCACAGATACGGGTTCTTCCCCTATGACCTTCATGACCTCAGCTTCAGTCCTGCTTAATTCTCCAGCCTGATAACCGGATCTTACAAAAAATTTTGTGGGCTGAATGTTCTCTCCCAGATCTTCTCTGAAAGGCATGGGCGTTCTTTTGAGGTTATTCAAAAAGCTCGGGTATTTTACTGCAGCTACTGCCAGTGGGATGACTCGCCTGGGCCCAAGGAAGAGTTCCTTGTTAACGGTCCAGATATGGCTATCCCCTCCTGTAGCTGTTGTCTCCATTCTGATTGCCCGGACGCGGGTTTTCCAGCCTCCGACGACGGCTCCTTCATCGCTAAGGTCGGGAACACCCATACAGATTGAGGAGATATCCGTGCTTGTGCCTCCTACGTCCACAACCTCACAGGTCTTGAGCCCTGAAAGAAAAGAAGCTCCTACAAGACTTGCTGCAGGGCCTGAAAATATAGTTTCAATGGGTTTTTGCAGGGCATCTCTTATCCCCACTACCGAGCCATCGCATTTGAGCATAAGAAGACGTGCGTTAATCCTGCGTTTCGTGATCTCTGAAATAACGGACTTCACGAACTGTCTTGTGATAGGGATGAGCTGGGCATTGAGAAAAGCCGTCACCGCCCTTTCGTAAGCTCCCAGTTCCTGGGAAAGTTCATGTCCGCAAACCGCAGGCAGACCCGTAAGTTCAAGAATCAGGTCTCTGGCCCTTATTTCGTGTTCAGGATTTCTTGTGCTGAAGTAAGAAGAGATTGCAAAAGCTGAAACCTTATCCTTGACCTGCAAAGCAAATTCCTCTATAGCTTTAAGATCAAGGGCAGTGACCTCTTCTCCATTATGGTTATGCCCACCGGCAGCAAAAAGCACATGTTCGGCCGGTAACTCTTTATCAACCGGGTGGTCACCTATAAGGATAAGGGCTACAGGAAAACCTGTGCCTTCAAGGATGGTATTGGTGGAAAGGGTCGTTGAGACCGAAACCAGCTTTACGTTTTCTAAATATTCAGGATTGAGCCCATCAATTACGTTTTTAATGCCTTCAAAGGGGTCGGGATAGGTAGTAAGCGCTTTATTTGAGTCTATAATCTCTCCATCCGAATCCCTTACCAGCACCGCATCAGTATAAGTGCCTCCGGCATCAATCCCCAGACTGTAATGCATATTGAGAATGGCTCCTTTTTTCTTTTTCAGGAAGTGTCTTTTGACAAATCTTTCTTTTCCTGATTCACTTTCAGGAAAAATAAATAAGAATTAAAAACTGGTTTAATAAAACAATATAGTCTTAAAGTAATAATATCTAAAAATATAAATATTTACTTATTTCATAATAATTTGAAATAATTAGGAGTTATAATTCCATAGGAAATATAAAAAAGAATCTCCAGTATATCTTGTCAGAAGTTTCTTAATATTAGCTTTGCGAAACCTTCGACTTTTTTGGCTTTACTTCTTCTTTTTATTCTTTGATGTCAATAAAGGGTGAATTTGGTCCCGGAATCAAGTCTCTTATAATCACTCTTAATCATATTGCTAATGTTTCAGAGCCAAAAATAAATGAATTCCTGGAAAATATTGGTGTTCATATATCTAAAGCCACTATTTCTCGAATCTTGACAAAAGATATTGATATCTTTCATCAGGGGAAAGCCGAGATTTTTCTGGAAGGCCTTAAAGCTATGCCTTATCAGCAGATTGATGATACAGGTGCAAGAGTCAATGGTGTCAATAATTATACTGAGATTCTTTGTAATCCTTATTATACCGCTTATTTTACAGTTCCCAATAAGAATCGAGAAACCATTTTAGATGTGCTTTTATGTGGAAAAGAAAAAACGTACTGCTTTAATGATGAAGCATTTGATCTGATGAAAACGTTTAATGTTTCCCAAAGATGGCTGGAAAAGCTCTCTTCTTTAAAAAACAAAATATTCAGTGACGAGGAAATGCGTCGAAAACTGGATTGTATTTTTTTGCGTTGTGGAAAAACTACTAAGAAGAAAGTCCTTGAAGCCTGTGCAATTGCAGCATATCACGAGAGTAAAGACATAATACATGTGGTTACCGCACTTTTGAGTAATGATGCACGTCAATTCAAGCAAGTTGCATATCAACATGCTCTCTGCTGGATTCATGATGGTAGAAACTACAAGAAATTAAGGCCAATAGTTCCATATCATAAAGAAAAGCTGGAAGCTTTTCTGGACAGGTATTGGGACTTTTATGGTGAACTTCGTGAGTTTAGAATAAAACCAGATCCAGAGGTAGCGGAGCACTTATCCGTTAAGTTTGATCAGTTGTTTTCTACTAAAACAGGATATGAACAGCTGGATGAAAGAATCGCTAAGACGAAGGAGAACAAGGAATAGCTGTTAAAGTTACTTGTTCTGCCAGAGGTTCCGCCGCATAACAATGCAGTGTAACTGGCGGCAAGAGTAAAGGTCAGAAAAAGAGATGTGAGCCTTCAAACCATAACAGAGGAAGGAACAAAGGCAAATGACACATTATGACGATTGTTCAGACAGCAAAGAAACTGGGTGTAAGTGCATATCAGTACATATGCGATAGAATCGGCAGTAAGTTTGGGATGCCATCTCCGGCTCAACTCATCAGAGAAAAAAGCTCAGTGAGTGGAAAATGAGAGATCTCTCCACTTAATTTGAAGAGGATACGAAGATTTAATCAAATAAAAAAGAAATGAAGAATTCAGGCAAATTTTGTAAGAACTGCCTTTATTACTTCAAAGACCTCATCAATATCTTTTGTCCCGTCTAGAGTTACCAGAAATCCCTGCTTTGTGTAATATTCAATAAGGGGTTCGGTCTGTTTTTTATAGACATTGAGACGGTTCTTGACGGCCTCTTCTTTATCGTCATCGCGCTGAAAAACCTTACTCCCGCAAATATCACAGACATCATCTTTTTTCGGCGGGTTAAAAGTCCTGTGATAGCTAGCACCACAATTGCACATAAGGCGGCCGCTTATTCTTTCCACCAGTTCTTCATCAGGAACTTCGAGGTTGAGAACAACATCTATGGGCTTATTGATCTCATCAAGGATGACTGCAAGAGCGTCAGCCTGAGGTATTGTTCTTGGATATCCGTCAAGGATAAAACCTTTTTCACAGTCCTGTTCCTTCAAACGGTTCTTAATAATCCCTATAAGTACCTCATCAGGAACAAGTTCTCCTTTGTCCATATATCCCTTGGCTGCAAGCCCAAGCTCTGTTCCTTCCCTGACATTTGCCCGCAGGATATCCCCTGTGGAGATCTGCGGGATTCCATAGTTGTCAACCATTTTTTTGGCCTGGGTGCCTTTTCCGGCACCGGGGGGCCCAAAGAGTATTATATTCATTTGAAGATCCCTATGTTTATCCTTTAGTTTGTTTACATTACATCTCTCTTATTCGAGTTCTTATAACAGCTCAAAAAGAACCTCTTACTGTTCCCCAAAGAAGGAGCGGATCATTGGGTGCATTTCCATCATCTGCTCGGAAGCTATGTCCTCATAGAGACGATATACGATACTGACAGCCAGCAAAAGTCCGGTACCACTTGTACTTCCAAGAGTACCAAGCAAGCTTGCAATCAACGTAAGAATCCCTATGAAAGCTCCACCTATTACGGTAACTTTTGGGATATAGCGCTGGGTAACTTTTTCAATACTGCTAATATTCCTCCTGAAACCCGGAATCTGCATACCTGAATTGAAAATCTTCTGGGCAGTGGGTTTAGCTCCCATACCAGTTGTTTCTATCCAGAAAAGTGCAAAGATGATTCCACCTACAATAAGCATAGTAGCATCTGTAAAGACATGAAGTACAATCTGCCAGTTTGCAGGTGTAACCGCCCCATAACTTGAAAAGGACTCTTTCACAAGAGATGGAATCCAATCGTAAGGACTGTGTATTGGAGCAAGATAATACATAATCCCGTTTAGAGGCGTAGATCCATGAAACTCTCCAAGGAAAGTGATTCCACGACTGGCAAGAATAATTCCAATCATCTGGATATTAGCCTGAAGAGCTCTGACAAGAATCATCGGTAAGACTGATGCATATATTAACTTAACAGGAAAACGGCCCCTAGCTCCTCTAACCGCACTATGGGCGAGAGGGATTTCGATTCTTGTACTTTCCACGTATACCACAAGTAAGAAGATAACAACTGTGCTTAGCAGTGCAAGAATTCCTCCTCTGACCAGCATGAACACTACACCCTCACCTGAGAAGAGGTAATCTGCTCCAACGTTCTGGGCGATATAAATCCATTTTGGAATCAGCCCGACCGGGAGCCCGGAAGAATCATACTGCCAGTTAAAGATCCCTGTAACAATCTGCTGGGAGATTCCCGCAACAATGAAAAGTCCGACTCCTGACCCGATGCCCCACTTGGAAACCACTTCATCCATGAAAAGGATCAGCGCGCCTCCAATAAAGATCTGGATAAGAAGCAGGAAGGTGATTACTCCCAGGCCTACACCTAGAGCAGAAGCAAGTCCTGTATCCGGCTGGATATATCCACCAAGTAGCTGCGGCAGAGCTTCCAGTATAATCATGACAAACACAAGGAACTTCTGAGCTCCCTGAAAGAATGCCTGATCTTTGGGATCTGACAGGTCCAATTTAATGATATCTGCTCCAACAAGAAGTTGCAGGACAATCGAAGCCGTTACAATAGGCCCGATACCTAGGAGAATTAAAGATCCCGACGCGCCTGCAAAGAAGGCACGATAAGATTCAAAAAGGTCAACCGAGTCCTGGGACATCCCAAAAAGCGGTACATTTGCCAGAGCAAAGTACAGCAAAAGGACTCCCAGAGTCCACCAGAGCTTATCCTTAAAATGGACGTGTTTTTCCG
>Ga0268360_1003118_pt1 | contig 11099 bp, 12 predicted proteins | sample BioMet11_FD_192465 | JGI IMG/M metagenome (GOLD analysis project Ga0268360, IMG submission 192465) | Sewage microbial communities from Oakland, California, United States - Biofuel 11 (Illumina Assembly) | ecosystem: Engineered > Wastewater > Sewage > Unclassified | place: USA: California... | reverse complement strand
TTGGCCTTCGTGGCGGTGGACCACCAGAAATCGTGATTTCCCTTCAGGATGATCTTTTTCCCCGGGAGCGCGTCGATGAAGCGGAAATCCTCCAGGCACCCGTCCATATCCATGCCCCACGTCAGGTCGCCGCAGATGACGCACACGTCGTCCGGCGCGAGCTTCGAAAAGCCGCGCTTCAGTTTCTCCGTGTGACCTTCCCATTCGGCACCGAAGATGTCCATGGGCTTTTCGGCGCCGAAGGAAAGGTGCAGGTCGCCAATGGCGTAAAGCATCCAGCGCCTCCAAAAAAGACCGGCGGCGCCGCAGAATACGGCGGCGCTGCCAAGAGATAATAATATCGCCGCTCCTGCGGCAAAATCAGTCAGGGGGAGAGATCGATATGTCAGACAGCAGGGATACCAGCTGCGGCTGCGAAAGCGACTGCAGAGAGTACCGGGAAAAGCTCCGCGGCGTGGAGTGCGGTGTGGAGAGCTGCCGCTATCACAGCAGCGGCGACTGCTGCACCGCCGGCTGCATCAGCGTGGAGTCCCGCAACGCCATCCGCAAGGGCGAAACGTTCTGCGGCACCTTCGAGCCCAGAGCGACGCTCTGAACCGAAAAAACATCCGGGCCCCCGTGAAAGCGGCGGCCCGGATGCGGTTTATTCCCTGCCGTCCAGGAATCGCTCCACCACGCCCGGCAGCTCCGTCTTTTCCACGCTGCCGGAGAACCGCTCCGGAACCGACCCCAGCGCCTTCAGCGGACGCGGCGCCGGGACGCCCGAGGCCTGCTCCAGCATCCCGATGAGCTCGGGGCCGTTGCCCCGCCACTCCTCGCCCAGCGCCGAGAGCACGCTCTGGCAGAATTTGAAGGGGCTGGCCGTGGAGACCACCACGGCGGGCGCATCGTCGCCGGAATCGCGCCTGTATTTCTGAAGAACGCCGTAGGCCACGGCGGTGTGGGTGTCGATCAGGTATCCGTGCTCCCGGAAGGTCTTCCCGATGACGGATTTCGTCTCCGCGTCGGTGCAGGTGCCGGCGGCAAAATCCCGCGCCAGCGCGCTCCGGACCGTCCGGTTCACCTCGTAGCGCCCGGACTCGGCCAGCTTCGCCATACAGCCGGACGTAAACCTGTCGCTGTCCCCGGAAAGCCGGAAAAGCAGCCGCTCCAGGTTGCTGGACACCAGAATGTCCATGGACGGGGAGATGGTCAGATAAAAATCGCGGTTCCGGTCGTAGACGCCGGTGTGGATGAACTCCGTGAGCACGTCGTTGCGGTTGGACGCGCAGATGAGTTTTTTGACGGGAAGGCCCATCTCCCTGGCGTAGTACCCGGCCAGGATATCGCCGAAATTACCCGTGGGCACGCAGAAGTTGATCTCCTCCCCGTCCCGGATCTTCCCGGACTGCAGCAGGTCGCAGTAGGCGGAGATGTAATAGACGATCTGCGGCAGCAGCCTGCCCCAGTTGATGGAATTGGCGGAGGAAAGGAACCATCCCTTCCCGGCCAGGCGGGCGCGGAGCTCCGGATCGGAGAAGATCGTCTTCACGGCGCTCTGGGCGTCGTCGAAGTTCCCGTCGACGGCGCAGACGCCCACGTTGCTCCCCTGCTGGGTCGTCATCTGAAGCTTCTGGATATCCGAAACGCCGTCGCGGGGATAAAAAACCATGATCTTCGTGCGGGGCACGTCCCGGAAGCCCTCCAGCGCGGCCTTTCCAGTGTCGCCGCTGGTGGCGACCAGGATGCAGACGTCCTTCGTCTCGCCCAGCTTGCCCAGCGACGCCGTGAGAAAATACGGGAGGATCTGCAGCGCCATGTCCTTGAAGGCGCAGGTCGGCCCGTGCCACAGCTCAAGGAAATGCGTCCCCGGCTCCAGCGTGTACACCGGCGCGACGGCCGGCGTATCGAAGCCGGGCGCGGCGTATGCTTTTTCCGTGAAGTCGGAGAGCTCCGAGGTGGTGAAATCATCGAGGAAGCTCTGCATTACATAGACCGCGCGCTGGCGGTAGGACATCCCGCAGAGCGAACGCAGCGCGCCGGCCGGAAGGCGCGGCAGCACCTCCGGCACGAAAAGCCCGCCGTCCTTGGAAAGGCCCGTGGAAATGGCCTCCGCGGCGGTCAGGCGGATTTTCTTGTTTCTTGTGCTCAGATACCGCATATCATACCCCAATCAGCAGTCTCAGTAGTCTGCGCCGAACGCGTCGGCAATATGGTTGATTTCAGGGCGGCTTCCGTCCTCCGGCGCGTAGACCTCGATCACGTCGAAGCGGGGCTGCTTTTCCGTTTTGTTCTCCGCGAGCCAAAGCTCCGCGGAAGCGAGGATGCGCCGGCGCTTCCCGGCGTCCACGAACTCCCTGGCCTCGGCAAAGGCCGCGTTTTTCCGCAGCTTCACCTCGGCGAAAACGACATACTTCCCGTTTTCCGCGATGACGTCGATCTCCCCGAAGCGGGTACGGTAGCCCATTCCCGCAACGGAATACCCCTTCTTCCGGAGGTATTCGGCAGCCAGGGCCTCGCCCCAGCGGCCGCGCAGCCTTCTGTCCATCGCGCGCTCCTCAGTGCATCTTCCGCAGAAACGACATCCGGTGCGCCGGCGACGGGCCGAATTCCCGAATGGCCGCGTAGTGCGCGGCGGTCCCGTATCCCTTGTGCTTTTCAAAACCGTACTGCGGATACCGCTCTGCCAGCGCCTCCATGTACCTGTCCCGGCTGACCTTCGCCAGCACGGAAGCTGCGGCCACGGATTCGGAGCGTCCGTCTCCGCCCACGGCGCACACGCAGCGCGAGGCGATCCCCTCCGTCCGGTTCCCGTCGATCACCGAAATGTCCGGCGGGGGCGAGAGCTGCGAAACGGCCCGGTTCATCGCCAGAAACGTGGCGCCGAGGATGTTGAGCGTTTCGATCTCCTCCACGCTGGCGGAAGCGATCCCGCAGGAAACGGCCGCGCCCCTGATCCGCTCGAAAAGCCGGTCCCGCGCGCGGGGCGTCAGCTTTTTCGAATCGTCCAGCCCGTCGATCACAAGGCCGCGGGGCAGGATCACCGCCGCCGCGTACACCGGCCCGGCCAAAGGACCGCGCCCGGCCTCGTCCACGCCGGCGACCAGAACGGCACCGGCGGCAAAAAGCGCATCTTCGATGCCCCAGGGATCAGTCATTCTTCGGCTCCTCAAGCGTAATGCGCCCCAGCTTCCCGCCCCGGAACTCGTCCAGCAGCGTCACGGCCATGCGCCCGGTGTCGTATCCGCCGCCGGGAACGAGAAAGCCGCGCCGCCTGGCGGCAAGCGCCAGCAGCTCCGTCCCGCCGCAGCCGGGCTCCGGATGAAAGCCGTACCGCCCCTCCACCGCCGCGGGCGCCAGATCCCTCAGCCGCTCCATGAGCCGCGCAGCCAGCGCCTCCGTGTCCAGGACGTCGTCCCTCACCGCGCCGGTAAACGCCAGATTTTCCCCGACGGACTTGTCTTCGAACTTCGGAGCCAGCAGCCCCGGCGTGTCCATGAGTTCGATGCCGTCTCCCAGCGTGATCCACTGCTTCCCCCGGGTGACGCCGGGCCTGTCCGAGGTCTCGGCGGCCTTCCGGCCGGCGAGACGGTTGATGAGCGACGATTTCCCCACGTTGGGGATCCCCGCCACCATCACGCGGATCGGTTTTCCCGCCTGCCCCTTCGCGGCGTTGGCCGCGAGGCGTTCCCGCAGGAGGCTGCGCACGGCGCCGGGAAACGCCCGGACGCCCTTTCCGCTTTTGCAGTCCGTTTCAAGGACGGCGATCCCCTTCGCACGCAGCGCGTCCGCCCAGCGGCGCGTCGCCGCGGGATCGGCCTCGTCCGTCCGGTTGAGCACGAGAAGCCTGGGCTTGCCCGCAAGCGCGGCGGGAAGCTCGGGGCTGCGGCTGGAATACGGGATGCGCGCGTCGCACACCTCGCACACCGCGTCCACCATCCGGGCGCTGTCGGCCAGCATCCGGCGCGCCTTGGCCATATGGCCGGGGAACCACTGGATATCAAGCTCCCCGCTCATCCGTATATGCTCCCGATGCGGGAAAGCCGGCTGGCCCGCGCGGTCCCCTCCGAGGGGATCAGGACCAGAAACACCTTCCCGATCACACAGCGCGCGTCCACAAGGCCGACCATCCTGGAGCGGCTGTCGGTGGATGCGTTGCGGTTATCGCCCATGACGAAAAGATATCCCTCCGGCACAGTGAGCGGCCCGGAAAAATCCTCCTGCTCGTGGGTGAGCGCGTTGACGTAGGGCTCGTCCAGCGCTTCGCCGTTCACATAGACGACGCCGGCGGTAAAATCGATGTTCACCGTCTCGCCGCCGGTGGCGATGATGCGCTTGACCAGCGGGTCCTTGCCGTAGGTATCCGTCTGAAGGACGATCACGTCGCCGTCCTTCGGCGTGTAGAAGAGGTCGGAGGTGATGATCTTGTCCCTGTCGCAGAGCGTGGGATACATGGACGAGCCGTCCACGCTGACGACCCTCGCGACAAACATGAAAATAAGGATCCCGATCACAAGCGCAGCAACGATGCACTGCACCCAGTCGTAAAGTTCAAGTCTCGCGCCGTCGCGCGCCTGGGGAGGCGCGGGCTCGGCGGCTCCTCCGGCATTTTTCCGGTCAAGCTCCCCGTCGTCCGTAATGCATTCCGCCTTTCTTCCGGCCATCGGCCGCAGGAGGCGCCCACGGGGCGCCCGAACGTTCCGGAAAACCGACGCACGGCTTCCGCACAGCTTTCCAGTAAATATCATTATACACAAGGCAATGGACAAAATAAAGAGGAAATTCCCCTCCCGAAAAAAGAAAAGGAAGGGAGCAAGGCTCCCTTCCTTTCGAATGCGATATTGCAGCGAAGGATCCGTCAGATGTCCTCCTTGACCTTTGCTTCCTTGCCGACCCTGTCGCGGATGTAATAGAGCTTGGCCTTCCGGACCTTGCCGCTCCGCGTGGTCTCGATGGAAACGATGCTGGGCGAATGGACCGGGAACACCTTCTCACAGCCGACGCTGTAAGAAATGCGGCGAACGGTGATCATTTCATTGACGCCGCCGTGCTTCTTCGCAATGAGCGTGCCTTCGAAAGCCTGGGTCCTTTCCCTGTTGCCTTCCTTGACGCGGACGGTGACTCTGACGGTGTCGCCGACCTTAAGCTGCGGGAGCTCCGCCTTCATATACTGCTGACTGAGCGTATCCACAAGATTCATAATCAGGTTCCTCCCTTCACTGCAGACGTTCATGCCGCGCACGGCGGCAGCGGACCGTCCCGATAAGGGGAAAGCGGCTCACGCCTTCCCACAAGCCCGTTTATGGTAACATAATCCGCCGCGGAATGCAAGTGTTTTTTTCGGAAAGGTTTTTTCCCGTTCCGGCTCAGGCGCCGTACATCAGCGCGTCCAGGATCACGTAGACGTCCTCGTCCAGCCCCTTCTTCATCTTCATGGCTTCCTCGATGCTCACGTCGCTGTATTTGAGCCCGTTATAGCAGACGATCCGGTTCGTGCCGCCCGCCGCCAGGATCTGAACGGCGGAATATCCCATTCTGGACGCGATGACCCGGTCGCGGACCAGCGGAGAACCGCCCCGCTGCACGTGCCCGAGAATGGTGACGCGGGTCTCGATCCCGGTCTTTTCATGGATGATCTGCGCAACTTCATTCGCCGACGCCGCGCCTTCGGCCACGATGATCGTAAAGCTTGTCCTGCCCCGGAGCCTCGCCTCGCGGATGCGGTTGATGAGGTCCCGGTCGTAATCCAGCTTTTTCTCCGGCACGAGGATGGCCGTGGCGCCCGCGGCAATGCCCACGAACAGCGCCAGATGGCCCGTGTTGTGGCCCATGACCTCAATGATGGAGCAGCGCTCGTGGGAGCGCATCGTGTCGCGCAGCTTGTCCACGCATTCGATGGCGGTGTTGCAGGCCGTATCGAAGCCGATCGTGTAGCCGGTGCAGGCGATGTCGTTGTCGATGGTCGCGGGGATCCCGACGACGGAAACGCCGTGCTTCGAGAGCTCGGCCGCGCCGCGGAACGTGCCGTCGCCGCCGATGGCCACGAGCCCGTCGATCCCGCGGAAGCGGCAGTTGTCCGCCGCGCGCTTGATCCCGGCCTCAGTCATGAATTCCGGGCAGCGGGCGGTATACAGCATCGTGCCGCCCTGCGCCGTAAGGCCGATGACGTCCTTCGGCTGCATCGGCTCCATATCGCCGGAGATGAGGCCCGTGTACCCGCGCCGGATCCCGATGCACTCGATCCCCAGTGAAGCCGCAGTCCGCACCACGGCGCGCACCGCCGCGTTCATGCCCGGCGCGTCCCCGCCGGAAGTCAGAACGCCGATTCTTTTTACCTTGCTTTCCATGGTATCGCCTCCACAATCCCAGTGTTCCGCCTTTTCGGAAGCGCTCTTCGGTCTCACCGAAAGACGGTCATATCTCTGTCAAAAAGCTCAAGCCTTCTGAAAGAAGCAAAATCAGGATACCAGCGCGGCTCGGCCTGACGCGCGGCGTCCAGCAAAACGGCCGGAGAGAGCGGCGCGTCCCCCGCGGCGAGCAGCGCGCGAAGGCGCACACGTTTTCCCTCCGGCGCAAGCTCCAGGCTTTTGATCCCGGGGATCACGTCGAAGTCGATGATTCCGCGCTTCGACTTTTTCCCGATGACGAGTTTTTCCCGCCCGTAGAGCTCCTTCAGCGCGGCGGCGGCCTCCCCGGCGGGAACGCTGTCATAGCACAAAAATCCCTCTGTCTCGATCCACGCGATATCGGAGAGCTTCCGCTCCCCGATATAGGCCGAAAGCGCCGTGATGCCCTCCGGCGCGGCGGCGGTCACCCGCTCCGGCACCTCCGCCAGGGCCGCGCCGCCGGTGAGAACGAAATCCATGAGCTCGCAGCGGCTCTCCGTTCCCACGGAGAGCGGCGTGGCAAAGGCCATGTACGCATGGGGATTGAACCCCTCGGTATGCTTCAGTTCGATGCCCGCGCGCACAAAAACGCGCTGCATGGTGCGGATCAGATCCAGGTGCGAAATGTACTTCGCCCTGCCCTCCTTGGCAAACCGCAGTCTATTCATCGCAGCGCCTCCCGTGAAGCAGCGCGGATGCGCCGCAGCCCATGCAGGCCGCACGGCAGTCCGGCGTCACGCGGCCGGCGTACGCGTTCTCCCGCTCCGCGGCCAGATACTCCTTGTCCACGCCCACCGAGATCATATCCCACGGCAGCGTCTCGCCGGTTTCCCGGCGGCGGCAGGCGTACCATTTCATGTCCAGCCCGCAGTCCGAAAACGCCTTTTCCCAGCGTGCAAAAGAGAAATACTCGCTCCAGGAGTCCAGTTTCCCGCCGGCCCTCCACACGTTCTCGACGGCCTGTCCCACGCGGCGGTCGCCCCTGGCCAGCGCAGCCTCCACAAGGCTCACGTCCGGCGCGTGCCAGTTGTAGGATATGGACTTGACCTTCATGGCGGAACGCAGCAGGGCGACGCGGCGCTCGTATTCGGCGGCGTCCACCTGCGGCTCCCACTGGAAGGGCGTGTGCGGCTTGGGGATGAAGCACGACGTGCTCACGGTGATATGGACGCCGCGGCTTTTGTTTTTCGCATGCTCCCGCCATTCGGCGAGCACCTTGAAGGCCATGTCCGCGATGGCGAGCACGTCCTCGTCCGTCTCCGTGGGAAGGCCGAGCATGAAATAGAGCTTCAGCGCGTTCCAGCCGCCCTCGAAGGCGACGCGGCAGGAGCGGAGCACGTCCTCCTCGCGCACGTTTTTGTTGATCACGTCCCGCAGGCGCTGGCTTCCCGCCTCAGGCGCGAAGGTCAGGCCGCTGCGCCGGACGCGCTGGATCCGCTCCATGAGCCCCATGGAGAAATTATCGGCCCGCAGGGACGGAAGCGAAAGGCTGATCTCCCGCGGCTCGCACCAGCCGAGCAGCCCGTCGCAGAGCTCGCCCAGGCCCTTGTAATCGCTGGTGGAAAGGGACGAGAGCGTCATCTCCTCGTAGCCGGAATCCAGCAGCGCCTCCTTCGCAAGGCGCTGAAGCGTCTGCGGCGAGCGGCGGCGCACCGGACGGTACGCAAAGCCCGCCTGACAGAACCGGCAGCCGCGGATGCAGCCGCGGAAAAGCTCCAGAACGACGCGGTCATGCACGATCTCGGTGGAGGGAACGATGGTGTGGGTCGGAAAATACGCGTGCTCGAAATCCTCGACGACCCGCTTCGTAACGACGGCGGGCGCGCCGTCCCGCGGCGTGATCGCCGCGACGGTCCCGTCGGCGTTGTAGGAAACGCCGTAAAGCGACGGGACGTAGATCCCGCCGATCTTAGCCGCCTCGCGCAGAAGCGCGGGCTTGCTCCATCCGCCGGACTTGGCCTTCTTCACCAGCGTCAGGAGCTCCGGCAGGACCTCCTCGCCCTCGCCGAGAATGAAGAGGTCGATGAAATCCGCCACGGGCTCCGCGTTGACGCACGCCGTCCCGCCGGCGACGACCAGCGGGAACGCATCCCCCCTGTCGGCCGAACGGACGGGCAGCCCCGCCAGATCCAGCATATCCAGAACGCCGGTGAACGCCATCTCGTAGCCGAGCGAAAACCCGATCACGTCGAAATCCCGCACCGGATCGCCGCTCTCCAGCGCGTAGAGCGGAACGCCCGCCCGGCGCATCTCGTCCTCCATATCGCCCCAGGGCGCGAACACCCGCTCGCACCACACCTCCGGGTCGCTGTTGAGAACGCCGTAGAGGATCCGCAGCCCCAGGTTCGACATGCCGATCTCATAGAGATCCGGAAAACAAAACGCGAACCGCAGGCGCACGGACGCCTTGTCCTTGATGATCTCGTTGTATTCGCCGCCGGTGTAGCGCGCCGGCTTTTGTACCTTTGTAAGGATCCGCTCAAGTTCGGGGGTCATAGCAATCTGTCCATTTCCCGGCCGAAGCCCAAATTCCCGGATTATAAAAATGATTTTACACGTCCGGCCGGGGTTTTGCAACAATTATTCGCGAGCACCGCCGCGCAGATCAGCACCGCAGGGTTCCACGAGCACCTCAGAAAGACATACGCTCCGGCGGCGAAAAGCGCCGCGCAGACGGACAGATCCGCCCACCTGCGTATTTTTTCCGCGTTCTGCGGCCCGAACGCCGGCGCCGCGGCAGCGTATAATATTTTACCTCCGTCCAGCACAGACGCGGGTAGCAGATTGAAAAGGGACAGCGCCAGGCTTGCGCCCGCAAAAAAGCCCGCGCCCGGCGCCGCCAGCCACTTTTCTGCCGCAGACGCGGCGGCGGCGGCCAGGATCCCCGCTCCGGGCCCCGCCGCCGCGCACAGCGCATCCGAAAGGTACGATCGGCTCCCGCCCCCGTAGGTGATCTCAAGCCCGCCGGCCCCGGCGCGCACCGAATCCACTTTTCCGCCGCAGAGGGCGACGGCCGCCAGATGCCCCGCCTCGTGCAGCGCCGCGGCAAGGAGTACCGCCAGCGCCTCTCCCGGCGTCAGCACCAGCAGCGACGCGGCGAGGAGCAGGGCCGTTTCCGGCCCGACCCGGATCTTCCCCATCTTCAGGTCCATGACACGTAGTACTCCGGATTCACATATTCGCCGTCCTTCAGGATTTCGAAGTGCAGGCACGGTCCGGTGGCGTTTCCCGACTCCCCCACCGCCCCGATCTCGTCGCCCTTCGCCACGCTCTGCCCGGCGGAGACGGACGCGGCGGAAAGGTGGGCGTACATCGTCCTGACCCCGCTGCCGTTGTCCAGCAGAACATAGGTCCCGTAGCCGGAGCTGTCGCCGACGGCGGCCACCGTCCCGTCCGCAAAAGCGACGACGGGCGTTCCCAGATCGGCCGCAATGTCCGTGCCGTAGTGGAAACGGACGGCGCCGTCCGAGGGATGCGGACGATAGCCGAAACCGGACGAAACGCATCCGGATACCGGGCAGATCCCGTCTATACCGAGCTGGGGCATTTCATAGGTGACGTTCGCCGGGAGTTCCCGGTCAGCATAGGCGGACTGGCTCTCGGAAAACGCCGCCACCATCGCTTCCCCGTAAGTATCGCCGTCGGTCGGGATCAGATCGCCGGAGGAAACGGGCGCCGACACGACCGTATCGACCGCGACCTCCTGATCGGAGGCCTCCGTCCCTCCGGAAGGCGGCGTCTGCTCCTGTCCGGCGCTTCCGCCGGTCTCCGTATCCTCGGAAGCAACGGAAAACGCATAGGAATATGCCTCCCGCAGAGCGTCGCTCAGACTTTTCTCGCCCCCCGCCGCCTCGCCCAGCGCCGCAGCCGCGGCCTTGTAGTCCACATTTCCCGCGATCGCCTTGAGAATCCTTCCGCAGAGCGCCGCGGAGGAGACCGGCGACGCGAAACGGATCGCCGCCGCAGCCGCAAGCACGGCAAGACTCACGCACATTCTCAGCGCGAGCCCGTTTTTCTGCCCGCGTTTCTCCGGCCCCGCCGCCCCGCCCTGTACGGCAGCGGCTCCGTTTTCGTAGATCATCGCGCACGCCTCCAGCCAGAAAGCAGTACCTTCCTGAGAAAAATATATTCCGGATGTCCACCCCGTATGAATCCGCCGGCGGGAAGAAAAATCGCCGCGCCGCTCTTGACAACCCCGTCCCCGGTCACTATAATGAACAAGCAACGTCGGGGTGTGGCGAAGCTTGGTATCGCGCATGGTTCGGGAGTATCCATGGATTCATCCACGATGTTCGGCGCAGCCGTCCGAAGCTCTTGCAACCACGGCGTTTGTTGTTTTCCCGCCCTTTCGTAAAGCTTTTCAAATTGTGGCTTGACCACAGGAATGCCCACAGACAGCAAAATCTTCAATTTCATAACGGGGTGTAGCGCAGTTGGTAGCGCGCGGCGTTCGGGACGCCGAGGCCAGGAGTTCGAGCCTCCTCACTCCGACCAAAAACCTTCTGGAATCACTGATTTCAGAAGGTTTTTCTTTGTTTTATGCGCCGCAAGATTTGAACATTACACTACCATCTGCGGCGCTTTTTTGAGAGTTTCCCTTTGCTCCGCAATCTCCGCTTTCATCTCCGCAATGAGGTCAGGCAGCAGAACTTCGCACTCCTCTCGTGTGCGGGCGTACACATTGCGGGAGTGTTTTTTACCATCCGGCCACACGGGCGAATACCTTCCCTCCCA
>Ga0268360_1003109_pt1 | contig 11124 bp, 8 predicted proteins | sample BioMet11_FD_192465 | JGI IMG/M metagenome (GOLD analysis project Ga0268360, IMG submission 192465) | Sewage microbial communities from Oakland, California, United States - Biofuel 11 (Illumina Assembly) | ecosystem: Engineered > Wastewater > Sewage > Unclassified | place: USA: California... | reverse complement strand
CGCAGACGGTTGATGTGCCGCTCGAAGTGCCCGCCCTCGATGAATTTCGCCAGCGTATACTGCTCGATGGCAGAGACGGTGCAGGAGTAGAAGCCGAGCCGCTCCCGGTAGCGCTCCAGAAGGCTGTGGGGGAGCACCATGTAGCTGACGCGGATGGCGGGGGAGATGCTTTTGGAGAAGGTGTTGACATACAGCACCTTGCCCCGGGCGTCGATGCTCTGGAGCGTGGGGATCGCTTTTCCCACGAGACGGAACTCGCTGTCGTAGTCGTCCTCGATGACGTACCGGCCCGGCGCGGCGCAGGCCCAGCTGAGGATTTCCTGCCGCCGGCGGATCGGCATGACGATGCCGGTGGGGAAGTGGTGGGACGGAGAGATGTGGACCACGTCCGCCCCCGACGCCGTCAGCGCGTCCACGGAGAGCCCGCTGCCGTCGAGCGCGATGTAGCGCCGCTCGACGCCCTCCGCGCCGTAGATCTTTGCGATGGTCGCGTAGCCGGGATCCTCCACGGCGTAGACCTTGTCCTTTCCCAAAAGCTTGATGATGAGCCCGTAGAGGTATTCCGTTCCCGCGCCGATGATGATCTGCTCGGGAGAGACGGCCATCCCGCGCCAGCGGCTGAGAAAATCCGCGATGGCGGCGCGCAGCTTCGGAACGCCCGCGTTCGGGATCCTGCGGAGCAGCTCGCTGTCGTGCTCGCTCAGGACCTCCCGCATCCTCGCGGACCATTCGGAGAAGGGAAAGTCCTCGGCACGGACGCTGCTCGCACAGAAATCGGCCAGAAATTTCCGCTCGGCGCCTGGCTCCGCCGGCCGGATCGGCTCCCGCTCCCGCGCGGGCGCCGGAGCGGGCCCCTCCAGCTCGGAGACATAGTACCCGCTGCGCTCCAGCGCATAGATGTGCCCTTCGGAGAGAAGCTGCGCGTAGGCGTTCTGCACGGTGATCGCGCTGAGGCCGAGGTGTTCGGCCAGCGCGCGCTTGGAGGGCAGCTTTTCGTTGGCCCTGAGCACGCCCTGCTCGATATCGGACTTGATGCAGCTGTATAAGTAGAGATAAAGCGGCTGTCCGTCCCGCTTCGTCAGGTCGTAGGTGAGCATTATGGGACCGCCCCCCTTCGGTTGGTATCAGAATATCCGGCGCGGCCGGAAACTTTTCAATATCAGTATATCACGGGCGGGAGGTGCCGTAAAGCCGGATTCCCTGCAAGAGGACGTGCCGGACGCGAATAAGATATAGCGGCGCCTTTCAGACGCCGGAAACGGGTGAGAAAAATGAAGGGACCCTGCTGCGGAAGACCGTGGGGGCTGATCGCTCTCTGCGCCGGCGTGGTCATTATCCTGGCGCTGATCCTGCCTCCGGCGGTCTGGTGGTTCGTCCTGGGTGCGGCGCTCATCTGCGTGGGCCTGGCCCTGCTGTGCAGGTAGGAGAGAATAATCGCCGGGGCAGCGCAATATAATCCTGACAGAGGACAGGACGGCCCGAAGGCCGAATCATGGATGTTAGGAGAGAGTGACATGGATATAAGCCTCAGCGGTGAAAAGATCAGCTGGATGAAGCCGGTCTGCGGGTGCCGTTTCACGAGGGAAGAGACTGCGGAGATCATCGTTCCCGACACGCAGCCGGACATCCTGCGCGTCGTCTGCGCGGATGGTACGCCGCTCCTGCGGGGAAAGGACGCGGATGCCGGCCGCGTGACGGTGAGCGGCGTGGCGGAAGCGACGGTGCTGTATGTGCCGGAGGACGAGAAGGGCGTTCAGAAGCTGGAGGCCAGCATTCCGTTTTCCGCTTCGGCGGAAAACGAGGAGATCACGCCGGAGTGCCTGCTGACGGCGCGCGTGACGCTGTGCTCGGCGGACGCCAGGGCGGTGAATCCCAGAAAGGTCGTTGTGCGCCTTGAACTCGCCTATGAGATCGGCTGTTATCTCCCGTCGGCGTGCACGCTGTTTTCCGCGGCGGAGAGCGAGGGAGTACAGCTCCTGCCTGCGGAAAAAGAGGCCGAGCTCCCGTCGGCGGTGGGCGAAAAGACCTTTGTCGTCACGGATGAACTGAAGCTTCCGGCAGGCGCGCAGCCCATCGCGGAAATGCTGCTGTGCACCCTGCAGATGACAGCGGAGGACTGCAAGAGCGTGGGGAACAAAACGCTGGTCAAGGGAACGGCGCAGGTCAGGGCGCTGTACCGCGCCGATGGGGGAGCGCTGTGCGCCGCATCTTTCTCCAGCCCGTATTCCCAGATCGTGGAGACGGGCACGCCGGGGGAGGCCGCGGCCTTCGATGCCGGCGTGATGCCGACGGGCTTTTTCGTTTCCCGCGGAGTATCGGCGGCCGACGGGGGCGCCGCATATACGATGGAGGTCCACGCCGTCGCGCAGTGCGTGGCGTACTGCTGGTCCCGCCTTGCCTACATCGCGGATGCGTACAGCACCAAATTCGACCTGGCGCTCACCCAGGACACGGTGGAGTTTTCCGCGGCGCCGGAGCGCACGCAGGGCGAATCGGAGGCATCGGGCGCGATCGCGGCCAAGGACCCGTCGGAGCCGGCGGCGGTGAGCGCGAAGGCCGGGAGCGTTTCCCGAACCGAAAAGGACGGGATCACGACGCTCACGGCCGGAGTCGGGGTGACGGTCGTCTATACCGGCGTGGACGGCGCGCCGGAATCGGCTTTCCGGCGGATCGAGGCGAGCTGCGAGCTGAGCGCCGCCGACGGAGCGGCGATGGAGGCCTTTGCGGAAATCGGCGGGGAGGCCGCCGCCAGAGTCACCCCGGACGGCTTCGATGTCAGCGTACCCGTGCGCTTTACGGCCCAGGGCTCGTCCCGGGTATCATTCACGGCCGTCAGCGCCATCGGGTACGACGAAGAAAAGCCGAAGGAGACCGCCGGGATGCCGTCCCTCACCGTATGCAGGGCGGCAGAGGGCGGGAGCCTGTGGGATCTGGCCAAGAAATTCGGCTCCACGACGGAGCTCATCGTCAGCGCGAACGCATTGGGGGACACGGCGTTTCCGGAGACCGGCAGCGTCCTGATCATCCCGCGGGCGCGGTAAGCCTGCGCCTCTCCGGCAGGCGCTTTTTGACACGCTGAGGCAGAATGAAAGGGCGGCTGAGAGCCGCCCTTTCGTTCTGCCTGTTCACTTTGCGCGGGGAGCCGCCTGCCTGTTCTGCTGCTCCTGCTCCTGCTCGTTTTTCTGCTGGGGGCGCTGGGATTCGGAATTCTGCTGCTTCTGTTTGTTCTTGGACGCCATATTGTTCCACCTCCAAAGGATTGCTGCATCCATATTCTGCACAGCCGGCGGGAAATTTATACCTGCCGATCTTTTTGCCCGACTGCGGATATTCTCTTGTCAGCGGAATGTAATTGTGCTAAAATACAACCGAAATTTATCGCCGGAAAACTGAACCTGCGGGAGGGCTGGTTATTATGTCTGGACATTCGAAGTGGCACAACATACAGAAAACCAAAGGCGCGGCCGACGCAAAGCGCGCGCAGGCTTTCACGAAGATCGCGCGCGAAATGATCATCGCCGTCAAGGAAGGCGGCAGCGGGGACCCAGCGAACAACTCGCGTCTGGCTACCGTCATCGCAAAGGCGAAAGCGGCGAACATGCCCAACGACAACATCAAGCGCACCATCGAGAAGGCGCTGGGCAGCGGCAACTCGGACAACTATGAATCCGTCACGTACGAGGGGTACGGCCCCTGCGGCGTCGCCGTCATCGTGGATGCGATGACGGACAACCGCAACCGCACCGCGTCCGAAGTCCGCCACTATTTCGATAAGTACGGCGGAAACCTGGGCGCCGCAGGATGCGTCTCCTGGTCCTTCGACAAGAAGGGCGTGATCGTCATCGACAACGAAGACGAGGATCTGGACGAGGATGCGGTGATGCTGGACGTGCTGGACGCCGGCGCGGAGGATTTCTCGCCGGAGGAGAACGTTTTTTACGTCTACACCAAGCCGGACGATCTGAGCACCGTCTGCGGGAAGCTGGAAAACAAGTACAAGTTCCTCTCCGCTCAGGTGGAGATGGTTCCGCAGAACTACATCAAGCTGGACGATCCGGAGGATGTGAAGAAGTTCGAGCGCTTCCTTGAGCTCCTCGACGACAACGAGGACGTGCAGAACGTCTGGCACAACTGGGAAGAATAGACGAACGATAAAGACGCCGTGCCGCCGTCCGGCGGCGCGGCGCTTTTATAAAGCCCATCGTACCTGTCGCGGGCCGAATGAGATCATAATCGAAGTGGAGGAGTCGGAATGGATGGCTTTTGCCCTTATTGCGGAAGACTGCTGAAAGATGGGGAAATATGCACCTGCAAGGGTGCGCTGGATGCCGCCGCGGCGCTCGAAGCGTCCGCGCAGCCGGCGCCTGCCGGCACCGGGGCCCCGGCGCAGCCGGTTTGCGAGGCCTCGCCCGATCCGTCCGCTCAGCCGCAGCCGGTACCGGCGGCGCAGCCCGGGAACTCCTGCGATGCGGCGCAGGCCGAAGACGGGCAGGGGAGCGGCCCCCAGCCCGCGCCCGGTCCCGAAGAAGGGGAAGCCGCGCCCCGGAAGCCGAGAAAGACCGGCTTCTGGCGCTTCTTTGCCGACTATATGAAGTCGCCCGCGCAGGCGACGGCGAAGGTCGCGCGGGAGAAAAACGCGGTCGTTGCGGTCGTTTCCTGCGCCGTGTTCTGGCTTGCGCTGACGATCCTCTTCGTCGCGCTCATTGCCCGCGGCGCGCGGCTTGCCAGCCTGTTTTCCGGGATGTTCAGCATCCAGATCCGGGTGTCCGTGCTGGGCGTGTTTTTGTCCGCCTTCATCATGACGGTCGTCATTCTGGGCCTTTCTCTCCTTTCGCTTTTCGCCATCCTGAAGATCATGAAGGTCAGGGTCACCTTCGGACAGACGCTGGTCGCAATGGCCGCCGGGACCACGTTTCCGACGCTTTGCATTCTGGCGGCGTCGGCGCTGCTCTTTGTCTCGCTTCAGGCGTCGGCCTTCCTGCTCCTGCTTGCGGCCGTAGCGTGGACGATGATCAGCGTTTACATCCCCTCAAGGCTTTTCGGCGCGAAGGACAGCGGCCTTTACCTGTGCCTTTCGATCCTGTTTTTCACGCTTGTTTTCCTGCTGAGCGTCGCCGTCGGCGCGCGGCTTGCCGTTGGGATCGGCAGAAGCATCACCGTCAACGGCATGACCGTCGAGGAGATCATCCGGGAGCTCATCGGCGAATTCGGCGGGTACGGGATGAGCGGCGGCATGGGCAGCTCCTTTGGCGGAATGATGCCGAACTGGGGCTGAGCTTTTGACGATTGAATCGACTTTTTTGTACACAAAAGAGAGACGCAGCCGAAGCTGCGTCTCTCTTTTGTGTGAGCGGGCCTGTAAGCCGGGTTCTGTCATCGTACAGCCATCTATCTAGGCCCGCCGTTGCCGACGGGCTCAAGCCACCTCCATGGGACGGCCGGGCAGGCCATGTGTCCCTCCACGGTGTTGCTCCGGATAGAGTTTACAGCGCCGTTCCGTCTCCGGACGGCGGGTGAGCTCTTGCCTCGCCTTTCCACCCTTACCCCGCCGCACGCGGCGGGGCGGTATATCTCTGTTGCACTTGTCCGGGGGTCGCCCCCGGCGGGTGTTGCCCGCTATCCTTGCCCTTTGGAGCCCGGACTTTCCTCATGCGCGGGCTTTCGCCCTGCGCCCGCGGCTGTTCGGCCTGCTCACCAGGCTATTTTACCCCCGCAGATCGCAGGTGTCAAACATGAATATTGGGTTTGAAAAGACAGAACGATGGAGCTATAATAATGCTTGCCTGACTTTACTAATTTCAGGCGTCTGTGAGGTATGTGTATGACTCTTTCGGAATATCTTGAGAAGCTTCGCGGCAAACGGGTGACCGTCCTGGGCGTGGGCATCAGCAACCGCCCGCTGATCGGTCTTCTGCTGGACGCCGGAGCCGACGTCACGGCGCGGGACAAAAGCCCCCGGGACAGGTTCGGCGCCGAAGCCGACAGACTGGAGGCCGCGGGCTGCCGCCTGATCCTCGGCGAAGGGTATCTGGACGGCATCGAGGCCGATGTGATCTTCCGCTCGCCGGGGATCCGGCCCGACCTTCCGGGCATTGCGGCCGCTGTCGCCGCAGGCGCGCGGCTCACCTCCGAGATGGAGGCGTTTTTCGAGGTTTGCCCCTGCCGGATCCTGGCCGTTACCGGCTCTGACGGGAAGACGACGACCACCACCGTCATTTCGGAGATCCTCCGGGCCGCAGGCTATACGGTTCATGTGGGCGGGAACATCGGTACGCCGCTTCTCGGCAAGGCAGGCGGCATGAAGCCGTCGGATCTGTGTGTGCTGGAGCTTTCCTCTTTCCAGCTTATGACGATGCGCCGCTCGCCGGACGTGGCCGTGGTGACGAACGTGGCCCCGAACCATCTGGACATCCACAGGGATATGGATGAGTATGTCGCCGCGAAGAAAAACATCTTCGTCAACGACCCGCAGCCGGGCGCGGTCGTGCTCAACGCGGACAACGGAATCACCCGCTCCTTTGCACCGCTGGTGAAGAATGAAGCGCGGCTCTTCAGCAGGCTGGAGCCTGTCGAGAACGGCGCGTTTCTCAAAGACGGCGTTTTATGCCTTTCCCGCGGCGGGAAGACCGAGCCCGTACTTCCGGCGGAGGATATTTTCCTGCCGGGAGATCACAATGTTGAAAACTACCTTGCCGCCTTTGCGGCAACGCGGGATTTTGCGGGCGCGGACATCATGGCGCAGGTCGCAAGGACGTTCCGCGGCGTGGAGCACCGCATCGAGTTCGTACGGGAGCTGCGCGGCGTGAAGTACTACAACGATTCCATCGCCTCGAGCCCGTCCCGTACGACGGCGGGGCTCCGCTCCTTTAAGCAGAAGGTCATCCTTATCGCGGGGGGCAAGGACAAGGGAGTTTCCTTCGACAGCCTGGGCGCGGAGATCCGCGAGCACGTCAAGACGCTGGTGGTGACCGGCCTGACCGCCGGGAAGATCAAGGCGGCGGCGCTCGCCGCAGGCGGGACCATGCCGATCCTGGAGCGCTCTGATTTCAGGGACGCCGTTCTGGCGGCGAGCCAGGCCGCGCAGCCGGGCGATATCGTGATCCTCTCGCCGGCCAGCACCTCCTTCGACAGGTTCAAGAACTTTGAGGAGCGCGGAAAGACCTTTAAGGAAATCGTAAACAGTCTGGAGTGAACGGAATGGATTTTTCGGATGCTTTCGGCGTCTCGAAGGAGATGCTGGAGCTGGCGGAGCGGGCGGAGAAAGACGTTTCCCCGCGCTTTGCCGAGCTCGACCGGGTCTCGGAAGCCAATACGGCCAAGGTGCTGGACGTCTTCCGGAAGCACCGCGTTTCGGCGCCGATGTTTGCCGGGACCAACGGCTACGGATACGGAGATCTGGGCCGCGACACGCTGGACGAAGTCTATGCGGAAGTGTTCCGCGCCGAGGCGGCACTGGTGCGGCTCGGGTTCGTCAACGGGACCCACGCCATCGCCTCCGCGCTTTTTGCCGCAGTGAAGCCGGGCGATGTGCTCCTGGCGGCGACGGGCCTCCCGTACGACACGCTTCAGAGCGCGATCGGACTTACGGGAGGCCATCCCGGTTCGCTCCGCTGGTACGGCGTGGGCTACGCCCAGGCCGACCTGACCCCGGAGGGGAAGCCGGATCTTGCGGCCATCCGCGCGGCGGCCTCGGATCCGCGCGTTACGGCGGTGGAGGTTCAGCGCTCCCGCGGGTACGCGGCGCGTCCGGCGCTTTCCGTTTCCGAGATCGGGGACATCTGCGGCGCAGTGCACGCAGTCAATCCCGGCGCCGCCGTGATCGTCGATAACTGCTACGGCGAGTTTGCCGAGACCTCGGAGCCGATCGAGGCCGGGGCGGATCTGGCGGCGGGCTCGCTCATCAAGAACCCCGGCGGCGGTCTTGCGCCGACCGGAGGCTACGTCGCCGGGCGCAGGGATCTGGTGGACGCCGCGGCCATGCGCCTCACGGTGCCGGGGATCGGCGGCGAGTGCGGCTGTACGCCCACGGGAAGCAGGCTCCTCTATCAGGGCCTTTTCATGGCGCCGCATACGGTGGCCCAGGCGCTCCGCACGGCGATCTTCTGCGCGCGGCTCATGGAACTCATGGGCTACAAGACCTCTCCCGCGTGGGACGAGCGCCGCACGGACCTGATCCAGACGGTGGAATTCGGCGCGCCCGAGCTGCTGGCCCGTTTTTGCCGGGGTATCCAGGCGGGCTCGCCGGTGGACGCCTTTGCCGTGCCGGAGGCGTGGGATATGCCTGGGTACGAGGACAAGGTCATCATGGCGGCAGGCACCTTTGTGCAGGGCGCTTCCATCGAGCTGAGCTGCGACGGGCCGATGCGCCCGCCGTATACGGCGTATCTCCAGGGCGGCCTGACCTATGAATCCGGGAAGCTGTGCCTGCTTCGCGCGGCGGAGCTGCTGCGCGGCGGGAACGCCGGATGAGCGAATAAACGGGGCCGCGGACGCATAGACTCCCTCGGGGGGTGGTCCGGTTGCGGCTGCGTTATCTCACAAGGAGGATCTCCTACGATTTCCGGAGCAGGAGACGGCTCCGTCTGCGCATTGCGGCGGTGCTCCTGCTGGGGACGATCGCCGTGCTGGCCGCGGCGGCGCTCCTGCGGCTGCGGCCCATCGCGGGCGAGCTGGCACTGACGCGGGTCTCGGACAACGTGACGCTGGCGGTGAACCGGGTGGTGTCGGAGAAAATGTCCTCCGGCGGCATGGATTACGGGGACCTGGTGAAGCTGGAAAAGGACGACGCGGGGAACATCTCCGCGCTGGTGACCAATATGGCGAACATCAACGCCCTGCAGGCGGAGATCACGACGGCGGTGGTGGACCGCCTGGCCGGGAGCGATGTCACAAAGGTGAGCATTCCCATCGGCAGCCTGATCGGCGGAACGCTTTTTTCCGGGCGCGGCCCGAGGATCTCCATCGAGACGCTCTCGGTGGCGAACGTCTCCACGGGCTTTCGGAACAAATTCACCTCGGCCGGGATCAATCAGACGAGACATCAGATCATGCTGGACGTCACGGTCACGATGAGCATCCTGCTGGCGGGCTACCGGGAGTCGAAGGACGTGGTGACGGAGGTCAGCGTCGCGGAGACGGTGATCGTAGGCAGCGTGCCGGGTACATACGCCGAATTCGGCGGGAACGAATGAAGGAGCGGGCATATGGACGCAAAGGACAGAGCGGCGGAGCTTCGGGCGCTGCTGAACGAGAACAGTTACCGGTATTACGTTCTCGACGACCCCACCATGAGCGATTACGAGTACGACCGGCTCCTGCGTGAGCTCGAGGAGCTGGAGGCCGCGCATCCGGACCTTGTCACCAAGGATTCGCCCACCCAGCGAGTCGGCGGAGCGGCCCTCACGGAGTTTGCCCCCGTCAGGCACGAGGCGCCGCTGGAGAGCCTCCAGGACGTCTTTTCCTTTGACGAGGTGGCGGAGTTCGGCAGCCGCGTGGCGGAGGAGGTGCCTTCCCCGGTATTCGACGTGGAGCCGAAGATCGACGGCCTTTCCGTGGCGCTGCGCTATGAAAACGGCCTTTTCGTCCAGGGGGCGACCCGGGGCGACGGAGTGACCGGCGAGGACGTGACGGAGAACCTGCGCACGGTGCGCAGTCTGCCGCTGAAGCTGGAAGACGCGCCGGAGCACCTCGTGGTGCGCGGCGAGGTCTATATGGCGAAGGAGGTCTTCCGCAGGCTGAACGCCGAGCGGGAGGCAGAGGAAAAGCCGCTCTTCGCAAACCCGCGCAACGCCGCGGCGGGCTCGCTCCGGCAGCTTGACCCGCGGATCGCCGCGGAGCGCCGGCTGGACGTGGTGATCTTCAACATCCAGGCCGTAACGGGAAAAAGCTTCGCCGCCCATTCCGAGACGCTGGAATATCTCCGCTCTCTCCGTTTCCGGGTGGTGGAGCACAGGGAGTACGGTACGATCGGGGAGTGCTGCGAGCGCATCGCCCAGATCGGCGAACACCGGGACGGGTACGATTTCGACATCGACGGCGCGGTGGTGAAGCTCAATTCCCTGGAGGGGCGCAGGCTCCTCGGCAGCACGGCCAAGGCGCCGCGCTGGGCCGTGGCCTTCAAGTATCCGCCGGAAAAGAAGGAGACCCGCGTCACGGATATCGTGGTGCAGGTCGGGCGCACCGGCGTACTCACGCCCAAGGCCGTGGTGGAGCCCGTGCGGCTCGCCGGAACGACGGTGACCAACGCGACGCTCCACAATCAGGATTTTATTGCCGAGAAGGACATCCGCATCGGCGATACGGTGCTGCTCCAGAAAGCGGGGGAGATCATTCCAGAGGTGCTGGGCGTCAATCTCTCCAAGCGGCCGGAGGGGACAGTGCCGTTCCGCTTTCCGGACAAGTGCCCGGTGTGCGGCGGACCGGTGGAGCGGGACGAGGGCGGCGCGGCGATCCGCTGCCGCGGCGCGGAGTGCCCGGCGCAGCTTCTGCGGAACCTGATCCACTTTGCCTCCCGCGGCGCCATGGACATCGACGGGCTCGGCGTCGCCGTGGTGACGGAGCTTGTGGAAAACGGGCTCGTGAAAACCGCCGCCGACCTGTATTCGCTGGATGCGCAGGCGGTGGCCGCGCTTCCTGGGATGGGGAAGAAATCCGCGGAAAATCTGATCGCCGCCATCGGGCGCTCGAAGGAGAACGACCTTTCCCAGCTCCTGAGCGCGCTGGGGATCTTTCAGGTCGGGACGAGCGCGGCCAAGGCCCTTTCCCGCCATTTCCACACCATGGACGCGCTGGAGGCGGCGGACGAGGCGCAGCTCACGCAGGTGCCGGATATCGGCGGAATCACCGCCAGAAACGTGACCGAATGGTTTCGTATGCCTCAGTCCCGCGACCTCCTGTGGCGGCTGCGGGTTGCCGGCGTCAACATGGAGAGCCTGGAGGAGATGGGGGACGGGCGCTTCAACGGCAAGATCTTCGTGCTGACGGGAACGCTGGCGCATCACACCCGGGAGGAGGCCGCAGCGATCATCGAACGGCTGGGAGGCAGGGCTTCCGGCTCCGTTTCCAAAAAGACGTCCTATGTCGTCGCGGGCGAAGCGGCGGGTTCCAAGCTCACCAAGGCGCGGG
>Ga0268360_1003108_pt1 | contig 11125 bp, 8 predicted proteins | sample BioMet11_FD_192465 | JGI IMG/M metagenome (GOLD analysis project Ga0268360, IMG submission 192465) | Sewage microbial communities from Oakland, California, United States - Biofuel 11 (Illumina Assembly) | ecosystem: Engineered > Wastewater > Sewage > Unclassified | place: USA: California... | reverse complement strand
GCCGGCTTTGGCCTCAGCCGGATGACGGTCCGGAGCGCGCTCTCCCAGCTCGCATCGGAAAAATACATCGAAAAGGTCCAGGGAAAGGGCGCGTTCGCCTGTTACCGCTCCCCGGCCATCACCGGCAGCATCGACGTACTTCTGGACGTTTCGTACACCTATTTCGCGCTGCGCTATATCCAAAGCATCTCCGGCATCCTGAAGCAGTCCAACTATCGCTTCATCATCCACGACACGCTGGACAGCCAGGCGGAGATCTGCCGCACACTCGGCCAGGTCCTGGCCGGCGGCACCGCGGGGATCATCCTGCAGCCCGCCCACCGGATCGAGCCTCCGGGTCCGGAGCTGCGCGGGCTCCTGGCTCATGCCTCCGCACAGGGGATCCCCTTCGTCATGCTGGACAGAGCATACGACGGCATTCCCGGGCCGCGGGTCGTCGTGGACGAGGCGTGCGGCGGCCGCATCGCGGCAGAATTCCTGCTGTCGCTCGGCCATCGGCGGTGCGCCATGGTCTGCCGGAGCGACTATTACGAGAACAGTCCCCGCAGGGAGGGGTTCCAGGCCGTCCTGTCGGAGCGCGGCCTCCCTCCCCTGCTCGCCATCGAACAGGACGGGAAGCTCGAAGGCAGTCTGCTGGAGGCGATCCGCGCGCAGGGCGTCACGGCGGTCTTTTGCTTCAACGACGAGACCGCCGTGGAAACCATGCGGCTCCTGCGCGGCGCGGGCGTCCGCATTCCGGAGGACGTCTCCCTCGTCGGCTTCGACGACACCGTGATCGCGGAGGCGACGGATCCCCCGCTTACCTCCGTGATCCACCCCAAGGACGCGCTGGGGCGCGCCGCCGCGGAAAGACTCATCGGCATCATCGAAGGGCACGGCGCCGCGCCCTTCGACGGGCAGATGAAACCCAGCCTTCACATCCGGGAATCCTGCGCCAAGCCCCGGAAAAAAGCGCAGCCCCGCAGATGACCCGCCCCGCAGAAAAGATCCGGCGTCCGAAAACCAAACGGGCCCGCCTGACGGCGGGCCCGTTCCCTGTTCAGTCCTCGATGGCCGCTTTCCGCGCGACGACGGCCCGGACGGCGCCGATATCGGTCTTCGGCGTGCGGTCGTAACGGTAAAGGCCGTTGCGCTCCTGCTCCACGTCCGTCAGCTGGGTGTAGCACAGGCCGAACATCCGGCTGTTATCCAAAAGCGCGTCGGTGAGGCCGCGGAAGCGCGCAAGAAATTCCTCCGGCGTACCGACGGATTTGCCGTAGCCCCATCCCTCGCCGCTTTCGGCGAGATGGATCCCGCCGTACTCGCTGACGAACGCCGGCTGTCCCTGCCGGTACTGCTGGCGGTCGGGGAACCGTTCGTACAGCTCCCCGCTCTCCATGAGCCGGTCGTAATTGGCCCTGAACGCCGCCGGGTCCTGCTCGTAATCGTGAACGTCGTAAATATCCGTCTCCACATGGTAGTTCCCGCTGGTGTCGATGCAGGGCCGGGTCGGATCGGCGGCCTTCGTGGCGCGGTAGACCAGGCGCAGCGCGTCGTCATACTGCTTCCGCCCCTGTCTGTCCCACGTCTCGTTGAACGGGCACCAGCCGATGATCGAGGGGTGGTTGAAATCCCGCGACAGCTCCTCGAGCCACTCCGGAAGGATCCCGTACACGCAGTCGGCCCAGGAGACGTCCAGCCCCCAGCTCGGATATTCACCCCAGACGAGATACCCCATTTTATCGCAGTACCAAAGGAACCGCTCCTCAAAGACCTTCTGATGCAGCCGCGCGCCGTTGAACCCGGCGGCCATGGAAAGGCGGACGTCCTTTTCCAGATCTCCGTCCGTCGGCGCGGTATAGATGCCGTCGGGGTAAAAGCCCTGATCCAGAATCAGCCGCTGAAAGACGGACCTCCCGTTGAGCAGGAAGCGGCGGCCGTCCATCCGGGCGCTGCGCAGGCCGAAATAGCTTTTCACCTCGTCGTCCCCGTAGCGGAGCGCAAGGTCGTAAAGCCGCCCGCAGCCCGCTTCCCACAGGTGCTTTTCGGAAAGCGCAAGCTCCAGCATCGCGGTCCCGCCGCCGGAACGGAGCGAGGCTCTGCCCATGCTGCGCCCTTCGTAGAACGCTTCCGCCTCCAGCGTTCCCGCGCCGCACAGCTCCGCCTGGAGCGTGAGCTTCCCGTTCTCCGCGTCCGGGAAGAAACGGACCCGCTCGATATGCGTCTCGGGCAGAAATTCCAGCCAGACCGTCTGCCAGATGCCCGTGGTCCTCGTATAGCTGCACCTGTACGACTCATACCGTTCGGACTGCTTTCCCGACGGGATGAGCCTGCTGCGTTCGTCATCCTCGGCGCAGACCTTGATGACGTTGACGCCCGGCTTCACGAGCCCGGTCACGTCAAAGGCGAAGGAGACGTACCCACCGGCGTGCACGCCGGCGCTGACGCCGTTGACAAAGGCCTCTGCCTTATAATCCACCGCGCCGAAATGCAGCACCGTCCGGCCGGAAAGCTGCTCCGCCGTCAGCGCCACCTCGCGCCGGTACCACGCCCCGTAAATGAAATCCCTGTGTTCCACGCCGGAAAGACGGCTCTGGGGGCAAAACGGCACGGTGATCCGTCCGCAGAATTCCCTGCCGTCCTCCGCGTATCCCCGCTCCAGGCCGCTCCGTCCCTGATCCAGCTCGAACTGCCACGGTCCGTTCAGATTCAGCCAGTTTTTCCGCTCGAACTGCGGCCTCGGGTATTCGGCTCTCGGTATGTCCATCGGTGAACGCTCCTGTTCCGGCGGCCGCGCCGCCCTGAAATTCTCCGGGTCCTGAACGATTATACGTCCGCCGCCGGCCGTTTGTAAAGCGGACCGCCAAAGCTGCGCGCCGGACCCGCGGGACGCAGTTCGGGCGCCCCCGAAGGGACGCCCGATGGTTTCCGTTTCCGGCGCCGCCGGATCACATTTTGAAAAAGCGGGAAAGGAATTCCTTCGTCTCCGCCTTTTTCGGCGCGCCGAAGATCTCCGAAGGGCCGCCCTGCTCGCAGATGACGCCGTCCTTCATGAAAACGACGTGTCCGGAGATATCCCGGGCGAAGGCCATCTCGTGGGTGACCACCAGCATGGTCATGCCCTCTCCGGCCAGACCGCGCATGACGTCCAGCACCTCGCCCACCATCTCCGGGTCGAGGGCGCTGGTCGGCTCGTCGAACAGCAGCACCTCCGGCTCCATGGCAAGGGCGCGGGCGATGGCCACGCGCTGCTTCTGCCCGCCGGAAAGCTGGCGGGGCTTCGCGTTCACATAGGGCAGCATCCCCACTTTTTCCAGATACTTCTTCGCGTTTGCCTCGGCCTCCGCGGCGCTCTTTTTCAGTACCTTGCGCTGGCCGATGGTGCAGTTGCTCAGGACGGACATGTTGTCGAACAGATTGAAGGACTGGAACACCATCCCCACCTTCGCCCGGTAGGCGGAGGCGGAGAATCCCCGTCCCTGGATGTTCTTTCCGTGGAAATCGATCTCCCCGGCCGTGGGCGTTTCCAGCAGGTTGATGCAGCGGAGGAGCGTGGACTTGCCCGAGCCGGAGGCTCCGATGACGGAGGTCACGTCGCCCGTCTGAACGGTAAAATCGATATCCTTCAGGACCTCGTGGCTGCCGAAGGATTTCAGCAGGTGCTTCACCTCAAGGATCGTTTCGCTCATGGCGCTCACCTCTTCCCTTCAATGCCGGCGCCGGGTGCGGATGCGCGGCGGACTCCGCCGGCCTCCTTGCTGCGCTCGTCGTAATTGCTGCCCCGGCGCGGGTAGTTATAGGTACCGGCGGTGGGTGTCAGCGAATCGTCCTTCACCAGCTCGTAATTGGACGAGCCCTCCATCTTCTTCTCCATCTTCCGGAGGATAATGGAGCAGATGACGGTCATGATAAGGTACCCGCCCATCTCGATGGTGGCGGAGGGGAAGAACGCGCCGGTGGTCCCGACGATGGACTTGTGTTCCGCAAAGAACTCCGTAAAGCCGATGATGAACATGACGGAGGTGTCCTTGATGTTGATGATGAGGTTGTTGCCGATCTGCGGCATGATGTTGCGCAGGGCCTGGGGCAGGACCACGTGCACCATCGTGAGGATATGGTTCATGCCGATGGCCTTGGCGCCCTCGGTCTGACCGGGGTCGACGGAAAGGATGCCGCCGCGGACGGATTCCGCCATGTAGGCACCGGTATTGATGGAGACGACCACGAAGGCCGCAAGCCACATGCTCTGGAACGCGTGCGCCTTCCCGAAGAAATACGGCACGCCGTAGTAGACGAACACGGCCTGGAGGATCATCGGCGTACCGCGGAACACCTCCACATAGACGCGGATGAGGACCCGCAGCAGGCCCAGAAAAAACTTTTTCACCGGATTGTCGGTTTTCGCACAGGGAATGGTCTGCAGAATTCCGCAGAGAAAACCGATGAGGCAGCCCACGGCGGTGGCCGTAAGCGCCAGAAGGATGGTCTCCTTCATCCCGTTGAGGTAAAGACCGCTGTACTTGCTCCAGAGCTTTGCGATGTCGCTGCACAGCAGCGCGAATTTATTCATCTCGGGCGAAACCCCTTTCAGCGTAATGGCGCCAAGACACGGCGACGGGGCCGGAATCGAATCCGGCCCCATTCGCGGAAAACTCAGCTGTTGATGGGCGCGATCTTGATGGCGTCGTCCATGATCTTCGAGAAATCGTCGGCGGTCATGGCGGAGAGCACCTTGTTCATGGCGCTCTGAAGCACCGTGTTGCCCTTGCGCAGGCTGATGCCGATGTTGATGTCGCCTTCGTCGACCTTGAAATCGTCGCCGGAATTCTTGAAGCTCAGGATCACCATGTCGGGATAGGTGACCAGCGCGCTCTTGGCGGTGGGCGAATCGGTGCAGACGAAATCGACGGTGCCGCTCTCAAGCGCGACCAGCATGGAGGTGGCGTCGTCCTTGGCGGGCTGAACGTCGGCGTTCTTGATCTGCGGCAGGCATGTATCATACCAGATGGTGCCGAGCTGGCTGGTGCATTTTCCGCCCGCCAGATCGGAAATCCCCTTGGCGGCGGCGTATTTGCTGTCCTTGGTGGTCAGGCAGACGATGTCGGCGTAGTAATACGGGCCGGCAAAATCGACCTGCTCCATGCGTTCCGCCGTCATGGACTGGCCGGCGATGGCGGCGTCGATAAGGCCGGACTGGACGGCCGGGATGAGGGAGCCCCACTCCTGGCGCTGGACCTCGAGCTTCCAGCCGTTGGCGTCGCAGATCTTCTGGGCGATCATGATGTCGTAGCCGTTGGCATATTCGCCGGCGGTGGAGTTGGAAATAGGAACGGCGTTGTTGGCGCTGTCGGTCTGGGTCCAGTTGTACGGCGTATAGGCGCATTCCATGGCGATGGTCAGCGTGCCGTCTTCGACGCCGCTTCCTTCAGCCGTCGCGGAGGCCGCCGAAGAACCGGACGCCGCGGAGGACGCCGCGGAGGACGAGCTGAGCGTGCCGGGAGAAGCCGGCGCGGGCGTGGTCGAGGTCAGCGTGCCGGGCGAAGACTTGGAGCCGGAACCGCACGCGCAAAGCGAGACGACCATCGTCAAAACGAGAATCGCGGTCAGAATCTTTTTCATTTCAGTTTCCTTTCATTCCATTGATAAAAATCGCAAAAAAATAATGCCGCGGACGCTCCCAATCGACGGAACTTCCGCAGCCACCGAAACTGTCAAGTCACACACATCTCAGAAAGGTCACACCCGGGACCCGACACTCTCCAATCAATGATAGCTCTCCACTTTCGTGACAGTCTGCGACATATTCTCCCGCAGCCCAGCGCCGGAATCCGACGCTTCGGCGACAGCCCCTTTCGCGTTTCCGCTACTGATGACTGACGCGCCTCCATCCATTGATCCGCCCTGTTCAGTTTTGTTCAGTGTACCACACATAAACATTATGTCAAGCATAAATCTGCACAACCGGACCCGGGAAATCCGGCGAATTTCTGCGAGCCCGAAATCTGTATGGAAGTTTTATTTAACTTGTAAAAATATTTATATAAATCTATTGACAAGTTTCAGATTGCGTGTATGATATAAGGTAAGAAACCAAAGGAGGCGCAGGATGAAAAAAACACTTTACAGCCTGATGCTGTCGGACGACGTGGTCCGCGAGGTGGACGCGCTGGCTCACCAGACCGGGACGAACCGTTCCAATCTCATCAACCAGATCCTGGCCGATTACGTATCCGTCGTGACGCCGGAGCGCCGCATCAACGACATCTTCCAGGCCATCGAGGAGATCATGCAGCCCTCGCGGGAGCTGGTCCCCTTTTTCGCGCCCAACAACTTCACCATGTCGCTCAAATCGAGTCTGGAATACAAATACCGTCCCACAGTGAAATACGAGGTGCAGCTTTACCGGGGCGGCGGCGATTCGCTGGGCGAGCTGTCGGTGATCTTCCGGACCCAGTCCGCCGCGCTGATCGAGGCCATGGCGGATTTCTTCCGTCTCTGGAAGCGCATCGAGGACGCGCACCTGGCGCCGATGCTGGGCGCGCCCCTGACCTACGCGCTCTATGACGGTCGGTTCGTCCGTTCCATCGCCGTACCCGTGGGGCATGACTGCACCGCCGACGACATCGCTTCGGCGATCTCCGATTACATCAAGGCCTTCGACATTCTCATGAAGGGCCGCCTGGGCGGCCGCCTCTCCCCCGCCGACGTGGAGCGGGAATACGCGGAGCGCCTTTCAAAGGCCTCCATTCTGATCTGATAAGAGGGTGAAACCATGAACGCTGACAAATATACGCAAAAAACCGTTGAAGCCATCAACACCGCCCAATCCATGGCAAAGGAGAACGGCAACCAGTACCTGACGCCGGAGCATCTCCTCTACGCGCTGGTCGATCAGGACGGCGGGCTCGTGGGCTCGCTCTTCGGAAAAATGGGCGTGGACTGCGACGCGCTGCTCGCGGAGCTGAACACGGCCATCGACCGCCTGCCCAAGGTGTCCGGCGGCGGCGGCGAAGTCTACGCTTCGCCGGAGGTGTCCAAGGTCCTCGGCTTCGCCGAAAAGGTGGCGGAGAAGCTGAAGGACGAATACGTCTCCGTGGAACACGTGATGCTCGGCCTCTTTGCCGAGGGCTCGCCCGAGGTCAAGCGCATCCTGCGCGACCACGGGATCACCAGGGAGCGCTTTACGGAGGAGCTGGCAAAGGTCAAGACCTCGCCCGTCACCTCCGACAGTCCGGAGGGCACTTACGACGCGCTGAAAAAGTACGGCACCGATCTGGTGGCACGCGCGAAGAACAACGAGCTCGACCCGGTCATCGGCCGGGACTCCGAGATCCGCAACGTCATCCGCATCCTCTCCCGCAAGACGAAGAACAACCCCGTGCTCATCGGCGAGCCCGGCGTGGGCAAGACCGCCATCGCCGAAGGGCTCGCCCAGCGCATCGTGCGCGGCGACGTGCCCGACTGGCTGAAGGGCAAATCCATTTTCTCGCTGGACATGGGCGCGCTCATCGCGGGCGCAAAATACCGCGGCGAGTTCGAGGAACGTCTCAAGGCCGTGCTGGAGGAGGTCAAGCGCTCCGAGGGCGGCATCATCATGTTCATCGACGAGCTGCACACCATCGTGGGCGCCGGCAAGACCGAGGGCTCCATGGACGCCGGCAACATCCTCAAGCCCATGCTGGCCCGCGGCGAGCTCCACTGCATCGGCGCGACCACGCTGGACGAGTACCGCAAGTACATCGAAAAGGACGCCGCGCTGGAGCGCAGGTTCCAGCCTGTGCTGGTGGACGAGCCGACCGTCGAGGACACGATCTCCATTCTCCGCGGCCTGAAGGAGCGGTACGAGATCTTCCACGGCGTGCGCATCCACGATAACGCCCTGGTCGCCGCCGCGACGCTCTCCCACCGCTACATCACCGACCGCTTCCTCCCCGACAAGGCCATCGACCTGGTGGACGAGGCGTGCGCCATGATCCGCACGGAGATCGATTCCATGCCCTCCGAAATGGACGACATCCGCCGCCGCATCATGCAGCTTGAGATCGAGCAGATGGCCCTCAGAAAAGAGGACGATCAGCTCTCCCGGGACCGGCTGGAGAAGCTCACGAAGGAGCTGGCCGACCTGAAGGAGAAGTTCAACGCCATGAAGTCCCGCTGGGAGACCGAGAAGAGCAGCGTGGACGAGGTCAAAAACATCAAGAGCGACATTGAAAAGGTCAATGCCGAGATCGAACAGGCCCAGGTGAACCTGGAATACGAGAAGGCCGCAAAGCTCAAGTACTCCGATCTCCCCGCGCTGGAGAAAAAGCTGAAGGAGGCCGAGGAACGCAGCGAAAAGCGCGGCGCCGACACCTCCACCATGGTCCACGACACCGTGACGGAGGCCGAGATCGCCGAGATCGTCGCCAAGTGGACGGGGATCCCCGTCGCCCGGCTCATGGAGGGCGAGCGGGATAAGCTCCTACACCTGGACGACGTGATCCACAAGCGCGTGGTGGGCCAGGACGAGGCCGTGCGTCTTGTCACCGAGGCCATCCAGCGCAGCCGCGCCGGCATCGCCGACCCGAACCGGCCCATCGGCAGCTTCCTCTTCCTGGGCCCCACGGGCGTGGGCAAGACGGAGCTCGCCAAGTCCCTGGCCGAGTGCCTCTTCGACGACGAGCACAACATGGTGCGCATCGACATGACGGAGTACATGGAGAAATTCTCCGTGAGCCGCCTCATCGGAGCGCCTCCGGGATACGTGGGTTACGACGAGGGCGGCCAGCTCACCGAAGCCGTGCGGCGCAAGCCGTACAGCGTGGTCCTCTTCGACGAGGTGGAAAAGGCCCATCCCGATGTGTTCAACATCCTCCTGCAGATCCTGGACGACGGCCGCATCACCGACAGCCAGGGCCGCACGGTGGACTTCAAGAACACCATCATCATCCTGACCTCGAACCTGGGCAGCCAGGAGCTCCTGGGCGGCATCACCGCCGACGGGAACATTTCCGAGGCCGCCCGCAAGGCCGTCATGGGCGAGCTGCGGCGCGCCTTCCGTCCGGAATTCCTGAACCGTCTGGACGAGATCATCCTCTTCAGGCCCCTGACGAAGGCCAACCTCAGCGGCATCATCGACATCCTGCTCCGCGGGCTCCGCACCCGTCTGGCCGACAAATCGCTGGAGCTGGAGGTCACCGACGCGGCGAAGGAGCTCATCATCGACAAGGGGTTCGATCCGCTCTACGGCGCGCGCCCGCTGAAGCGCTACCTGCAAAGCTCCGCCGAGACTCTCATCGCCAAGGCGATCCTCCGCGGCGACCTTCCCGCGGGAAGCACGCTGGTGCTGGACGCCGAAAACGGCGAGCTCGTCTGCCGGAAAAAGTAAACGACCCGCATGGAAAAAGTCCCCGCGCCGGAGCCGGCACAAAAGCCGGCCTCCCGCGCGGGGGCTCTGTTTGTCAAAAAGGCTCCGGGCTGCGCTCACTCCCGCTCCGCGATCGCCAGGCGGACGGCGGCGCCGATCCCGGCGGCCATCCTTGCAAATCCCAGGTCGTTGGGGTGCACGCCGTCGACCGTGCAGGAATCCCGGTATCTGCCGTCGAAGAGGTGCTCGCCGTCAACGAAGTACACGTGTCTGTCCCCTGCGGCCCTGGCGCGGCTGAGGCTCTCAAGGATGATCTCCCGGCGGCGCTCGTCCTCGGTCCCGGCGGCAAAATTCGGCTTGGAGACCATGACGTACGGCACGTCCGGCCGGCGGGCGCGGTAAAGCTCGTAAAAGCGCCAGTGCGTCTGCGCCAGGTGCTCCGCGCTGGGGCTGTTGTGGTCGTAGTCGCAGACGAAGGCCAGCGCGTCAAGGGACGCCGCGTATTCCGCCATGACCTGCTCGCCCCGGGCGCTCCCGGAGAAGCCCAGGTTCACATGGTCGCAGTTCAGCTCCCGCCCGATGATCGCGGGGTAGGCGTTTCCCGGCCGGGAGGCGCACCCCCCCTGGGTGATGGACGAGCCGTAATAGACCACGGGCTTACCGAAGCCGAACGGCTCCGGCGCCTCGAGCTGCGCATCCGCCGCAAGCCCGATGTACAGCTCCTCCACCGGATCGTACAACGGCATGTTGATCGTGTAGGTATGCATCTTTCCGTCGGTTTCCCGGCACGAATTGTAGCCGTGGCTGCGGTTTCCCGGCATGAAGGACGCGCAGTACTCGTCTGTTCCGTTCCGGAAGCGGTACAGGTCGAATCCCGACTGCCCCAGCATGGTGATGTGGACCATCGTCTCGTTGTCCGGCATGACGGCGCGGATGGCGATATACCGGGAATCGGTCCGAAAGCGGACCCGCCCCCCCGCCGTGTTCGTGCAGAGCTCCGCGACTCCCTCGTTCACCTGCGCGGCGAGCGCGCGCGGCATCCGCAAAAAAACGTCGTCCGCGCTGCGGGGAATCAGTCCGCAGACCTGAAAGGGCGTCTCCCAGGCCTCGAACCAGCGCACATCCGGCAGATTCAGCGAATTATCCACCGCCAGATTCTTGTCGATCTCACCGATTTTCATTCTTCCTAAAAAGCCTCCTCCGGCCGGCATCGATCCCGCCGGCCGCTGCTTCCTTATTTCACCACCGAACCGCCCCTGTGTCAAGAGAACTGGCCGCGCGGATCTGTACAATAATTTTGAACTTCCCCGTGAAAAAATGAGCACCAGACGGCTAAGGCAGCATCTTCAGCGAAACAGCGGCTTCTCGTCTCTCCCCCATCCACAGCCGCCGGTCCGGCGGGCGGGCCGCTCCGGCCGCTGTTTGAGCCACCCGAAGAAGTTTTTCGTCTCTCTGGGCAAATTGCACATTTTTTGCTTCTGAAAATCTGGTTCTGCGCATGAAATAATGAATATTGAATTGCCGTTTGGGCTGTGGTATGAGTAAACCATGCTCCAGCCCGCGGCGCTGCAAGGAAAACTGCGAAAATAAGGGGCATCCGGGAGGTTCTGATGGTTCAGACGGAAGAAAAGCAAACGCCTGCTGCGGCCGGAGCGAAATCAGCCGGACCGACGCTGCGGAAGAAGTCGGTCCTGCGCAAAGAAGCGCCATACCTTATTATGATGGTCGTGCCCACGGCATTTTTCCTGATCTTCGCTTACTGGCCGATGTTCGGCCTGGCCATGGCTTTTCAGGACTATA
>Ga0268360_1003097_pt1 | contig 11160 bp, 7 predicted proteins | sample BioMet11_FD_192465 | JGI IMG/M metagenome (GOLD analysis project Ga0268360, IMG submission 192465) | Sewage microbial communities from Oakland, California, United States - Biofuel 11 (Illumina Assembly) | ecosystem: Engineered > Wastewater > Sewage > Unclassified | place: USA: California... | reverse complement strand
TTTATCCTATAAAGATAATGTATTCAGCCTTAGTTACGTGGCATTAAGTTACAGCACTCCAGAGAAGAATATGTACGCCTATAAGTTAGAGGGATTCGACAAAGAATGGAACCATGTAAACAGACAACACAAAGCAACTTACACAAACTTACCTGCAGGCGAATACATTTTCCGTGTAAGAGCTTCCAACAATGATGGACTTTGGAATAATGAAGGAACGTCTGTAAAAATCGTAATCCACCCTCCATTCTGGCTTACTACCGGCTTTAAAATTCTATATATTATTCTTATAGCCGGAGGTATTGTCTTTTTATTAAGAAGCATTAATCAGCGTAGCGAAAGGAAACACAAAGAGAAGATTAAAGAATTAAATCAGGAAAAAGAAAAGGAACTATATGATGCCAAGATTAGTTTCTTTACAATGATAGCACACGAAATACGTACCCCGGTTTCGCTTATTATCGGACCTCTTGAGAAAATAATGAATGCCGGTTTTAATATTCCCGAAAAGATTTCTAACGATCTGAATATAATAGAGCGTAACAGCCAGCGATTGCTGTTATTGGTAAATCAGTTGCTCGACTTCCGCAAAGCTGAACAAGGTTCACTTACTATCTCTTTTACCAAACAGAATGTTCACGATCTGCTGCTTTACACATTCGATAGGTTTAAACCAATGTTGGAACAAAAAGGCGTTGAATTTATCTTCAATTGTCCTGATAAAAAGCTAGAAGCAGATATCAATCAGGAGGCACTGACTAAGATTGTAAGCAATCTACTTACTAATGCAATGAAATTTACCGAAAGCCGAATTGAATTGTCATGCGTCTCATATCCGGATACCAATACATTCAGAATAAAGGTTAGTGACAATGGGCCAGGAATTTCCGATCAGGAGAAAGAGAAAATCTTCCTTCCTTTCTATCAGATCTCCTCCAATACAAAACCTGGAACAGGAATTGGTCTTTCATTGGTAAAGACACTTGTTGATGCCCATAACGGAACTATTTCTGTTGAAGATGCTGAAGATAAAGGAGTTTCGTTTGTTGTTAATTTACCAATTAAGAACGCATTGTCTGGTGAAAATAACAACAGTTCAGCAAAACCTGTTTCCATGCCCGATTTGAAAAGCACCATTAACAGTTCTGAGCAAAACATAGAAATAGCTCCAGTTATCAATAAAGAAAAACCATTACTACTAATTGTTGAAGATAATGCCGACATGCGCAACTTCCTGCAAGAAAGTTTCTCTGCAGATTATCAGATTATTACTGCCGAAGATGGTATAGATGGTTTGGAGAAACTTAAGACTTGTGAAGCAAGCCTTATTATCAGCGACTTAATGATGCCACGTATGGATGGTCTAGAATTCTGTTCTGCCCTACGAAACAATATTCTACTAAGTCATATCCCTGTGGTATTGCTTACAGCAAAAACAGATCTTAGTTCTAAGATTGAGGGTATGAATTGTGGTGCGGATGCATACATAGAAAAGCCATTCTCTATTCATTTCCTGAAAGCTCAGATTAAAAACCTGATTGAATCCAGAAAGAAACTGCGCCAAAAGTTCTCAGAACTGCCATTTGTTCCACTCAAAAGTATTGCCGGGAATAATGCTGACGAAGAATTTCTAACCAGAATGAATACCATTATTGAAAAGAACATATCAAATGTCGATTTCTCAATCGATTTACTTGCCGAGCAGTTATGTATTAGTCGTTCAGGACTTTTCGCCAAAATAAAGACGTTGGCAGAAATCACTCCTAACGAACTTATTCAAGTTGTGCGATTAAAGAAGGCTGCTGAGTTACTTACTGAAAATAAATACCGGATTAATGAAATTGCTTATATGGTTGGATTCAATAACCCATCCTATTTCTCCAAATGTTTCCAGAAACAATTCGGTATTCGTCCGGGAGATTTTATCAATAAAAAAGAGAACTGACCAATCTCTTTTTCTTATTGATAAATTTATAATCGGAAAAGTTTAATATTTAAATTGTTATTGTTTACAAGATAATAATAAACCAAAGCCCAGTCCTGATCATTGGCAAAAGGATCATAAAAGTACGCTTTTTTACCGTTTACTTTATTGGGATAGATAAAAGCGCATGAGGCCTTTCCATCTTCAAGAAACAAGCACAGATTATTACGGACAATATTTTCGGCACGTTTCTGATAAGACAAATCTCCCGTACATTCAGCATAAAGGCTGTATGCCAAAGCCGACAAAGTGCTCCAGTAGTGAGGGAACACATCTCCCCAGAATTCACGTTTGCCAAACCAGTAACCATCCCAGTGCCGTATCGCAATATCATTTAAATGATAGCTTGGCTGCAATCCGGCAAAAGCTTCCAGTAAAGGTAGCTGTTCTTTGGCTCCATCCAGATATTTCTGTTCTTTAGTCACTTCATACATCCGAAGAAGATGAATTATAGCCGGTGCAACAATGCTCTGCTCATAATTAACCTCACTACGTGGATAAAAGCAACCATTCATCAGATAATTATCAGCAGTCAGTCTGTAATCATCCATCAGACTATCCGCTTCCAAAGTAAACTGATTATTTTTTAGCATTGAATATGCTTTTACCGGAATATCAATTGCATAAAAGCCATGACCAAAGTTACGATACATAGCCCGCATGGTTTTATATGAATCCATAAGAAATTGCTTTTCTCCGGTTATATTAAACATTTCCAGATAAAAATTAGCTACCCACGGATAGTTATATGCACGATTACGCCCTGAATGATCAATACGCGACCAGGTATTCCCATCCTTATCCTGCAGTTTCCTTACAAAACTGGCATATTTCAGTAGTGATTCCTTTATTTGCGGATCTTTAGTCCGCTGATATTGCAAAGCCAGAAATACCCCCATTCCCAAGCGTTCGCGTCCTTCGTCACGGTCACTGCTACTAACAGAAGGAGTATTATTCAGAAAGATCTCATTCTTTTCATTGTCATACACCATATAGGCACCATATCTGGCATCATTCTTATTATTCATCTGCTGATGCTTAATAATAAAATCAGCTCGTTTTTTTAGTAGATCTTCTTCGCCGGATATAACAAAACAAGAAATCTGAGTACGTTTTCCTTTATTATAGTTCAGTTCAAAAGTCATCTCCCCTTCCTTTATTGAAGGTATTTGAGCAATAATCTTATTACCATTTCGCTGAATGCCCATTTTGTCTCCATTAATGGTAACAAAGGGATGCTGCAAAGCTACCGCACTTTCGAACTCAGCTGAAAGAATTTCATATTTCTGATAAACGTATTGTTTACTTTTTCCTAATACCGCTCCACGTTTCAATGCTTGTGCATAGAAATCAGCCTCTCCCTGATGTGAAAAAATTCTCCAGGCAAGCACGTAATTTTTTTTAGGTTTTAAAGTTATTGATTCGGGATTAAGAACAATCACCCCTCTGGTATTCGACATTCCTTTCTCGCGCTGACGTTCTTTTATTTCATAACCAGTTACAGAACCGCTAGTCAATACTAATCCCAGATGAGGCGCACGTCCGCTCATGTGCATAGCATTTACATAAGCAGCACTTCCACCTGTCCATATATGAGCATTTGTGCGAGCATCAAAGCAGGTCTTTGCATCTGGATAGTTATCATTAAAAGGGGTATTGATACCGATATCTGTTAATGTAACTTTCTTCTTTCCTGTATTAATAAAAGTATATTTTTCTAATAAATCACCATTAACTGGTTTACGTTCAACACTGATTCTTATATTTCCGGCCATATAAATAACAACCGTAACATTACCTTCTTTCTTAATCTCAATTGGCTTTTGCCAGGAAAACAGAGAAGTGTTATCTGGTGTTTTTATAGAAAAGCTACCCAATCCCCATCCATACTGTTTGCCAATCCAGGCGTATTGAGAACCATCCGTTGAAAGAATCCAGTTCATATTACGCACATCATTAGCTATAGATAGCTGTTTTACAGCCCCCGTTTCATCGTCAATAACCGATTCTATATTCTGTGCCGACGAAAATAAAGAGACTGTAGCGATTAATGCAAAAGCAAGCAATTTAAGGTTCATTTGTACTATTTATTAAAAACAAGATTTATTTTCCAGTTTCCACCATAATCCAGTATCAGTTTCTTTATATTTTCCCATTCCACATTTCTGTAAAACTCTTTGTGATGCATAATTATCTTTTTCAGTTTCCGCTATTACACATTTAATTCCTTTCTGTTCGAAAGCCCATTTACACATAGCTTCCAAAGTTTCGGTCATATATCCTTTTCCTTCGTAATCGTGATTTATACCATAACCTATTTCAACCTCTCCATTATCTCCCGGCAAGTTTTTAAAATCGGCACTCCCTATAGATTTATTCTCCGATTTCAGAATAATCTGCCAGTTGGTTAACCACAAATACTCTTCCGGATATTTTTGCGCTTCATTATATAGCCACTCCATTGCCTTTTGAGTATGTTCATCAAGTGGTTCATATGAAGGAGTTAACAGCAGTTCTCTCTCTATTTCATCGATCCCCTTAATTAGCAACCCAAATTGGTCGAGAGTCAAAGGTTGAATGCGTAAACGTTTGGTTTCTAAACTTATCATCATTTCTTTTTTTGAACAAAAATAAAAAAAGAAAGTTTATAAAAAACCACATTAACCCCAAGTTTGCAATATATTTATCTATGAATAAAGATTTTTTATATCTTCCGAATCAATATATATCTTGCAAATACCCTAATTTTGGGCAAAATTTAATAAATGAAAGAAAGAAAAAATAGTAATTCAAGTTTGTTTGCCTTACTTAAACCTTATGCAAAGATGAACGGCATGATGCTGGCATTTGCATTATTGAGTAATGTAATCAATCTGATCCTCCCTAAAATCATATCTAAAACAATAGACGGACTATCAAAAGGAGAAATAGATTTCAAGCTGATAGCCATTCTGTTTCTGGGAGCTTCATTCTTAATAAGTGTATTTACATTATTACAAAATGTGGTACAGACTTACACGGCAGAAAAGGTTGCTAAAGATACCCGCAGCACATTATCGGACAAGATTTTGCGACAAAGCTTTGCATACATACAGCAAGCCAACCCGTCAAAACTACTAACGAATCTAACTTCAGACATAGATTCCGTGAAGCAATTTGTTTCACAGGCAGTAGTTTCTATTATCTCGTCCATATTTGTAATTATCGGAGTTATTATATTACTGTTCAGCATTAACTGGCAGCTAACTACAGCCATTCTTATAATTATTCCAGCAATTTCGGGTGCATTTTACTTCACCATGCGAAAGGCTAAGCCTAAGTTTAAAAAGAGCCGGGAAGCTATTGACAAGCTGAATCTGGTTATCAATGAAAGTATTCTTGGGTCAATGCTTATACGTATAATGAATGCGCAACAAAAGGAATACAACAAGTTTATCAATTCCAATATCGAAGCCCGGAATATAGGACTTTCTATTGTGGCACTCTTCTCCACCCTGATTCCGATAATATCATTCATTGCAGATGCATCCATACTTATAACAGTATTGCTGGGAGGACATTTTGTAATAAGCGATAGTATGACTCTGGGAGATTTTGCAGCATTTAACAGCTACCTGTCCATTCTGTTTTTTCCGATTATGGTGATAGGATTTATGAGTAATATTATTTCTCAGGCCAGTGTTTCATATAAGAGAGTTAAAGATGTTCTCGAAGCTCCTGAAACAGTGGAAGAAGGTAAAATCACAGGAGAAATTACCGGAAATATCGAAGTAGACAATGTTTCTGTTATCTATAATGGTAAACCAGCATTGAAAGATATTTCATTCTCTGTCAATGCAGGTAGTCGCATAGCTGTTATCGGGCCTACGGCTGCAGGTAAAAGTCAGTTGTTATATGCATTAACCGGACTAATTACACCTAATTTCGGAACAATCAAGTTCGACGATAACGAGGTTAACCAATACAATGCGGAAACGTTTCACAGTCAGGTCGGATTTGTTTTTCAGGATAGTATCATTTTTAATGTGAGCATTCGAGAAAATATAGCTTTCAGCAATCAAGTTACAGAAGAATCTCTTGAGAAAGCCATTGATACTGCCGAACTGAGAGACTTTGTAAATAATCTCCCAAACAAGCTTGATACAATGGCTAGCGAAAGAGGGACCAGTCTTTCCGGTGGACAAAAGCAGCGAATTATGCTGGCTCGTGCTTTGGCTCTTAACCCCAAAGTGCTTCTTCTCGATGATTTTACTGCGAGAGTAGACAATAAAACCGAGAAGAAAATATTAAAGAACATCGAAGAAAATTATCCGGGAATTACCCTTATATCTATCTCGCAGAAAGTTTCGTCCATTAAAGATTTCGATCAGATTGTGCTTATCATGGAAGGTGAAATGATAGCAAAAGGCACTCACCAGGAACTAATAAATAATTGCACAGAGTATATTCAAATATATAACTCCCAGAAAAGTACCCATTTTTATGAACTATAAATTATCACATACAGAAGAACAGAAAAGTATAACCAAACTTAACTACAATAAGTTCTGGGAATTACTGAAAGATGAGAAAAAGAGTCTCATTATCTGTACCATTAATATTCTTATTAATGCCGTACTTAATATGGTAGCACCTTTTCTGATTGGTATTGCAGTCAATCAATACATGCAAACCAAGCAGTACGGTGGTGTGCTGACTATTGCCTGTTACTTGCTTTTAATCTATCTGGGAGTATTGGCAACCGGAGCTATTCAGGGAAAAGTGATGGGTGGCGTTGGACAAAGAATGCTTTTTAAAATCCGCAATCTTCTTTTCTGGAAACTTCAGGAATTGCCTGTAGATTTCTTCTATCAGAACAAATCGGGCGACCTGATTTCGAGGATAAACAATGATACCGATAAACTGAATCTGTTTTTCTCACAATCACTTATTCAGTTTATGAATAGTGTATTCTTTATTGCAGGGGCAGCTACCGCTTTACTATGTATAAACTTCAAGCTTGGAGCCACAGCTCTGGCTCCGGCCATCGTCCTTTGGGGATTCACCAAAGCTTCTTCCAGATGGGTGAAAAAGAAGAATGAAAAAAGCATGAAAACAATGGGCGACCTCAGTGCCGAAGTTCAGGAGAACCTGACAAACTTTAAAGTTATCATAGCATTCAACAGACGCGATTATTTCAAACAGAAGTTCGACGAAAGTAATGAAAAGAATTATCAAGCTTCAGTAAAAGCTGGTCTGGCCAATAATGTTTTCCTTCCAATATATAGTTTTTGCTCAAACGTGGGACAGTTTATTGTTCTAGCCTTTGGTATTTACCTTATCACACAAGGAAGCTTCACCGTTGGGTTCTTAATCAGTTTTCTAACTTATATCAATTACTTTTATGATCCATTGAGACGTATAGCCACTTTATGGACAAGCTTCCAGATAGCTCTTGCAGCCTGGGATCGTATTTCTCATATACTCTCCATGGAAAGTAATCTTCCGGTTATGGAGTGTAAAAAAACTGAAGATCCGTCCAATCTGCTATCATTCAAAGATGTAACATTCACCTATCCCAACGGTAATGAAGTGCTAAAGCATATCAGTTTTAATCTGGAAGCAGGTAAAACTTATGCATTTGTGGGACCTACCGGTGGAGGAAAAACAACAACAGCTTCACTTATAGCCCGACTTTACGACCCTACAAAAGGAACTATATTCTTTGAAGGAAAAGATATACGTTGCTATAAATCGGAAGAAAGAGCCCGAAATATTGGATTCATTCTGCAAGATCCATTCCTCTTTTCAGGAACAGTACTTGACAATATTATCTATGGTAATGACGAATTTAGCCAACTATCAGAAAAAGGATCTATTCAGAAAATAGAAGAAGCCGGTCTGCACGAATTAATAGATAAGTTTGATAACGGATTACAAACAACCATTAATCTGAACAGCGAGGATATTAGTTTAGGACAAAAGCAACTCATAGCCTTTATGAGAGCTGTGCTTCGCAAGCCCAAACTGCTTATATTAGATGAAGCCACTGCTAACATTGATACTGTAAGCGAACAATTGCTTGAAGATATTTTGCAACGATTACCAAGTAGCACTACAAAAGTGATCATCGCTCACCGATTGAATACAATCGCAAACGCTGATGAGATTTACTTTGTAAATTCGGGGACTGTAGTAAAAGCCGGTTCACCACAGGATGCTGTTAATCTGTTGCTTCATGGGAAGAGGGAGAGCTAGGAAATCAATTCTTTCATTTCAAAGCAAAGATAAAGGCTTATTTCGATTTTGAAAAGCCTAAATAAACGAACTTTACTCGGTCTTTCATGAATCTACATAAATCTTTAATACAGGCATCAAAAATAAAAAAAAATAAAAATGAGAAAATATAAATTAAGCTTTTATATTTGTGGTCCAAAAATGGAGAACGGAGCAGATGCCAAAATCCTTTTTATGTTATAATATAATAATTTATGAGCTTTAAAAGATTTACTCTTCTTTCTGTTGTACTAACAGCAATGATATTTCTTCTTTCGGCATGTATCAATGACGATGACATCGAGTACTTTATCTATCAGTTCGGAATAACATCAGCAGTTTCTTCAGACAATAATGAAATGGAAACTATAGAATTGGCTTATAATAATGCTTTCAAGAATGCTGGTCTTGTGTTTAATAGTGAATTCTTCCCGGCAGGTACGTCTAAGGAGGATATATTAAAGGCATGCACCAATGCCGAAAATGCCATCTCTAAATCGTCTGCAAAGTTTGTCGGGTACTATGTGTATGAAATAAGAGTTGTAAAAATACCTAAAGATGAGACTATATATATAAAAGAATACGGTTCCAAATGACAATCGCTTGCACATATATGATGCATAATTTTTTTTCGCTATTTTTTACCTAAGATATTAATCAGACTTAGAATAGTAGGTGAACTTGTTGGAAGCTTGTAGGGTACTTGTAGGGTCTTGCTTTGGAACAAAAAATGTGATATGAATGAGCTAAAGAATCGCTATATGGTAATTGATGCTCCTAAAGAATGGATTTCAGGACAAGAGTATATTCAAGTCATATTTGTTTCAAAACATAAGCTTATCTAATCATTATCGTAATGGCCATTACGGTAATAGCCATTACGATAGAATGCATAACTCTTTCATATACGACTTAGACACTGACTCCGACACTTCAATACGAGTTAAGCTAAACATTAAGCAAAAGGATGTAATGAATTTCTGTAGCGTATCTCGTAGCAATAAGGAAATATTAGAGAGAGTTGGCGTAAGTTATCATACTAAGAATATTGATAAATATATTAATTATTTTGTGAATACGGGCTACCTGGAAATGACCAATCCGGAAAATCCAAATGCCATAATCATTCCTCTATTATATTTGCAAATTTCCCCCACACTATACCTCTATATGCCGAGACTGTTCCTTTTGGTATATACAGTTTACACGAGCCGGCATAGAATCTTGTAGTAGTAGTAGAACTCCCATTTTCAAAGGTGTTTACATTGACTGTTGGCGGAATTAATGTCTTAAAATGTATCTCATTCAACTCATCACATCCAGCAAAAACGTTATTACCAAGGTATGTTACGTTATTGGGAATAGTTATAGAAGTTAAATTTGTTTCACCAAATGCAAGATCCCCAATGTATGTTACACCATTAGGAATATTTATTGAAGTCAATCCTGCGCAATTACCAAATGTCAATTTTCCAATACGTGTAACGCCATTGGGTATAGCTATAGAAGTTAGACCTGTACAAGAACAAAATGCATATTCTCCAATAGAAGTAACACTATTTGGTATAGCTATAGAAGTTAAGCCTTTACAATGATAAAAGGCACAATCCCCAATGCATGTTACGCCATCAGGAATATTTACAGAAATTAATCCTTCTAATCCAGAAAACGCCAAGGCATCAATAGATGTTATACTATTAGGAAGTTTTACTGAGGTCAATTTAGAGCAATCAATAAATGTATAAGCTCCAATTTTATTTGTTGATGTTGAATAATCAAGACAGTAATTACTTCCACCAGATACAATATTGGCTCCAACTAAATCTAGTACTGAAAGTTTTCCTTCTGAAAATTTATTTTTAACATAACATCCAGCCATCTCACGAATGAATTTAATGTCAGTTCCATTCAAATATCCTGTTATGGTAAGATTTGTAATTTGATATTTCTTTTTTGAAAATATTAAATCTGATAAAGTTCCAGCTTTAGCAACATTAACTGTAACAAATGTACTCTCTTCATTATTAGAGACATCATCTTTAGAGCAACTAGTAACTAAAAATATTATAATAAGAAATAGAAAACATCTTTTCATCTTAAATTGATTGGTTGTAATATTCATTTTATTCTTTAATTTAAAAATATTTTTCAAAGTAAGCACAATAATGTATAAAAACAAAATTAAATTATACTTAAATCTATATTTCAATAAACCTTTAATAAACACCTTCACGATAGAATAAATTTTATATTGTAATATACTATATAAATTAAAGCGTACCTATATTATTTACATACAAACATATTTTGTATTAATTATTATAATTTAGCTACTATTCCTGTTCGCGTATCTATTTATGCATTTGTCTATTATTGAATCTTTGCAATAAACTTCACCAACACATTACGACAATACTAATATATTAAACTATATCACAGCAAATTAACTTCTCACAAAAATCAAAATCACAAAATTGATCTAGCAATCTAGCACCACCCACCTAACCACCTATAAATAAATAAAATAGAACTGGTAGATCAATTAAATTTGATCTACCAGTTCTATTTTGAAAACTTTATCCATAATTAGTTATTAGATGAAAAAGAGAAAGTTAGAAAGATACTAAAAATGTTCACATTTTCGTAGATTTATTAATTCACATCAATAATCACTCTTCTATAAGACACAAGCTTGAAAGCACCATCATCATGCACTTCGCAAACAAAATGGATCGATTTTCCCACAGCATCCTGAGGTATAGCAATATTTACAGAAGAAGATTTATTATTGCTAATTGCTATATTAGATTTATAACTGCCTGCTTCTGGTTGCTGCCACCAAAGGAATGAAAGATTATCACCTTCGGAGTCTGTTGACTTTGAAGCATCAAGGTGGATGGTCTTACCCGCCTTCGCCTTTA
>Ga0268360_1003090_pt1 | contig 11180 bp, 7 predicted proteins | sample BioMet11_FD_192465 | JGI IMG/M metagenome (GOLD analysis project Ga0268360, IMG submission 192465) | Sewage microbial communities from Oakland, California, United States - Biofuel 11 (Illumina Assembly) | ecosystem: Engineered > Wastewater > Sewage > Unclassified | place: USA: California... | reverse complement strand
AGCGCAGTTGAGGGAGAAATCGGCCCGGGCATAGCTCAGATTCGGATTGTAGAACGGGTCATGGCGCATGACCTTTTTCCAGCGCCGCCGCATGTAATCGGCTTCCCGCTTGGACCGGGCGCGCTTTCCCGGGGTATCGTCGGGACCGCGGGAGGCCGATTCCAGATGGTAGAGCACGGCATGGGGCGTGAACACCACCCGCTGGCCGGCCTCGCGCACCCGCAGGCAGTAATCCACGTCGTTGAAGCTCACGGGCAGATTCTGGGCGTCGAACCCGCCCAAATCCCGATACAGGTGACGCCAGGTGAGCAGGCAGGCGCCGGTGACGGCCGAAAGGTCCTGGGCCAGCAGGGCCCGGCGGCAATAGCCGGGAGCGTCGGCGGCGAGATGGGCGTGCAGGTGCCAGGCGCAGCCGCACGGTCCGACCACGTCGCCGGCATGCTGGACCCGGCCGTCCTCATAGAGCAGCTTGGCCCCCACCACCCCGACTCCAGGCTGGGACAACCGCCCCACCATCTCGTCCAGCCAGTCCGGGGCCAGGATCTCGGTGTCGTTGTTGAGCAGGCACAGGGCCTGACCGGACGCGGCCTCGGCCGCCTGGTTGTTGATGGCCGCGAAATTGAAGGGTGCGTCGTAGGGCACCACCCGCACCCCGGGCCTGGCGGCCAGTTCGGCCAGATAGGCGAGGGTTTCCGGGTCCCGGCTCTGGTTGTCCACCACCACGACTTCCAGCCGGGGATAGCGGGTGCGGTCACGCAGGCTCTCCAGACAGCGGCGCAGGATGGGCGCCCGGTCCCGGGTGGCCACCAGCACCGACACCAGGGGCGGCTCGGACGGCAGGGCGTAGCGCACCCGGTAGCAGCCGTAGCCGATCGACTCCACCTCCCCGGCCTGGCCGCACCGGGCCAAATGGGCCCGCACCACCTCCGGATCGCCGGTCGCGGTCGGCTGGTCGGGAAAGTGAAACAGCGGCGCGGGAACGTGGACGATCCGGCCGGGATCGAGGCATTCGGCGGCGCGCAGCAGCAGGTCGTGGACATTGCGGGGGCCGTGGGCCGGGCCGCAAGCGGCCAGCACGTCCCCGCGCAAAGCCAGGGCCCGGCCGATGTAATTGGTCGCGCGCAGCAGTTCCATGGACCAGTCCGGCTTGAATTCCGGCCGGCAGCGGGAACCTGTCGCGTCCAGATGGTCGTGGTCGGCGTAGATCAGGGCCACGTCCGGCCGGTCGGAGGCCACCCGGGCCAGCCAGTACAGGGCATGGGGGGAAAGCCGGCCGCCCGGGCCCGGCCACAGATACCAGGCGGTCGGGTCGGGCGGCCAGTCCGGGCCGGGATGGCCGGGATACAGCTGGCCGTCCAGGCATTCCGGGTCGGCCTGAACCAGCACAAAGCGAACCGACAGGCCGGCGCCGGCCCCGGCGATGGCGTCCCGGTCGACCTGGTCCAGGGTGTCGTGCAGGGCGATCCAGCGGCCGTACTCCATGGCCGGGGCATGGGCATGGAAACGGCCCGCCAGACGGTAGGCCGCTTCAGGGCTCAGGAGGGCGGTGCGCACGTGCAGGCCGACGCTCTTGCGCCGACGCCGGGGCTGGCGGGTGTAGACGGCGAACAGCCGGGCGTACATACGCCGCAACCGTTCGGAAAATCCGACCGTGCGCAGGGAAAACGGCCCGACCTCGAACCAGCCCTCGCCCTGCCGGCACTCCAGGATGAGCCGGACCACGTTCGCAGGCAGATGCAGCAGCTCGTTGACCGTGCCCCGCCGGGTTACCGGCAGCTCGAAACGCACGACGTCACCGCCGCGTCGCTCCACCAGGACAAACGCGGCATAGCGGTCGCCCCGGCCGCGCAAAGCGCCCCGCAGCAGCACCCAGCCCGACGGAAAAGCCGCCCCCGGCAGCACCAATTCCAAACGCGGCCGCCGGCCGGACACCCGGCAGGCGCCGCCGGCCGTCTCCAGGCGGTCCACGCCGTCCAGGGGGTGCAGCTCCACGGGAATGACATCTGGCTCTGAAACGTCACGGCCCGGATTGGTCATGGATAGCGTTCTCACTTCCGGTGGAATCGTCTCGGCACGACCCGGGGACGGGTCAGAGCGCGTCGCAAACAAGGACGATCCGACCGTCGTTGTCGATCGGACACGTGGGGATCTCGCCGGCGCGTTCGAAGCATCGCACAGGCCTCCACCGGCTGGGTTTGAGGCATCTCTGTCTAATCGTTATAAAAACATCTCACTGCTGGCAAGGGTTCGCTGCCCCGGCGCGCGGCAACCGCCGCCCTCCCCGCCCGCGGAGGCGTCCCTAGCGCTTGCAAATGCGGAACAGGTCTCCGAGACGGAACATATCGTAGTCCCGGTTTTGGGGAAGGGACGAGACGGAGACGAAAAAACCGGCCCCGAGAAGACGCAGCGTGAAGTCGTTGCGGCCGTAAAGCCGCAGGTGGTCCGCCTGACCATAGTGCCGCTTGCGCAATTCGGTCGAGTCGAAAGCCGGGTCCTCCAGGGTGCTGTTCGGATCGCCATGGATATCCGGAACGGTGATGAACAGCGTGCCGTCCTTTTTGAGCACCCGGTACAATTCCCGCATGGCCAGGGCGTCGTCGGGGACATGTTCCAAGACGTGCGCGCAGATGATGACGTCGAAGGTCTCGTCGGCAAAGGACAGATGCTGGATGTCCTCCACATAGTGGGCCGCATTCGCGTCGATGTCGCAATCGTAGTAGTCGATCAGGGGATTGCGCGAAAACATGGCACGAAGAAACGGTTCCGGCGCGAAATGCAGCAGCTTGGCCTTCCCGGGGAGCAGACGTTCCTTCAGGAGGAGAAACAAGTGCCGGTGGCGTTCCAGGGAGCCGCAGACAGGGCAGCGGGCGTCCGGCCGGCCATTGAACGATCCGAATTCCTTGAACATGGATCGACACACCGGGCAATACCGCTGGTGCCCGACGACCTCGGGCATGGCCGTCCTGATCCGCTGAAATTCCAACTCATACCGTACCTGCAAAAGATAATCGATATCCGCCAGAGTATGCATGGGCCTTCCTGTCCGGGTGGTGGTTCACGGCCGCTCGCGCGCTCTCGGCGCAAACGTCCCGCGTTGACGGTTCACAAGCGGCTCTCCAGCCGCCAGTCCCGGCGGGCCAGGGCCGTGGGACCGGCTTGTTCCGGTGGAGCGTGTAGATCGCAGGCTGGAAGCTGGCAACCTGCCGGTGATCCTTCAGACGCTTCATTTTTGCCCTGGGAGCGCCAGCCCCAAACCCCAACCGCTCCTGCAGACCAGAGCGAGGAACCATGGCACGAATTTCGCGGGAAGCGCAATTGAGGCTGACGGGGTAATTTCCTGTGCTGTTTGGCAGTTACGTCTCGGTCGCCGCCACCGTCAATCCGACGGATTGAGCGCGATCTTCGGGGGCATCCTCTCTCGATAAATTCCCAAAGACAGGTCGGCTGACCGTGTGTATTATTCCTTAAAAAGCAATTGCCATTTATGGAGAATCGATGGTATTCCCCCCCTCGAATACGTTGAATCTAGGGGGCAGTATGGGCCATATTCTGGCTATATCCAACAACAAAGGCGGGGTTGGGAAAAGCACGGCCACGGCCAATCTCGCCCATGCCTTGACGAATAAAAAAAAACGTGTGCTAGTGGTAGATGCCGATAGTCAATGCAATCTGACCGGCACCTTTCTCGACAGCCCCTGGTCGGGAAACAGCTTGCTCGAACTGCTCGATGGCGACGGCGTGGCCGTTGAAACGTGCATCGCCGCCGCCCCGGAATACGAACGGCTGTCCGTTTTGCCCAACAAGTCCGGCAGCGCCGCCCTGGAACCGGATTTGTCCCGACGGGAGGATTTCGGCTGGTTTCTGTTGCGCGAACGCCTGCGCGATTACGCGTTGCGCAACTTTGACCTCACGCTCATCGACTGCCCGCCCAACCTGGGGCTTTTTTCCCTCCAGGCCATGATCGCCTCGGACTTCATCCTGGTCCCGGTGGAGGCCGGCAGCCGCTACGCCATGGACGGCCTCGACCGCACGGTGGAAACCATCGACGACATCGCCCAGGCCGACACGGCCGGCAATCCCGGACGCTTTTTGCGTCTGCTCATCAACAAGGCCGACCGCCGTACCGCCGTCAGCCGCGTATCCATCGAACAGATCCAGCAAGTCTACGGGGAACGGGTTTTCAAAACGATCATCCCGATCAACACCGACATCCAGCAAGCCGAGTTGGTGCGGAAAACCGTCATACGCCATGCCTCCAAAAGTCCCGGCGCCAACGCCTTCCGGACCCTGGCCGGAGAGCTGCTGGGCATCTTGGATGCGGAGATCTGCTAATGGCACTGTCGCTTCGGGAAAAGCTGCAAAAAGCCTCCCTGGCCACCATCGCGACCAACGCCGCCAAGACGCTGGCCAAGCTCGAGGTCATGGAACGGCCCACGCCGGTCCTGGAAAAAGCCCCTGTCGCGACACCGCCCCAGGCGGTCACCGACAAAGCGACCCAGCAGGCGACCCAGCAAGCGACCCAGCGACCCAGTCAGCGACCCAGCGACCCACCCAGCAGGCGATCCAGCGACCCAGCGACCCACCCAGCAGGCGACCCAGCAAGCGACCCAGCGACCCAGTCAGCGACCCACAAACAAGCCCACCCAGTCAGCGACCCAGTCAATCACCCACAAAGCGACCCACAAGACGACCCAGTCAATCACCCAGTAAATACCCAGGGCATCGGCGCCGACCTGTGGGAAACCCTGACCGGACCGCAAAAAAAAGTCTTGCTCTACCTCGCCGCCCACCGGGGGGAAATCATCCGCTACACCGACATCGCCCAGGCCGGCGCCATGCCCCCGGCAACCGTGCAGACCATCTGCCGGCGCTTGAAAAACCTGGGCGTGCTTTCCTCCCACTACGGTAGCCGCGGCGTCATCAAGGGCATCCGCTTTTCCCTGGAAAAAAAGATCTTCCAAACCGCCTTGCGGCAAGACCACCCAGTCAGCGACCCGGAAGGCGACCCACAAGACCACCCAGTAGGCGATCCAGTAGGCGACCCACCCAGCAAGCGACCCAGTCAGCGACCCACCCAGCAGGCGACCCAGCAAGCGACCCAAGAGGCCGGTAATGTATTGATAGATAGAAAGAAGAATCTATCTATCTCTTCCTGCGTCCTGGAAACGACCTGGCCCCATCTCACCCGATGCGGTTTCGGCCTCGAACAGCTCCGGCAAGTGGTCGACAATCTCGCCAGCCTGGACAAGCCCACCGACCGGCTCATCCAGGGACTCGACCACATCGAGTTCGAACTCGAACACGGCCAGCTCGTGGACAAGGACGGCCAGGCCGTGGCCGATCCCTGTTCCTGGGCTTTCCGGGCCCTGGCCCAAAACGGCTACTACCGGCGCCCCAAGGGCTATGTCAGCGCCGAGGAGCAGGCCTTGCGGGACGCGGAACAGGAAGCCCGGGCCGTGCTCGCCGCCAGGCAACAGGCGGAGCAGGCCCAGTTCGAGGCCTGGCGGGACGGACTGGGCGAGGACGCCCTGGCCGAGGCCATGCGGGGATCGCCCGGCGGGCCCAGGGATGCCTGGCTCAAGCGCGTCTGGAAGGAGCGGGGCAAGGACGGGAGCGGCCAAGGAGCGTGAACCCCATGCGACGCATCGGCATTGTCGGCGCGGGCCTGACCGGCGCGGTCCTGGCCCGGGAATTGGCGGAAAAGGGCTCTTCGTGCCTGGTCGTGGACGAACGCGACCATTGCGGCGGCAACTGCCATACCCGGCGCGACCCGGACACGGGCGTCATGGTCCATGTCTACGGGCCCCATATCTTTCACACGAAGGACACGGCCGTCTGGGACTATGTCCGCCGCTTTTGCGACATGCGACCCTACGTCAACCGGGTCAAGGCCGTCTCGGGCGGCCAAGTCTACGGCCTGCCCGTCAATTTGCACACGATCAACCAGTTTTTCCGAACCGCCCTGTCCCCGGCCCAGGCGCGCGGGCTGCTGGCCCGAAAGTCCCGGGCCGACATCGCCACGCCCCGCAATTTCGAGGAGCAGGCGCTCAAATTCGTGGGCGAGGAACTGTACCTGGCCTTTTTCGAGGGCTACACCCGCAAGCAGTGGGGCGTCGATCCCAAGGAACTGCCGGCCTCGATCCTGCAACGCCTGCCCGTGCGCTTCACCTACGAGGATAATTATTACAATCATCCCTTCCAGGGCATTCCGAAAGACGGGTATACGGCCCTGATCGAAGCCATGCTCGACCACGACAACATCGAAGTCGTCCTCGAAACACCCTTCGAGGCCGTGACGGAACGTTTTGACCAGGTGTTTTATTCCGGTCCCCTGGACCGGTACTTCGGCTACGACAGCGGCCGCCTGACCTACCGCACCCTGGATTTCGAAACCCTCCGGGCGGAGGGCGATTTCCAGGGCACGGCGGTGATTAACTATCCGGACCGGGACGTGCCCTTCACACGCTCGATCGAGCACAAGTTTTTCGCGCCCTGGGAGTTGGACGCCCACGACAAAACCGTGGTGTACCGGGAATACAGCCGGGCCTGCGGGGAAGGTGACATCCCGTACTATCCGGTGCGCCTGGTGGCCGCCCAGGCCCTGCTCGAACACTACGAAGCCAGGGCCCGGGCCGAGCCCCATGTCACCTTTGTCGGCCGGCTCGGGACGTATCAGTACCTGGACATGGACCGGGCCATTGCCCAGGCATTGGAGACGGCAAGGGATTTCGTGCAGCGCTGAGACGCGGTTCCTGCAACCACGCGTGACGCCAAGGCGGTCACGGAGCGGACAGCCTTGCAAGGGTTCCAGCCAACAGCGGGAGCGTAGGCTATTTTATCGGCTGACCGCGTGCGGCGATCCGTCCGCGAAGGGGACGGCATTGAATTCTTGCCAGCAGGACAATATTTTGCTAAGTGCGTTATTGCGTGAACTCAAGATGCAACACTGGATTGTGCAGCCTGCGCGCGGAGTCAATCAACGGCCTGCCAGGGAGAAACGTACTGCTTTTACACAAGTCGTGCCCGGCTCCATCGGAAACGGTTGCGTTGGCTTGGTGCTTCTGATCACAGAGGACGGACTTGCTACTCCCACTGCCAACAACAGGAAGAAGTTCTTTTGTGGCGAAAGGGTGCACGTCTTTTCTGACAGCGCCCAGAGCCAATCACTGGTCGTAGTGGTGCCTCGGCTGCACTGGCGCCACCTTGGTTGTTGAGGGTGCCCTGGTGTTGGCGAGTGAGCGCTCGAGTATATAACTTTTGCATGGAAAAGGGATATCATGGCTAATGCAATAGAATTTAAGGGCGTTGATAATATTGTCGAGATTGGGAGTAAAATAGAGGCTTCCGGTATTGTGAGTGGAAATAAGAATAGTGTTATCATAAAAAACAGTTCTTTTCCGGCAAGCATCAAAATTAAAATAAATGGGAATAATAATAAAGTTTTCATCGATGAGAACGCAATGATCCGCGATCTGACGGTCGTTGGCGGCAGTCATGTGCGGGCACATAGTACGCAATTGATTATTGGGAAAAATTTCAGCGTTGAAGCGAACTGTATGTTTCTTATTTGCACTTCGGGAAATTCACTTATTATTGGCGATAACTGCATGTTTTCAAATAATATATCGATACGTTGTGGTGAAACTCCTCACTTGATTTTCGACAAGAATACGGGAGAATATATCGATATCTCAGAGGGTGTTATAATTGGAAATCATGTTTGGGTAGGGGAAAAAGCTTATATAACGAAAAATGTTACCATTGGTGACGAATGTATCGTCGGAGCGTGTAGTGTTGTGACGAAACGATTTTATGTCACCAATGCGGTCATCGCTGGTAATCCGGCAAAAGTTGTCAAGAAAGATATCCAATGGATTAAAAATCAATCCTTTCTCCAGGAAGGATCGAAATTTAAAGAGTCATTGGCTCGGTATCACGCGAAATATATATAAAGAGAGCCGCACGTGTCGGTTCAGGCTTTGCAGGCGCTGTTGCTGTGGCGGCAGACTCCTGCTGTCGGGGGAAAAGGGGGCGCCCGTCATCGGGAGACGGCTGTCGGGGCGACCTCTGCGTCAGGTTTTGCGAAGGAATGCGGCGTATTCGGCTACTTTTGGGCCGTGCGCGGTGGTGAGACGGCCTTTTGCCGGATCAGGTCGGGCAGTCCGGCGCCGGTTGGTGGCCGGGCGTGGCCTCTGTTCCCTCTCCAGGAGGAAAAACGGCTTTTTTTCGCGGAAGGGACATTGAAAACAGCGTGCGACGGCGTTCTTCCGGATTCTCGGCCGATCGCCGTACCCAAGCGGCTGCGCACGTGCCTGCCGGCAAGCCGACATCCCATTTTGAAAGGCCAGCGCACCAAAAGTCTCCACGGGGAACCTGGATTGGTTTCCGGCGGCAACGCCTTCTGGCCCTCGTGGGGCCTGGCCGCAACGTGAAGCTGTTTCGGAAGTCGCGCCGCGGTGGCCGAAGTGGCCGGGCAAACAGCCGTTTGCAAGGGATTTGGGACCGTTTTGATTTTGGGAAGGAAACAAGCACCAGAAATCCAGTCGGCGATGCGCGGCTTGCTGGGTGGTATGGGCTTTTGATTGCTGTCCTTGTGCGACCAGGCGGATGCGACAGGCTGGATCACCGTGGCCGCCGTGCCCGCGTGGCTGGGATAGCGGCATGATACATCTAAGAGCGGAGCGAACGTGATGAGTTTAAAAGTAATTGAAGGGAAAGATGGCTGGCTTTTTTTGCATAATGATACCAACAAAGTCATCGATCAAGTAACAGGGAAAAAATTCTTAGACCAAGAAGAAGTCAAAATTTGGGAAAAAGAACTTGCCGATCGGAAAGTGCATGCAAAAAGCCAAGGTTATAAATATTTATTTCTCATTATACCAAATAAGCACTGCATTTATAGTGAATATTTACCGGATGAATATGTATTATCAAATAAAAGGCCGGCCATACAGTTAAAGCAAGCAAGCGATTTGGTCTATTATCCGGATGAAGATCTTTTGAACTACAAAAAAATATCTGAAGTTTATCATAAAACTGATACACACTGGAATAATGTCGGTGCATCCCTTGTGTATAATAATCTCGCCGCGAAATTATCCATAGATGCGAGAATAAATATTGATATTTCAACGGGTAAGCTTCTTGGGGACCTTGGGTCGAAAATGATTCCGGCGCGGTATTCAACGGAATACACCATTGAATTACCCGATGAAGGAACCATCATTTTTAATAACAAAGTCCATAATATTGGTGGTGTTATCGTTCATGTCGGACCCGATAAGTCCCTGCCCTGTGCCGTTGTTTTCGGGGATTCCTTTGTCCGCTCGTCGCTTGTCTATCTTGGTCAGTTTTTTTCAAAAATTTATTTTTTTCATGCACCAGTATACGATAAAAAGCTCGTTGAGGCGATCAAGCCGGATGTTGTCATTTCAGCGAATGTTGAGCGCTTTATTAATAAATGGAATCCTGTTGCGCCAACTTTTCTTGGATATTTACTGGATAAACTTGGAAGTTTTATGAATATACCGAAGAGTGTTATGATGAATGTAGACTTTAGTGGGTATGAAAATTTTTTTCAAAAAGATGAATTGGATGCGGTAAAAGCTCTAAAAAATGATTGGATAAAATTGTTTTGCAGTGAAAAATTTGGATCGATTGATTTTACGGGTGACATTGATATTAATCAATGCCTTGATATTTATAAATATGGCTTAGAGCAGGGTATTAATGTTCCGGCCTTTTACAGGTATATTTTTGACCGTTTGGTTGATCTTAAGCAATATGATGACGCAATATTGGTAATGAATAGTTCAATAAAAATGAATGGGAAAATAGCGCAAAGTCATGTCTCGCTAAGTAATGCGTTTGTCTATAAAAGGAAGTTTTCCGAGGCGATTCCGTGCGTAATTAAGGCGCTTGAAATTGATCCTGAAAATTGTAATTATCTTAATCATTTAAGTAATATCTATAGGATGTCTGGTGACTTTGTAAATGCGGAACTTATCGCCAAAAGGTCGATCGAAATAAATGACAAAATAACTCAAAGTTTTATTTCCTTGAGTAACGCACTTATCGGACAGAAAAAATTTCCAGAGGCTATTTCTTCCATGATTAAGGCGCTTGAAATTGATCCTGAAAATTGCTATTATTTAAACAAATTAAGTGATATTTATAGAATGGCAGGTGATCCCTTGAGTGCGGAAACCGTCTCCAAGAGGTCCATACAATTAAACGACACAATACCTCAAAGTTTCATTTCCTTAAGTAACGCATTGGTCGCCCGGAAAAAGTTTTCCGAGGCCATTGATTGCATTCTGAAAGCCCTGAATATCGATTCAACAAATTGTAACTATTTAAATCATTTAAGCAATGTTTACAAGATTTCCGGTGATTTTTTCAATGCGGAATCTGTCGCAAAAAAATCGATACAAATAAATGACGCGATCCCGCAAAGTTTTATTTCCTTAAGCAATGCGTTGATTGCCCAGGAAAAGTTCCAAGACGCCATCACTTGCCTCCGCAAAGCCCTGGATCTTGATCCAAAAAATGCCGATTATTTGAACCGACTGAACAAAGTGTGCCGGCAATCCGGGGATACTGCGAACGTTCCCGCCGCTTCAACCAAGTGACGTACCCCTGCGCCGCGCGCAGGCGTTCGTGACGCACGCACGCGTGGTTTCGCGTGCCGGCCGTTTTGCCTGAGACGGCTGCACCATTGTGCGGCGACGTGTTGGGCACCGAAAGCGCGCATTGCAACCGGCGAGAGTCATGACGGGATTTCAACGGGCGAAGCCCCTTGGCCGCCGGAGGCAGCCCTTTTGGCGCATGGTGCAGCCGTCTCTGCGGTCGCGGCCTAGGCGGCTGTCGTAGCGTCGGCAACACCGCCAGGCAGGGTGGGGGGGACGCTCAGGAAAACAGCGCGCCAATCCAGGTCGAGCACGAAGCTGCGATACGGCAGGGCGCGGACCGTCACACCCGCCGCGCGCAAGGCCGGGGCCACGGACTCGGGCGTAAGCCCCGGCGCGTGCCGTTCCGCCGGTTCCCCGAACAGCGGGTTTTCCCCCACGAGCAGGGTGCCGCCCCGGGCCAGAAATCCGCCGGCCGCCTGCTGCAGGGCCGTAAGCGTCCCCGGCGTCCAGGTGCGATGATCGATCACCACCAGGGTCGTTTCCGTTTCT
>Ga0268360_1003089_pt1 | contig 11182 bp, 7 predicted proteins | sample BioMet11_FD_192465 | JGI IMG/M metagenome (GOLD analysis project Ga0268360, IMG submission 192465) | Sewage microbial communities from Oakland, California, United States - Biofuel 11 (Illumina Assembly) | ecosystem: Engineered > Wastewater > Sewage > Unclassified | place: USA: California... | reverse complement strand
CGCTACGAGCGCGGCGTGCCCGTGACCCAGCTCACGGTCATCGGCGAGGCGGACAATACCGGCACCACCATCCGCTTCCTGCCCGACGAAGAGATCTTCGAGACCAACCAGTTCTCCCACGAGACCTTGGCCAAGCGCTTCGAGGAACTGGCCTATCTGAATCGGGGCCTGGAAATCGATTTTCGCGACGAACGCAGCAACGAGCGCGTCACCTACCGCTTCGACGGTGGGCTCAAGAGTTTCGTGGCCGACCTCAACTCCGGCGAACAGGTCATCCACGACATGATTGAGGGCCAGTCCGAGATAGAAGGCGTCATGGTGGATTTTGCCCTCCAGTACAACGCCAACTACAAGGAAGAGGTGCTGACGTTTGCCAACAACATCCGCACCCGCGAAGGCGGCACCCATCTGGCCGGCTTCAAGACGGCGCTCACCCGGGCCATCAACGCCTATATTGAAAAGGCGGACATCCCAAAAAAATTCAAGCAGAAGCTGACCGGCGACGACGTGCGCGAGGGACTCACCGCCGTGGTTTCGGTCAAGCTCCCCCAGCCCCAGTTCGAAGGCCAGACCAAGACCAAGCTCGGCAACTCCGAGGTGGCCGGCATCGTGGCCAAGGCCGTGTTCGAGTCCATCAACGTGCACTTCGAGGAAAACCCCAAGGACGCTAAGGCCATTGTGGAAAAGGCCGTGGACGCGGCCCGGGCCCGGGAAGCGGCACGCAAGGCCAAGGAACTCGTGCGGCGCAAGGGCGCCCTGTCCGACCATTCCCTGCCCGGCAAACTGGCCGACTGCCAGAGCAAAAATCCCGAGGAATCCGAACTCTACATCGTCGAGGGCGATTCGGCCGGCGGTTCGGCCAAGCAGGGGCGCGATCCGCGCTTTCAGGCCATCTTGCCCCTGCGCGGCAAGATCTTAAACGTCGAGCGCACCCGCACGGACAAGATGCTCGGCAACAAGGAAATCCGCAATCTCATCACAGCCATGGGACCCACGCCGTACATGGGCGATGACGAGAACGAGGAACGCGAGAACGAGAACTACGCGCGCCTGCGCTACCATAAAATCGTCATCATGACCGATGCCGACGTGGACGGCGCCCACATCCGCACCCTGCTGCTGACGTTTTTCTTTCGCCGGTACGAGCGGCTCATCACCAACGGCTACATCTACATCGCCCAGCCGCCGCTGTACCGCGTGTTCAAGGGCGATTTCGAACGCTTCATCAAGGACGACGAGGAGCTGTCCGATTTCCTGCTCAGCCGCGTAGGCCAGGATGTGACCGTGACCTCTGGCGAGACGGTTTTCTCCGGTCAGGAACTGACCGGGCTGCTCGAAAAGATCCGGTTCCTCGAATCGCGGCTGCACGAGGCCACGGGTGTGGGGCTGCCCGATGATCTTTTCACCGCCCTGCTCGGCCATGACCGGCTGTCGCCCTCGGATTTTGCCGGTGACGCCTATCCCGAGGGCCTGGTCCCGTACCTGGCCGAAAAAGGCTATTCCCTCGAAACCGAGGTCGAGGAAACCGAGGAGGAGAGCCGGCTTTACGCCGTGTTCGTGACCCAGAACCAGGCCCGGTACCGCATTGCCGTGGAGTTTTTCAGCTCCAAGATTTACCGCCGAGCCCATGAAGCCTACGCCGCCCTGCTGGCCGCCTGCCCGGTCCTGCCGCTCTCCATGCGCTTTAAGGAAGAGACCCGGGAACTGTCAGGCTTTTTCGACCTCTACAAGGCGGTCATGGACACGGCCCTGAAGGGTATCAATATCCAGCGTTACAAGGGCTTGGGCGAAATGAACCCGGAACAGCTCTGGGAAACCACCATGAATCCGGAAAAGCGCAGTTTTCTCCAGGTGTCCATCGAGGATGCCGGCGACGCCAATGACATCTTCTCCCAACTCATGGGCGAACAGGTCGAAGGCCGGCGCGATTTCATCGAACGAAACGCCCTGTCCGTACGGGAACTGGATATCTAGGTGGAGTGTGGGGAGAGACGCCTCCGGCGGCCAAAGGGCGCTGCCCTTTGGAATTCCATTTTGGGATATATCTCGCCTATGAGGTCGTTTCACCACATGACAATTTTTTCCAGGGGTCCGGGGGGATGATCCTCCCGGCTGGGTCCGGGGCAGCGCCCGGGCCGCCGGAGGCATCGATCGCATACCCCGCCTAACCGTTGATTGGAGCCACCAGTGAGCAATGTCATTCAGATCGAAGAGGAGCTCAAGAAATCGTATCTTGAGTATTCCCTGAGCGTCATCATCGGACGTGCCATCCCGGACGTACGCGACGGACTCAAGCCCGTGCACCGGCGCATCCTTTTCGCCATGCACGAGCTGTCCAACACGTACAACCGGCCCTACAAAAAGTCCGCTCGCGTCGTCGGTGATGTCATCGGTAAATACCATCCCCACGGAGACCAGGCCGTTTACGACGCCCTGGTGCGCATGGCCCAGGATTTTTCCATGCGCGACCCCATCGTGGATGGCCAGGGCAACTTCGGCTCCATCGACGGCGACGCTGCTGCGGCCATGCGATACACTGAAGTGCGCATGTCGAAGCTGGCCGGGGAATTTCTGGCCGATATCGAAAAAGAGACCGTCGGTTTCCGCCCCAACTACGACAACTCCCTTGAGGAACCGGAAGTCCTGCCCACCAAGGTGCCCAACCTGCTTTTAAACGGTACCTCGGGCATCGCCGTGGGCATGGCCACCAACATCCCGCCCCACAACCTGGGCGAGCTGTGCGACGGATTGCTGCTGATCCTCGACAATCCGGATTGCGCCATTGCCGAACTCATCACCCTGATCAAGGGACCGGATTTTCCGACCGGCGCCGCCATCTACGGCGGCAAGGGGCTCTACGAGGCCTACACCACCGGTCGCGGCAGCATCAAGATCCGGGGCAAGGTCGAGATCGAGAACCGCAAAAAGGACTTGCAGGCCGTGGTCATCCGGGAAATCCCGTATGCCCTGAACAAATCCTCCCTGGTCGAAAAGATCGCGGCGCTCATCAATGACCACCGCATTGACGGCGTGTCCGACCTGCGCGACGAGTCCGATCGCAAGGGTATCCGGATTGTCCTGGACTTACGCAAAGGCATAATTCCGGACATCGTGACCAATGCCCTGTACAAGTACACGCCTCTTGAGACCTCGTTTGGGATCAACATGATGGTGGTGGCCGAAAACCGGCCCGCCACGCTCAATTTGAAACAGATGCTGGAGCACTTCCTGGCCCACCGCCGCGAAGTGATCCTACGCCGCACGGCTTTTGATCTGCGCAAGTCCGAAGAGCGGGCCCACATCCTCGAAGGCCTGCGCATCGCCCTCGACAACATCGACGAGGTCGTGTCCATCATCCGGGCCTCGAAGACGCCGCAGGAGGCCAAGGAGCGTTTGATGGAACGCTTCAGCCTGTCTGAGCGCCAGTCCCAGGCCATCCTCGACATGCGCTTGCAGCGCCTCACCAACCTGGAACGCCAGAAGCTCATCGACGAATACAACGAGCTCATAAAGCTCATCGAATACCTGCGCAGCATTCTTGAAAACGAGGAAGTCCTGCGCGGGGTCATTCGTGATGAAATCACGGATCTGAAAAACCGTTTTGCTACGCCGCGGAAAACCGAGATTCTGGAAGACTTGGACGGCATCAACATCCTCGATCTCATCCCCGACGACGACGTGGTCATCACCCTGTCCCGGCGCGGCTACATCAAGCGCACGCGCATGGACAACTACCAGCAGCAAAAACGCGGTGGCAAGGGTGTGGCCGGGGTGTCCACTTCGGCCGACGACTTTGTCCAGTCGTTTTGCGCCACCACCAACCACCAGCAATTGCTGCTTTTTACCAACCTCGGCCGCATGTTCATGCTGCCCGTGCACCAGGTTCCCGAGGGACAACGCACGGCCAAGGGCGCCCATATCGCCAACCTGCTGCCCATGGACAAGGAAGAATTCGTGGCCACGGCGGTGTCCATTCGCGACTTCTCCCAGGATCGCTTTTTCCTGTTTGTGACCAAACGGGGCATGGTCAAGCGCTCCTCCACCGATCTTTACAAAAACTGCCGCAGCACGGGCATCATCGCCGTGAGTCTGCGCGAGGGCGACGAACTGCTCATGGTGCGCGAAGTCGATACCTCGGCCGAAATCCTGCTCGCCACCATGCAGGGCCTGTCCATCCGTTTTCAGGTGTCCGATATCCGGCCCATGGGCCGCTCGGCTTCCGGGGTCAAGGGCGTGGCCCTCAAGGGCGGCGACCGGGTGGCGGCCGGTGTGGTCATTGCCGGCAACGGCCGCAACGAAGTCCTGACCGTCTCCGCCAATGGCTATGGCAAGCGCACGTCCATCGAACACTACCCCTTGCGCAATCGGGGCGGCTTTGGTGTCATCAACATGCGGGTGACACCCAAGACCGGGCCGGTCATCGGCGCGGTCATGGTGGGCGAGGACGACGAACTGCTGCTGTTGACCTCGGCCAACAAGATCATCCGCTTGTCCGTGTCCGGCATTTCCTCGGTGGGACGCGCCACCCAGGGCGTCATGCTCGTGCGGATGGAAGACAATGTCACGGCCACCGGCTTCGATCTGGTCGATCCGACCGATATGGGGCCGTGCGAAGGGTAATGTACGGCTGGAGGCAACTGGTTTTGGTCGGCCTGGCCCTGTTGTTTCTGGGCCAGGCCTGCACCAGTGAACCGCCTCAGGAAAAGGCGGCGCGGCAACTCGAACGCGCCCGCCAGGCATGGCTGGCCGGCAATTACGCTCAGGCCGAGACGGACTATCAACACTACCTGCAAACCTTTGCCCAGGGCGCAGGACGCGTGGAGGCCTGGCGCCGGTTGATCGATATAGCCCTCATTGTCTGGGGCAATCCGGCAGCAGCGGTCCCGCTCCTTGACGCGGCCAGGCTCGAAGTCGGCCCCGACGATCCGGCACTGGTCGATTTGCTCGTGATGACCGTGGATGTGGCCTTACAGATGGAAAATACGGCCAAGGCTCTCGATGTGTTGCAAGAGCTGGGGGCGCGCAAGAATTTATCCCCTGATCAACGGATTTGGGTAGCCCTGCACCGGGAGCAGGCCTATGCCAAGCGGCTTGACCTGCCCGCGGCCAGGCAGAGTCTGGAAGCCTGCCGCGAGATGGACCTGCCCGCTACGGCGACTGCCCCGTGTTCCCTGCGTTTGGCCAGCCTGCTGGCAACATCCGGCCGGCAGGATCAGGCCTCGGTCATCTGGCAGTCGGTCTTGCAGGATGGGACCGTAGCGCCGAAATGGCGTGCCCAGGCCGGATTTGCTCTGGCCGAGGCAGCCGAGGCGCGCCGCGACAAGGACACGGCCAGACGTTTGTATGAAACCATCAAGGATTGGTATCCTAATCCGATGGTTATTCAGCGCAAATTGGACTTTCTCGCGAAGTGATGCATTTGGGGTGTTCATTGACACCGGGGCACAGGGATGGGTATGCACTTTTTTGATAGGTGTAGCCTGATTGAACTGGCCGAATGAGCGGTCTCACGGGGTTCCGTATTCATGGTTTTCGATCTATTGCGCAAACGAAAACACTCCAAAGAGGAAGAACAGGAACGCCTTCGGACTGCGGCTATTCTTGATAGCGCTTTGCTACAGCGATCCAAAATGCATGTGCGCTTTAGTCAAGAAACGTCAAATATAACCAACGTTACTGGTTTACTTGTGGCCATGGATGCCGCGGCCATGGTGCTCGAACTCGATAGTATCGGTTCTTTGAAAGAACGTTTCATTGGCCAGGAAATAAACTGTTTTTTTCGGATTGTCGAACGGGAGGATAAGCATCGGGAAATATTTTATTCCTTTAAAACAAAAATTCTCCGTATACGCCAATCCAAGTCCAATGTCGTTCAAGTAGCGGTTTCGATTCCTGACAATATTCAAGGAACCCAGCGCCGCAAAAGTTTGCGCCTGAAACCGGATTTACAAAAATTTTCTCATCTTGCATTTTGGAAATACGATGCCAGCGGTGGATTCGATATCACAAAGCCCACCATCCCTCTGGCGCATTTTAAAAACAATCTGGCTTTCCTGGACAATATGTCCGCCGGGGGGCTTCGGCTGAGCTTGCGCCGCGCCGTCATCAAGGAGCAGGATTTTGTTCTGGGCAAAGGCGACCGGTTCATAGTCTTTTTTACCTTTGCCGAAAAGCTGCCCAAACAGCTTGAGGAATATTGGTTGGTCGCCAAAATCAACAACATTCGCCTTGAACCGGTCAGTGGCGACATGACCCTTGGCATGGAGTTTATTGCCAGTGGCTCCCGCCAGGCCGATTCCGGTAAAATCGCCTGGGTCAAGGTCACGGACAACGTCATCGACGACCTTGCCCAGCGCATCTACCATTGGCATCTGACGTTGTACCGGGAAAAGGGCCTCGTTTAACGCATTCCAACGCGCCGCCCTTTCCGGGTTTCCATCCTTTGGCCGGCAGGGACTCGATTCCAACGGATTGTGCAGCAGCCATCCTTCGGGCGCGTCACAGCGTTTCGAGCAAGCGCAGCATGCCGTCGTGGTGGGAACCGGCCCAGTAGATGCGCTGGCAAGCCGGGCAGCGCCAGAAGCTGTCGTAGTAGCGCTTGGTGCGTGGTTCCAACCTGTCCCAGACCCTCGCCTTGTCCACGGCCACGAGGGGTTCGTTGCAGCGCAGACAGCGACTGAACGGACGCGATTGTTCCTTAATGCCGTAAGCCATTACAATATCGCGTATTTGTTCCAGGGGGTCATTGGCGCGCACGAGCCGTCCGTGGACGATTTTCGAGCGCTTGAGGCAGTTGCGATCGCGGCTGAGGACCACGCGGCCTTGGGCACAGGCCAGCTCGGCCAGACTCGCGTCGTCGATATCGCGCGCAAAGGTCGTGTCCCAGCCGAGCAGTCGCAGCAAGGTCGCGAGCTTGCCCACATTGGCATCGGCGGCAAAGGCCAGTCGTGGCAAGGGCTGCGGACGCAAGACCGTGGCTTGGGTGACATCGATGGGAAACCGCGCCGGGCCCACGGTCACGGCCATACCCGGTTCAAGCAAGATGGAAAAATCCACCTCCCGGCCATTGGCGGCCAGCCCATGGACCTCGGTATGGGGCGGTCCCAGGGCTTCGATCACGTCCTTGAGCGAAGCCCGGCGATCGACTGGATAGCGCACCACGCCCCCGGGCCAGGGCTTGCGCAACAGCCCAATCAATTCGCCCTCGAACACGAGGCTTGCCAACGCTTGCATCATTTTCGTTTATCCCCCGAACAAGGGGGTCCGGGGGGAATTATTCCCCCCGGCAGTGAGGTCCAGGAGAGGCAGCGCCTCTCCTGGCCGCCGGAGGCATCTTCCTCTCCCCCACCCAGCGCTTTACGCCAGGAGCGCTTATAGCCTATACCCGCCTATGCCCGGCAAGCCATACTCCAACCCGGGCGTTCGGGAAACAGGCATGCAGACCAGTCATTTGGACGTTACCGGCTATCTGGGTCGCCAGGTGCATCTGGGCGTCACCGGCAGCATTGCGGCCTTCAAGGCCTTGCTGCTCACCCGGCGCTTGCTCGCGACAGGAGCCAAGGTGGCCGTGACCTTGACCGAGGCGGCCAAGCACTTTGTCACTCCGCTCTCTTTCGAGGCTCTCGGCGCCTCGCCCGTGCGTTCGGACATGTTTTCGCCCGAATCGGCCCGGTTTGCCCATCTGGCTCCGGCCCAGGAAGCCGATTGCCTGGCCGTGGTCCCGGCCTCGGCCGATTTCCTGGCCCGGATGTGCCATGGTCTGGCCGACGATTTGCTCGCCTGCCAGGTGCTGGCCTTTACGGGACCGATCCTCGTGGCCCCGGCCATGAATCCCAGGTTGTGGCAGGCCCCGGCCACCCGGGAGAACTGGGACAAGCTCATGGCGCGCGGCGTGATCGGCGTCCTGCCGGAATGGGGGGAAATGGCCTGCGGCGAGACCGGCCAAGGCCGGCTGGCCAGGGATGAAGCCATTATTGCCGCCATTGTGCGTGCTCTCACCCCCCAGGATCTGGCCGGTAAAAAGGTGCTCGTCAGCCTCGGTCCGACCCGGGAATATTTCGACGCGGCCCGGTTCTGGTCCAACCCGTCCACGGGGCGCATGGGCGCCTGCCTGGCCATGGCGGCCTGGCTGCGCGGCGCGGAGGTCAGCGTGGTTGCGGGGCCGGTTTCCTGGTGGTTTCCGGATTCCGTACGGGTCGTGCCCGTGACTTCGGCCAGCCAGATGTACGAGGCCTGCCTCGATCTCTGGCCGGGCGTGGATATTGGGGCCATGACCGCGGCCGTGGCTGATTTCGCGCCCGAACCCCTGCCCGGTGGCGGCAAATTCAAGAAGGACACGGCCAACGGTACCCCTCCCCTGGTTTTTCGGCCCACGCGTGATATCCTGGCCGCCATGGGCGCGGCCAAGGCAGTCGGGCAACGCCTGATCGGCTTTTGCGCCGAGACCGACAATCTGGTGGAAAATGCCCAGGGTAAGCTCACGCGCAAAAACTGCGACCTCATGGTGGCCAACCCCATCGGACGGGCCGATGCCGGCTTTGCCGCGGCCACCAACGAAGCCGTGGTCCTGACCGCCGTTGGCGGCCGGGAAACCTGGACCGCCCTGCCAAAGACGGAAATGGCCTGGAAAATATGGGACTCCTTGATTCGCTTGTAAACGTTCCCGAGCGTCTGCGTGTCTGGCAGCAAGCCGGGGTTCGGTATCTCTATATCGACCCCGAAACGATGCCCGAAGCCGAAGTATCGGCTGCGCCGGATGTGGCGCCACCTGTCGAGGCGCCGTCGCAACCGGATTCCGACCCGGGTTCCTGGCCGGCACCTTGGCCCGAGCTTTTGGCCAAGGCGCCGCCTGCGCCGCGTTTGGTCATCACTTATCTCGATCTGGGGTTTGATTTGACCGGACACTCGGAGCCACGGCGCAGCGCGTTGTGGAGGACGCTCATCCGCGACTTGGGCCTGGCCGGTCGGGGACTGGTCGCGTTTTGGCCGCTGGCCCTGCCCGAAGGCGAGACCCTGCGCCCCCAACCGGACATTTTTCTGGCCGGGCTGCGCCGGCTTTCTCCGTCGCGACTGGCCATTTTCGGAAGCGATGCGGCCACGCTGCTGTCGCTTCCTTCTGCTTTCTTCGAGGAATCCAGCCTGATCGGTATCCCGTGCAGCATCCTGCCTGATCCGGGCACCCTACTTGAGGGTGACAAGGAGGTCTGGACCCATGTACTTGCGAGTCTTCACCGCGACAGTCTGTAGTCGCGTTTTCTGTCTGCTGCTTGGCCTTGTCCTCGTGACAACCGCGGCCTTGGCGGCGCCTGTGCCCGATCAGCCGGCCATTTCGGCCCTGGAAGTCTCCATTGCCACGGCCATTTCCCCCATCCAGGCCGATCTGCTCGATGCCGCCCTGGAGAGGGCCCGCCGCGACCACAATGACTTGGTATTGCTTGTCCTCGACACCCCAGGCGGTTCCATTGACGTCATGCGGCGCATGGTCAAATCCATGCTGGCCTCGCCCCTGCCCATCGTGGTCTGGGTGGCGCCATCGGGCGCCCGGGCGGCCTCGGCCGGGGTGTTTCTGGTGGCGGCGGCCACGGTCGCGGCCATGGCGCCCCAGACCACCATCGGCTCGGCTTCGCCCGTGGGCCCTGGCGGCGGCGACATCAAAGGTACCATGAACGCCAAGATCCGAAACGATCTCCAGAGCCTGCTGCGCGGGCTCGTGACCCGCAACAACCGCAACGTGGACTGGTACATGCAATCGATTTCCAAGGCGGCCAATCTCGACGCCCTGGAAGCGGCTCAGAACCGCGTCATTGATTTCGTGGCCATGGACCGCACCGATCTTTTCGCCCAACTCGGCAAACGCGGTCTGACCATGGCAAGCGGCGTAACGACCCATTTCAAGGCCGCCGATGTCCGGGTGCAAACCTACGAAACCGGCCTGCGCCACGGAATCCTGTCCTGGCTGCTCGATCCTCAGATCGCCTATATCCTGCTTCTGCTCGGCCTGGCCGGGCTGTTCTTCGAGCTCACCACCCCGGGTGCGGTCCTTCCTGGTGTGATCGGCTCCCTGAGCCTGCTCCTCGCCTTGTACGCCTTGTCCGTGTTACCGACCAACACGGCCGGGCTGCTGCTTCTGCTGTTGGGCGCGGTCTTTTTCGTGCTGGAACTGTTCATTACGAGTTTCGGGCTGCTTGGCCTGGCCGGGCTGGCCAGTTTTCTGCTCGGCTCCATGCTGCTTTTCCGGGGCGATGGATTGAGCGGGTTACCGCTCGGACTTGTTTTGCCCACGGTCCTGGGGCTGGCGGCACTGCTTGGCTTCATGGGCTATCTCGTGACCAAGGCCCAGTTGCGGCGCCCGGCCAGTGGTGTCGCGGCGCTCACGGGACAGACCGCCACGGTGCGGCACTGGCAGGGCACCACCGGCAAGGTTTTCATCAACGGCGAATTATGGCAGGCGCGCACCTCAAAGCCTCTTGCGCTCGCACCCGGCCAGACGGTGGTGGTCACCGGGCGAGACGACATGACCCTGGATGTGGACAACCAGTAGGCTCCCACCTCGGTATAACCCCGGCTCCTGACCCATGGAGGTTTTCATGATCGGTATCATCCCACTGATAATTTTGGTTGTTTTGTTTCTTTTGTCATCGCTGCGCGTGCTCAACGAATACGAGCGCGGTGTCATCTTTCGCCTCGGCCGGGTCATTAATCTCAAAGGCCCGGGACTTATCATCCTGCTGCCCGTCCTTGACCGCATGACCCGGGTGTCCCTGCGGACCTTTGCCATGGACGTGCCCAACCAGGACGTCATCACCCGGGACAACGTGAGCATCAAGGTCAACGCCGTGGTCTATTTCCGGGTGGTCGATCCGCTCAAGGCCATCCTGGAGGTCGAGGACTACATGTACGCCACCTCCCAGATCTCCCAGACCACCCTGCGCAGCGTGTGCGGCGGCGTGGAACTCGACGAGATCCTGGCCCACCGCGACAAGGTCAACGAGCAGGTGCAAACCATCCTGGACCAGCACGCCGGCCCCTGGGGCATCAAGGTCGCCAACGTGGAGCTCAAGTACATCGACCTGCCCCAGGAGATGCAGCGGGCCATGGCCAAGCAGGCCGAGGCCGAGCGCGAACGCCGGGCCAAGGTCATCAATGCCGAGGGTGAGTTCCAGGCCTCCACCCGGCTGGCCGA
>Ga0268360_1003087_pt1 | contig 11199 bp, 8 predicted proteins | sample BioMet11_FD_192465 | JGI IMG/M metagenome (GOLD analysis project Ga0268360, IMG submission 192465) | Sewage microbial communities from Oakland, California, United States - Biofuel 11 (Illumina Assembly) | ecosystem: Engineered > Wastewater > Sewage > Unclassified | place: USA: California... | reverse complement strand
GCCGATTATGTCGGCCATATGCCGGGCTGTCGTTCCCAGTTGACTTAATTTTGCTTCCCCTGTTATAAGATCTATTACCTCCACACATTCCCCGCCTGCATATACATAGGAAAGAAATTCTTCTCCTGCCTTAACCTGGAGCATTTCATTTACAATTATTCCTCCCGCTGTCCCTATTTCGATACCGGCCTCCAGGGCAAGGGATATCTCAGGTCTAACTCCACTCGCAAGAAGTACAAGATCTGCAGAAAGCTGACTATCTCCTACATATAGTGTTTTTTCTTTCCAGAAATTTTCAGGATAAACAGCAAGTTCCCCGAAAATGACCTCAATCCCGAGACTTTCCAGATGTTCTTTTATGATTTCGGAAATGTCAGGGTCCAGTTGTCTGGAAAGCAGATTTTTACTTCGGCTTATAAGGGAGGTTTTAATTCCTCTTTTTGAAAGCGCCGCTGAACACTCTATTCCTATTGTTCCTGCACCTATTATGCAAACTCTCTCAACAGTTTCCAGGGCTTTTTCAAAAAGCACTCCATCGTCAAGGGTCCTTAGAGTAAAAACACCATAAGGGAGAACATTTGTGCTGCCTGTTAGAGGTATAAAGGGAAGGCTACCTGTAGCGATAACAAGTTTGTCAAAAGGATAAGTTCCTTCTCCTGTCCGAACAATTTTTAAATCGAGGTCTATTGAACTGACACATTCGTTTAGCCTGACATCTATTCGATTTCTTTTGAAAAAATCCTTGGGCTTCACTATTAATTTTTCAAAACTCTCGATTTCCCGGCCCAGAACAAAAGGGATTCCGCAGTGGCTGTAAGCAGTATGGGAATCTCTTGAAATTACGGTAATCTCAAAATCGCTCTGTCTTCGAATTTTGGTAGCAACCGCCATTCCACAGGCTCCCCCTCCTATAATAACCACTTTTACGAGGTCTTTTTTTTCGAGGTTCTGTGCGGATATTGCTCCCTGAAATTTTCCATCGGTTTTGACTGCTTTCTGTATTTCATATACAACGCTTTCTGTGCCAAAATCGCTTCCCATACTCTCAGTAATTGTGTTTCCCGCCTATTATAATTTAAGTGCCCAAAAAGCTTTCAGGTTAACGAGTGGAGAATTCTTAAAACGATTCATCAAGGTTATTTGATCAGGCATTTTTTGAAAGGCAGATTACTTGAAAATCATCTGCTTTTCCCACATGAAAATGGGTCTTTGCATAATCCGAAAAAAGCGAGAAAAGGACTTATAATCTTCAGGGGTGGCTGAACGAGCGAGTTTGGGAGTGGGGGGTTAGTACATAAAAAAGTTTCTATGCCTCGCCCGTTCAATTTTTTACAAGTCTTTTTTTTTATATATACTTTTCTAAATTTTCGACTCTATTATTTTTTACATTTTCTAAATTTCTTATGACCCGTTCTGAAAGACTTCTTCTGGAGTTGTTTTGAAAGTATCTTATCTTCAAGACATCAGACATGAAAAATTACTTCGATTTGATAAAACTCTTTAAATAACCACAAAGTTCTTAAAGCCTGCCGGCATTAAATACATGAATTTAAAACATATGACGTACAGGTTTCCTCATTTGCCGAGACTCATTTAAAAGCAGAAGGGAACTGTTCTGTCAGATCATATCATTGATTAACAACTTCACCTATTCACCATTGCTAAATTCGTAAAGATAATCCAATGTAACTAATCCATATGCAAATTAATAAAAACTTCAGATTCACTACATTATCACACAGGGTTAAAATACCATTCAACGTAAAACTGAAATTTATATCTCATCACCCATGAAGTAAAAGTCAAAAAGTGTTCTCGATAAACCTGATATACATTTCACTTACCGCTTACCAGTTATCACTACAGAGCCCCTAAATCACGGGATAGGGCGTCTGCACATATCGGCTTCATGCCCGGATTACCCGTTTTTAAGGGTATTTATTGAAAATCATAGTTATCAGGCTAATTGAAATGTGAACACTTTTTTTTGGCTTTCGGTCCTGAAGTTTATCTCAGGGTCATAATAAGAACTTATGTTAGGGAAAAGGCTTTCGAACAGATATTGGAAAGTCTCAGAAACAACGCAGGTATTATTGTCTGTTCAATTGAAAGTTAAGAGATTCTAGATCTAGAGAGCCTTAAGACAGGTTAACTCAGGTCTGGGATTATAGCAGGTTCTCACAAGGTAAGAGCTTCCACTTAATAGCGTAAATTTCTGGCACTCTACCGAATTATGTCTCCTGGCATAAGTACAATGGAAATTCAAGGCAGGTTCGGAACTAGCTTTCCGGCTACATTTATAGTTAATTCTTAAATCTGCCCCTTCAAGGGTGTTTTGTCCCTGATCCGAGATGAAATCTGATTTTTTTACTATTTTTGCATTTTCCAGGGCTTTACGAGTTTTCGGAGTCTAGAGAATAGTTTATGTTATCAGAAAACTCGACGGATCTAATTCACAAATGTAATTAATTACAATTGTTGGGAATTAAATTCCTAGTGTGTTTAATTTAATAAATCTATCACGATAAATCATTCACAATATATGAGGAGAATTCACATGCAAAATACGGATACTACAAAATACATCATTCATTCTAAAATTAATGCTGATGGGGTAATTGAACGTCCTGATATCGTAGGTGCGATCTTTGGGCAAACTGAGGGATTACTCGGGGCTGATCTTGATCTCCGTGACCTTCAAAAAACTGGCAGGATTGGCAGGATCGAGGTAATGGTTACGGCTAAAGGAGGAAAGACCAAAGGAAATATCTTTGTTCCCTCAAGCCTTGATAAGGTCGAAACCTCAATTCTTGCTGCGTCGCTTGAGACCATTGACAGAGTGGGGCCATGCAGCGCAAAAATCGAGGTTTTCCAGGTAGAAGACGTCAGAGCTGTAAAGCGAAAGAAGATTATTGAAAGGGCAAAACTCATTTTTACCAAAATGTTTGATGAGACTGTGCCTGAATCCCAGGAACTGGCCGACGAAGTACGACAGTCTGTAAGAGTCGATGAACTCACTTACTACGGAAAATCCAGAATTCCCTGTGGGCCAAATGTACTTAATTCAGATGCCATCATTATTCTCGAGGGAAGGGCTGACATTCTGAACCTGCTCCGCTATGGCATAAAGAACACCATCTGTGTAGGAGGAACAAATATTCCTCCGGAAGTTGCAGAGCTTACTAAAAAGAAAACAGTAACAGCGTTTACTGACGGAGACCGCGGAGGAGAACTCATAATACGTGAGCTCCTCCAGGTGGCAGACATCGACTATGTTGCCCGTGCCCCCGATGGAAAATGTGTAGAAGATCTTGTCCAGAAAGAAGTTATACGAGCTCTTCGTCGGAAGGTTCCTGTAGAGCAGATCATCGAGAAATACGGAATCCAGGAGAGGGAAGGCGAAGATAGTGCCTGCAGAGTGGAGAGGGGCTCCAAAAGAAAGATAAGGACACCTGAAATTGCTCCCAGGATTGCCGAAAAGAAGCTGCACAAGCGTGTTAAAGTTCACAGGGTCTCTTCAAAGCCAGACCTTTACGGGGAGGAATTCCCGGAAGAAGAAACGAAAGAAACAGAATCTGTAAAAGCTTTTGAAAAGATTTCTGAAAAAACTGCTGAAAAAGTCTCGGGAATAGTTCCTGTGACTGCAGAAAAAGTCAAAACAAGACCTATCATCGCAAAACCTCAGATTTCAGCAAGGGTAGTTCCTTCTGCTGTCAGAGTTTCCAGAGAAAAGCCTGCCGACAAGGTCCCGGCAGCCGTCAAAGTTCCTGGAGGTGAGGCGGTCAGGGTCTCTCCTGCTCCAGTAAAGCCAGTCCCTGTTTCTCCTGAAGCTCTCAGGTTCAGGCCTCATGTCGAGGCTCTGAAAGGAACTTTAACAGCCAGAATTCTTGACTCTCAGGACAAGGTAATAGAAGAGATTGCGGTGCGGGACCTTGCGAGCAGGCTGAAAACCTATAAAGAAAACATCCAGAGCGTAGTTTTTGATGGCGTAATTACTCAGAGACTCGTTGATATTGCCTCAAGTAATGCAATTAAGAACCTTATAGGTGTAAAGATAGGGAATATAGCCAAGGTTCCTGCTGATATGGAAGTTTTAACCGCAGGCATGCTTTGAGAGACCTTTACTTCTCTCAATATTTATTCTTTTTTACTTCCGTTTTTCACTTTTCCTTTCTTTTTACTTCCTTTTTTCACTTTTCATTCCTTATTGCTTCTTTTTTCTCAATTTTCATTCCTTATTTCTTCATTTTTTCATTTCCTATTCCTTATTACTTCTTTTTTTCACTTTTCATTCCTTATTGCTTCTTTTTTCACTTTTCCTTCCTTTTTACTTCTATTATCTTAATTCCCATCTTTTCCACTACTCTTTTTTCACTCTTCACTCTTCCCTATTCTTTTTTTCTTTTTCCAGCTTATCTTTCATTTTTTCAAGTTTTTACTTCCTTTTTGTTTCTTTTCTTAATTCTGGAGTTTTATTTCCTAAAGTCTGTCTTTTTTTCCATAAGTTCTTACATTTCATAATCTCATTTTTCTAAAAAAGACATTCCTATGCTTTCCATCTTTTTCTAACGTCAACTCCTTCTGAATTGTCATCTTATGTGTAATATTTATATATAAGGTCCAGAAGTTTATGTATAGGGTCTAGAGGATCACCACGATTTGGTATTTTTTCACACCATAGTGCTAAACTTCACACTTTCTGCCATAATCCTTCATTATTTATCATATACATTATATGGAAAAGTTTATCATTTAAAACTAGGAAGTTCATTTCCTCGGATAATTCTTTTATCCGATTCAAGATAACATTAATTTGATCTTGTAAAATTGTAGGTCTGTTCGCTATGCACAAGGAAGAGCTAATACAACTACACACGTATATGGCCCAAATGAAGAGATATTTCGAAAGGCACGGGGTAACGCACGAATTCGATGATTACAAGGCTTTATCCATAAGCCCTGTACACATTCACCGGAGCAAGGCAGATCACAAGCGCGCAATTTTTATTTTAGGAGGCGAACTTGCAACTCTCATGTCCCGGGACGATCCTATCTTTGAAGAAACACCAGCTCATATGAGGGATTCTCTGAATTCCGTCATCAAGCTCATGGGTAATAACTGATAGGGCCCCTGAAGGTGACAAAGAATTCGTTATCTGAAATTATAGATTCCAGGTATTTTTGTTTTGAAATTAGGAGACGATAAGGGTGAAGGTGCATCTTCATCACCATCCCATCCTCTCCATCTGCATAATATTTTTTTTCGGTCCAGCAGGATACAAATCCTATGGACTTATATAATTTTTGCGCTCCTTCGTTACTGTTTCTTACTTCGAGCCTTGCGTATCGAAGCCCGTTTGCAACAAATATATCACAGATAGCATGAATTAGTGATGTGCCTATTCCTCTTCCCCGATATTCTTCTTTGACACCGACAGAAAAAATGTGCCCTTCGTTTTCTCCGGAACGGTAGCCTACTACATACCCCACGACTTTTCCATCTTGTTCTGCGACAAGAAAACCATCCCCGACGGTTTCATAAAAGCTCATGTACAGGAGGGAGTTGTGCTCCGAAAAGGCCTCACTTTCAATTTCAACTACTTCTTGAAAGTCCTCAGGTACAAAACGCCTTATCATAATATCTAATATATTCCTGCCATTTTATTATTTCTTCGAGAGGAAAAGTTTCTTCTAAATTCCTCCCGAAGTTCTTCTGAAGTCATTTTAAAGCCATACATTTCAGATTTCATGAACTTATTTCAGTATAGCTGGTTTTCATATAACTGGTTTTCACATAACCTATTTCAATATAACCTATTTCAATATAACTGATTTCAATATAACCGATTTCAATATAACCGATTTCAGTAGAACTGATTTAGAGGTCCATTTATCAGCTCAGAGTTTCTTGATATGCCTGACATCCACTGCAACTCCTCTACTGGATTTCACCATTTCTTCTCCGCTCATCATAGCTCGCCCTACACAGAGCGCTTTTTTCCCGAGCACAATTACCTCATCATTAGGCCTTATTCCCGGATCGGCCTCAATAACTCCTGGGGCAAGGATGGAACCGCGTGGTAGAAAATCATCAATTTTTACCAGGTATTTCTTGTTTTTTAGCACGAGTTCAGCCCCTTCGAGGGAAAGAGCAAGCATTCCGTATTGCGGAACCAGGGTTGCGAGTTGTTTTTTTCCAGAAAAGAGCTGATACTTGGGGAATCGGCCTTTAACTGCAAGCTTTCCGGTTTCTTCAGAGAAAAGAAATGCAGCACCTTCTCCGAACTGATACTCTGCAATAGCTCTCATGAAATTCTTTTTGTCTTCTTCCGCTTTCAGGCTTTTCCTGCTGAAACTTTCGGATGTGCAGATAGACTCAACGGTCTTCTTGAGGTTTGAAAGAGCCTCCATAGATACAAGGCTTCCTGTGGCAGTATAGGTTATTTCAATCCCGAGCTTACCTGCCGCTCGTTCACAGATTTCTCTGTATGCCCCTTCTACATGGGCTACTATGGCCTTGTACCTGTATTTTGAGAGATAAGCCTCAAGGCATCCGGAAACCCAGGCTTTTTCTTCTTCGTCCCAGTGCCCTGTAACCGCAGTGTCATAATGGGCTGCTGGGTATGTTAATTCCAGTTCTCTGGGCACTATTCCAAGAGGCGAGGTTAAAATCACTTCATGGACGAATTTCCGGTATTTTCCTAGGGCCAGAATAAATTTCTGATGGGATTGGGAAATTGAGTAAGGTTTTCTGGCCGCGCATGGTAAAAGTACGAGGATCTCAAGGTCCGGAGGTGTATACCTCTCCTGTATACGCCGTGCAAACCGCACCACTTCGACTCGAGACAGAGCCTCCGAGGTATCTGCAAGAAGCTGGTTTTGCCGAAAAGCAGGAATTCTTTCTTCAAGGTAGGAATACTCAAAATCTCCAAGTCTTAACAGGGCTGTGAGCCAGGGCCTGACCCTGCACTGGCCTTCAATATATTCTCTCAATGTTCCTGCCCTTATCCTTTCCCGCACAAGGGAAAGTTCGGCTTCGAGAGCATTCCTATTGTGAGCTGAAAGGAATTTTGCTCTCTCTATCTTCGGAAGCTTCCTGAGCTCTGCAGGTGTACTTTCAGCACATACCCTGCACCTGCAAGGAAATTCTGTCAGGGAGTCAAGATAAAAGCTGCCTGCTGCTGTCAGGTAAATATCAGAATAAGCTGCAATTTCTGCTCTGGTATCGTCCAGGATATCAATTCCGAGGTAGACCAGCATAGCTATATTTTCAGGAAGCGCGAGGTTTGGGGCATAAAGAGCTGTATCAGGGGGAATATGGTTTCTAAATTCTATTACGGTCTCGAGAAATCTTCGTGCATTGTTTTCCAGGGTCCCTGCCCCTTCCATTACATACAGGTCGGTTTTTTCAGGCTGTCCTCCTATCCTCAGGAGGGAACCTGTTGGGCCTGCATCTTCAACGTTTTCGCCTTTAAAAGCAGTAAATTTTTTGACTTTCCCGAGGGACTCAGCTGGAATGGAAGGCGGATAAGCTTGATGCGGCAGGATTATAAGAGTTCCTTTTCCTGCTTTTTCCCGGATTTGCTTTACGCGTGCTTCTAGCTCTGCATCGGATTTTACATCCCAGAAACTTCCTGCATCAATAACAGGGCCAGGTTTTTCCAGCTTTCCAAGTTTTGCCGCATTCAAAATGCAGGGCGTATGAAGCTCGGGAGACAGCAGAAGTTTTCCAATCCTTGCTGCTCCGTCTCTCTGTTCTATCTCAAAGTACCGTGTCATGTTTGTCCTCTTATGTCTATCAGGATGTAAAGGTTTGTCCTGCACTTTTTTCCTGAATATTTCTTTTACTCCCCGTTTTTCTGAAGCTAAAAGGTTCTCAGCTTTACGTTTCATCCCTTGAACTCTTCAGAAGGAGAATGGTATTCTTCAGAAGAAAAAAAGATATTCCTCAGAAGAAAGGAGAATGGTATATTTTTATATATTATTAATCTTGATTATTTGCTGCAACTCATCTTTCATTTGTCTGTCATTGTCTGTCTCAAGCCGTGACAGAAATTCTATTTTTCACATTTGAACTCCAATTTGAGGTCTAGAATGGATATAACTACAGAACTTCAAAAAATCGTTGGTGGACGACTTTCTGTCTCTCCTTCGGAACTTTATTGTTATTCTTCTGACGCATCCCAGGTCAAGGGAATGCCTGATTACGTGGTACGCCCGAAAAGTACAGATGAAGTAAGCCGGATTGTCAGGCTTGCCTATGAGAACGAGATCCCTGTGACTGCAAGGGGAGCAGGCACCGGACTTGCAGGTGGTGCAGTCCCTGTTAAAGGGGGTATTGTGCTGGATATGTCGGGCATGAACCGTGTTCTTGAACTCGATATTGATAATATTCAGGTTCTGGTAGAACCCGGGCTTATTCAGGATGCTTTAAATGAAGCGCTAAAGCCTTATGGCTTTTTCTTTCCTCCAAATCCTGGCAGTTCAGCCATGTGCACTATCGGGGGTATGATAGCTTACAACGCAAGCGGAATGCGCTGTGTTAAGTACGGTACTACCAGAAACTACGTTCGTGACCTTGAAGTGGTGCTTGCGGACGGGACAGTTATTCATACCGGTTCAAAGATGCTGAAATCCGCAGCAGGATATGATTTGACCCAGCTTATTGTAGGTTCGGAAGGCACACTCGGCATTGTCACAAAAGCCAGGCTTAAGATTGCTCCTCTCCCTAAAACCCGAAAACTGGTAATTACTTCCTTTGAAAATGCGGAAATTGCAGGGCAGGCAGTTGTAAAAACCTTTTCAAACGGGGTTATTCCCTCGGCCTGTGAAATTCTGGACAGGGTTTCTCTGCAGGTTCTCAAACGTTACGACCCGAACCTTGTGCTTCCTTCAGAAGGCGATGTTATTCTTTTCGAGGTTGACGGCACTGAAAACTCGGCACGTGAAGCTGCAGAACAGATAATGAAAGTCTGTGCCCCACTGGCTCTTTCCATAAGGCTTGCGGAAAGTGAAAAGGAAATGGCAGATATCTGGGCAGCCAGAAAACTCGTAGGGGCTGCTGTTTCTCGCCTGGATCCAACAAAGAGCCGCATCTATGTCGGAGAAGACGTGGGAGTTCCCATAAAGCAAATCCCGGAACTGCTAAAACGAGCACAGGAAATCGCCGAGAAATTCAACCTGCCGGCTATGAAATACGGGCATATAGGGGACGGAAACCTGCACCTTGCCCTTTTCATCGATGTCTTGAATAAAGACGAGTGGGACCGCCTGAAAAAAGCTGCGGACCTTATTCACAGGACAGCGATTGAGCTTGGAGGCACAGTTAGCTCCGAACATGGTATAGGCGCGGCCAGGGCTGAATACATGAAAGCACAATGGGGCCCTGCCCTTGAGGTAATGCGTGCGATCAAAAATGTCCTTGACCCAAAAGGTATACTGAATCCGGGCAAACTGGGGTTGTGAGAACATGAAAAACGAAGGAAAAAAGGAAACTGAGCAGGCAAAAAAACCGGCAAAAACCAAAATAACCGGTAATGAGATCAAAATAACCGAGAATGAGATCAAAATAACCGATAATGGGATAAACGGGAACGAGAGCGAAAGCGAAAAGCAGTCTTTTGAGGTTGACCGCAGGTCGGTTTATAGATGCGTGCAGTGCGGGACCTGCCGCTCGGTTTGCCCGGTGTTTGATGTGGTAGGCTGGGAATCTGCCAATACACGAGGCAGAATGCTCATCATCAAAAGCCTGCTCGAAGGGAGGCCCCCTTCCGAAGATGTCCTTCCAAGCCTTGCTTCCTGTACAACATGCGGAATCTGCGCTTCCAAATGCCCTGCAGGAGCAAACCCGCCTGAGGTCGTGGAAGCTGCCCGTGCCCAGCTTGTGAAATGTGGCATCACAACTGACGCCCAGGAAAACTTGAAATCGGCAATTATGACATACGGTAACTCTTTCGGGGAAACAAGAGGCCGTAAACACTGGCTCTCCGAAGCAGAACTTTCCAAACTCCCTGAAAAGTCCGATTATGTCTATTTTGTGGGCTGCTTTGATTCCTATCGCTACCCGGAGTTTGCCAAAAAAACATTTGGAATTCTGCAGCGCTTTGGAGTGACTCTCTTGCCTGAAGAGCAGTGCTGTGCTTCTCCCCTCCTGCGTACCGGATTTAAGGAGGATGCAGAAAAAGTAATGAAGCACAACCTTGAGCAGATCAGGAAAGTAGGGGCACACACAATTATCACAAGCTGTGCCGGTTGTTATACAACGCTCAAGAACAACTACCCTGAAGAACTCAGGGTTATTAGCCTCCCTGAATTCCTTGCTGAACGCCTGGAAGAACTCAATTTAAAGAAACTTGACCTTACAGTTACCTACCATGACCCTTGCCACCTGGGCAGGCATAATAAGGTTTATGATGCTCCAAGAAAGGTTATTCAGGCAATCTGTACTCTCAAGGAAATGAAGAACATTAAAGAGAATGCACGCTGCTGCGGCGGCGGAGGCGGGGTACGGACAGGGTATCCTGATATCTCTCTTGAACTTGCAAGAAACAGGCTTCAAGATGTGCCGGAAGGCGTGGATTATATCGTCACTTCCTGTCCTCTCTGTGTGAGAAATCTCAGGGATGCAGGCGGAGATATCGAGGTTATTGATATTGTAGAACTCGTGGCAATGGCAATGGAGTAGTCTGATTAACTTCAAAGTCTGGCTAACTTCAAAGTCTGGCTATTTCTGAGTCTAGCTATTTCTGAGTCTAACTATTTTAGGTTCAACAGCTGTTTCTCAGTTGGTTTTACTAAGGGTCGGCTTGATCTGGCTCAACCCATTCTTTTTTACGGCGTATGGCACCATGTTTTTATTTTTGGAACAACACTCTTGTTTACTTGATTTTACGGTTGAATATGAGTTTTAGAGGTCGGTTAGGAGAACAGGATAATGAGTTGTAGACCGATAACGTTTCGTAACGTTAAGCCTGATACGTTTAACTGTATGAAGAAAAAGCTTCAGGACTACGGTATCCACGTCCCGGCAGGATATAGAGGAGAACTTTCTGGCAAAGGAATTACTGCGAATTTCGAATGGGACGGACAGTCCAATCTTACCATTACAATCACGGAAAAACCTTTTATCGTCAGTTGTGAAATCGCTGCCCAAAAAATAAAAGGTTTCGTAAGAGATTGCCACGGCTCGTAAAAGTTTGC
>Ga0268360_1003080_pt1 | contig 11227 bp, 7 predicted proteins | sample BioMet11_FD_192465 | JGI IMG/M metagenome (GOLD analysis project Ga0268360, IMG submission 192465) | Sewage microbial communities from Oakland, California, United States - Biofuel 11 (Illumina Assembly) | ecosystem: Engineered > Wastewater > Sewage > Unclassified | place: USA: California... | reverse complement strand
ATGTGATTGGAGAGTGAGACTCTGTGTGCAACGTGTCCGCCCCACATAAATCGCAGAGAACTGAATGGATAGATTCAAAAATATTACGCAGACGTAATTAGAATCTTTGAATTACCGTATAGATCCGGCATAATTAGATACTTGATATGGACTCGGTCTAATTAGATAGTTCGGAAAAACATTACGAGTACGTAATATGGAATTTTGAAAAATATCTGGGAAAGAGTATGCGATTATCCTGGATTTTTGAGTTTACTCAAATTTAAGGTCCAACTCAGGCGATACAATGCTAAAAAGACAGATAGGAACCCTATTCCTTATAGCAGGTCTTCTTTTAACAATCGTATCAACTGTTGGAGAAATATAACTACCTTGTAGTTTTTTGAGTTTACGCAGATTCCAAATCCAACCCAAAGGTGATACGATGCTAAAAAAGAAGCAGGAAACCCTATTCCTGAAAGCATGTCTTAGTTTAACGGCCGTATGTACTTTGGGGAAAAATAGACTCTAACCCTATGGAACTTTTTGATTCCATTTTAATTCTAAACCCAACCCAAAGGTGATACGATGCTAAAAAGACAGATAGGAAACCTATTCCTAGCAGCATGCCTTATTTTAACAACCGTACCCGCTGTGTTAGGCGCACAGAATACGATAACTGTAAATCCAACGTCTGGATCAGATGCCCAGACTGCAATTAATACCGCAATAAACTCCGTAGCACCAGGAGCGACATCAAGTAACCCTGGATATGTTTACCTTGGTGCTGGCACTTATAAGATAAGTGCACCTATAATTTTGAAATCTAATGTGGTACTGAAAGGTGCAGGCGACGATACAATAATCTTTGCTACCGGTTCAGTTTGTAATTCCGATGGATCACCTGCATATGTGTTTGGTTCAGGTGTTTCTAACGTTGAAGTATGTGACCTTCAGTTCAAAAGTACAGCAACCGGACCTGGTGATGGAGGTCACGGAGACTATCGAAACTGCATAAAATTAATGTCTTCGAGCGATAGCAAAGTACATGATATTTTATTCACCCGCTATCTGTATGGCGATGGTGTCAGAATCAGTAAAAGTTCTGGAATAGAAGTATACAATTGCAGAATGCATTCCGTAGGACACGATGGTGTATCATTCCTCTCCGGAACTAAGAATTCCAGAATGTATAACTGTGATGTTGAGGTTCAAACCAATACAGGTGTCAGGATAGACAATTGCGCAAATATTGAAGTGGACCACAATACCTTTTCAGGTAGTGCCGGCTCTGGCTGGTGCTGCGTTGAGCTGGAAAATTCACTGACAAATGCGAATGTACATCATAATATCATGCATGACTTCAAAGGATCAAGCAGCAGTGCAGGTATTGGAAACATTCATGCAAGCGGGTCTATTAGCGTTCATGATAATGTCATGTGGAATGTGTCACCTTACGTTGCGGTCGGATCAGGCTCAAACACATTAGGACCATCAGATCACAGCGTTGAAAATTGGGTAGCAAAAGGATATGGATACGGCTCCCTTGATAACTGATTTAACAAACACGATGAGACATGTGAGACATGTTTCAAATTAAGAGCCCTGCATATACATAAGGCATTATCATATAGTCCAAGCTCTCGTATAGCTCGAAAGCTTCGGTTTTTGCAGGAACGATGCCGTAAGTGAAGAAGAAGTCGTGGCGTACTTTGCTTACAAATGATTGTCGGAAAGAAGGTTAACAGGAAACTGTCCCCTCTTTCTTTTATTGATTTTTAATGTTTTATTGATTTTTTATGTTTTTCATTCCTTATTTTTTATTATGTTTTATTCTTTTCATTTTTTACAATGCCTATCCAGTTATTTCTAAAGGCTCTAAGTATATAAACTAAAGATTTTTTATTTATAAACCAATGAAACTTATTTTTATAAATTTCTAAGTAAAAATAAAAAAATTTAACTATAGTTCTTAGAATTTAAGTAATTGAATTAAATTTTTATAACTGGATATTATAGGCGAGTTTGATGGAGAAAACAAAGACGATTTATAAAAAAATATTATTTTCAATATCCTTGGTTTTGCTTTTATGTTCTTCTGCAGCATCAGCATCTTCGGCGGAAAGCAGTTTGCCCACGATCAATGAAACTCAAATTACTACCAGTGGGACAGCATGCGAACCTGATATCGATGGTGATAGGATTGTGTGGCAGGACTGGCGCAATGAAAAGTATAATATCTACATGTACGATCTCTCTACTGAAAAAGAAACTCAGATAACCACAAATAAATCATATAAATGGGACCCTTCAATTTATGGTGACAGGATCGTATGGACAGACAGCCGCAACGAAAAATGGGGTATCTACATGTACGATCTCTCGACTAAAAAAGAAACTCAAATCCCCACCAATAATGGAGCTGATTATGAATGGCCGAATGACCCGACAATCTATGATGACAAGATTGTGTGGGAATATGTGTTCGAGGAATATTCGCAGATCTATATGTACGATCTTTCCACTTCCGAAGAAACTCAAATTTCCACCGGCGGAAGAGCATACTATCCGGCTATCTACGATAACAGGATAGTATGGGAAGATGACCGAGATGGGAATTATAAATATGATATTTACATGTATGATATTTCCGCTAAAAAGGAAACTCAGATAACCACCAGCGGATCGGCAAAAAACCCTGCTATTTACGGTAACAGGATAGTATACGCCGACGATCGCAGTGGAAACGACGATATCTATATGTATGATCTTTCTACCGGAAAGGAAACTCAGATAACCAGCAGTCCAGATAACCAGAGGTCTCCCTATATTTATGGCAACAGGATATTGTGGAAGGATGAAGGTGGAGAGGATGATGGCTGGAAATATCATGGTATCTACATGTGCGATCTTTCCACTAATCAGAAATTTAAAATTACCAGCCGCGAAAGTGTATATGAGCCTGCTATCTATGATAATAAAGTGGTATATGGCGATGAGAGTAATGATAACTCTTACATTTACATGAGCACTATTTCAAGCGACGGACCAGGACCAATATCACCTGTTGCTTCATTCTCTGCATCTCCAACCTCAGGAAAAGCACCATTGAATGTTGCGTTTACTGACAAAAGCACAGGAACACCGACTAAATGGAAATGGACTTTTGGAGACGGAGCTACTTCAACCAAGCAGAATCCAATCTATAAATATTCCAAAGCAGGAAAATACAAGGTAACACTTACAGTAACAAATGCTGCAGGCAGCGACACCGCAACAAAAACAGATTATATAAAAGTAATAGCAAAACCAGTTGCTGCGTTTTCTGCGAAACCTACCTCAGGAAAAGCTCCATTAAACGTTAAATTTACTGACACAAGCACAGGAATACCAGATAAATGGAAATGGAGTTTTGGAGACGGGAAAACTTCAACCAAGCAGAATCCAGAACATCAGTACTCACAGGAAGGAAAATATAAGGTTACACTTACAGTAAGCAATGCTGCAGGCGGCAGTACTGTAACGAAGACAAATTACATAACAGTAACAACAAATACCAGACCTGGGATATACGCTGAAAATGAATAAACTCTGAATAAACTCTGAATAAACTCTAAATTAACTCTAAATTAACTCTAAATTGAAAAGATAAAAAGGTCAAGGCTAAAGGGTAGTGGGGGAATTATTTATCTGTTCTTCAAAATTATCTGTTCTTCAAAATTATCTGTTCTCCAAAATTATCTGTTCTTCAAAGCTCCTGAGCCTGAAATTGAGCAAAAATACTGTGTAGATTACCAGACCTGCAATCAGAAAAGAGGCTCCGGCAAGTGTTTCATATAAAAGGCCGCCAAGGATAAGTCCGGTGATACTGGCAAGGCCTCCGAAACTGCTGGCAACCCCCTGTATCGTACCCTGGTACTTTTTTCCTGCAACCTTTGATAAGAGGGAGAGAAAGGAAGGCCACATAAGTCCGTCTCCAAGTGCAAAAAAACCTGCTGCAAGGTAGGTAAGGAAAATATTTCCAGGAATGAGGAGTAGAAAATTTGTACCGAGCATCAGGCTTCCGAAGATTATAAGGGCTGCATCCGAATATTTTCTTGACACCCTGGGAAGTACCGTACTCTGTACGATTATCAAAAGCCCGCTCAATACTGTAAAGTAAATGCCCATTTTCGCAATACTCCAGTTGAGAGTTGAAATTGCGTGCAGGGGAAAAGCAGTGTAGAATACATTGTAACCGAGGTCGATTAAAAAGTACAGTCCCAGCATATAAGGGATATTTTGAAGTCTAAGAATCTCCCTGAATTCAGGTTTTTTCGCCCCAAACGTGGTTTTACATTCCCTTATCTCATAACCGAAGATTTTCCATACTTTCTTGGCTTCTTCAGGTTCCACGAGAGCGCACTCTTTACTTTCGGGAAGATAACATATAATCAGCAATGTCCCGATAAGTGAGATTACTATTGCTCCAAGCACAGGGGCTACATCCCCATACATTGTTAAGCTCAATATTCCGGCAAGAGCAGGACCAACTATAAATCCCAGGTTTTCGGAAATAGACATTTTCCCGAAATTTCGGCTCCTATCTCTTTCAGCAGTAATATCAGCCAGATAGGCATTGGCTACCGATACATTTCCTCCGGTCAGTCCGTCAAGAGCTCTGGCGAAAAAAAGGACTGCAAGGGGCAGAGTAACGGTAAAAGCTCCCAGAACTCTGGAATCGATTTTAAACAGGCTTATTACCGGAAGAAAAAGAGCCACAAGGAAGATAATCCATGAGAGTAGAGTTCCTAGCTGGCTTATAAACAGTATCTTTTTACGGCCGTAAGTATCAGACCACCTGCCCAGAATCGGGGCTCCTATTAGCTGAAAAGCCGGATACATCGAACTTATCAGCCCATAAATGAAAGCATTTCCTCCCAGTCGGTTAACCAGAAACACCAGAAACGGGAGTACAATACTAAACCCGAGTGTGCCTATGAAGTTTACAGCAAGAATTGGAAGGAGGGAAACGTTTTCTCCTGTACGAGAGTCTGGATTGTTTTTCTTGCCTTTGTTTTCCTTTTCCATCTTTCCTCAGGGTTCGTTTTCGGAAACCTATTCCCAGGGTTTCAGGTTCCCTTTTCCTTTTCACATAACCGGTATATTCAGCTTTCAGATAACAGCTATTTCTTATGGACAGTTTTCTCTTTAATTTTCAGAATATCGGCCCATGCCCTTTTCCCACACCTGGGGCACCTGAGGTACTTTTTATTCACACCATTAGGGCTGATGAAATCTTCAAGCGTTGAAACCTCGAACACTTCTCCGCATCCGGGACAGAGATAGGCAAAGTTTTTTGTGTGCCATACTACAAGCAGGAAAAGAACCCCGGCTATTATCATGGTCCAGAGATACCAGTAGCTTGCAAGCAGGAAAACCGATGATATCATGATTACTGCTATGAACGCAAAAAGCACTTGAGCAGTTCCGTACCAATCGCTTCGCGTAATTTCCCAATATCTATTTTTGTCCATAGTTCACCCCACAATCCCACTTCTTATAATCCTTTATCGGATAATTTATACCGGAAAATAGGATTTGTAGTTATTTAATCCAACTCTCATAAAAAAAGTTTAGACCGCCCGTCTTTTCAAAAAAACTGCTTATCCACAAGCCTTTTAAAAAGATTTGAGCGAAAACTCGAGCAAAGACGTAGTTGGAGTGATCAACCGGCAAAGTTATTAAAAAATTTGTTATAAAGTGATAAAAATTAGAAAAGAAAGATTTCATTTGAGTTCATTTGGTGGTTAAGGAATCTGTTTAACCTCAAAATGGCTACTGCAATCATTTACTTATCAAGATTTACATTTCGAGGTTTACAAAAATAGCAACAAAATAACACATTTTTGATGGATCATATATTAACCGAACCCAAATTCATTTGAGTTATGTTGTCTTTACTACAAGTCCTTTAATTACATCTTCAGAGTACCAGACCAGAACCTCCAGGCGTTCCGAACATCTGCAAAAGGCATCCTGCACAGAAACCTGAGTGCCAGGATCGGGGTCGTCCAGATGCCTCCAGTCATCATTAACAAAGAGCCATAAACTTCTTTCACTGCCTGCAGGATAGGGCATCAGTTCAAGCCAGTACCGGGTTGCTATGCCGGTTTTCACAGCTACTCTACTCGGTTCGACTGCCTTCTGACCTTCCGGGGCACCTTGCATTTCTTTAGGGGCAGTCGCAGATTCTGCTGGATTCTCTTTTTCTACTGGATTCTCTGTTTTTGCTGGATTCTCTTTTTCTACTGGATTCTCTTTTTCTGCTGGATTCTCTTTTTCTGCTGGATTCTCTTTTTCTGCTGGATTCTCTTTTTCTGCTGGATTCTCTTTTTCTGCTGGATTCTCTTTTTCTGCTGGGATATCTGTCATTACTGACCCCTTTTGTTTAACTGCTAACGCAATATACTCATCCCCGATTTCACCAATTAATATATAATGTAATTTATATATTTATTAGAGAAAATCTGTTTAGAAACTAGCGTTCCGTAAGGTATATGGCCCTCCCCCCAATTCTCATTGCCTTGAAGGCCGCAGATTTTTATCTAACATTGAAAATAAAAAAGTTTTAACCTGAGAGTTTCAGGTTATGAACCCTTAATTCAGATCTCAGGTCCTGCAAACTTCACTCTTTCTGAGCCAGTCAATATCGGACTGGTACAGAAGCCTTAGGTCTTTAAGCCCGAGTTTCAGCATGGCAAGTCTACTGACTCCGAGCCCCCAGGCAAGGACAGGGTCTTTAATCCCTAAAGGTTCACTAACTTCTCTTCTGAAAACGCCTGCACCTCCAAGTTCAACCCAGCCAAGGCCGTCAACATAGACTTCAGGTTCCACACTTGGTTCGGTGTATGGGAAATATCCGGGACGGAAGCGGACTTCTTCGAATCCCATCCTGTGGTAGAATTCTGCCAGCAAGCCTAGCAGGTCTGCAAAAGACATATCCTTGTCCATTACAACCCCTTCAAGCTGCTCGAATTCCGGGGTATGTGTAGGGTCAATGGTTTCCCTGCGGTAAGCCCTGTCAATGCAGAAAGCTTTTACAGGTGATATTGGGTGGTCAGCCAGATACTTGACAGTGACGGATGTTGTATGGGTTCTCAGCACGTTGCGTCTTGAAAGTTCCTTATCCCAGATTCCACCCCAGCCGCAGGAATCGATTTCTCCTCCGTGCTCATGCATTGCAGCAACCTTTTCAAAGTACTCAGTGGGGAGCTCGCAGGTGCTGTCCAGGTGGAAAGTATCCTGCATATCCCTTGCAGGGTGGTCCTGGGGTTGGAAAAGGGCATCGAAATTCCAGAAAGAACTCTGGATGATCCCGCCTTTAATCTCAGCAAAACCCATTTCCAGGAAGATCTGGCGCATCTGCTCTATAAGGCGCCTGTAAGGATGGATTTTGGCTCCATAAAGGGGTTTGGGAGTAATATCAAGACGGTAAGGCCTGAACTTTTTCTCTTTCCAGGCCCCGCTCTTCAGTAAATCAGGAGTGAGCTGGGCAATTTCTTCTTCAAGGACAAGCCCCTGGGCAGCAAGAGCATTTCCTGCATCAGTTATGGAAACAGTTCTGAATTTTTCCTCGTGTTTTATGATAAGTTTACGCTTGAGCAGGTCCTTTATTGTTCCCTGGTCGGACCCAAGCTCTTCAAGGGTTTTTGCTTTGCCTGTGAAAGCCGCAAGAGTTTCTTCATCTTTTCCTGCATATACATTTCCCGACGGCACCATTACCCCGTTTTCAATTTTCGCCCATCCTTTTTTTACGAGCCAACCGGTTGCAATCCCTACCATCTGCGGAGAAAAATGGCTCCTCAGCTCTTCAAGCGAGGTAGGCTTCTTAAGGAAGTCAATAATCTGGCGCTCCGGAAGTCCGTTTTTTGTATACTCTTCTCCTTCCTTTGTAAGGGAATAACGTTCAAGTACCTTTTCGGAAACCGAAACCAGTTCTTTTTCCTCAAGCATGAAGGCTGCCTGCATTGCCGCATCCACCTGCAACCCTGATTTCTCCTCCAGCTTTTCGGGGGCAGCAGATCCTATTTCCTCAAGGGCAAGCAAGACCTTTTTCTCGTTGATTGTGAGATTGTCCTGAATACTCATACATGATCACATCCTGAAATTCCTGAAAATATTAAGAGTTTGATAAACTTATAACTAATTATTTTTATAAAAATTATTTTGTAAGGTTATTTATGGACTTGAGTTTTGTGAAACGACTTTGTAAATTACTCTTTGCAAATTACTTTTTGTAATTACTTTTTGTAAATTACTTTTTGTAAATTATTTTGTACTCCTCAAGTTGTTCCCTTGCAAGTTCCCGTTTCTCCTGATGGTCCTTGAGGAATTCGTACATCTTCTCTGCCGCAAGCTGCTTGCATGAGCCGCACATCCTGGTTCCTGAGACGCATTCCTGCCTGATTTCCAGTAATTCCTCATCGTCCCCAAGAAGGTGAAAGAGCATCAGTTCGAAGACTGAACATTCATCAGGTTTTCCGCCAAGTTTTTTCTGTTCTTCCAGGGTTACACAGCCGCCGGTCTTTGCCCTCTTTACCTTTTTTGCGCCTTCTTTCGGATCGTCAGTCAGAGCAATATAACTGTCAGGGACGCTGCTTGACATCTTTCCTCCCTGCAACCCACTCATAAAGCGGTGATAGGTAGATGCGGGAGGAATGAAAGCATAGCCTTCGAATTCAGCGGATACTTCTGCCACGACTTCTTCCAGGATTTTCCTTATGATTTTCCAGATTCTTCTGAAAACGAAGTACTTTTCATAATCCAAAAATTCAGGTGGTTTAGCCTCATTAGCAAATTTAGCGATTTCCTGGATCTGGGTCATGAAATACTCCCTTTTCTCAGGCTGGCTTATCTGTAAACTAAACCTTTCAAGGAATGCATAGTCAGGAATCTGAAGTACATCAATGTGTTCTTCATAGAGTTTCACTTTTCCTGGAATGCGTTTTTTAAGCTCCTGTAACGCTTGCTTCGGTGCTCCTTTACCGCGCACGCTCAGGTATTTCTCGCCATTTGCATTTTCTCTCTCCTCTACCCTGAACATACTCATCTTGCCTGCAAGCCCTCGAGTCAGCCGAAGGTGAGGGTCCTGGTCAGGTCCCACAGGCACCACAACCGGCTTTGGTCCCCCAAATTCTTCAAGCTGGGGCTGGAGAATATCGGCAGCCTGGGTTGCTACACTGATCATGTGAGATAGGTTTGTCTCTCCTGAAAAACCATAGATTGCACTCAGTTCCGAGAAATTGACCTTGACCCCGAGTTCAAATGCCAGGTCTTTGACACTATCACAGCCTGACTGGAAGTAAATAAGACCATCGGGCTTAAAACCGAGAGCTATAAGGCTTAATATGTATTCTTCTACCCCAATTTCCCTGCACCTCTGCCAGGAAAAACCGCGTACTGAGAAAGCCTCCCTGTCCGCAATCCCGACAAAAGATGAAGCTCCCATTTGCTGGTGCCAGATTATCTGGTCCATAACCATCTTGTGCCCGAGGTGAACCTTCCCTGAAGGCATAAAACCGTCCATAACCGAAAAAGGGGCACCTGTCCTCATGGCCTCTGCAATCTGTTCGTAATCACGGTGCCCGAAGATAACTCGTCTCCGCATATACATATGTGGGGAGGGGATTTCAGGAAGCACATTATCAAATGGAGAAATCCCGAATTCTTCGAATAACTTGGAATAGTCATTAATCTCGCTTGAACTCCATGGGTCAAGTTTCTCAGTCATAAAGTCCCTCGTTGGCTGCCGATTTTTCTGGGAAAAGCCTCAGGCAGGCAGCTTTCTCTTGCTGAATAATTTAAGATATGAACGCAGTTCCAGCTAAACTGCTCTTTAAAAATACGTGCTAATATGTAAATGTTTATCTTCGGGCAGGCAGTTCCAGACTCATACTGGCTTTCCAGAGGTACGAGGCTTTTAATTCTGGTCTGCATATCCCGACTAAAAGCAGGTTAAAAAAATATAAATGTATCAGAGAGATTCTAGAGAAAAATACTGTAAAGGGACATCCTGCAACTGGGACATCCTGCAACTTATTCCTTTTTACTTTTCGCAAACCTTTTCAAAAGGATAAGGCAGCTTTGCTCCTTTGGGAATCCTGTCAACAAATTCCATAAACTCCGGGTCGTGCATCGGGGCCAGGTTTTTCTGCTTCTGGAAATAAGAGTAACTCCTGATTTTCTGCCAGGTCTCTTTTAAAGATTCCTCTTTTATATTCCCAAAACTGAAAGGCGGATAAGGGCCGGCTTTTGCATCTCCGTCTACCGTTATATGCATCCAGCGCCTGCCTTCCATTGCACCCATCATCTGACCTTCAAAATAAGTATTTGCAAACATCCGCGGGCCTTCCGGGCTGGAATTTATCCTGTGGTACATCTCAAGGATGCTTTTCCTACCTTCGTCAGTGATTACAGGCTCATCCCTGGTTTTGGGCATTGCTTCCCATACTGAAAATTCATGGACTCCGAGTTCTGATGCAAGGTTATAGAGCGCAGGCAGTTCCTGTATATTTGAGGGAGACGCATGTGTTGTCATTACAACCATGAGCCCGGCTTCAAGTGCCAGTTTTATGGCAGAAACCGCCCTTTCGTATGCTCCACTGGAATTTCGGGCAGCGTCGTGTTTTTCAGGATCAGGTGAGTAAATTCCCACCATCAGGGAATGGAGCCCGGCGTCTTTCAGGCGGGAAGCTGTTTCTGCTGAAAAGTCCGTACCCCAGGTGGAACAGTTTACTATAGCTCTTTTTTTGTCCACATACCTTATCAGCTCAAAGACTTCTTCCCTCAGGAGAGGATCATTTTCAGTAAATGTGATAATGAAACTGCCGGATTCAAGGGCTTCATCAATTATTCTTTTTAATGTACCGGTATCCAGCTCATCTGAAACCGTTTCTGGTGGATATCTCAAACTGTTCTGGCGGGTAAGTTCAATGGATACGGTTTCAGGAATGTATTTTCCGAGAGCTATCTGGATTTCCGCAAAAATAAGACGTTTGAAGGCCGGACTCGGGATTGGGGGGAGCCAGGCTGAGGCAATAACCCTGTCCTCCTCTACAAGGGCTAACTTTTCTTCCTTCAGGCGGGAATTCATCTTTTTCAGGATAGGGTTGAAAGCTACTTTCAGGGTCCCGTTTGCCGTAAGCTCCAGAACATCTCCGGCGTGCCTGAGGTTTACTGACAGCCCGGGCATTGAGAAAATTTCTAT
>Ga0268360_1003074_pt1 | contig 11253 bp, 8 predicted proteins | sample BioMet11_FD_192465 | JGI IMG/M metagenome (GOLD analysis project Ga0268360, IMG submission 192465) | Sewage microbial communities from Oakland, California, United States - Biofuel 11 (Illumina Assembly) | ecosystem: Engineered > Wastewater > Sewage > Unclassified | place: USA: California... | reverse complement strand
GCCCGGGCGAGACTGGCGGCAAGGGCGTGCACATGGCTTGTGTACTTCTGAAAATACCCGGCCATCACCGTTGCTCGTATGCCGGCACGCTGCGCAAGCACCTGCAGAAGCGCGGCCGCTTTAAGGGTCTGCCCGGAGATTGTATCCGCCTGTAAATCGCGGTCATTGGCCGCGATATGAATGGATTTGACCCCGCCGTCCATACAATTGCGGACAAAGGCGGTCACTTCGCCTTCCGTGTTGTTCCCATCCATCAGGATGTATTTCACGATCAAGTCCGTACCGCCCGCGGCGTACTGCCGGACATGCCGCCAGACCTTGGCATGCAGGTTACGCCCTTTGATCCGGGCATAGGTCTCCGGCGTGCCGGAATCGATACTGACCTGGCAGGTGACGAGTCCGCGACGCAGGGCTTCTTCCAGGGCCGGGGAATAGACTGTCGCGTTGGTGTTGATGAGTTGTCGCAGGCGGAGATCCATCAATATCGTAACGATCTCCTTGAAGTCCTTTGTGATTGTCGGCTCCCCGCCCCCCCAATGGAAAACAGCCTGTGGGTCAAGAAGATCCTGGCGACGTATTTCCTCAAGGACAGGCAGAAAACGATATTTATCCGTTCTTTGGCGCCACTTTTTTTGGTTTTCCGCGCTTCCGATGCCACAATAGCAGCAATCCAAGGTACATTCCCTGAAATGATTGAGCACGAGCGTCTTGAGCCTGCCATCACGTTCCGGCCAATCCCTGAACTGAAGTTCCGGACAACCATGGCACAATGGGCACGTATTGTCCGCCAGTTGCTGGATCAACTCCAGTCGTTTCTCTTCAATGCGCTCGGCTGGATAGTCTTCGCCGTGATATGCAAACAGTACAGGTCGACCCTTGTTTCCCGAACAGCAGAACGTGAGGGACTTATCGCCGAAATTCATAGAGTTCTCTATGTGGGTACAGCTTTTATATCGCATACTCCCATCCTTTACAGTCGGCTATGTTCCGCAGGCCCCAGGGAGTCGTCGCCGAAATCCTAAACCTCGCCAGACGTCCCATGCACAAGAAGTCAGATAGGGATGCTCCCGTCGGCCAACGGGCTTTGCCCAAGGCAATTTCGCCTCGAGGCGAAATTGCCGTCCCCGAACGGCCTGTTGCAGCTCTCGGGCTTCAGACAGGAGGGGCACACCAAAAGGGGGGCCATCCAACGCGAAAGAGGATGCACGACGCTACTCAAAGGTATATCCAAAGCAAGCAATATCCCGTGCCCGCATTTCAGCCACTTGATCAACCTTATGTGGTGTATATTGCGTTCGAAACTCACCGTCAGTTGATTTGTTGAGATGAGGGAGCGAAGAAGAAATACCCAACTGAATTCGATTTAAAATCGTATCAAAATCTTTATTAAGATTTTCAAAACGACCAACAAAGGTCACAAGCTGTGTTCCGCCAACATCGCAAAAAAAATGGCATCTGCCCATCAAGGTCAAGAGGACTTGGTCTTTCTTTTTTTCTAACTATTTATAATACTCAAATTTTACAAATTGCCCAAATATTTTCAACTTATGCGTTTCAGCATATCTCTCATGGTGAGGATTCCGAAAAATATACTTAAACATGGAATATTGGAGATCCCACGGATTTCTTACGAAAGCAAAATCTAAACATCAATGAAAACATTGTCTGCCCAATCATATCTCGCAGCGCATGAGCCCTGACATGGTAATGCAGTGGGATATCACCAAGCAGGGCAACTTGTCCGACCTGAAGATTCATAATTTTTTTGTATCGAAGCCCCACCTGTTTTAGAGGTGTGAATAAAAATAAATTTATTTTTCACTGAAGTAATCATATCTCCCACCTCACACGAACTTCCCATACATCAAATTTATAAATATATTCTTATACTTCCGTTACATTGTCTTATAACACACGCGCCAGCAAGAAGGCAAGGGCTGGCTCCAAACATGGTGCACCCCACCACCGCGAGCAAAAAAGTCTCGGGGGCAAAACAACTCCGGATTGCACCGCAGAGCAGGGAACGCTCCCAAAAACCTTGACCAACGCTGCCCCCTCGCAAAAGCAAAGCCCTTTGCGGCAAAAACTTGACAGTTGCCCATTCCGCATGCGGCAGCCATCCCTTAGCGTACCTGCGACACCTCCAAACGCCAATAGGCGAGCGAAGTCCACCGCGCTTTTGCCTTACGGCAGGCCAAAGCCTCTAAGGAATAATGGTGTCTTCCCGAATCACGACGGAAGTCCATGTGGTGAAACCCTGCTTGCGCCGCTGGCGGCACGGATTGCAACACATCGTGCGACCGGGCACCTTGGAGCATCCTGCCGGACCAGACGGCATGCCACAGGACTATCCGGATGTGCCGCAAACCAAGCACGACTTTTGCATCGGAAGCGACAAACCGTGTGGAAACGCCCATTTTACGGACGATGTGAGGACCTTTTGGCCGTGGCCAGGCGTGTTTCGATACCCAGGGAAGGGAGGCGCTATGGACAGCAGGATCGACGCGCAACGACAGGGACTGGAAGCCGCTGTGGCCAAAGCGGCCGCATCCGGCGCGTGGCCCCGGCGACTTTTCGAGGCGTCGGTCGCGTTTCTCAAGCATAACGGGGAGTCGTCCATCCTGGCCACCTGGATCAAGGACGTCCAATTGGCCGAGGGCCAGCCCGCCCCGCCCCACGACGGACCGCCCGAGGTCTCGGTCATCATCCCCTGTCACAATTACGGCGCCTATCTCCGGGAATGCGTCCAAAGCGTGCTGTGCCAGAGCTTTCGCGCCTGGGAAGCGATCCTCATCAACGACGGCAGCACGGACGATACCCACGAGGTGGCCCAGGATATCCTGGCCAGCCACCCGGGCCACGCCATCCGCTACTATCGCCAGGAATGCAAAGGCATTGTCCAGCCCCGCAACCGTGGGGTGACCGTGGCGCGCGGGGAGTTCATCCTGCCCCTCGATGCCGACGACCTGATCGCGCCGCGCTTCCTGGAACGCACCGTGGCCGTCCTTCGGGAGCGGCCCGAACTCGGCTACGTCAGCACCAAGACGCTTTTTTTCGGCAGCGCCAACAAGATTTGGCCGAGTGATCCGTTTTTCCCCCTGGCGCTGCTCGTGACCAACCAGCAAACCAACACCACGCTCTATCGCAAACGCATGTGGCAGGACGTGGGCGGTTACGACGGACGCATGATCCACGGGTACATGGATTGGGAGTTCTGGATTCGCTGTACCAAACTGGGTTGGATCGGCGAGCAGATCGACGAGCCCCTGTTCTTCTATCGCCGCAAAGCGGATTCCGTGGTGATGCGGGCCAAGAAGCGCGATGCCACGATCAAGGAACAGATCCTCCGGCTGCACCCGGACCTCTACGACCTCGCCGCCCTGCCGCACCTGCCCGAGGCCTTGAACTCCCCCAACTGGATCGCACCGGAGCTCCTGCGCAATCCCTTGCCCATTCGCCAGCGCCCACACGCGCCTGCCACGGCAGGACTTTCCCACTGGCTGTCCAGCGTCCGTCGCCCCAGCCCCAACCCGGCAGGACCGTCGCTCCGCTGCCAGGTCCTGGAAGTCCTGGGACAACTTTTGCCCGATGTTGCCCCGCTGCTGTTAAAGGCCGCCGCCAGCGACCCGGAACCGGGAAACGCCTTTGCCCCCATGGCCGCCCATTTCACGGGCAAGGTACGGCAGTTGCTCGCCCACGACAGCAAGGACAAGGCCCTGGAAATGGCCGCCATGTTGGTGGCCGCCTCTCCGTTGGAACCCGGTGCGGCCATGCTGCTGCTCCAGACCCTCGCCGCCTGCGGCAAGCTGGCCCAGGCCCTGGAGACGGCCAAGTTCTACGGTTCCCTCCTGGGCTGGCCCCGGGACATCGCCCGGTTCCTGGCCGTGTGCCTGCACACCTGGGCCCGGCACGAGGCGGACCCGTACGCCGCCCTGGGCCTGCTGACAGGCGCCGCCCTGCTCGCCCCCCAAGACGCGGACATCGCCGCGGCCCTGGCGGCCCAACAGGAGCGGTTGCGCTTGCCCGCTCCCGCGACGCCCGAGGCACAGGAGGCGCAGCCGGCCCCGATCTGGTATGTCACCGACTGCTTCGGCTACGGCGCCGGCGGGGTCAACGGCGTCAGCCAAGCCAAATTCATGACGTTATCGTCCTTGCTCCAAGGCGCGGACGGGCGGGACGTCTGTGTCGTGCTGCCCCTGCGGCCGGATTTGCCGGAAGCGCTCGCGGAATTCGCCCGGTATCTGGGCCGCATCCATAGCGAAGGCGGACTGCGGTGGCCGCGCTGGCTGCCCACCGTTGGCAGCGAGACGGCGATCCAGGCACCCCAGGCCGGAGAGACCCGCTTCACCGGAGCCGAACGCCCCCTGGTGCCGACGGGTCCGGCACCGGCCTGTCTGGTCGTGGAAGGGGTCCGCCTCGACGCCCATGCCGCCCTGGAACGGCTCGGCCTCCCCCACGACTGTCCCCGGGTCTTCGTCCAGCACGCCTCTCCGGACCAATACAACTTCACCGACGCGGGCACGGACAAGCTGTCCCGCGCCGTGCAAGCCCTGGCCGGTTACGAGCATTGCGTCTGCGTCTCGGCCACGGTCATGGAACAATGGCGGCGTCTCGAAGGCCCCAGTGGCAAAGTCTGGACGCATATCCCCAACTGCGCCCGCGAAGAAGACATCGCCGACCTGCGCGAGACGGACCCCTTGGCCTTGCGCCGGGCGCTCGGCCTTCCCGAAACGGGCTTTGTCGCGCTATGCCTGGCCAGCGTACAGTTGCGCAAGGGCCAGGATATCCTGCTCGCCCAACTGGCCGAAGTCTTCCAACACGTGCCGGGCGCCTGCTTCGTGTTCGTGGGGCCGATTTTGCCCCAATGGGGGGGCGAGACGATCGTCGAAACGGCACGAAAGCACTTCAGCCCCACGCAGGTCCGGTTTTGCGGCGTGCGCAAAAACGCCCTGGACTATGTCCAGGCCGCGGATTGCCTGGTGCTGCCTTCCCGGGAAGAGGCCCTGCCCCTCACCATTCTGGAAGCCATGGCCGTCGGCCGGCCGTGCGTGGCCTCGGACGTGAACGGCATCCCGGAACTCGTGGACCACGGCGTCACCGGGCTGCTTTTTTCGCATGACGCACCGGAGGATCTGGCCCGGCACCTGATCCGGCTGGGGCAGGACGCGGACCTGCGCCGCACCATGGGCGAACAGGCCCGGCAGCGCTACCGCGCCCATTTCGCCAGGGCCCAGCACGTGCGTCGGTGGCGGAGCCTGCTGGCGGCCATGGCCGGCCCGGCCCTGCCCGGTCGGCCATGGCGCGCAACCGAACCCTCAGCCCTCAAGATTCCCCTGTAATCCGGTCCGTTGTACAAGGTGTCACCATGCCCGACGATGTCCAATCCCTGCTGACCCAAATGGCCGCCCTCGGCCGCACCATGCCCAAGCGGCCGAACCGCATCATCTTTCCCGGGCGGGTCAACGGCCGGCTCATGGACAATGTCAAATACGCCTTCCTGCACTTCGCCAGAAACGAGCCGGACTTCGATTGCCACTTCCTGACCGTGCACCGGGACGAGTATCTGCTGCTCAAGCAGCACGGACTGCCCTCCCTGCTTTTCGGGGAGCCCGAGAGTTTTGCCATCCTGGCCAGTGCCGGCCTCGTGATCTGCGACGATTTCTGCTGGAAAAACGAGAGTCCGGCCTATCCCTTGCTGGCCAAGGCCCACACGGTCCAGTTGTGGCACGGGGTCCCCCTCAAGGCCATCGGCTTCCCGGAAATCGCCACCACGCCCAACCTCACTCCCGAACGGGTGGCATTCCTGCGCAAGGGCTATTCGGGATATGACGCCGTGGTCTCCACCTCGCCCTTTTGCACGCGCTACGCCTTTGCCAAGGCCTTTGCCGCCGGGGAGTTCCCCGAACTGGGCTATCCCCGCAACGACGCCATGCTGCGCCCCCCTTCCACCGACTTCATGCTCAACGCCGACGCGGCCCTGTACGACGAACTGCGGCAGTTTCGCGCCTCCGGCGGCAAGACGCTTTTCTACCTGCCCACGTTCCGGGACGAAGGGTACGACCCGTTCTCATGCGGGGCCGTGGACCTGGGCGCGCTTTCCAGACTGGCCGAACGCCACAACGCCCTGATCGTGTTGAAGCTCCACCCGTATCTCGATCTATCGGCCGCGGTGCTGCCGGAGCGCGTTCGCATGGCCCACTGCAAAAGCGACATCTACCCCTTGCTGCCCCAATGCGACATCCTGCTCACGGACTACTCGTCCATCTATTTCGATTTCCTGCTGCTGGACCGGCCCCAACTGTTCTACCCGTTCGATCTCCAGCGCTATAAAACCCATAACCGGGCCCTGCTTTTCGACTACGACACCATGACTCCCGGGCCCAAGGCCGCACGGCCGCAAGGATTTGAGCGTATGCTCGCCGCGGCCCTGGAGGGCGAAGACAACCACGCCCAGGCCCGCAAGGCCCTGCGGCAGACCATCTTCACCCACCACGACGACGGCAGCGCCGCCCGCCTGGCCGCCTATGTCCGCCAACGCTTCCTCGCATAAGGAGACATGCCATGATCGCCGTCATCCTTGCCGCCGGTGTGGGCAGCCGCCTGGGCCGCCCGTTCCCGAAGTCCCTGTCCATGCTGCCTACCGGGGAACGTATCCTCGGCCGCCAGATCCGCCTGCTGCGCGAGGCCGGCCTGGGCCACATCATCGTGGTGTGCGGGTTCAAGATGCATCTGCTCATGGAAGAATTCCCCGAGGTCTATTATCGCTATAACCCGCTGTACTACATCACCAACACCTCCAAAAGCCTGTTGCAGGGCCTGACCGACCTGGATGATGCCGTGATCTGGCTCAACGGCGATGTCGTCTTCGATGCCGCCGTGGTCCAGGCCGTGGTGGACGCCCCCGGCAACCTGATCTGCGTGGACAAGAAGCGCGTAGGCGAAGAGGAAGTGAAATACGCCGTGAGCGGGGACGGGCGCATCACCCATCTGTCCAAGATCGTGGCCCATCCCCAAGGCGAAGCCGTGGGCATCAACGCCGTGAGCCGCGAAACCCTGCCCGCCTTCCGCCAGGCCTTGGCCCAGTGCGCGGACATGGACTATTTCGAGATGGGCGTGGAACTGCTCATCCACCAAGGCGTGGCCTTTTATCCGCTGGACATCTCGCGGCACCGCTGCATCGAAGTGGACTTCGACGAAGACTGGCATGCCGCCCAGGAGATGTTCCCACAGGAGGGCTGACCACGGTCCCACGGCCGGCAGCGGCGGCGAAGATTCTCCTGGGCGCGTCCAGTGCCCCTCCCCTTCACCCGAACGCTCCAAGAATGCCGGCGAGCCCTTCCGTGGGGCGGAATACGCGTGACCACCGGAATCCCTCTCGAATTTACTGCCGTTGCGATCGAACCCTCAGGCAAACCGTCTGGAATCGTTCGCTACAAAGCAGGCGGCGACAGCCGCAAGAAAAGCGAGCAGGCCGCCCAGAAAAAACGGGGCGCGCGGCCCGAGGCTGTCCCAGCACCAGCCGGCGGCGATATTGCCCACCAGCATGGCCAGCCCGACGGACATATGGAAGATCCCCATGGCGGTTCCTTTTTTTTCTTCCGGAATATGGTCCCGGATGAGCGCCCGGCCGGTACCGTCCGTCAGGCCCATGAACAGACCGTAAAAGGGAAAGAGCCACCAGATCGCTTCCCCGTCGGCCAGGGCGAAGCCGATATAGACCGCCGCGTAGAGCAGCCAGCCGCCGATGACCAGACGCCAGCGGCCGCATCGATCGCTCAGCGCGCCCAGGGGATAGGCGCTGGCCGCATACACCACGTTGAACAGGGTATAGGCCAGGATGGTCTGGACGTCGGACAAACCGAGATTTTTCGCCCGGAGGATCAGCAGCGTATCGCTGGAATTGGCCAGCGCGAAGCCGAGCAGAAGGCCCAGGGTCAGCCAGAAGGACCGGGGCAATCCCGACCAGGGTTTGCCCGACGGAGCCGGACACGGCTCCGTGGCCGGCGTCGCCTCGGTGGGTGTCGTGGCCGCCTCGCGCAACCGGAAGGTGAGCCAGACGGCTCCGACCCCGGGCAAGGCGGCAAGAAGAAAGATGGTCCGATAGTGGCCGGGCAACCAGGCCAGCAGTCCGGTGGCCAGCAAAACCCCTATAATGGCGCCGGCCGTGTCCATCATGCGGTGGAAACCATAGGCCCGGCCGCCATGGGCCGCGTCCACGGCATCGGCGATGAGGGTGTCGCGGGCCGTGGTGCGCAAGCCCTTGCCGAACCGATCCAGCAGCCGGGCCAGGAAAACCAGGGGCCAGGCAAAGGCCAGGGCCAGGAGCGGCTTGGAGACCCCGGACAGCCCGTACCCCCAGCGGATGTAGGGCACACGCCGGCGGAGTTTGTCACAATGCCAGCCGGACAGGCCCTTCATGAGGCTGACCAGGGCTTCGGCCGCGCCTTCCACGGCGCCTAGGACCACGACCGGCGCCCCCAGGGTGACCGTGAGGAACAGGGGCACGATGGGGTAGACCATTTCCGAAGCCACGTCGGTGAAAAAACTGATCCAGCCGAGGCGCACCACGGATTTGGGAAGTTGCCAGCGTTGCGACGCATTCTTGTGCATGATTTTTCCTCTGCGACCGAGAAATACCGCTGTGGCGTTGCGATCACGGGGACGATAACTTGAATCGGATATACAGCAAGGCGCGGCAGCCCACATGACGGCCGTGTAACGTAGCCGGAAAATACGTTGACTTTTTGACCGCTTCCAAGGCCGCTTCGTCGAAATCGGCACCGCCCCCACGCACGACGGCCGCATGCTGTAAATGGCCGGAGGCGTCAATGGTCAACCGCAGCAACACCCCCCCTTCTTTCTTGGCTGCCTTGGCCTGGGCGGGGTAGCGCGGCTGCACCAGTTTCACAAAGCGCGGACCGTCACCGTCCCCAAACCGTGCGTCGCCGTAGACGCCCTGTCCCGCCCCCTTCTCGCCGCGTCCCGCACCGCTCCCCGCGCCCGGGGCGCCTCCCGTGCCGCTGCCGGCTCCCAGTCCTTGGCCCGGTCCGGTCCCTTGACTGCCGAGGCCGGGTCCTGCCTGGTTGGCTGGAAGGACCGGCGTGGCCGAAGGAGCGGGCGTTTCTGCCGGTGCGGTGATCGGCTGGGACGCCCGTCTGCTTTTGCGAAGAGGGGGCGCGGGCTTGGGGGGCCGTTTCGTTCGCGCCGGCGGTGTCGCCGCAGGCTCGGGATGGGGCGTGACCGGATCTGGTGATTGCTCGGGCGCGTGTTCCGAAAGGGTTTCCGACGGTGCCGCCCTATCCTGGGACGGTGCCTCGGGCGGGGCAGGGGCTTCGTGGGAGGGCGCCTCCGGCGCAGAAGCAGCGGCTGCGTCCGGCTGGCCCGAGACTTCCGCGGGTTGCGCCTGGCCCTCGGGTTGGCCATTGCCCCCGCCAGACGGGCCGTCGCCGCCACAGCTTCCGCCGCCCAATCCGGAAAAATGCATTTCCAAAAGCACGGTCGGAAATGCACAGGGGGGTAACGCGCTTCCCGCGAAAGCCAGCAAGGCGGCCACAACCAGGCCATGCAGGGCCAGGGATAGCAGTACCCCGTAAGCGACGCGGGGTGACGGCCCGGGACGGCTGTCCCTGTCGGCGGGAGGATTCGGCGTACTGCGTGGTCTCATGGGCAATCCGGGGTCAGGGTCCCCAGGGCGGCCAGGCGTATTCAACGTTTGTCGTGGGGCTCCGGTAACGCCTCGGAATCGGCCGGCCTCCCGGGAAACGACGCCTCGTGACCCACGTCGATGCCACGTTGCCGGGCGGCCACGGACACTTGGTCGGCCAGACGCAGGGTGCGCATGAGTAACGGCACGGCCAGGCAGTGGCAGGCCTCGGCCCAGCGCAACGGGGAGAGCAGCTCGCGCGGGGCGATGCGCGCGCCGCGCAGCCGCTGCAACAGGTAGATCTCCCGGGCATCCCGGGCCAGGATCGGCAGGAAGCGCAGACTCATGGCCAGCACGAAGGCCAGACGCGGCGGCAGCACCCGGCCCAAGGTCCGGCTGACATCGACGATGCGGGTGGTGCGCTGCATCCACAAGCCCGGGAGCAAGGCCAGGGCGAACCGCACGGAAACCACCAAGGCCGGTTCCAGCCCCGCCAAGCCCTGTCGCCACAGGAAGACCAGCACCACCATGGGGGCCTGGATGGCCACCAGGGAGGCGTCCTGGGCCAGGGCGCGCCAGCCCAAGCGCGCGGCGGCGTACAGGCCGATCCAGACCAGGGCGGTGGCGCCCAGGGCCAGGGGCGACGATTGGATCAGCGCCGCCAGGGTGAGGGTCGCGGCCACGGAGATCTTGGCCCAGGCCGGAAGACGATGCAGGGCGCTTTCCGGTCCCGCCGGACGGGGACGTAACAGCGGAGCTCTAGGAAACCTCATGCAACCGCCCTTGTTGCAGGACATACCGCCGCTCGCCCCAATCCCGGGGAAGGTTGCCATGGGTGACCAGCAGGACGGCGGTTCCGTGTTCCCGGGCAACGTGCGTGAGCAGCCCGAGCACGATCCGTCCGACCGGAGCGTCCAGTCCGGTCAAAGGTTCGTCGAGCAGCACCACGGAGGGGCGCGCGGCCAAAATCGAGGCCAGGGCCAGCATGTGCCGCTCGCCGTGGCTCAGGCACAACGGCGGCCGGGAAGCCAGTTCGCCCAGGCCGCACAACCCGAGCATCTCCTCCACCCGGGCTTCCCGATCGGCCCTGGTCGGCAGGGTCCGCCGCAGGGTAAATCCGACTTCGCGGCGTACGCTTTCCTCGAACAGCAGCATGTCGGCATTCTGGGGCAGATAGCCGAGCCGTCCGGCCAAGCGGCCAGGCCGGGGCGCGGTCACCCCGTCGATGACCACCTGCCCCGCGCCGGGCGCCAGCAGGCCGGCCAGACAGCGCAGCAAGGTCGATTTGCCCGAAGCGTTTGTTCCGGCCACTTGGGTGGTCGTGCCCGGGGCGAGGGTCAGGTCAAGGCCTGCCAGGACGGTCGTTGCGGTCGGGGTGCGAAATTCCAGCCCCCTGGCCTGCAAGACGGGCCCAGCCGCACCTGACGCGCGGGGGGAGGCGGCGGTCCGGGGCAGGCAGGGGTTGAGCCGGCAGGCCCCGGCTTCGGCCAGATCCACCCGGACCTCCCACAGGGGATCGTCCGGATCGGCTTCGTGGGCCGAGACGATCACGACCCGGCCCTGGGCCTTGAGTTCCCGGATCAGGCCGCGCAGGCGCTGCTCGCCCGGGG
>Ga0268360_1003071_pt1 | contig 11257 bp, 9 predicted proteins | sample BioMet11_FD_192465 | JGI IMG/M metagenome (GOLD analysis project Ga0268360, IMG submission 192465) | Sewage microbial communities from Oakland, California, United States - Biofuel 11 (Illumina Assembly) | ecosystem: Engineered > Wastewater > Sewage > Unclassified | place: USA: California... | reverse complement strand
ACAAAGCCCAGGCCAGTTCATCACGCAAGCAGGGGAACATGGGGGCGCTGACGACACTGCTCACCGCTCCGTTGCAGGCATATGGCGCTTATCAGATGGGTGGCGGGACATGGTCACCGTTTACGCAGAAAGCAGCTCCAATCAGCGCTGCCGTCGGCACGCCAACCGGTCGATAAGGAGATATCGAAATGCCAACAGTACCAACAGTCACCGGTCGTCAGGTCGAAAGTCGTGGATTCCAGTCTCCTGGATTTCAGGCGTTCGAACAGCCCAATGTCGGCGACGTCATTTCTCAGGTTGCTCCAAAGGCCATGGATGTTTTCGCACAGGCCAAGCAGCGGGCTAATGTGGCTCTTTCTCAGGAGGCGAGCTTAAAGCTCAGTCAGGCCGAGGAGGATCTGAAGACCCAGCTTTATAGTCTGAAGGGACAGAACGCCATCGGTAAGGGGCAGGAGTTCACGCAGCAATATGATGAGCAGATCCAGTCCATAGCCTCATCACTACCTGATGATGCATCACGCCAGATGTTCATGCAGCAGGCGCAGCAGCAGCGCATTCAGTTTCAGGGAAACGCTGGCCGCTATGAGCAGGGTCAGGTAAGCGAGTTTGAAGGCAATCAATACGATGCCACCAGGCAGTTGCAGATCCAGAAAGAGGCTGATGCGTGGAATAATCCCCAGGAAGCTATTCTCGCAAAGAATATTCGCACAGTAGCAACAGCGAGATTCGGTGCCTCAAGAGGTTGGTCACAGGAGCAGATTCTGGCTGCGATTGAGAAAGATAATCAAGCCGCCACTGAGATGAGAGCTAAAAACTATGCAGTTGATAACCCGCTCGGGTGGATGAACGGTGAGTTTTCAGCAGATGATACCGGCGGTCTGGATATGCGATCTGTAGGTATCGTCGAGTCAGGCGGTAAGCATCTTAATTCAGACGGGTCAATTGTCACTTCTTCAGTTGGTGCTCAGGGCCGTTTCCAGTTAATGCCTGAAACAGGTAAAGAACTGGCCGCACGGCGTGGGCTGAAGTACAACCCGGAAGACGAGCAGCAACACACCATGCTGGCCTCGGATTACGCGCAGGAACTGTCAAACAAGTATGGCTCTGAATTACTGGCAGGAGCAGCATATAACTGGGGGCAGGGCAATGTTGACAAACTTATTGAGAAGGTTGGGGATCCAAGAAAAGGAGAGATATCCCAAGCCGACTTCATAAAGCAACTACCATCTGAAACGCAGGGTTGGATTTCACGATACCGTAAAAATAAAACCGGTATGGACCCCGTTACCGTTAATCAAATTGATAATCTTGCAAACGCTCAGATTGAGAAGCAGAGAAAACTGGTACTTAATGAGCTCGAACCGCTGCTCAACAATACAATGGCTCAACTCAATAATGGCGAAGTCCCTGATGCCGTTCCTTCTATCCCGGCGATTATGTTTGGCTACGGTGAGCAAGGGAAAAAAATGGTATCGAAGCTCGATATCGCTATGGACAATGCAAAAACTTTCCAGGCAATTCAGTACCTTTCTCCTGAACAGCAGCAGCAGGAATTACTCAAAAAGAAACCAGAGGTAAATGACCCTGAATATGCGCTCAAACTCGATGCGTATGGCAAGCTCGGCACGCTGGTGCAGAAAAGTAATGAAGCGATACAGGCGCAGCGTGATGCCCGTCGTTTTAACGAAGCGATGTCTTTGGGTGAGAAACTCGATCCTACCAATAAATCCATGCAAAAAGCCGCCGACGCCACGCCAACGGCGCAAAACTTCCGGATTAACGACGCCACCACCCATGACGGGATTGTGCAGCAGGTGGCCCAGACCGGGATCATTCCTTCGCAGGTAACCACCCAGTTATCGGCGATATCCCGCGCGCGCAGTCCTGAGGCGGTCCGTCAGGGGGCTGAGTTATTTAATCGCCTCTATGACGCAGACCCAGCATCTGTCGGCGAAATGCCCAAGGATATGCAGGGATTTTATCTCACCGTTAAGCAGCTAACTGATTCTGGCATGGCACCTGAATCAGCTATAGAACAGGCTCATAACCTCTCATACAACCAGACCGATGCGCTCAAAGCGCAACTGGCATCAACCCAGAGCACAAAGGAATATAAAAAAGACCGGGCTAAGGCAATGGATTCAGCCGTAAGCAATATGTCTCCCTGGTATAGCTTTGGCGGACCATCGGCAGATGACTCAACTCCAGATGCTGCAAGATTCAGAAATGATTATCAGGCGCTGTACGACATCAATTACCGCACCACCGGCGGTAATGCGGATGCGGCCAAAAAAATGACTAACCAGCAGATCGCCCGCACATGGAGCATCAGCGAAGTTAATGGTAGCGCGAAGTTGATGAAATATGCACCAGAGGCGCTTTATAACTATGGGCCTTCTGGATGGCAGGCAGAGCAGTGGAAGGCAGATAAAGAGCAACTGATGTATGGCGACCGTAAGGTAGACATCACTACAAGCCCGACACAACTCGGGATCACCTCCGGCAACTCAGCACCTGTTACCAGTAAAACGCCGGAGTCGCGTATTGGCGGCGATCTGGAAATTACACCTGATGTGCTGACGGCCCGCAATGGCGATTACGCCATTATGGTGCGAACAAAAGATAAGGATGGTATTGAGGCGGTACAGCCGTTCTACGATTCTTACGGCAGGCCTATGCGGTGGAAACCCTCTTTGGATGAATGGGAACCATATAAAAAATCTATACAGGAAAGAGAGCAAAAAGATCAGGAAGAAATCATCAAGGGTCAGGAAATTCGCGGCTTTAAAGATAAACACCGTGCAATTGATGAACAGTATCGCAGGTTCCACGATGACCGTGTTAATCGCTTCAAAAACTATTTCTCATGGAGTATTGAATAATGCCTGTGTATTCCTCGCCAGAAGAACTGAGCAACGGATTTACTCCTGCTGGCAATGTTCTGCCAGAGCCGACAGGGTTTGATGTGCCTTTGCCTGAAGGAACCAACCCGGAGCCGCAGCAACCAGAACCATCGGTATGGGGCGCCGCCTTCCGCCAGAATAACCTTTTGGCCGAGATGTTCCGCCCGGCCAAGCAGTTTGAGTCGGTAGACGGTTATAACCCTTATGCTGATAAAACCGAGCTGCACGGATACGAACAATGGGGATCTGCTTTTGCTGATTCCCGTTCACCGGAAGAAACTGCCTGGCTTAAACAGCAGATTGACGACGAAAACGAGGACCGTCGGGTGCTTTCAGAGGCTGGCGGGGAGGGTGTCCTGGCCAGTATTGCCGCCGGGGTTGTCGACCCGGTTACAGTCGCTTCGATGTTTATTCCCGGTGCTCAGGGCGGTACAGTGGCCCGTATCGCGTCACAGGCTGCTATCGGTGCAGCTGCAACAGCAGCGAGCGAGGTTGCGCTGAACAACCAACAGATCACTCGCACGTGGGGGGAGAGCGCTTCCCACGTCGCAGCCGGTGCGTTGATGAGCGGGGTATTTGCGGCGGCGGGGGCAGCGCTGACATCCTCTGTTCGCACAGCGGCCACGCGTGAAGTGGCTGACGCGCTTGATAATATGAGTATCACGTCAGCGACGGACACGGCTGCTGCCTCGCTTCCAGAAGGTGGTAGCGTCGGCGCGGCGCGAATCAACGAAGCCACGCTCGAAGATCTCACTCCGGCAGCTGGCGGCCCGGTTGGTAAACTGGCGCGTAAGGCGGGTAGCTATCTGACACCATTCACCCGCCTGATGGAGTCACCGTCAAAGACATCCCGCCGTACGGCTCTTGAGCTGGCAGAGAATAATTACACACTTCAGGGCAATGCCCGCGGCATTGAGACACCAATTGCGGCGGAAACCCGTGTTCGCGGGTGGCGTCGTGAAGAGGCGGCCGTCGTGGTGACGAACAAACAGGCCTACAGCCAGTATAAAGCCGCCGGGGGCGACCTGAGTTTTTCACAGTTCCGTGAGGAGGTAGGTAACGCCATGCGCAGCGGTGATGTGCATGCTAATCCGGTGGTGCAGGAAGCGGCGCAGGCAATGCGCACCGTTGTTAATCGGGTGAAAGTGGCACAGCAAAAGTTTGGCCTTTTGCCACCTGACGAGGAACTGAAAGCCATCGGCCAGGAGAGTTATTTCCCTCGCGTGTACAAAGTCGGCAAGATCGTCAACGAGCGTGATAAATTCCGCGACATGCTGGTTGACTGGTGGTCGCGTGGTGAAAAAACCATGTCCCGCGAAGAGGCGGAAATTACGGCCGATGCCACGATCAATAAAATCGTCGGCGCAAAAATTCCCCAGGATTTCGCGAACGTCTTTATGGTGAAAGCGGCAGGAAGCACCCGGGCGCGTACGCTCAGTGTTCCAGATCGCCTGATGAAAGATTATCTGGAGAGTGACGCCAACTATGTGTTACAGCGACACATTCGCGAGGCATCGGCAGAGGTTGAGCTGACCCGCGCATTCGGTAACAAATCCCTGGAAAAGCAGCTCAAGGATATTCAGGACGAATACGATGCGCTGATGCGCCAGAATCCAAAAGACCAGGCAAAACTGGCGAAAGCCCGCGATAACGATATCCGGGATATCACAGCGCTACGAGACCGCCTGGCGGGTACCTATGGCATGCCTGACGATCCATCATCATTTTTCGTACGCGCTGGTGCGTTTCTACGCAGCGCTAACTTTGTTACCAAGCTGGGCGGTATGACCGTTTCCGCTATTCCTGATCTTGCGCGCGGTGTGATGGTTAACGGGTTTGGCAATACCATGCGCGGTTACTCTTCGCTTATCACCCGGTCACCGGCATTCAAGGCCAGCCGGGCCGAACAGTTAAAAATGGCCGTCGGGCTGGAAACCATCCTCCACACACGCGCACGCACGATGGGTGACCTTGTGGACAGTTCCGCCCGGACAACGGCAGTGGAAGCGGGTATGGAGCGTGTTACCGATGCGTTCGGCAAGCTCACGCTGATGGGTCACTTCGATGACATGAACAAATCGGTAAATGGTATGATCACGTCCGACGGTATTCTGTCCGGCGCGTTCGCTGGCCGCCGCCTTGCCAAGCTCGGCATTAACGAGAATATGGCCGCTCGTATTCGCAGCGAATTCGAAAAGCACGGCGAGGTAATCAATGGCTGGCATATCGGCAATTTTGAAAAATGGGGCGATCAGCACGTTGCAGGCGTTTTCCAGTCTGCAGTGCTCAAGGACGTTAACAATACCGTTATCACACCGGGTATCGGTGATACACCACTGTGGGCCAGCACGCCGCTGGGTAAAACTATCTTCCAGTTTAAATCGTTCGCTACCGCGTCCTACAACCGCGCAACGCTGGGCGGCCTGCAGGAGGGAACCGGTCAGTTTTATTACGGTACCGCATTTCAGATTGCATTGGGTGCACTGACGTACGCGCTTAAACAGTCTGCAAACGGCAAAGAGGTAGACTGGTCGCCGCAGAAACTTGCTATTGAGGGGATCGACCGATCCGGCATCCTCGGCCCTCTAATGGAATACAACAACATGGCTGAGAAGGCTACCGGGGGTATGGTTGGCCTTGGTGCGCTACTTGGCACCGGCACGCAGTCGAGATATGCCAGCCGTGGCTTTATCGGTTCTGCGCTTGGCCCAACGTTCGGCCTGCTCGATACCATTACCGACGTGACCGCTGGCGTACTCAATGGCGATGCCGGTGACAGGGTTCTCCATAATGTGCGCACACTTCTTCCTGGCAACAACCTGTTCTGGATTGCCCCGCTGATAAATCAGGTTGATCCTGGAATGAAGTAGTGTGACATGTCACAAATCCCGACTCTCGCCCACAAAAAAGCCCGCTTAGGCGGGCTTCGTCAGAAGTTCTTTGGCAGTCCAGCCTGCTTCAAAATTCCGTTGGCAGTATGTGGCGACACGATGGTAAACGGTACGCTGAACTTTTTTTGGCTTATGGGACTGAACCATATCTCATGGCTTCCTTTCCCCTGCCGGTCAAAGTAGCAACCAGCTGCGATAAGCAATTCCGTTAGCTTTGGATATAGTCCTGTTCCCATTTATCAGAGTGCGATCCTGTCAGAGTAGGACTGTTCCTGATTAAAAGACAGACTTATACGCGAAGGATTGCCACCGAAGCCGTTCAATTCGTACAGCTCTGGCGCTACTTCCCATACTCGCTCGGTCAGTTCTTCGTATGTTGCTGCTTCAGTAACAAGACCGAGAGCATCACATTCAGCCACCCACACATTTTCCTGATGGTCATGGCATACATTAACGTCGAAAGGCCGAGAAAACATAACAACAGTTGATTCTCTCATAAGAGCCTCCTCTTTACCTTTGGGGTAATATTACGCTATTGCTTGCCTGCCTGCAAACTGTACAGAATTATGTTATAGCCACATTACCCTTCAAACAAAGGCAAATCCTTGTGCCAGTAGCCTCAGAACCCGGCTGTGTTTTTTGGTGATGTACTGTGCGTGGGTGGGGATGTCGACACAGAACGTTATGTGCTTCTCACTTCCGTATTTTGAGGAGAATGAAAATCACAATTAAAGTAAATATTAGAAGTGGTATGCCATATGCACCTGATGGCGAGAGCAGCATATCCAAATGTGAAGTATTACTAACTACCGTTTGTGGTGGTGGGTTTGTGCCTTTTGGCGGTGGGACATCAAACCCCTCTGGTTTTGGTAACGCATTACCTGAAGGTACATAACCGTTGCTGTATTCATCTGGCGTTGAGAAAACTGGCATGGATTATCCTTACTGCTTAATTAGTTTTGTCAACCTTTTCGTGCAATTTCACCAACTCAGATCTTAAAAGCACAAGTGGTGTCATTGCATCCACGATCGCGATAGTAAGTTTATCAAATTCTTTTTGCCACTCTTCACTCTTGCCATCTTCAGGGAGTGATTTCGCTAACGCCCGGTAACGCTCAACCAGTTCTTTATGACTGCCAATGGCTACGGTCGGGGCTCCAGAAAGCGCATCCTCAATCATTTGCACGATCTCAGAATTCATGGAACGTCCGTTGCTTTTGGCTCGTTCAGCTACAGCGTCGCGCATCCCATCGGGGAAACGAACAGTGAATCGCTCTATAAAAGCATGGCTATCTTTTTCTATCATTTTCATGTGCCGAAAATTTTAATAAAAATACAGTAGCATCATATTGACATCATCATCAATGGCATCATAATGATGTCATGACGTCAAAATGATGCTATCAACCCAAGAGGAAATATCAGTATGGATAAGAACGATGCAAAGCTGACCCTTCGTTACCCACAGCAGGTGAAAGAAGCGTTTAAGAAAATCGCAAAAGAAGAGGGGCTTTCTGAAAACTCAGCTTTAGTTCAGGCTCTTGTGTGGGCTTTAAAGTTCAGAGAGAAGATGAATCATGCGCAGTAAAAACAGCGAAGCCCCGTTGGCTGGCACCTCCGGGGCTTCAAAATCGTCAGCAACTTACAGGTAAACCGACATGAATACTTTAGCACTGAAGCAAAATCATTGCACCATCAGCGTACCATTCCACGGCACAGATCTGTTTGTGGTTAACCACAACGGCGAACCATACACCCCTATGAAGCCGATTGTTGAAGGCATGGGTATGGACTGGGCTTCACAGTTTACGAAGATGAAGAAGCGTTTTAAATCAACCATTGTGGAAATCACAATGGTTGCCAGTGATGGTAAGTCTCGCGCGATGATCTGCCTTGCACTTCGCAAGTTGGCCGGCTGGCTCAATACCATCAGTCCAAACAAGGTAAAACCAGAAATCCGTGACCGCGTGATCCAGTATCAGGAAGAGTGTGACGATGTGCTCTACGAATACTGGACGAAAGGCCAAGTGGTTAACCCGCGCAAAGCTGTGAAGACTCAACAGGGTAAAATCACCGCTGATCAGCAGTATGCCATTAAAGAAATGGTTATGTCTCGCGGCCAGGCTCTCCCGAAGGATAAGCAGGCTAAGGCCATTATCACAATGTGGTCTGCGTTAAAATCTCACTTTGGTATTTCCTATAAAGATATCGAAGCTGGGCAGTTCAACGAAGCGGTTTCTCTGGTTGCAAGAATCCCTCTTGAGGGAGAGTTGATATCCGCAAGAGATGTCCTTATTGCTGAAGAAAAATTGAGCGCTGAGGTAGTGGCAGCGATCCGTGGGGTCGTAAAAAACAATACGAAGCGATACGAGGCTTCTTTGAAGCCTGGCTACCGCGAGCATATTCATTCACCTGAAGGCGTCCTTGGCCTGACGGAACATTCCCTGCTGATGAATCTGCTTCGCCAAATGGAAGATGATGGTCATGATGTCTCCGGTGCGGCGGCGGAGTTGACGACGATTTTCTGCTATGTGACCGGGGTTAGGCGCTGCATAAGCGACATTACTACCAACGCGCAGTATATTCTTAAGCAGGTGAATGATTTTTAGCAACGGAAGGGCCGAGCAGTCGGCCCATTCTTGAGGATCAGAACGTGAATAACCATATTAAAGACCTTTGCTTCAAAGATAACGAATCAGCATTTGAATACGCGTGTAAGTATTGCTCAACAGATATTGCAGAAAGACAAGGGCTTCTGGCACTTGTTATTACGGATCAGGAACCAGATGGTGATGGTAACGCCATATATGCAGTGAAGGTTTCATCCGATGACGGTGGGTTTATCGTTCCGGCTATTTTTATGGCAGCACAAGCAGATTCAGGTGCCTTAGAAAAAGGAGACCTTGTTATCTGGGTTCCATCACAGTACTCGGACGAAATGGCAAAAACGTTAGGCGATCCGAGAAAGGGATGGATGGGATATTTAGCAGCGAAAGCTGAACCAAAACTAACTCAGTCAGATGGATGGGGAATTCAGGTTCGCTACATCTAGTATACTGGGCCGCGTATGCGGCCTTTGCTTTATGTCGTTTCCTGCTTCAGTTTTTCCACGCAGTAATCAAGATGCATCTGCAGATCCTTCATGGACATCTGCGAGCTGGTTACGTAGTTCACCAGGGCAGTCAGCTCTGCCATCGGGCCATCAACATTAAAGCCGTCCTCATTCAGCTGTCGCAGCAACGTCATCAGGTGTGATTCTTCAACAAGGGAGCGGACGCCTCCCGGCGTGTGTATGCGTTCAGCAAATCCTTTTTCCAGCGGGTGATGATACTGACGTTGCATCTCATATTCTCCATGCAATTACTGTATGAATGTACAGTAGCAAAACTTTGAAACACTATCCAGTGGAGAAATGCGAATTACCTTATCGGTAATAAGTTACCTGTTTCTTATTCAATCAATTCATATAAGGTTTGGCAGGTAATAAACTGTCCAGATGATGCACGCGCGCCGGGCGCTGCTTTACTGGAGACAGGCCATGACGGTATCAACCGTAGTTGACCATAACGATTACACCGGGAACGGCGTTACGACATCCTTCCCGTACACCTTCCGCATATTTAAGAAATCAGATCTAACCGTATCGGTGATAGACCTGAGTGAAAATATCACGGTACTAATTCTGGACACTGACTATACGGTGACAAATGCTGGTGGTTATAGCGGTGGTAATGTAGTCCTTACTACTCCGCTTGCTACTGGCTGGAAAATCTCAATTGCCCGTGAGCTTGAGCCTACGCAGGATACAGACCTGCGCAACCAGGGTAAGTTCTTCGCTGAGGTGCATGAAGATGCGTTCGATAAACTGACGATGCTTATTCAGCAGGTCGGTAGTATGTTCCGTCTGGCACTGCGGAAGCCAACAAGTATCGCGAACTGGTACGATGCCCTTAATAACTACATCCGCAACCTGAAAGACCCGAGAGACCCACAGGATGCGGCAACTAAGAATTATGTTGATACACTTGCAGGAAATAATCTTAGCAAAACCTTGCGAGTTCCAGAAAACATACCATCTCTACCCAACGCATCAGTAAGGGCAAATAAAATGATTGCCTTCGACAACGCGGGCAACCCGTTTGTTGTCGTTCCCCCATCTGGATCTGCGTCAGATGTGCTTATTGAGCTTGCAAAGCCTACTGGCTCGTCTCTTATAGGTAATGCTTTTTATGCAGACATCAGAAATTATAATGGTGGATCAACAAAATTGTATTGCTCTGGTAGAGCATCTATAAACGATGGTGGTGAGGGTTGGTTCAAGTTGGTAACAGGGTCATTGGTAGATGATGATGGAATAGTTCTAGTAGGTGTCTCAGGAAGAAAATGGCTGAGATGCGATATTGCGGAGGTAAATATACTCTGGTTTGGCGCAGACCCATCAGGCATTAATTCATCAACAGCAGCAATTAAAAAAGCTATAGATGCAACATATGCCACAAATAACGGAAGACCAGACACTCTTCCTCCCGTTATTAGATTCCCTGCTGGAAATTATAATGTAGATGGTAAAATAGAAGTTTTTGATTTTGGTAATGGCGCGATAATATTTGATGGGGCATATATTAGCGGCACTTCCACGACATCGCAAGAAGCTCTTTTTTTAATAAATAACGCATCAAATCTTAAAGTAAGCGGTGTTGTAACTTTTACATGCAATGGCTTGTCTACTTATGATAGTGCTTTTAAGATTAAAGCATCACCGGGTGGAAGAATTAAGCCAGACACTGGAATTGTGTCACATGTGGACATCTCTGGAGTAACTTGTAGAGAGTCTCTAATTGCGTATGATATCGGTGAAAAGTCTAACGATGCACAGGTTGCAGAAATTAATTTCATTGGATGTGAAGCAATTTTTACTCCAATTGGAATAAGAAATGGTGGCTCTCAAACAGGGGCAACATTTACATCGTGTAATATTACAAGCGGATTTTGGCCGACATTTACAGGGAAAAAATACCGTATTATTGAGTGTAATGGTGGTCTTCTTTCTATCATAGGTGGTGAACTTGTTAATTCTGGTGTGCCAGTGACGGAAAGTAATAAAACAGGGTTTGAAATAAAGCCATCAATTTCTTCAGCATATATAAATCCTTATCCAGTTATATCTTTTTGCGGATCGCATATAGAGCTTTCAACTCAGTTACTAAATATTGGTAGCGGAGGTATTCCAGATGTTAAACTATCAAATATAAGTAAAATAGCATTTTCATCATGCAAAGGTTATGTTGACATGGACCCATCTGCTGATTTTATAAACATATATGATGACACCTATTCTGGAACAGTAACGATTGATGAAGGCTGTAATTTTTATGCGAATGGATCAATTACTAGAACTGGTCTTAACATTCGTTCGCTATCAAATAAATCAGTATATTCATGTGGAGAAACATCACTAGGAGT
>Ga0268360_1003067_pt1 | contig 11269 bp, 15 predicted proteins | sample BioMet11_FD_192465 | JGI IMG/M metagenome (GOLD analysis project Ga0268360, IMG submission 192465) | Sewage microbial communities from Oakland, California, United States - Biofuel 11 (Illumina Assembly) | ecosystem: Engineered > Wastewater > Sewage > Unclassified | place: USA: California... | reverse complement strand
AACCGCTTGAACCTTGTGCTTCGCCCAAAAACGCTTGGGCGTTCCTCCCTCGATACCCATCAGGCACCTCCTCGACGACCTCGATAATCGCCTAAGTTGGTGTCCAAGAAAACCCTATGCCGATCCAATCACGAAAGTTCCAGGTTCACCACCACATGTCGAAGGAGTTATAAATCTCAGAGGCAAGGTGATCCCTGTCATTGACTTACGAAGCCGTTTTACCATGGAGTATCGTGCCCATGATAGCCACACCCGGATCATCGTCATCGAACTTCATGGAATGATTATCGGATTTGTTGTAGATGAAGTGTCAGAGGTTTTGAGGATTCAATCGAATACGGTTGAACCGCCACCACCCGTTGTGGCTGGGATTGAATCCGAATACATCAAGGGTGTCGGAAAACTTGACGATCGTCTATTGATCCTACTTGATTTGGAAAAGCTAATTCATGTAGAGGAGTTGAAACATTAATCAGCATCAATCAAAAGATTAGCGATCAGCTCCACACTTCCTGAGACTCTCAGGTTGACCACTCCGATGGTTTATGCGAAAAGATCACAGTGACAACTTTCGGTCTTGTTTAGAAAATTTTGGACCAAAGTGTTATCGTTTTTATCCAGCCGTACCACGTGGCTATTGATTTGTTTTTGTTCGTTGATACCGAGCAATCCCTTTGACTTGCGAGGTCACAATGGATAGATGCCCATTATCAGGTGATAGTCCGGATTGCTTCAAGACTATGGTAAGTCGATTTCCTGTTCCAGTAGTTATAGCTGGGTTCGGAAAAGGAGAAATATTTTATTTAAATGAACACGCTAAGATCCTCATGAGAATCGATTACAGCGATGACATTAAGTATTATTCAAGCGATTTTTATTCAAATCCCGCTGTGCGTGAAGTGTTTTTAAATAATCTAATAAGGGATAGTACCGTCAAAGACTATGAGGTTGAATTCAAGGATTCAATAGGTGTTAAATTTTATGGAATTATTTCGTCAACTATTATTAATTACAATGGAAACTCTGCAATTTTTTCTGTTATTTTAGATATAACACAAAGAAAGAAAACTGAAATTAAATTATTACACGCATCGCAGCATGATCATCTTACAAATATATTTAACAGACGACACTTATTAGGGATTCTAAAGCAAGAATTGGATCGGACGAAACGTTACGATAATAAGATATCTTTTTTAATGATAGATGTTGACAATTTTAAAAAAGTAAACGATGTATTTGGCCATTTAGTTGGTGATGAAATTTTAAAATGGTTGTGCACAATATTGCAGAGTACTTTACGGCAAACAGACTATTTAGGTCGGCTTGGCGGTGAAGAATTTGGTATAATTTTGACTGAAACAGACAAGGAAGGATCGTTTTATCTTGCAGAACGTATCCAGAAGTCTGTAGAAAGTAAAATATTTTACCAAAATAATATAACATTGAAATTAACAACAAGCATTGGGCTGACTACTGTTTTACAACAAGACAATGGTATTGATATCCTTAGAAGAGCAGACAGAGGGCTGCTGTCCGCTAAAGAGTCGGGAAAAAATAAAGTTGTTTGTATGTAATTTTAGTCTTTACAATTTCTATGGTTATTTATCAACATCATAATGTCATCAATTGGTTAGAACTTCATCGCCATATTAAACAAATCAGTATATTAAATTATTTTTATGACAAATAAATTTCGCCACCAAGCTGAGGAACGGGTCAAGGCTAAAAAATCCATGTCCAAAAGTGCTCTATCTAAGGACGTGGTGCAGCGGAATCTTTACGAGCTTGAAGTGCATCAAATTGAGTTGGAGATGCAGAACGAGGAGCTACAACGAACTCAGTTCGAGTTGGAGGAACTGCGTGCCCGCTATTTCGACCTCTATGAGTTAGCTCCTGTAGGGTATGTCACTCTCAGCGAAAATGGGGTAATTCTCGAAGCCAACCTTTCCATCACAAATCTCCTTTGTGAGACCAAAAGTGCCCTTATTAAACAGCCGATCACTAAATTCTTTCTCAAAGAAGATCAGGATATTTATTATCTACACCGGCAACAGCTTATTGAGACTGGGGAGCCGCAGGCTTGTGAACTACGGATGCTGAAAGATGGAAAGGTCCCAGTCTGGGTAAGTATCCATGAATCTTCAGCTCGGGATGCTGGAGGATCTGTTGTTCATCGTGTAGTAATAAACGATATCACTGATCGCAAACAACTTGAATCTGAACTTGTCGCGTTAGCCACTACCGACCCATTGACCGGTGCAATCAATTATCGCCATTTTTTAAAACGGGCAAAGGAAGAATTTAATCGAGCTCTCCGTTATAGAGAGCCTGTGACGTTGGTTCTGCTGGACGTCGATGATTTTAAGGAAATCAATGATACTTATGGACACGATGCCGGGGATATGACACTCAAGTCAATAACCGAGACGTGCATCTCTTTGTTAAGAGCAACTGACATATTTGCACGTCTTGGTGGAGATGAATTCGCTGCTTTGCTTGGGCATACAGATGTTGTTTCTGGTGTTAAAACTGTTGAACGCCTCCAGAGTAGATTGAATAGTTTAAAAATAATAACTGGAAACGCCAATATTAACTTCACTGTAAGTGCAGGGATAACAGCTATAAAACAAGATGATTGTTATTTTGAGGAAGTCATTAAACGCGCTGATTTGGCATTATATGCAGCCAAAAAAGCAGGTCGAAATCGGGCCATCACAGATTGATTCATTCTCCAGCACATCAACATCCAATGAAACTAGCACCCAAGATATCAGTTTAAGATCTGCTACTTCTTCTCTAAGACGATTTTCCCCTCTTCCAGGCAGGAGACCTTGAACTCATCGCCCTGGCTGAACCCGTAGTTGGCCAGGAGAGTCGGGGACAGACGGAGACCCGTACCAGAAAACTTCACGCTTCCAGATGCCACACGAGCATCCATCCCTTCGATCTTGTAGAACTTCTCATCCAGCGTCATCAGCTTCGTGAGATGATTTTTCAGGGTGGTCTTGGGAATATCGAAGGCATCCATAATTTGCTGAGCGGTTTTTTCTTCGGTGATCATGGTGCGAAGTTTCATGGCGTCGAATTTCGATGCGATAGGCATGGGTACTCTCCTTAAGAGGAAGTTCTGATTTGATCAATCGTGAATACCTTAAAAATTGGAAAAGTCAACTCGGCTACCAAAAACTAATTTAAGGAGATAACCAGTAAAAAACGCTTGAAGGACAAATCCTAAATCCGCCTCCCCTCCCAGTTGCGACAAAGGGCTCATTCCCACGGAGCCCATATTCCGATCGATAATAAAATGGCGCTAGGGATAGCAACATACAATATCATCTGTTTTGCTGTAGTAATTGCGTCACCATAAGAAGCATCAGCAACACCCTTTGCATTTTCATTTAGTCGTTTACGAATGGGGTTTATCACCCAAAGTAAAAAATTTCCGAGAGGAATAGCTGTAGAGACTCCGATTAAAAAAGAGAATATAAAAGTTATTACAATCGATACTGTTACGTTTTGACCAGCATGAGAAAGGAAATCTGGCAGCATAGGATGTAAGACACGATGTATCTCAAACGAAACAATGACAACTGTGTATGCAATTCCGAACGTCAAACTTAATAAGACAAGGGGCATAAGCATCGCCAACCATATAGGCAAACGATTTCTAACTTCTTGCCTTTTCTCAAAATCTTTCAAAAAACTTCGGGATTGGTCCGTGGATGTTTCTTTCGTTTTCATAAAACCCCACTTAATCTACTGAAACCGGAAGAAGCACGCAGCTGAACAGCACAACTATCTAAATTGTCAGTAGGTTCTCTAAGTAAATGTCCGTCTCCCTCCTCCTAGGGTTTGGGACGTTCCTGCCCCCATGGACACCATCATATAAAAACACTCGGACAGGCATCTTCCTGGGACTTGCCCTGTTGCCTACTTAAGAATCCGTGACTGAGGTACCGAACGATTTGGGACACACTGGGATACGAATCGTCACCTTTGTCCCAGAGATATCCGAAGTCTCCATTGAGATTGTCCCCCCAATGGCATGGGTCATGATAGCCGCGCTGTAGGTGCCGAGGCCAGTACCGCCGAATTTTCCGGCTGTGGTGTATTTTTCGAAGAATCGATCTCGTATCTCCACAGGCACGGCTCGCCTATTGGCGAGGGTAATGACGCACTCACCTCTTTCTTCCATAATTGTAACGTTTAGGACTTCACCGGAATCACTAGCCTCTACAGCATTACGAAGGAGATTCATAAGAATAATATCTAACAAAAGTTCATCTGTTTGAATGGTTAGCTTACTGTTCCCTACATTGACTGAATTGTCACGAATTATGACCATATCAGGGCTAATGCCCATACCCTTTGACAAAAGGTTGATGTCTTCCCGAATCATTTTTTCAGGGTTACATTCCTGACTATGGAGTTTATATGTTCCAGTCTCAATTTTATACAATTCTAAAGAACTATTAATTTGCATAAGTATTTTTTCACCGGAGACAGTTATCAAGTCAAGCATTTGGCGTTGATCTGTAGTGATATTTTCATCATTCATTAGTATTAGTGGAATATTAATAATGCCTTCCAAAGGGCTCTTCAAATTGTGCCGAACAATGCGCTCAATGTCGTCTTTGACTTGTTGTAATCTGTTAATTTCCGTCAAATCATGGATAGAGCACATGAGCAAAGTATTCCCCTTGTAATAGAATGGACTTGTATATATATCAAGATCACGACTTTCACCGTTAGCTAGCCGATGACTATTTAAGTGATGCCCGCTTTCCAATTTGGAAATATTACCCAACATCGTTAAGCATGCAACTTTCGACATCGAATTTAGCTCAGAAACAAACATGCTTCGTATTTTTTCAAGCTTATACCCGTAAAACTCAATTGCTGCCGGGTTGGCGTCAACAATAGCTCCATCTGTAGGATCGATAATAAGTTTTATCGCCTCTCCACTTGTAAAAAAGCTCCGATAGCGTTCTTCGCTCTCTCGCAGAGTTTCTTCTGCCAGTTTACGGATGGTAATATCTTCATGAGCGACAACAACACGGCGGGGAATATCCCCAGGAAATGGTGTAACACGTCCCGCAAACCAGCGCTTTTCATCAGGAGAGTCGCACGGGTATTCTAGTATGAAAAACTCCTTTTGCCCACTAATAACCTCTCGAATACCTTCGGCAAAACTGATGGCTTCTTCAGAGCCGTCACCAACTGCCTTATCACAAACTCTTAGATAATTCTGACCTTCTGACGCTCTATCTGGATCAAGGCTATTACTTAGTGCAAACCAACGCCATGATTTGTTAACAAGTAATATATTCCCATTTTCATCAAGTATGGTTATATTGGCTGAAAGTCCATCCAATGCGGATTTGAGGAACTGCTCAGACTCTTTTAAAGCCTCTTCAACTCGTTGCCGCTCTCCTTCAACAGCTTCAAGAGAAGAAATAAATTTACGCATTGAATTCAATTCAATTATAAGTTGCTCTTTTGTTTTTTCAGAATCCATTAGGACTACCTCTAAGGTTGAGCAACACCGAGGTTGTGTTTTTTCCCCACGGGAAAAGCCGGGGCCCTGTCCACTGTTGGTTTCGGGGGGGGGCACCTCCCCCGGACACCCCTCTCCTTCGCTCCCTACTCCCCCCTACTGGGCGTTTCCCCCTGACCTCCCCATTGGTCCCCTCGGGCCGAACTTCCAGGAGAATCCCGCTCCGCCCCAAAGTACGAAAAGCTCTGCCCCAGTTCCAGCTTTTTCCCTGTCCCCGTGACCACGCCCCCGGCCCAGGGTATCCTTCTTCCCAAAATTCCTTCTCCACCAGTAGCTAAAGGACATCCCATGCCACCACAACACCTCGATAATCTCACTTTGAAAGATGAGATCATCAACGCATTTCGTCCGATTGAGCAGCTTTTCAGGATCATGGACACTTCTGGTCTCGATGTCGATGGAACGATTATCCGGTGCTATGCCGAAATCGGGTTAGAGCTTACGGGCAATTTTCGTGAGAAGCTTGGACAGTTGCTTGGTCGAAATCAGGATGGTGCTGAAAATGGGGACTGATGACAGTTGGAACGTCGTCTATGCCTATTCCCGCGAGCAAGCGATTGCCGATGGCGTCCTTGTCGATGTCACCGAACAGGCGAAGGGTATCGGGTTCTCAATTCACACCGTCGTCACCGATCATCTGTTCCATGGATACGTCGAAGTTCCCGAGGGGCTTGAAGGAGAGGGGCAATCTGTCACCGGCCGACTCCACGATCTGATGGTTCTGGCCCTGTTCGCTGCCAGGAAAGCCCTGAATACCGACAGGGTCACCTTCAAGGTCGACTTCCTGATGGCTCCAGGACGGAAAGAAACCGTTGATGTCGTCGCCCACATCGGCCCCGGTGACCACGGGGAGCCGGTCCTGACCATCATGTTGCCAGAGGATGATTAGGGATTCAAACCAGATAACCAGGAGAAAAGTATGGCCTCGATTTTGTTGGGGATGGTTTTAGGTGTCATCGTCGTTGTCGTCGTTGCGCAGCTGCTGACCCTCCATCCCAAGCCGAGTCGGTTGCGTAGTCCAAAGTAGTCGGGAAGTTGCCGAACTTCGAAGGAAAGCCCGAGCATGAGCAGCTTGGGCTTTTATTTTCATGTGCTGATTCCATACGGGAACCAGATGAATTAGCTGCGTTTCAATTCGAAGAGATGTGGCGCGTGGCGACAAGGATCTGCTCAGAATAGTCAGGAAGGTGGTAATCTAAAAAGTTATACCCTGGAATTTTCGGCACTAGGGCTTGGGAAACTGGGGTGAAGTGGGAAAAGACCGATTTTCTGATGATGGAGGTGGTGTCGGCGTCCAGGGTGGTTCCCAAAAGCGCGATTTGTGTCGTATTTGACCTCGACAGGAGGCGATTCAATCAGAATCTTCTGAAATTATTTAGGCATAAGTATCACTTTGGGCCATTTTCTGCGCTAAAAAGGTATTGTGTGCTTTCTGAAGCTGTTCGAGCTCTGCATATCGTGGATCATTTTTCATCGCATCATAATTTATAGTCACCTTTGGTTGTGGTGTGGCATCAAAGGATTGCTGCGACATCGCCGTTTTAGCCATGACAATCGACCCCTTGATTGATCTAGCAATGCTTTCTGCGCGCGCTTTAGCAAGTAGAGGGCCGCTTGATACACCTGCACTGAAGTCGGCTTGCTTGATTGCGTCGGAGCAAGCCTCTGCCATGGCATTGGATGTCTCAACAAATCCATGATTATCTATTTCAGCAATCACCTTCCCATTGACGACAATACTGGCATATTTGGAGTAGGTTGGGTTTTTAGAAATAGCGGGCGGTTGACGATAATCATTTTCGAGCATCTCTTTTTTCGCCGCCATAATCTGTTGAAAAAGATCTTCCGGCGCTTCGGCAAGAGGCACTGCCTTGAGCGTAGCGGTCACAGGTCGAACAGAAGCAAGGTCGATGGAATGCGTGGCACCAGACATAGGCAAAAAGCTCCCCCTTGTGTTGATTATACAGAGTATAAGCAAGAATCGCACCGCTAAGAAGTGTGGCGGCTTAGAAAACAGGGGTGAGGTGGGAAGTGCCGACATCCCGAAGGCGAAGTGGTGTCGGCGCCTAGGCTGGTCCCCAAAAGCGCGGCTGGGCGCGTATTTGACAATAGGCTTAAATAGCTGGGCATTTTTAGCAGAATTGCTCGGCCAATCCCGAAAAGAAGCCCTTTCTGGCGGAATCGGCACCTTCTGAGACGCGGAAACGCAGTTAACTGCGTTTGGACATCACCAGTTTCACCAGATTCAGCGGGAAAGGCCCCTTTCTGGGAACATCTTTCTATTTGAGCATACTGGCCAGTTCTTTTCCAAACTCGGCGGCTTTGGACATTGCATCCGCATCCTCGGCCACCTTGCCCAGAGGGTACTGGCTGAACGGAAATAGGCAGGAGAGATAAGGGGCCTCGATCTTTTTGGCAGAAATACGCCAGTGTGAATCCAAAAGCTCCAGATTCTCTTCGAATCCACCGCCGGCCGTAGCCAACAGGGCTAACGGTTTACCTTGTAGCGGGGAAAAGAACTCATGGTTTTCCCCGAATTTGATCATGGAGAACATACGGTCGATGAACATTTTCATTTGGGCAGGATAGCTGAACCAGTACAATGGGGTAGCAAGGACGATAGCGTCGTATTCCGCCAGGGTAGACACTGTCTTGCCCAGTTCGTCCCCAATGTGGCAGCCATATTCAGCACTTTGCTGGCATTTATAGCAGGCCACACAGCCGGGATGCTTGAAGTCGAGCCTGGGGGTGTCAATCTCCACCGTGTCAATCCCACTTCGGTCAAGGCGCGCATGGCTTCCCGGGCCAGTACATTCGTGTTGCCCTTTTTGCGCGGACTGCCAAGTATGAACACGACTTTCTTAGACATGTTTCACTCCTTATCGCTGTCTGAGTGTTCCAAGCCGGAGGGCAAAGGCCCCAGGACGCTCTTGGCCTAACACTCCATGCGGATGAGCCCGGAGTCCCGCAGTTCCTTTGAAAGCAAATATTTATCTGGATTTGTGGAGCATTTCATCACTATTATGACCTTATGCCAATCAATATGGTTAGGAGGTCATAATGTTCCTTCGAAAATCCTGTTGGCTTCCTGTGGTGGCTTTATGCTGTCTGGTGGCTACTGTTTCAGCCCAGGGGGCGGACGTTGGGGAGGCACAGGACGTTTCTATCCCTGGCACGGGGCTAACCCTTCGCGTGCCCACGGGTGTAGTTGTTTCGCCAGAGAAACCAGACACTCCACGTGTCGCAACTCTTTCTGTGAAGGTAGAAACCATCGAGTCCTTTCGCCGAAACGGCGTAGTCAGCGTGGTCGACGTTCTAGCCCAGCGTGCCGCATTGGCCAAGGGTCAAGCCAAAGTGGCCGACGGATGGGAGGAAGTCGGGCTGGCAGACATCGTAACCCTGCCAACTGGTGGTTACGCCGTCATTTATCCTTTTTATCGTGAGTTTGAGAGTTGCGACCTGCGTTTCATCATGAATGCTGTGTTTTTTGTGGGCAATCGGCGAGTCACAATAAGATACAGCGTCCCCCCCGCTGCAATCATCATGGAAGACCCCCTCTTCTTCGGTCACGACCGGGCCAATTGTGGTGAAGGCGTCATCTGGAAGCATCCCAAGACGGACGACATGCTTAAGCGCTTTCACGCGGCAGTTAAGAGAGGTCGCCTGGGGCAGGCTGCCAACGCTTGGTACGCCGATTTTACATCCATCCTGGCCTCACTGCGTCAAAAGATTCCGGCTAGATGAAAATCTTCCTTTGGATTTAAAAATTATATTCTCATTCAAGAACTATTGAGAATAATACATTGACTTTAACAAAAGATAATAGAGATAAGCTGTTTTTGATTTTACCAACGCGAAGTCGTCTAGCCTTAGGTGCCATCGATAAGGCAGCGGTTCAAGTTAATCAAAACAGAGCGCATTTCGGTGCTACTCAAAATCGCCTTGAAAACACAATATCGAACCTGGAAATACAAGCGGAGAACCTTCAAGCAGCTGAATCGAGAATTTCCGACACTGATGTTGCATCGGAAATGACCAACTTCGTACGAGAACAAATATTGACTCAATCTGCCACGGCGATGCTCTCGCAAGCGAACTCGATGCCCAAGATGGCACTTCAGTTGATACAGGGTGGATGATAGGGCCTCCTCCGACTCCGGTAAAAAGAGCACAGGAGAGGCTGCGCCCCCTCCCTTTTAACCTCTAAAACATGAATTTCAATAAAATTAGCATACTACGGATGCAGGTTCCTGCTAAATTTCACTTTTAACGAATTCACCGCTTAATTTGCACTTCCAGACCAGATTTTAGCTGCCGGACAAGCGCTTTTTCAACTCCTGACACGTCACCGACGCACCACCTCTTTTACCGCACCTGATCCATCAGCTTCATTTCTCTCATAGAAGCCAACATGGCTTCGAAAATAGACTCGTTGCAACACAGAGTCATCGCTATCCTTATTATCTGTATTAGACTGATCCATTCTGAAAGCACATGAGTAAGTCCAACATAGCCTCATAGAGGATGGATCAGCCTTGTTCTATTGTAACAAACGAATACAGATATACTAGGGTCATACCAAAACCATGCCCTCCAGCGAGGGCGATAAAAAGGAAAATGATATGGATATTGAGAATTGTGCCGTTACCGATGAATCGCTGAGTTTACTAGAAGAAGAAATTAGAGCTCTTGCCAGTAAGCCGAAAGACTTTTTCTCGAATTTTATTAACAACCGAGAATTGTTTAAACAAGCGACAGAGCATTTTCAGAGAAGTGAGATTGCCGTTCAAAAAATTATTAGCTCTGTAAAAATGCAAGGTGTCACTGGGAAAGATGTCACAGAAACTTTACGCCTCATTAAGAAAGCAGCAAAAGAAAATGCCTCGCAAGTACCGTCTGTCATAATGAAAGTAAGAATCAAGGACTACCTCCCAACTGCTCCTGTCGCTGATGAAGCAAGTCTTCCTGTCGGCTATAAGTTCCTTGGCAATTGTGGTATCAGCGTAGGATTGCATAATGGACCAGATTCAATCGTGTCATCCTACCCACTCTTTATAACCTGCATTAAGCACAACCGATTGACAAACATCGAGTATGTCACCCTTGCATGGATAGCTGATGGAGCCCAACGTTCCGTCACCGTGGAAAGGAAAATCATTGCCAAGAAGAGTCAGATCGTTGACCTCGCAAGCTATGGTCTTCCAATCACAAGCACAAATGCCGATGAAATGATTGATTACCTCTTCGCATATGAGAAGACAAATTCACACTGTATCGACAAAGTAGAGGCAACCCATAAACTCGGATGGACGTCCGATATGGAAGGATTTCTATGGGGCCACCAGTTCTTGCTCGGGCAAAACCCTGATCCTTCGTCCGGAAAGAAACCAGCCATCGAGTTCTTGGGACGGGACCAGGGAGATGAACAAATTGCAGATGGCTTTTGTTCAAAAGGTGGTTATCGAGAGTGGATTTCATTGGTCAACGATATCTTGATCTATCCTGACGTGGCATTTCTTCTTTATGCTTCGTTAGCGACACCATTGCTTCCGGTCTTGGGAGTACAGAACTTCTCTTTGGAGTTATCGAACCCAAGTTCTTCAGGAAAGACATCGGCACTGCTTCTTGGTGCTTCAGCTTGGGGGGCTCCAGAACTCCATTCAAGCTCATTTGTCAACACATGGTACGCGACTCCTGTGTGGATCGGCA
>Ga0268360_1003065_pt1 | contig 11278 bp, 9 predicted proteins | sample BioMet11_FD_192465 | JGI IMG/M metagenome (GOLD analysis project Ga0268360, IMG submission 192465) | Sewage microbial communities from Oakland, California, United States - Biofuel 11 (Illumina Assembly) | ecosystem: Engineered > Wastewater > Sewage > Unclassified | place: USA: California... | reverse complement strand
TCTCCCGAAAGTTATATTCTGCATAAGTATTAAGTTCAAGAGGTGCGTATCCAGATGGTTTCTCTTTGTTAATCCATGATACAGTTCCATTTACCATATTCTGCATATCTGAATATTTTTTGCCTTTGGTGTATTCTGAGAAATTAAACTGTAGTCCTGCTTTAACTCTTTCAGATTTGTAATCTGCCTGGCCTCCAATCATAAATTCACTGTGATTGGAATATAGAGCGTTAAAAATTGAATTTGAGTAATCTGTAGCCTGCGTGCTTCCGACAGGATAATGTGCATTATTCATCAACTGCTCATATTCAACATATTGCAACATGCCTTTTCTTGCGGCATATCCCGCATAGATATCATAGCTTATTTTGTCATTGGCCATACCCTTAAGTCCGGCCTTTGCAATCAATGGAACGGAGCTGGCTCTCATGTCGATAATCGGAGCTATCCATCTGTTCTTTCTAAGCATAGAGGAATAACTGTTAACGTCATTGCCGCCGTCTGCAATTGCATAGGCCCATAACTTGTTATCTATCAATTCGTATGACACGGTGGCCTTAGGGCTTATATATGTGAAATATTTGTTTGCCCCGTCTTTATTCTTGAAAGAGACGGAGGCTCTTGCGCCAAGATTGAATTTCCATCTTCCGTTGTTGAATTTATATTGCAGCGTTCCCTCCAGCAGTGAATAGTGGTAGTCTTGTACGCCTGTATAAAAAACGGACTCTGAATTTACCCCAATTGTTACCATTGAGTATTTTCCAAAAGTAGGTCCCGCCTCTCCGTTAAACTTAAGCCAATTTTCATAGATATTCGGCTTCTGGACCACAGGAGTACTTGAGCCGGCTAAAGATGACAGCGTTGCAATATTTGCCTTATCTGACGTGTTGCTGTACGCAAGGTTAAGGTCATATCTGAATTTGCCGGTGTAACTTGCGTTCTCAACCGAGCTCATATTTAAGTTAATACCCCCTTGGTTGTACCGGTGTGACATATCATTTTTCATAAAAGAGTTGTTGCCAAAATGATTGATTTCAGGTGCATTTGCGTATCCCGTAAAGCGCTGGCTGTTATATCCGTAATAACTGTCTTGAACATTACGGTAATAAGCCTCTGCGGACAGGTTGCCTTTAAGCCACTGATGGTCATAATTAATGGAGCCTCCTGTGTTACAGCTCTTTGCCTGTGCTTTGGTGCTGAGGTCGGTGGTCTTTCCGTTATCTTTAAATCCTGCCAGCGGCAATTTTCCCCAGTAGGATTTATGCTCAATTTTAAACCTCAGGCTGTTTGATACATTCTCGGTATTATTTTTGAAAATGTCCGGCTGAATGTAAACCGTTGCCACGGGACTAAACGGCATTGATATTCCCAGTTTTGCTATAATCCAAGGATAATCCGCCTGCATAGGGCTGTGTATCTGAACCGTAGGAAGCGGAGAAAACTCGTATAAATCCCTGAACGGCTTGTCAAAAATGTGATAGTCAAAATTCAGATTAAAATTTCTTAGAGTATCTGCAAAATTTAAAACCATCTTTGGTTTCCCCGCAGATGTCAAATCTCCTTCATAGTTTTTGTCTACTCTCACTGTCGCATTCTGTGCACCTGCAGTTGCCGGAACGGTTAGCGCAAAAGCGGTTGCAATAATTGCCAAATATCTCATTTTCATATTAATAAATTGTTTTTATATCCCTTTATAATCTCGACGGGTAAATCCTACCGTCTCTCTATTTTTCTGAAAGCTGTTTAATCTTTGCGGCGGCAAGAGACACTATATCATCATCTTTGCCCTTGTAATTATCCTTAACGCTCCGGTAGGTGGCAAGTGCCTGCTCTTTGTTCCCTTTCTCTGCGTATGAATCTCCAAGAACAATGAAACTTCTTGCCATCCAGTAGGTTTGGCTTGTCTTGGATTTTGACAAAGTAAAAGTTTGTTTTTCAACTTTGTCAAATTTTCCATTGTCAAAAGAGTCTTGAATGACCATGTAAGCAGCCTCCGCGCCAAATGCCGTTTTTGGATTTTCTGACAGTTTCTTCAAAGCTTCTATTGCTTTAACTCTCTCTCCAAGAGCAAGAAGGCTCTTACCCTCATAGTACATTGCCTCATTTTCCTGTTCCTGTCCATATGTTTTATCTCTAATAATCTGTTCTGCTCTTAATGACGCCGTTTTATACTCTTTGTTGCAGAAGTATGAGCGCATCTGACCTATAACAGCCTCCCTTTTATTCTCTTGAAAATTGGCTATTTTTTCCAATGTCTCATACCCCCTTATTGCATCCGGATATTTTTCCAATTTGTAGCTTAAGTCAGAGTAATATTTAGTTGCAGATTCCGTAAAGGCCCCTTCCCCTTCCTCCATAACTTTATGATAGCATTCAATTGCTTTTTCCATATTATCGGTTTTTCTGTAACTCTCTGCAAGATAGAATGTTGCCTGTGAATACTTTGCGCCTGATTGGTACCTGTCGGTGAATGAAGCAAGGGCATTAATTGCAGAGTCATATTTTCCGCTCATATAAATTTGTTCTGCGGAATTAAATATCAGCATCTCTTTTTCTGCAGGTGTTTTAGCGGTAGCGGCGCCGCTGCCTTGCACATATTCAAGAAATTCTTCCGAGCGGTTTTGATTCTGGTAAATGTTCTCCAAAGCATTTAGTGCCGTCTGTGCTTCCTGGCTGTTTGGCTGTTTATCAATGATTTCTTTATAGTTATTTATTGCAGCATCATAGTAATGCCTGTTGGTGTTTATCATGCCTATCTCCAAAAGGGCTTTGCAATAGTATATGCTGTCGGGAGGATTATTGATAAGCTTATTAAATGTCTCAAACGCATCTTTGTCATTTGAATTCTGCACTTGGGTGCGGCCCAATTCATATAAAGCCTCAGTGTAAAGCGGTGATTCTCTGTGTTCTTCAGAAGTAATGTTTTTTAACTCCGATATCTTTTTAGCGTTGTCGGACATGAAGCCGCGGGCAATGGCACCTTGCATTGGCGCGTATAAATTTTTGTAGTCTGTTTCCTCTCCTATTTTTTCATACAACTCTGCGGCTTTGCTAAAGTTGCGTTCCATGAAGTAACAATCTGCAAGACGGGTTTTTGCATCGATTGTGTATGCACGCTTGTCTTGCGGAAAGTTAAGATATGTCTCAAAAGCGGTTTTTGCATTTGCCAAATCCTTTAGTTTGAAGTAGTTATATCCGTTGTTGAAATAAGACTCCGGATACTCCGCACTCTGTTTAAAGCGCAGATTCTTCTGCAGGTCGCTCAAAATTTTCTGAGATTCTTCAAACTTTCCCTGACGGAAATAACTTTCTGCCTGCCAGAATTTGGCAAGATTTGTCAGAGCAGGATTGTATCCCTCATTCTCACTTGCTTTTGCAAGATATTCAGAAGCAGCTAAGTACGAGCCTTCATCCAGCAACTTTGTCCCCTTAAAGAAGTTGGCCTTTTTAAGATTTATAACGTCTGTCTCTGTTGGTTTTTTAATTTCTGAGAGAGATTTTATTGCTTGATCATAATCCTTTTTTGTTAATGCTCCAGTTGCTATATAGCCGTATATCTCATCCTTTTTGTTATCTGTAATACTGTATTTATTAAGGTATTCATTAAATCTGGAGGTCTCTCCCGTCAAGTCAAAGTCCAGCTTTGCATAGTTGAAATAGGCGTCCTCTTCTATTGCATTGTCATAGTGCATAAATGCCGCACTGCGGAATGCCTCTTCTGCTGCCGGCTTATTTTTTAGCTGGATATAACATTGCCCAATATGGTAGTTTGCACTTTGTCCGAGAGAATCGTCAACATCTTTCACTCTGTTGAATCTTGTTATAGAAGAATCATAATCTTTCAAAGTGTAGTTAATCATTCCTGCGTAGAAATTATCCGAGCGAGATGATGTTCCTCCCACTGAGGAATACATGTTGAAAAACATCCTTGCATTCTGGGCATCTCCGGTTGCATAATAAGATTCAGAAATTATTCTTGCCACTTTTGGCTTATAAGTTTGGTCAATAACCTTATACACCTCGGGACCGTTATTGATTACGTAATTGTAATCCTTTAACATAAACTTGCTGTCCAGTATGTGAAATTTGCTTAGGACGGTAAAGCGCGGATCGGATTTAGATTTCTCAAATGAAGGTATTGCTCTGTTAAACTCTTTGTTAATGTAGTCCATATAACCCAGATAGTAATATGATGGAGTAATGTATGTTCCTTTCTCAGAAGAACTTATAATGTGAGTAAAAGTTTGTCCGGCTTCTGTATATGCACCTGTTCTCATCTGGCAATATCCTTTACGGAAATAGAATTCATCTCTGTCCTCTTTCTCCAGCATAGAGGCATCTATATTGTCCAGAATTTTCATTGCATCTGAATACCTGTCCGAGTCAAATTCTGCAACTGCAAGCCTGAATTTTATCTGAGGAAGAAGCGGCGATGCGGGATAATGTGATTCATAGGTTTTTACAATGCCTTCCGGATTAGGCTGCTTTAATAAAATTTGACATAGCACTTTGTATCCCGATGCTTTTTCCGCTTGTGTATTGCCGAAATTTTTCTCTCCATTTTGAGATAAAACCTTGTCAAATTCATTAAGAGCACTCTGATACATTTTATTTTTGTAGAGCTCCATCCCGGAAGACATTGGGGATGAGCCGGCGGTTTGTATTGTATTTTGAGCTCCCGACTGATTAACGCAAAACAGCGCAATTAGTGATAACATCAATAGTATCTTCTTCATAATAAGATTGTTATATTCGCAAATCAACTCTAATTTCTTAACTCTTTCAAAAGTATGAATAATAGGTAAAATTCTTAAATTTGCCTGTGTTATTTTATTCACTATTTATTAACTGAAAAACTGCTGAGAAAATTATGCCACAGATAGGTGAAAATGGTTTTATGACAGGACGAGCTCTTCCCCTTATAGAGTTGGAGAACGCCGATATTTACAATGACGGCAATCTAATCTTGCAAGGTGTGAACTTAAAAGTCAAAAGGGGAGAATTTGTTTACCTCATAGGTAAGGTGGGTAGTGGTAAAAGTTCTATTATCAGAACATTAACTGCCGAGCTCCCGCTAATTAGCGGTGACGGAAGAGTTGGCGATTTTGACTTGAGAACCATTAAAAAAAATCAGATTCCGTTTTTGAGAAGAAAATTGGGCGTTGTTTTTCAGGATTTTCAGTTGCTTATGGATCAGACTGTTATGGATAATTTAATGTTTGTGCTTCGCTCCACGGAATGGGATAATGAGCAGAAAATGCAGGACAGATGCAATGAAGTTCTTAAGATAGTCGGAATGGAAACAAAGGCACACAAAATGCCTCATCAGCTCTCAGGGGGTGAGCAGCAGCGAATTGCAATAGCGCGTGCTATTCTGAATTCTCCTTCTGTCATTTTGGCCGATGAGCCAACCGGTAATTTGGACGCGGAGACTGCAAGCGGAATTATGAATGCTTTGTTTAGGATTCATAGCCAGTATTCACCTGCTATTCTCATGATTACGCATAATAGGTCAATATTAGAGAGGTATCCCGCAAGAGTTATGCTTTGCGCAAATGGAGTTTGTACGGAAATGACCAATAATGATTCTGAACAGGACAAGTTGAAAGAAGTAACTGACGATATGCCGGATGACTATGAAACGGAAGATAACAGATAGTCAAAAAAAAATTCTTGAATGGTTTGACAAATATGGACCTGAGCCAAAAAGTGAACTTGAGTTTACGAATCCTTTTGAACTCATAGTAGCGGTTATCTTATCTGCGCAGTGTACGGACAAAAGAGTAAATATGGTTACGCCTGCACTGTTGTTTAAATATCCTGATGCAGAGTCCCTTGCAAAAGCTTCAGAAAAAGATATTTTTAAGTTTATAAAGTCTGTCTCCTTTCCAAACAGCAAAGCGGCTTATCTTTCCGGAATGGCAAAAATGCTTATGAGTGATTTTGACGGAAAAGTGCCGGAGGAGATTGAGCAGCTGGAAAAACTTCCGGGAGTAGGGAGGAAAACGGCTAACGTTGTTGCTTCTATATGTTTTAATAAGCCTGTAATAGCGGTTGATACTCATGTGTTTAGGGTGGCACACAGAATCGGTTTTTCTAAAGGAGCTACGCCGCTTGAGGTGGAGGAAGATTTGGAAAAAATGATTCCCGTTGACAAGAGGGCCAAGGCGCATCATTGGTTAATACTTCACGGCAGATACGTGTGTAAATCTGCAAAGCCGATGTGTGAAGAGTGCGCTATTTCCAAGTGGTGTCCAAAGCTCCTGGAAAATAGTAAATTATGATAGAAGACTTTAAAATAATACTCAAGGAGTATTGTTCATATCTCCGTCTGGAAAGATCTCTTTCCTCAAATACAATAGCGTCTTACAGTTCTGACATAAATAAGTTTATCAGGTATCTGGGGAAAAAAGGAATCTCATCTCCCGAATCTGTTTCTTCCAATATTATTGATGATTATTTATCTGAAGAATTTGAAGAGGGCGTCTCAAAAAGAAGTCAGGCGCGCTGCATAAGTTCTCTCAAATCTTTTTATAAATTTTACGCCTTGGAGCACTCCCCGGAATACGGCGGCCGCAAAGGTAGTGAAGGTAGTAACCCTTGTGAAAAGATTGATAGTCCAAAAATTACAAGGCAGCTCCCGACGGTTTTATCTGTAGATGAAGTAGAAAAAATTTTGAGTTCAGTAGATTTGTCAGAACCGGAGGGAACACGTAACAGAGCAATTCTGGAAATGTTATATTCTTGCGGATTAAGAGTGAGCGAACTTGTTAATTTGCGCCTGTCAGATTTGTTTTTTAAAGACTCTTTTATTCGTGTAATCGGCAAGGGAAATAAACAACGTCTAATTCCTGTCGGCGACTATGCCAAGGATGCTGTAAATAATTATATTCCTGTAAGATGGGAGGTGCTTCAAAGGGCAAAAGCTCTTGGCGGAACGTTGGGTAAGCGTGCCTCTAAAGTTGCGGAGAAATCTACTCTAAAAAGCAAGTCCGTCACAAATCTTGCAGAAGCGGAAGATACTCTTTTTTTGAACAGACGAGGCGGCAAGATGAGCAGAGTAATGGTATTTAATATTGTTAAAGAGCAGGCAAAAAAAGCCGGAATTGGAAAAGAGATACATCCTCATACGTTCCGCCATTCATTTGCTACTCACCTTGTTGAGAATGGGGCGGATTTGCGCGTTGTACAAGATATGCTTGGGCATGAAAGCATATTAACTACAGAGATTTATACACATGTAAGCACTAAGCAGTGGATGAAGAATATTCTTGAGCATCATCCGGAAAGGACACGTTCCTGATTTTCTCAGCATAAAAATAATAAAAGCGGGGGTTGTTAAATCTCCGCATATTTAATCTCTCCTCTCCAGGGTGAATATTTCGTTTGCACTTTTATGAAAGACGGCTGCAATTTTTAGCGCAAGGACGGTTGACGGAATGTATCTGCCTGTCTCTATTGCATTGATAGTCTGACGGCTGACTCCTATTTTGTCTGCCAACTCCTGCTGTGAGATGTTTAATACTGCGCGCTCAACTTTAATACTATTCTTCATGGCAAGTTTTGTTAAAATTAACCATCGCGATGCGGAATACAATTATATAAATGAGCATATAGGCAAAAAGGAAAAAGAACATAACGTAGAGATATGGGATTCCATATATGAATATTGCGGCAAGCACACTTAAGGCCGTTGTAATCCACAGCGAGCGGACAAGGGCAATTTCTCTTACGTGTGCAATTCCTTCATCTTCTGTCTTTTCTTTTGAGAGGGCTATGCAGGTCAAAGCCGTAAGTCCAAATACTATTATAAGTGTAATAGTGATATCTTCTTTTGCACAGGTAAATCCGCTGTCCGGCTTTGAAAGTATCATGCCTGAATAATGCCAATATTTTGCGTTGATAGTAAGATCTTTGTTGTTCCCTGATTTTCTGATGGTTGTGAAGATCCCGAAGGCAAGCGTACATGCCAGCAACAACCATCCGATACGTTGGAAGATGTGCGGCAACAAGTAGTTTTTATTTTTCATGATGTTGATTTTTTATTTGCTTAACTAAAGTTTCCATATGCAAAAGTAAAGTAAACTTTACATATAATCAAGTAAACTTGTCAATAAATCAAATAAACTTTACAAAAATGTAGCAAAAATTTTGATGCTGTCGCCGGCCGGTATCTGCGGGGTGATCTCAATGTTTCTCTTTTGCGGCATGAAACTTATTGTTGCCTAATTGTTACCTTTGCCAAGTTAGGAGAGATTGGGAAGCTACTTCATATGACCTTATTTTGAAAGAGACATCTTATATAATTAACGCTTTTGTGGGCAAATATTTTGGCTTTCTTGGGAGTCCAGCCTGTGTTGTTCTGTTGGATGAGGATATTCCTGATGCTCAGATGCTTGCCATTGCGGCAAAGAACGGTTTGCCTGAAACCGCATTTCTCCTGAAAAAGGACGTTTATGATAATGGAGCTCCGGACAGGCCTGGTGTTTTGGATAAATTTTCTAAAAGATATTCCCTGCGCTGGTTTACTCCCGATATTGAGATGGATTTGTGCGGACATGCTACCTTGGCCTCCGCGTATGTTGTTTATGAGATACTTGGAGAGAACGAGGCAGTTTTTGATACATGTGAAGGAGTGATTAAGGTTGCAAGATGTTCTATGGAAGGCGGCCAAGACAGAGACATATTCAGAGACGGTGGCGGCAGTTGTCCATGTGATTTCATGTATATATTGGATTTTCCGTCCCGTCCCGCAAAGGCTGCAACGTTGCCGGAAAATATATATAATGCTTTAAGCATCAAGCCGAAAGAAGTATATCTGTCGAGAGACTACATACTGCTTTATGAAAACGTAGAGCAAATTCGCAATCTTAAAATTGACCGTAAAGAATTTGATAAAATAAATATGGACCCCGGTGGCGTTGCCGTTACGGCGAGTGATATTGGAAGTGGCGGAATGTCATACGGCCGTGGAGATTGCAGCCGTGGAGATTGCAGGGGTATGGCTTTTGATTTTGTATCAAGATTTTTTACGCCTCAGGCAACAATTTTAGAGGACCCCGTGACAGGTTCTGCTTATTGTACTCTTGTCCCTTTCTGGGAGAAAAGGCTGGGAAAAAGCAAGTTGCATGCGGCTCAACTCTCTGAAAGAGGCGGGGAACTTTTATGTGAATTAAAGGAGAGCAGGGTGCTCATTGGCGGGTATGCCGAACTCTCAAAGAAAAAATAATCTAATCTGAACTAATTTAATTTAATTTAATCTAATTTAATCTTTGCAAGTCTAAAATGAAAAGAATAATTTATTTCTGTAAAGAGTGCTTTGTGACTTTTATTGCAATAGCTTTATTTTCAAGCATTGCAGCGGCTCAAACAAAAGCGGATTCCGTAACTGTTGCTCAGGCAAAATGGGAAACCTCTCAGTTGCAAAAGGGGTTGAAATATTTTCATTTGCAGTTTGTGAATTTGTACGGCGGACCGCAGAATATATGTATGATTGAAATTTCTCCGCGCAACTATAAGTTTGGTTTTAAAGATAATGGAGGAATGGCAAAAACAAGCGTAAAAGCGGCGGAAGCCGGAGCTGTTGCGGCTGTAAACGGAACTTTTTTTGATATGAAAAAGGGAAATTCAGTTGCATTTTTGCAAATAGACGGTAAAATTATAGACACAACAGAGAAGGGGAGTATAAACCCGCTTATGACTGGGGCGCTGAAAATTGTCAGGGGAAAAATTTCTGTCATGGCCTGGAGTCCGGAGATTGAAAAAAAAATTAGAACTGTTGCGGCAGGTGCAGCGTCAAAGCATAGAGTGCCTTGCGTTTTGCGTCATACATCTATAATGGCTTCTTTACCAAGACTTTTAGAGAAGGGTAATGAGTGTGCAGTGCCTCCTGTCCTGGATGGATTTGTATATAAAAAACATCCCCGTACTGCCGTGTTTTCCAAGGACGGAAAAATTTATTTGCTTGTTGTTGACGGGCGCGCCAATGGAAATGCGGATGGAATGACAATCAGAGAACTTCAACATTTTCTGAAAGTGTACGGAGCTTTTGATGCTATGAATATGGATGGCGGAGGCTCTTCAACAATCTGGTACAAAGGAGATAAAAGTGCGGTGGCCGGCACGCCCGGTTACGGAGGCGTTCTTAATATGCCAAGTGATAATGACAAGTTTGACCATGCAGGTGAGCGCAAGGTTTCAAATGAAATCTGTGTTTTTGAACGCTAAGAAAATTCGCTTTCTAAAGTAAGTTAATGTTTGTGTCTCTTGATTCAACAAAAGAGTCGGATAATTTGATCAGGCTCAACTTTTGGCTGCATGCTGTATTAGGAGGGCTTGCAAAAATTTTTGTAAATTTGAAGTTTAAACTTGTAATATATGTTAGATAAGAATATACGTGAGCAAATAATTGCTCTTGTTCATAAAGAAGTAGTTCCCGCCATTGGTTGTACAGAACCGATGGCGGTTGCTTTGTGTGTTGCAAAAGCCACAAAGGCACTGGGAGTTAAACCGGAAACAATAGACGTGTTTTTAAGCGCAAACATTTTAAAAAATGCAATGGGGGTTGGAATTCCGGGGACAGGGATGATTGGTCTTCCGATTGCTGTCGCCCTTGGTGCGCTTGTTGGCAAGCCTGAGTATCAGCTTGAGGTTCTGAAAGATGCGACACCACAATCTGTAGAAGAGGGGAAAAAGTTTATCTCGGAGAACAGAATTAACATAAGACTCAAAGAGGGAATCTCTGAAAAACTTTATGTTGAGATTACTTGTAACGGCAAAAAAAATGTCGGAAATGCTGCGTATGATCAAAGTGCAACAGCAATCATTGCCGGCAGCCATACAAATTTTGTTTACCTTAAAGCACCTGACGGTGTAATTTTTGACAAGCGTTGCCCGGCCGGGCAGGAGTGTGAGGATGATGATATAAAACTTAATATGAAAATAGTATATGAGTTTGCATCTGAAACTCCGCTTGAGGAAATATCTTTCATACTTGAGACAAAGAAACTTAATGAAAAGGCTGCAAATGATTCCCTTAAAGGAGATTACGGCCATGACCTTGGAAAGACAATGACAACACCGTTAAGCCGCAAAGTATTGGGAGACAGCATTTTTACTCACATGATTTCTATCACCGCAGCCGCGTGCGACGGGAGAATGGGCGGTGCGATGTTTCCCGTAATGAGCAATTCGGGGAGCGGAAATCAGGGAATATGCGCAACAAATCCGGTTGTGGTTTTTGCAGAAGATAATCATAATACTGATGAGCAACTTATAA
>Ga0268360_1003059_pt1 | contig 11299 bp, 10 predicted proteins | sample BioMet11_FD_192465 | JGI IMG/M metagenome (GOLD analysis project Ga0268360, IMG submission 192465) | Sewage microbial communities from Oakland, California, United States - Biofuel 11 (Illumina Assembly) | ecosystem: Engineered > Wastewater > Sewage > Unclassified | place: USA: California... | reverse complement strand
AAAATGGCTTAGTGACTGGTTGTTAGAGCATTTACAACAATAGATTGCCATTTTTCTCATATTTTCCCTATAGGGGAGGAGAACCAAACCATTAAGGTAATCAATACAGGTTAAAACAACACAACGAGTTTTTGTTTGAAAACAGGATTCAAGATGTTTCTCTAAAATGTATTTTTTTACAGAAATATTATTTGACTTGATGAAGGTATCTGTTATTTGTTTCATTAAACTAAATTCATAGAGGAAAAATTATACTTCACGGTTGACGTGAAAAGGAAATGTGACAAAGTCAAGCTAGGTAGTGCAGAAAAAATACTTGAGATGAAAAAACAATGTGAGTCGATGCCTTATGATAAACTTAAGTCTTTTGAGTACGGCAAGCTTGCCGCACTCCTTCATGTAAATGAAGAACTTGGATTCATTGACATATTAAACAGGCATACTGACAAAAAATTAATAGATAGATTGAGTGTTGGAGAATACCTTTTACTCGATATAATTGGGAAAAGTCACGGCATTTTATGTGAAAACGGGATCGAAGACTGGTTCAAAAAATCACCTTTAGCTTGTATGTGGAAGTTTCCTCACAAATTAAATTGCCAGAATTTCCTGAACCAAATGAGTTACATTGATTCAGATACGATGAAAAATATTGAAGATTACCTTTGTCGGATTCTTGTTGAGAAGGGGTTAACTCCATCAATAATGTTTGTTGATGAATCAAACTGGTTTACCTTTGCCACCAATTATGATGAAAAAAGTGAACTGCTTCATAAAGAATATAACAAAAAGCATCGTAAAGACAAAAATCAAATTTGTGTATCACTGGCTGTAAATGAAAACAATATACCCTTTATTCACGAAACTTATCCTGGAAATGTTCCTGATTCGAAAGAATTTTCGGGCATTGTAGACAAAATCATAAATCGACTGACTGAATTAAATATCTGTTCTGAAGATCTTGTTCTTGTTTTCGATAAAGGTAACAACTCTAGAGATAAAATTGAAAAGGTAATCTCAAAAATGAGTTTTGTAGGAGCCGCAAAAGCAAATCAGGCTGAGGATCTCCTTGATGTTCCACTTTCAAGGTATGAGTACCTGTATAAGAACACAAAAGGTAACGAGATTTTTGGGTACCGGACAAAACACCAGTTCTACGGAACAGAATTCACAATCGTAATTACCTACAATGAAGGGACTTACAAACTTCAAAAAAGCACTTATGAAACAAACAAATCAAAAATAATTGATCAACTGAAAGACCTGTAGAGAAGATTAGAAAGCAGTAAAGGAAAAGAGAGAAACAGAAGCAGTGTAGAAAATGAAGTTTCAGAAATTATTCTGAAAAAATTCAGGACTGTCATTAAATACGAAATAATTGAAGCTCCTGAAGGTAAGAAAAAACCTCAGTTGAAGTTCTGGATTGATGAGGAGAACGAAAAAAGGTGTGAAAAAACGTTTGGGAAGAATATTATGTTTACGGATAAGCAAGAGTGGCACACTAAAAAGATAGTGAAAACATATAACAGTAAAAACCTTGTTGAAGATGATTTTAAGCTGTTGAACGATCACTTGCTTGTCCCTGTAGGACCCGTGTATCACCATAAGGATGAAAATATAAGGGTTCATGTATTTTTGGCTATGGTTGGCCTGCTTTTCTACAGATATTTGGCCTGGGAAGCAAAGATATATGGGTTTTCTATGAAACAACTGATTGAAAAACTGTCCGAAATTAAGATTGCAGTAGTCCAGGAAAAAATCCAAAAAAAGCAAAATTATTGTGGAAGAAATGGACACTAAACAAGCATCATTATTTTCTTTTCTGAATCTGGAGAAATATCTGCCATCGTAATGGAATCGTTATTGTAAGGATTATTCTTTTGTTAGGCATACACAGATAAAGCCGCAGGATAACGTAAAATCAATCATCTTTGAAAGCAAAGTTATCCCGGAAAATTGCAGGTTAAACATCAAACTGTTTGAGAATACGGAACTAAAACTTCTTTTGTTGTTTTTCCAAATACCGTCTTTGATGCGCCTTCTGTTCCCTTCTCTTCTGATGTCTCTTCTTCTGATGTGTCATCAAATACCTCCTCTACTTCTTCCTTTAATATGTCATGTAATTTAAAACGTTTGAAATTTTTAGACTGTAATATGACAGCAACGTTTTTGTCATAAAACGTTGCTATTTTTCTGTTTTTTAGCTTGCGTGCCTGAACAGTTTAATTTTGTGAGGCCTTTTTACATTGATGATTTTCTAAATTATAGCCATCAGGCAGGATATCCGTGATCAACCTCTGATGTATCTGTGCCCGCAATGAGAATGTCTGGTTATGATGGACTCGGAAAAGGGGTGATGTAGTTTTTTGCTCCTTGATGTCTGGATTCATGAATTCCGTATTCAAGAAGTTCTTACGACAGTGTTCACAGTGGAGTATGAACCCATTTAATCCTTATTTGGAGTTAATACAATATCAGAAGCAGGGAAGTGTCCTTCCTCACCTACAGTTATTCCATTCTTGAGAAAACCGAACTCTTTCCAGAGCAAACCCAGCACAACCAGGAACATCAGAAACTCCGCAGCCGGGGTTGCAAGCCAGACCCCGTTAAGGTCGAGTAAAGAAGGTAAAATCCAGAGCAGAGGAAGGAGGAAGAGAAAAACTGTTCCTAGCTGGATGAAAAGAGCGTATCTGATTTTGTTTATCGACTGGAAATATACGGAACCCAGCATAACCGTCCCATGGGTAAGGAGAGCAAACACGAAAATCTCCATGCCGTTAAGAGTAATTTTCAGGAGTTCGGGGCTTTCGTGGTTGAAGATAAGGATAAACTGTTCCGGATACATAGAGAGAAGAATGAAACCAATCAACCCTGTCACGAAGCAGGAGATAACAGCTATCTTCAAGGTCCCTGCAACCCGGGAATAACAACGGGCCCCGTAATTAAAACCGATGATCGGCTGGGTCCCGACTGCTATCCCTTCAAAGATCAGGGAGAAAATCGAAAAGACGTAACCTATAATTCCATAGCCTGAAACTGCAAGTTCAGAGCCGTAACTAAGCAGCATGTACTCGTTCGCAAAGAGCAGGACGAAAGTTGAAAACTGCATTGCAAAGGAAGGAAGGCCTGTTTTCATAATTTTCAGAATAATTCTCGAATCCAGAGAGAGGGAACTGGGTTTTAGCCTCAGTCCAGCCCATCCGCTAAAAAAATACAGAGCTAGCAGAATTCCGGAAAAAGAGAAAGCAATAACCGTGGCTATGGCAGCCCCAGCAACCCCCATTCCCATTCGCATGACAAATACGTAGTCAAGAACCATGTTTACGAGAACACTTGCAACCACGCATGTCATAGCAAGTCTTGGTTTTCCATCATTTCTTACAAGAGGATCGAGAGCAATGGCCAGAATCAGTAGTACAGAACCTGAAAATAAGACTCTAATGTAACTATTTGCCATGTCAAAGACCGGGCCAGAAGCTCCCAGGAGGCGAAGATAAGAACCCGATAAGGCAAGCCCTATGGAGGTAAGACCTATTCCCGCAAGCAGGAGCAGGGGAAAAGCATTATGTACGAGCTTGAGGGCTTCCTGTCGGTTAGCTCTGCCAAGGGCCAGGGCCACAAGGCTTGAAGTCCCGATTCCTATCATGTGCCCTACAGCAACTATGGCTAGAAGTGCGGGAAATGCAAGAGTTATCGCCGCAAGCCCCTGGCTGCCCACAGCATTCCCAACAAAGAAACCGTCAATCACTCCCTGGATTCCAGCAACAATCAACCCGATGGTTGCCGGGAGAACGAATTTCAGGAAAAGCTTTCCGATACTTGCAGACCTCATTTCCCGTTCATCTGTCATACTTTTTCCTCATCAAGCCTAGTAGCCATATTCTCAAAGAGTCTCTCCATAACCTCAAGTTCTTCTTCATACAGAATTTCCCGGGTCTTTTCATAGGACCTCATATCAGCCCAGTATTTGATCTCAACTACCTTTTTTCCTTTATCGGTAAGTTCAAGCAAGCAGATCCTTCCGCCTTTCGTGGAAACCTTTGTTTTCAGCAGACCTTTTCCGCCATTATAGAAATCATGTTGCTGGCAGAGGGTTTGCTGACCTCCATGGTCTTTGCCAGTTCGGAGATCGTGGGATTGCCCAGGGAATTAATTTTCCTGAGATGGAGGAAGACATTGCAGGTAATATCTCTGTATTCCTCTAAGAATTTACATTATTTTAAATTTTTTTGATAATAATGGTCCATTTTTTCAAGAAGCCTGGAACTTTCCATTTTTGCTCCCCATAAATAAAAAAGGGGTGTATTGTTGGGTTAAGTAATATTAAAAATTTTCCACCAACTATAAAATATAATTATAAAATTCATAAAATATAATTATAAGAGTCATGAAATGTAATTATAAATTTTATAAAATATAATTATAAAATTCATAAAATATAGTTATAAGATTCACTTCTGCATTTCAGGACAAGTCCTGCAGGAACAGACAACAAAACTCATTTTTTAGACCTTCTACAGGCAAATGCAAACATAACGATGCCCATAAATATGAAAACCAGTCTGCTGTAGAGGAAATCATCGGGCAGAATATAGGGTATTGGACCCTCCGTGACCCTCAAATACCAGCGTAGGGGCCATGAAAGGAAATTATTTCCTAAAATTAATTCCGGAACAACACTTTTAACTGACACTATAAGTTCTGCACTTTCTATATCGCTGACAAATTAAGGGAAAATGTTAAGACGTAAACCAGTCCTTCAGACTCAGCCGTGGTTAATTCTTCTTAAAAAGTGTTCCCAAGGCAGTGATACGTGAGATCTAAAGCTATTTCAGCCGGAATTAAATCCTTTGGAAATGTCGATGGTCATCTATGAATTAGGAAGCCCGTTAAATCTTTAGATTTAACGAGTAGTTCACTCTCTTTCTCTTACCATGCTAAGAAACGCGAGTTTTTTTGCCTCCTGTACCGGGATAAGATAGCCGTCGACCTCGTCAATTTTGGGATTTGAGGGATCTACTCCATATTTTTGAGTCTTTTTAATTTTTTCTGGTGTTGTTTTTTTGAAGAAATTCAAAAACATCTATACAATAAAACTCTCTCTACATGCAAAGAACCTTAATTTTGAAATTCAGCTCTTTAATAAGGTCGATAAAATGAGAGAGGTATTCAACCTTTGTTTTTTTCTTTTCTACGGGAAGAACAGATAAAGTAAATCTTTCGTTCTTGTTAGTGATGTAGAGGGTGATGTATGAGTAAAAAGAGTTTTTTGACTTTTTAGCTTGGCTACGTATCACGTATTTCTCATTAGATGAATCTGTTTTCCCATAATAAGGATCATTAGTGTAATCGACTGCGAATTCATAGTTTTTACCTGTTTTTAAAGTTTTTAAAACTTTTTGAAGGAGAATCTGTTCATTCGATGTGATCAGTTCTTCCATGTTAATTTCTTGAGATGATATCGAAGAGATGTTTCGCATGCAACATCTTGATATCTTGCTGTAACTGAATGGACAGAATGCCTATTTACTGACATACTAATAACTGTACGAAAAATATCTTCACTTGTAAGGGGACCATTGATCTTGATAGTAACATGGTCAGAAAGAGGTCGTAATACCGTATCAATACATTTCTTTGATTTTAATTCAATTCTAGGATTGAATCCAGGCTTATTTGAGAAAAGAGACATAGGGAGGCATTTTTTATTTTATATATAAGTTTCGAATGACCTCATTTATACAAAATAAAAAATTAGCGAAGTACTGAATTTAGTGTTCAAAAGATGGACATTATTTTCATTGATCACGTCGGGACGGGCTGCTGGAATCCAGATGTCGCAGGGAATGGCAATAACGGCATTACTGTCAAGCTTTTTTCCTCCAGGGTAGTCAAGCACACTTTTTCCTTCTTTCGTAAGCCTGATAAGGGTATCCACGTCAAGACCATCGGGGTCATGGACCGTACCCCTTGAGTCAGCGGCTCCTACAAGAATCGCTCCTCTCTGGGTAAGGAAACAAGCAGCATGCCTCCCAACTGCCCCAAAGCCCTGAACAACCACACGAGCATCTTTCAGCTCGAAATCACAGTACTGTATCGCTATTTCGGTAGCCTGCGCAATCCCCAAGCCTGTGGCCCCTACTTCATCCAGAGGAATTCCCCCAACCTCGCAGGGAAGGCCTACCACCCTTCCGATCTCATCTTTTATGCAGGCCATACAGATTTCGTCTGTCCCCATGTCAGGGGCAAAGATATATTCCTCCTCATACCTGAGGGCACTGGCAAGTGCTCGAAGCATCTGGCTTTTCTTTTCCTGAGAAATTCGCGGATCCCCGTAGATGACTACCTTACCGCCCCCATGAGGAAGATCTGCAGCCGCATTCTTGAGAGTCATGGCTCTTGCCAGCCTGAAACATTCCTCAGTACTCACATCCGTGGCCATCCTGACTCCTCCAATAGCAAGTCCTCTCGCTATATTGTCCACAACAAGAACCGCTTTCAAGTCAGCAGACGGTTCGTAAACATGGATGGTCTTAAATGGGCCAAGCTCATCCGCAAATCTGAACATATCATCCATTAACTTTCCCCCCTCTTTTATCAATAACATTAATTTCATTTAGTATATTCTGACCCTCTCAAAAAGCACAACTATTTTTTATTCTTGCAGATAATTACTAATTTTGATCTTTATTTCATATTAATTTCTTAATATTTTTGATCTATTTTCATATCCGACTAAATTTCTATTTAATTCTCAAAATTTAAACTTGATTTTTTTGAACATTGTAGGATTCAAGCCAAACTCATTGATCTTGTTGAGAATGTGCCCACAGCTAAGTCAAGAAGTTTATTCAGTTATTGCAAAATTCATCTTATTTTTGATAGAGGGCCGAAATGTGGGATATAATAATTATTTCAATATATTTATTAGTCTAGCAGACATCAATCTATAGAGGTGAACAAATGCCAGCGAGAAAAGTAAAGAATGATAATAAAGAAAGACAATTAATAGAAAAACTTGAATCACTAGAAGAAATGAAAGAAGATACAGCAGAACAAATAAATATAGAAGAGGAACCCGATGAAAGTAAAAGGCCTAAATAAACAGTATGTTACAAACAAAAAACTTTATTCTAATTTTTTATAACATTTAATACATCTACATCGAGAGCGTCGTAAAAGTCTAGAGATTCTAATTAATTACATGTAGTCATCGAACTTCAATTTCATAAATCGGCATCATATGAAATTATGAAATTTATTTGCTATGATATAATCGGCTTAATTTTAGTTAATTTTGGACTTTTGCGACGCTTTCACATCAGGCTGTCTCAAAATCATTTTGAATTGTGCAGTTGAGTAATACCCATTTCAATTTTTACTTCATTTCAACAAGAATAGAATTTTGGCTCTTCACTATTCCGTATGGATAAGATGATTTTCAATTAAGCAACACGATAAAAATAAAATCACCATTAATACGTTCAACAAAGGTCTGGACAAAGCTGGAAAAATCTTGCTCGTATCAAATGTAGATCTTGCACCTGAAGATGTTTTTCTCATGTACAAAAAAAGAGATACAGTAGAAAAGCATTATGGCACTTATATAAATTAGAAGAGGATAAGCTTTATCTACAGAATAACGAGTTACTTTTCGGTCATCTTTTCATTTCATTTTCGTCTCTTTATGGATACGCAAAAATTCAAAACTGTATAAGAAAGGCTGATTTAACAAGTAAATATTCTCCCGGAGACTTATAGAGCAATTCCGCAAAGTCTATATGCTGGATTTAGATTGCCAGATTATTTTAACGGAAGTGCCTAAGAAGATTGGTGAAATCGAAAAGAAATTAAACTTGAACTTATTTCCTAAATGAACAGAGTTAAAATTTATAATAGATATATTTAAATAAAAATCGTATTTTTTAAGGTGCATATGATTACCTGGCTGTATGGAATTTATGTCACTAAAAAGTCGGAAGTTTTTAATGGTTTGAAGCCATAAGCTTCAAAAAGAGAATTTCACCTACGGCCTTGCCCAAGAGTGACTTTTATGGGTAATATCAAAATTCACGCCCGATCAATTGGGTACTTGATAAGTCTTAAGAAATTGCTGTGTGATACCACTGGAAACCTACTGGTAAAAAAATGGAAGTCAATAGAAAAAGGAGATATTGTTTCTATAGAAGAACACATGCTTCCTGAAGTTCTTAGAATCCAGGCCGAAGGATTTAAAAACGGAAGCTCGGAAAAGCTTATAAAATATTCAAAGAATTCAAAAAATATATTTTATGTTATAAAAAACATGGATGAAATCGTGGGCTACTGTGTCTACTACATAAAACCTGCACTTTCCCTCAAAGGCTTTGAGAAAAAATCAGTAATATCCTCAATTGCAATTGACAGAAATTTTAGAGGCAGAGGTTTTGCTGAAAGGTTATTAAAGAGCAGTACTGAGGAGATGAAAGCAAACGGAATATCATCCGTTCTCTTATATGTCAATATAAACAATCTTCCTGCGATACACTTATACCAAAAAATAGGCTTTCGGAAAATAAAACAGGTAAAAAATATCTGCGGCCAGAGTGAAAAATGTTATGAGATGGAACTGAGACTTGTTTGAAGCGTTTCCTTGTATTATTTATTTGGCTCTTCGTTGTTTTGTGTGGATATCCTCATAATGTCTTCATAAAAACCAATGCGATCTCTAATTGAAAATCATCTTATCCACAGGGAATGACGAAGAGCCGTTTATTCTTTTTAATGTATTTCACTATATTACTTATTTTTTTATGTATTTTCCATTTTATAGTTCAAAAATAATTTTTTTCAGTGTGATAACTTCAGGTTAATTTTATGTTTAAAGATATATTTAAATAAACCTCGGATTCTCATTTCAATGTGCCTGTAATTAATATCCTTATATTTCTTGGCGGGCTCGTACTGCTCGTAAAAGGGTCAGACCTCTTCGTATTAACATCATCTCAGATCGCAAGAAGGTTTGGAGTATCCGAATTTGTAATAGGCTTGACTCTTGTATCTGTGGGCACGTCAGTACCTGAGCTTGCATCCTCTCTTACGGCATCTTTCCAGCAAGCAAGCGGGATAGTTATAGGCAATATACTCGGGTCAAACATTGCCAACATAGGTCTTATTGCAAGTACGGCAGCTCTCCTGACAAATATCAAGACCGAAGAGGTTATGCTAAGAAGGGACGGCTATATAATGTTATTTGCCTCTTTTCTCCTCTTTCTTTTTATGCTCGACTTCAAAATTTCGAGGTTAGAAGCCTTAATTTTCATTTTATTTTATCTTGCCTATCTTTTATTCCTGCTCGAAAAAGTGAAAAGACACGAAGAAGAAATCTATTTTAAAGATTTTATGATTTATTTTTTCAAATTTGAATATTTTTTCGATCTGAAATCAAAAATTAAACCCCAGGCCCGAGAATACGGAATCGAAAATCGAAACTCTAGAGACACGAAAAAAAGCACCTGGAAATCCGAAAAAATAACCCAAAAGAAAAACGAAAGCGAATCCAAAATTGGAATGAGAACTAAAACCGAATTGACAACCGAATTGACAACCAAATCTAAAACAGAGCCTGAACATGAAGATATTGATGTCGACATTACAGAAGAAAAACCTCAAGAAGCCAGCCTTTTAATAGAATTTTTCAAGCTTATAGCAAGTGGAGTTGCAATCATAATTGGAGCAAAGTATTTTGTCGAACAGGCAGTTTTCTTTGCTATGCTGCTGGAAGTTCCGGAGACGCTTATAGGAATAAGCCTTGTTGCGGTTGGGACTTCAGTTCCCGAACTCATGGTAACCATCTCGGCAGCCCGGAGTGATTATGCTGGCATTGCTCTTGGAAATGTCATAGGGTCAAACATTGCAAATATACTTTTGATACTGGGCTGCTCAGGGCTTGTCCACCCTATCTCGATAACCGGCCTCAGTATTTACTACATAGCGCCTTTTATGCTGATAATGAGCTTCCTGCTCATCTTATTTATACGAACGGGCTGGAGAGTCAAACAGTTCGAAGGACTTATCCTGCTCCTTCTCTATCTGAGCTTCATGGTCCTGATCCTCCGGTTGGGGTAAAAACAATTCCTTAAGTAAACCCCGGAAAATATAGGAATCGAAAATAGTCTCTTTGTTTTCTTGTGTGGATATTCTCATAATATTTTCATAAAATCCAGTGCGGTTTTGAATTGAAAATAGTATTGTCCACAGAGAATGGCGAATAATCCAAAAATATAGCAGGTTTAAGAATATGTTAGTAATATTCTGTCTTTTAGGAATGATTCAAATATAATATCAAAGGTTTTTGTTGCCAAAAATGATTATTTCGGAAAATGGGACTATATATCGATTCCCAAACTGAAAATTTGAAGTTATATTTTTATCATTCCTTATGAAAAGTCTCTTTTTAGCAAAAATTGTTATTGACTCAATAAAAAATGTTTATAAGAGTATTAAGTAAATTCATATGTTTTAAAGCTTGATTTCCTCTAACCGATTTAAAGGTACTAGTTTTCCTCTTGCTTCGTTTTCAAAACTTTTAAGCACCAGTTCCTTTTCTTCCTCAGTTAGCAGGCTATCTATATCCACCATATGCTCCTTAATTTCCCCAAGTTGTTTTTTGATAAAATTGAGTTCTTCAAATAGCTTTTTTTCGATTTTTTCCCCGGTCATAAAACCACAGCCTGTATTTATCCAGATTTGAATTCATTTATATTTTGTTTGACTCATTTATGGTTTACTTTAGAATTCATTGATGTATTACTTAACTCGCTATGTATTACTTGACTTAAGGCTTGACTTAGAATTCATTGACTTACTTGTATTATTGACTTACTTGTATTACTTGATTTACTTTTATTACTTGACTTACTTGTATTACTTGACTTACTTATGTTTTACTTTAAAACTCCTTTGACTTCCTGGATATCTTTATATCTAGTTTCCGCTTTTAATATTTCCTAATTTATATATAAATATTCTACAAAAAAATACTTAATTTTTTACCTGTTAACGAATACACTGTCAGTCTTAAAAATATATAAATATAGATTCTCGGACCAAGCACGTAAATGCTCCACAAGATAAATTATATGTATAAGTTATAAAGTATTAAAAGGGTAGGAGTAAAAAGATGATAACTGAGATAATTACTGAAAATATCGGGTTTTTCATCTACGCATTCACATCTGTCTTTGTTGTTATCAGTCCAATCAGCGGAGTAGTAACTTTCATCTCCCTGACCAGCAAGATGACTCGTGAAGAAAAAAAT
>Ga0268360_1003057_pt1 | contig 11304 bp, 11 predicted proteins | sample BioMet11_FD_192465 | JGI IMG/M metagenome (GOLD analysis project Ga0268360, IMG submission 192465) | Sewage microbial communities from Oakland, California, United States - Biofuel 11 (Illumina Assembly) | ecosystem: Engineered > Wastewater > Sewage > Unclassified | place: USA: California... | reverse complement strand
ATCTGTTTACCCGGTGCCTTAAGTTCCACAAAGGCAATCTTGCCACCTGGCATCAGCACGATGCGATCAGGCACACCAGCAAGACCGGGTGATACAAATTTCATGGCGAGCCCACCACGTTTTTTAACCTCTTGTACCAGCTTTTTTTCTATATAACTTTCACGCATAACTCCTCCATGTTTCCCGTTGCCGTTTCCTGACCGCTTTCTACCCTATATACGTATACGCGTATACGCGTGTTGCCGATCTCCTTTTTTACTATATTTTTAATTACTCTCTATGATTTTCTAGGAAACAAGGAAACAAACACACCTTCAACCGTTGATATTACTGCTGTCTCGCATGTTTCCCATCCTTGTTTCCAATACGTATTTGGGAAGCAGACGGAAACAAACAATTTGTTGCCTATGTTTCCTGACCTTCTCTGACAAACGCTTTTTGGACTCCGTAAAGGGGTATCCGCATTTTCCCAGATGCGCTTCCTTCATACCTTTTCCAGCCAGAAATTTTATTCAGGATTGACTCCACTTCATATGAATCGGTCCGCTTTAAATTCTGTCGCTCTTTTCCAAAACACTCACACCAGATTTCCATTATGCAAACACGATCACGCTTCACTGTCCCCGCCAGATTGCCACCGTCGAACTCAGAGCCGGCGAGGAAGCTTCTTCTCTGGTACAGGTCCATCTCTCCCCATCCGAGCGGAAGAAGTGTATAAAGATAATCTTCCACAATGCCTTCCCTGTCATCTGACTCCATGGCATCCTGTTGCATGGCATAGGCATCAATTGCCTCCTGTCCGGTCAGGAACAGCTTTTCTCCCTCGTTGTACCTGTGGATTGCCTCGGCCCAGATCTGATCCACATCCTTTAGATCCCAAGGGTGGTGTGCGCCATTTCCCGATACATGAACAGGCCAGAAGCGCCGGTTCCCGGTTATGTCACGAAGGAATCCGCCTTCTGAATTTGTGCTTCCAACAACAATGGACGACCTCGGATGGCTTTCTACTACAACGCCATACGCCTGCCTGAATTTGTCATCCGTTCTTGTTACAAAAGACTTCACCGTCTCTACGTCCATCTTCTTTATGCCGGCAAGCTCTCCCAGCTCCAGTATCCAGTACCCTTGTAGTTTTTCTGCAGCAGTCTTGTCTTTCATATCTGATATTGAAAGACTATCTGAATACCAGTCTCCTCCAAGTATCTGAAATAGCGTGGACTTTCCGATGCCCTGTTTGCCGTTCAACACGAGGATCGAGTCAAACTTAATGCCCGGTTCATACACACGTGCCACGGCTGCTACAAACGTCTTCCTTGTAACGGAACGTACATACTTTGTATCATCGGCTCCCAGGTAATCCACCAGTATGGTATCGAGCCTCTCTGCTCCATCCCAGCGAAGGCCTGAGAAGTATTCCTTGATAGGGTGATAGACTCTCTCCGTAGACACCACCGCAAGCAACGCATCTTTAAATTTGGTAGGTGACCAGATGCCATACACCCTTTCAAAGTAAAGTTTTGCATTGGCCACGTCTGCATCGGCCCATCCCGGGTGCACCTGCTTCCACGGAAGGTCTCCGATCACATCTACTGTGCTTTTGAACTCGTTATATACGATCGATGAAAGGTTTGGATCAGAGCGGACTATAATGGCGATGTTATTAAGCGTGGCTTTTATCTTGCTCTGCCGGTCAAGCTCCAGCGCTGTTTGCCAATCATCCTCAGCATCTTCAAACTCACCCTTGGCCTTTGCCATACGTTCTTTTGCCAGCTGCGCTTTAACGTTCTTATCTTCTACAGCAAACTCAGACATTGCCTTAAAAGAAGGAAGGCTCGCAGCCTCAGCGTCTGGATCGCTTCTATCATCCTTTGATCCGTACTTATGGATACGGATAACATCAAAGGCATTCATAAGCCTTCCGCAGGCTGGATCAGTGGCATGATGGCTATATGCAAACTTATCTTCGTATATAACCACGCCTGCCTGCGAGTCTGCAGGGATGTAATCATAACGCCCCGGCATAATGCTTTTCTGGTACACATCCAGCAGGAACTTATCAATGGCCTCTGTAATAGAATACGTCCTGCAAAAGGCTCCGACCGTACCTTCCTTTTCCATCGGATCGGCCTGCTTCTTTATTTCTCTATTTACTACATTTTGCTGTCTGTTCGATACCGGCCACTGGGAGCTATCCTTCCAATCCTTATACTTTGCCAGCACATCATCCGGATCAAGAAGTTCTCCATCTATTTCATGAAAGATAAACTCTCCGTCAGATGATGTGGATGGCCAGTACATAAGGCGGCTTGGCTCGTATGTCGTATCATCGAACAGTTCAATTCCGATCTCCTCTGCTACTTTTCTTGCTACCGCAGCATACTCATCCGCTGTCACTTCACGCGATAATGGAATGATAAGTCTGAGCCTTGGCTTTTCGGGTGTATGCTTATGGGTGCTGTATATATATCCTTTGAAAGAAAAGAACATTTCTATCTGGTCGATGATTCCATCAGCCGCATAGTCCATGTCGAGGGAAAGACCTGATCGGGAGATCACGTTAGATTTTTTCCTTCTCCCGCCTTTTAACTTTCCAAGTACAAACCCACCTACATCTTTGATTTCATCCTGCTGCTTTTTCCCCAGCTTCCTATATTGCTCTACCGTCTCGGATGTACGTTTTGTTGTGCTGATCCTATCTTTGAATTCATCTAAAGTGATGTCCTCAAGATTCCAGTGTTTCTCCATGCGGGAGTTGCCTGTCGATATGTTCATTGTCTACTCCTCCTTGTACTTCGTAATTTTTTGAAGCAGCTCTATGTTACGTTTACTTCTTTTCCGCATCTTTTTTGCATACCGCAATTTCTCAGATGCTTCCCTTTCTGTTTTTCTATCTGTGGTAATTGATAGTGTGACGGATAGATCGCAGCAGATATCAATGTATCCTTCCAGTTTTTCAAAGAGATAGTCATGTACCATCTTCATATCTTCCCGCCGCGAATAGTCACGCATCAAGCGAAACACCTTCTCGGCTCTTTCAAGAGTCGCAGGGAAAAACTTCTCTATCCGTATATCCATATAACCTGCAGGATATTCAATGTGCAGGGTTTTTTCCTTTTCCATAATTGCCTCCATTAGTCCTTTTTATAAAATGAACATTCATAGCCATCAGCGTTAAGCGGAAGTCCATCGGCCCACTTTGGTGCCACCGACATGATGTGACATATCTCCTCTACGCTTGATGTCCCATCTGGCACTTCCACGACAGCTTCATCATGAATATGCATTACGATGTCAAAACCGGCATCTGTTAACCTGAGCATGGCCTGAGCCAGCAGGTCCCTTGCTATGGCCTGAACTATGTTTTCTGTGATCTTTGCCCCGTAGGTTTCGATCCGCATCCATTTCTTTGCATCACCAATGCCTTCATAGGAAAGTGCCTCTCTGCCAAATTTGTTAATGATCATCCGTGGCTTGATATATGAAAGTTTCCTCCCCGATGGCAGTGTGATAAACAAAATGCCCGACCGATATGTAAATTCCAAGTTTCTGCGTCTTACAGTAGTTTTTTCTTTTACAGCCTTCACCGCAGCTGAATCTACCATATGCCAAAATCTTGTAATATGCGGATTCGTTTCTCTCCACTGCTGCACTAGTTCCGGCAGTTCTTCTTCCACTAGCCCCATGTCCAGCGCACCCATAGCAGTTAAGGCACCGACAGAGCCTCCGTAACCAAGAGCGAGCTCCGCGATTTTACCCTTCTGTCTCAAGTGTCCATTTACTCCATGTTTGACTACTGGAACTCCGAACATCTTTGATGCAGATGCACAGTAAATATCGCCGCCACCTGCAAAGGTATCAAGTCGCCAGCTTTCTTCCGATAGCCATGCCAGAACTCTGGCTTCGATCGATGAAAAATCCGATACGATAAACCTGCATCCGGGCTTTGGTATAAACGCCGTTCTTATGAGCTCTGACAACACTCCCGGTGTTGAATCATATAACATGTCCAGCGTTGCAAAATCTCCGCTACGGACAAGCCCCCTTGCAAGGGCCAGATCTGCCAGATGGTTCTGTGGCAAATTTTGAACTTGCACCAGCCTGCCTGAATTGCCTGTGATCCAGATTCTTCCTTCCCGCCTTACGGGGAAAAATCCTGTAGGCGTTTCAGCGCAATATACTGTGCCATCATAATCGACCTTTTTTACCTGTTCCCGTCTTATAGACGTCCCATGACCAGGCCTTAGCCAGATATTAACAACATATGTATCAGACCACTTATCGCGACGCTTAACATTTTGTGTTGCACTAAAGCCCGCACATAGAGCACACGCCTGCACCACATCGGCATTCTTTCTATTTGTAGTTGAGTACTGGATTGAGTTCTTGGCTGTATAGCATCCGTCCCAAAGAGGGATCTCATCAAACATCACCTCCAAGGGCTCATCAAGCATCCAGTAGTCAAATGTCTTTTTATTAAAGGCTCTTAGCCATAATGGAATAAAAGCACTTTTTATTGTTACTGTTATTGTTCCATCATTATTATTTGATGTTACAAAGCAAATATCGCATTGCCGCAAAAGGTGCTTACATCTTTCCACTTTTCTTTTCTTTGAAAAATGGAATCTGAGACTACCATCTACTGTATAATGTCCATCTGCCTGCGTCATGATAAGTACTCTTAATTCTTCGGCATCAGACGGCTTGATTTGATAAGCCCTATGTCCGGTAAAAGGAATCGTGAATCGATGTTCTCCTATATCTGCTACTGTCCTTGACTCCCAATATCCTTCTTTAGAAAGAGTGGCCATTTTGTGATCTGGCGTTGCTATCTGAGAAATCCGCTGTCCTTTGTATGTAACCATCTCTCCTGTGTATGGAAAGGCTAGTTGTTTTGCGTTTTGAAATGATAAAACCTCTGTCACCTGATTCCAGCACATCATCGATCCTCCGTGAAACTCATCGAGCCTCACCCAGCCATCCGGAGTCAATATTTCATGATCACCGGTAAGACACCATCGGCCGGTTCTATTAGCGCCATAGAACTGTAATAGTCCATGCACTCTTCCATCGGAGCACACTGAACGCCTGATTGCTTCATACTTTTTTACTGATGTTTTAGCCATCAGGAGCCTGAGTTTCAAAACCTCAAGCACTTCTCCATCGGCTTCTTTGATCATATATCCAACAGCTTTCTTACTAAGACTTTCCATTTCCACGCCATGTTCTGAAAGCCAGCCTTTTATCTGTGTCGGTGAGTTAGGATTCTCAAGGCCAGTAAGCTCGTATGCACGTTTCGTAACTGCCGCGCGATACTCGTTGTCGCATGTCACGGCATTATCCACAAGATTCATATCTACAAGTATCCCTCTATCATTGATCTGCTGATCCATCTGATACAGTTTCTGTTCTTCCTCTGGTATTGGAAATTTACAAAGCTTCCTTCGTATTTCTCGTTCTGCATCCACATCACGTATACAGTACTTCTTGAACTGCTCCCATTTTTCTGGATCGTCACTTGGCATATTCCTTGTCCGGCCACCATTAGTTTTCGTTGCCTTGCATGGTATACAGAAATACCTAAGAAGGTCCTTCCCTTCCTTCAGCTTTTTCTCTTTGATATCAAGCACTGTTCCTACATCATCCAGTGAATGGGGCAGGGAAAGCATTGCAGACTGCACCGCGCTGCACTGCCAAGCTGCTGGATTGAGAATAAGATTATAATATTTTGCGATGCAAGTGCGTTCAAATGCCGCATTAAATGCAGTCTTTGTTATGTCGTCATCGGTCAGCGCTTTCATAACTTTATCCGGAAGCTTCTCTCCGGATGCAATATCTACTATGACGGTTTCTTCATCATCAAACGCATATGCAAAGAGTAGTATTTCAAACGCCTGACTGTTTGTGTACGCATAGACGCCAGCCTTTATAAGGTCAATATCGCTATATGTTTCTATATCAATTCCAAGCTGCATCATAAACCTCCTGTTTATAAAATAGGGCGGACAGCGTTTGCCATCCGCCCAGCATCCTTATGCGAGAAAATCTTCGTTTTCTTCAGTAGTAAAATCCTCTGCTGCTGACGCATGTCCCCCAAGGCTTTCACCATCTTTTACTTTCTGGATGTTTCCAAGCCCTGCTGCAATTCCGCGATTTCCATTGGAATTATAGCCATAGAAGGTCACGCTAATTTTCCCAAAACACCCCGAATATACCTCGCTCTGGTCTATGATCGGCTGCACATTTGCATCAACGATCTGTGGTGCCTGACGAGAATTGGCATTAAAGAAATATGCACCTTTATATGCTTCGTCATCCGGCCTATCGATATCACCGTCTCTAAGAGGCAGCTTCAGGTTTGCCGGAACCTTGCCTCCCCACTTGGAGACAGAATTTTTCTTTGCCTGCTCTATCGCCGCTTTTATGGCATCGATCGTCTTCTTGTCCGACTTTGGTATGATAGCCGATACGCTATATTTTGCTTCTCCGCCGTTCACCGAATTTGGCTCCCAGCAATACAGATATGAGAATCTGCATGGCACTATGACTTTTGTGTTTCCTGTGTTGTTATTCATTGTTTTTTCCCTCCGTAAATTCCGCTTTTGCGGTATCCTTTGTAATAGATTTTCTTTTATCTGATTCAGGAACCAGTGTGATCTTTCCCTGCGGCTTATATACATACCGGCCAAGGACTCTTGCGAACTCCTTCTTTCCCATCAGTTTTTCCATATCAGTAATACCTTTGAGTGAATACTTGTAGATCTCTGTATAACCGGCCTGTTTTGCCGCACCTTCAACCTCTGCCTCACTGGTGTATTTCCTGTTACTTCTTCCTTCGACCAGTTTGTATCCCGGCCATGTCTTCCCATGAACAATGGCTTGATCCTGCGCATATGCGTATATGTCTGCCGCCCACTTTGAAAGAAGATCAGCTTTTGTAATGACTTCAGCTATTTCTGCATCGGCTAGTAGTGCCGGTCCCTTAAACTCCATCTGTGCAAGCTTTAGAAATTCTTCAGCTCTCGCCCGGCACTGGTTCCTTGCCTTACAGAATCTGCACCAGTTACCGGCTCTGAAATCTCCGACACCTATGAGGGCCATTGCACCTCTGGGTTTAAGGACTTCCTTGCCCCACTTTTTTAGTTTTTCTACCGATATGTCCCAAGTGCTATAGTTATTGATCCTCGGCTGGAAAATAGTAAGCCTTACAGTATCGATGTCATACAGCATCTCCGCCATTGACAGGATCCCGAGTCCGTATGTCATAAGCTGTTCATTATTTTCAGCGCTTACTTCCACGCCTCGCCCTAGCTTGAGATCAATTACGTGAACTACCTTTTCTGTGATTATGACCATATCTGCAGTTCCAAAGCAGTCATCGATGTAATCGCTTATATCAACTTTTTCTTCAACTGCGAAAATCGGATCATCGCATTCTTCTTTTGCATCCTGGATCTCACCTATGACATATTCCACATACTCGTTCACGGCTGCTACAAGCTCGTCCGTATAGTACTCTGATGTAGGCTCTGTCGTATTCAGATTAAGATGCTTTTTGATAAGGCTTTCTGCCAAAGCATGTCCGGCACTTCCTTCTGCCGCATACTGGCTTTCTTCATCATTGAACTGTTCCGATAATATCAGCGAAGGTGTGCAGTTCAAGACCCTATGAAGTGCCGAGGGCGAGCACCTTGCATGGGCACCCATCACAGTGCCTCTGCTTCTTTCAACAGCGCTGGTAAGTCTTTCGGATCCACACCAGAGAGCTTGCCTGAATCATATTTCAAGAGGAGATCCTTTACATCTTTTCTTTTCCCTGCTTGAGATTTTTCTGCGAGGACTGCTCTAACGTCTTCGATACTGATTTTCTTTTCAGTTTTTGCAGCAGCTTCCTTGGTATCACCTTCAGCCAGTTCACGATACCCTTCGGCCAGTTTTTCATAGCCCTCTGCGATTTTCTTATATGTTTTTTGCATTTGTTTTCCCTCCTCCTACCAGTAGCGAAAAAACGTCAAGTCTTTCACTATTTCTCTATACCTATCATCAAGTCGCTCATCTAGCACCAGCGTATCTGTATCTATGCGCGCCACGTTTTCGTCATAGAGCTTAACCGGAATCTTTATTTCTTTAGCAGTTTTCAGTTCAAATTCCATGCCTGCTGTTATATTGGTCCCGACGATCCAGAGCTCGTCGCAATCTTTCATGAGTTCGACACCCATTTTGATTCCTTCAATACGCTCCGGCTGGTTATCTTCTTTCAAGAACTGCGGGAAATACAGATGAGGGATGATCGGAATGTCGCCGCGGAATATTACAAGTCCCGCTGCAAGTTTTGCTAGTTTGATGTTCTTCTCCACGTCGCCGCGATACGGTGAACATATAAATACTTTTGCCATAGGTTATACCTACCTTTCTAAATTCGGCTCTCATGGCCGTGTTAAATTATTTTTCAAGATCAAGTGCGTAGCTTGAGTGCTCCCGGAGAAGGTCCTCTACCACCAGGCGTTCTTCATCTGTGGCCCTACCCATCAAACTAATGAGCACCTCGGTCTGTTTTCTCGATAGCGTATTCTTGTAGGGATGATACGATGGATCGAGAAGAACACCTCCTCCGTTTCCTCTCACCGTTGTCAAAGGATACTGGCAAGTCAGGGTTTCAATATCTGTCCTGATTGTCCGCGTCGTCACACCTAGCTCTGCGGCAAGATTCGTCATATTCTCTTGTCTTCGAGCGACCATGATTCTCATGATCTCTTCTCGGCGTTCCGTTGCGGTCACTGCTCAGTTCCTCCTTTCCTGTGATCTTGGGTTTATAGTAAAAGTCAAATAGGAAGGGTAATTTCCTATTCAAAAAAGTTTTGCGAAAAAGTTTTATTTCAAATCCACTTCTATTCCATCGAGTTCATTGAAAACCTCGGAAAGATTGCTGGGTGATACGTCCCAGATGTTCCTGGCGTTATATCTAGCGAGCAGGGAATTTACAACAGCTGGTCCAAGTTCTGCGCTAACGTTCGCTGCACTGTTTTCTATGCTAATAATCCAGTCCATTCTTTCGTCTCTATTCATAGTCATTTCCTTTCTGCTTTGACTCCGAACAAATAAAATAGGCCGAAGCAAAGCTGTATAATTACAGCTATACTCCGGCCTTAATGGTGGCTTTTGCCCCGACGGTCAGTCAGTAAGTATTACCCTATTTGCTATGGCACAGCCTTCTCTGCGCCATACTTTTTTTCGTCTTCATAGTATCTAAATCACCTGTGAATATATGCCCGCATTTTGGACATTTGACTGATACTAGTATTTTTGCTGTGCCATCAGCAAGTATCTCACCTTTGCCACACCACGGACATTTCAAATGCTTTTCCATCGGTCTCCCCATGATATCACCCTCTTTCGGCGCCGTCCGTTTTACGCCATTTTGCGTAACTCATCTTTAAAAAATATAGCCTGCTACCTGTTATGATAAGCTGGCTACCGTATTACGTATTTAGAAAGCCACTGACATCTGACTATACTGATCACTGTACTGCTCCTCTGTCATCATCAGGCCGAGACATTTTAGTTGAACTTCCGCAGCTGATTTTGATACACCAAACACATTAGCTAGTGCTTCTGTTATTATCAATTTTTCATTTTCATACATAAGATCCCATCCATTGTCTGGCTCAACAATCACATCTCTGTAATTCCCGATATTTGACTGCCTGATAAAGTACTGTGCCGTCGGAATAAATGTACTTCTTGGCATAGCCAAAGTTGCCGCAAACACATTAGCCTGGTGCTCTCTAAAGTCTTCCTGCGTGAACAGCTTTCCCTTCTTTCCACCAATAGAACTTCTTTTGCAAAGTGCCACATGTCCTTCTCCATTGAGAGTTTTAGCATCTATGTCGAAGAGCGTCATCTGACCTTCTGTATTACGATACACACAAGGGTGAATACAAAGATGCCCGCCTTCATGCAAATGCGTAAATAACGAAAAGCCTTCTTTGCCCTTTTGCATTGTATCGTTATCGATAATAATGGTATTTGCACATACATCCAGTTCCTTTATTCTCTGGTTCTCGCGATCAAATACCCATACCTTGTCGTCGTTAAATACGGTAGCTCCTGCAATTGGATCCTTGCCTTCGTCGTAGTAAATGTCTTGGTAGTCCATCGTGGCCCCAAGATAATTCTCCAGGAAACGCTCCCCGCTTATCTTTCCCGGTTCACGAAGCAACTCTGGTTTATAGTCCCCAAGAATCGCTTCTGCATATTCACGAATCGCATTGTCCGAAACAATCGGCGTATTGTCCGGCTTGTGGTAACTGTTACAACGGAATTCAATCAATACTATTTCCTCACTTTCTTTTTTTCAAGTTCACGGATAAACTTTTTCCAGTCTTCTTCTTCTGCAGTGCCATCATTCGTCATCCTAAGCGCCATACGCGCTAAATTTCCCGACTCAGAATGCATCATTACATCTTCTATATCTGATGGTACGGCTCTACGTTTAATAGCAGCTTTATCATATAGCAGAGCTTTCCCATTACTATCCAATTCAAGCACCGCTGCAAGCCTCTCGAGGTCAAATGTGTCAGATGGGCTTCTTCGATCCTTTTCAATGTCACTATACATCGTAAGTGATATTCCTAAAGCCTCTGATACTTCCCGTAATGTTAATTCTTTAGTGGATTCTATCCGCTTCTTTCTTATATACTGGCCAAACGTCATATTCTCCTCTTTCATGGTAACCTCCTTAAAATGGTAGTTCATCTGTTACGCTATCTAGCGTAATTATATCATTTTGGCGTAACCATGTCAACATGACTTCTACTTTTATATCACTAAATTCCTTACACAATACTGCGAATTCTACTACCACTGCTATATAGGCCCCTTGGAGTATTATTTATGTATCGTACTGATTCAGCCATTCCAGGAATGCCTTCTGTGTGGATGGATCATCTTGTAGCTTCTTCCTCCATACTTTATTGCCCTCCACCAGCTTACTGAGATTGTCTTTATATCTTTGATTATCCGGATGCCGTTTTGATTGCATCTTATTTCTCATATATATCTTTCTAAATTCATGAGTAGCAATATCCTTTTTTTCCTTTGCCTTTCTAGTAATATTTGCTCCTACCATTCTACAGGTACGCTCCTTATCCTGTGGAGCCGGAAAATTACAATACACTTCGTCCGCACGATTTTCTGGAACAAAAAAGTTCTTGCAATTCTTACATCTTGATATAATAGTTTCCTGTTCTATCATATGAGTCGTCTCAAAGATTAGTAATGATATTGAATTTTGTATAGTAAACATGG
>Ga0268360_1003056_pt1 | contig 11306 bp, 9 predicted proteins | sample BioMet11_FD_192465 | JGI IMG/M metagenome (GOLD analysis project Ga0268360, IMG submission 192465) | Sewage microbial communities from Oakland, California, United States - Biofuel 11 (Illumina Assembly) | ecosystem: Engineered > Wastewater > Sewage > Unclassified | place: USA: California... | reverse complement strand
GCCGGGGCAGCGTGGGCTCCTCCATCGTGGCGTATATGTCGGGCATCACGGAGGTCAATTCCCTGCCGCCCCATTACCGCTGCCCGAAGTGCAAGCACACGGAATTCGTGACCGACGGCACCTACGGCTGCGGCGCGGACATGCCGGACAAGGACTGCCCCGTGTGCGGGACGAAATACGACAAGGACGGCTTCGACATCCCCTTTGAGACGTTCCTGGGCTTCGACGGCAGCAAGGTGCCGGATATCGACCTGAACTTCTCGGGCGAATACCAGGCCAACGCCCACAGGCACACCACGGAGCTTTTCGGCGCCGAGCACGTGTTCCGCGCCGGCACCATCGGCACCGTCGCCGAAAAAACGGCTTACGGCTACGTGAAAAAATACCTGGAAAAGACGGGGAAAACCGCCAGCCGGGCGGAGGAGAACCGCCTTGCGCTGGGCTGCGTGGGCGTGAAGCGCACCACCGGCCAGCACCCCGGCGGGCTCGTGGTCATCCCGCAGGACATGGAGGTGGAGGATTTCTGCCCCGTCCAGCACCCGGCGGACGCCGAGGAGACGGACATAATCACCACCCATTTCGAATATCATTGCATGGAGTCGAACCTGCTGAAGCTGGACGAGCTGGGGCACGACGACCCCACCATGATCCGGATGCTGGAGGACATGACGGGCGTGAACGCCCGCCTGATCCCGCTGGACGATCCGCAGACCATGGGGATCTTCAAATCCGCGAAGCCCCTCGGCCTGGACGACGACGACCCGATCATCGGAAAGACGGGCACCATCGGCATCCCGGAATTCGGGACGGAGTTCACCCGCCAGATGCTGGTGGACACCCTGCCGGAGACCTTCGACACCCTGGTGCGGCTTTCCGGCTATTCCCACGGCACGGGCGTGTGGCTGGGCAACGCCAAGGACCTCATCCTGGAAAAGCACATCCCGGTCAAGGACACCGTCGGCTGCCGCGACGACATCATGGTCTACCTGATGCAGATGGGCATGAACGCCAGCGCGGCCTTCAAGACCATGGAGACGGTGCGAAAGAAGAACAAGGTCCTCAAGCCGGAGCAGGAGCAGGCCATGCGGGATCTGGGCGTGCCGGAGTGGTACGTGGAGTCCTGCCGCAAGATCCAGTACCTGTTCCCCAAGGCCCACGCGGTGGCCTACGTGATGATGGCCTTCCGCATCGCCTGGTTCAAGGTGCACCGGCCGCTGGAATTTTACAGCGCCTATTTTTACCGCCGCAGCCAGAAGGACGCCTTCGACGCGGCGCAGATGACCTGCGGCGCGGACGCGGTCCGCGGGAAGATCATGGAGATCCGGGGGCGGATGCAGCGGAAGGAGGAGGTCTCCGCCAAGGACGAGGACCTGCTCACCACGCTGGAGGCCTGCTGGGAGTTCTACAAACGGGGGTTCGAATTCGAGCCGCTGGATCTGTACCGTTCCGATCCGCTCAGGTTCATCGTTACGGAGCGCGGGCTGCGCCCGCCGTTCGTCAGCATTTCCGGCCTCGGCGAATCGGCGGCCTTCGACCTGGCCGCGCACAGGGGGGAAAAATCGTTCATCTCCGTGGAGGAGCTGTCCGCCAACTGCCCGAAGGTGTCGAAGGCGCATATCGAGCAGCTCAGGGCGCTGGGCGCGCTGGGCAGCCTGCCGGAGACAAGTCAGCTGTCGCTTTTTTGAAAGGATATGAGGCGAGCAATGGATTTCGATGTTGCGAGAGTGTGGCCCGAATGGGAAACGGACGGCCTTCTGGGCTCCGGCCCGTTCGGAAAGGTCTATCTCATCCGCAGAAACGTGGACGGGAGGACGGTTTTCGCCGCGGCGAAGGAGATCCGGATGCCGCCGTCCGGGGAAGCCGTGGCCGAGGCGGAAAAGCGCGGGATCAGCGGCGAAACGCTGCGGACGTACTTTTCCAAGTTCAAGAACGATCTCAAGTGGGAGCTCACCATGTACCGCACGCTCCGCGCGCAGCATCTCGTCTCCCTGGATGAGTTCACGGTGGACGACGACCCGGAGGGGCCGGGCTGGATCGGCTATGTCCGCACCGGACTTTTCACGCCGCTGGCGGTCTATTTCGACAAGGCCCGTTCCGGCGGCGAGGATGCCGCGCGCCTCGGCGCGGAGCTCTGCAGCGCGCTGGAGGCCTGCGCCGATTACGGGATGGTCCACGGGGAGGTCAAGCCGGAAAACGTCCTTGTGACGGACGACGGCGCCTTTATGCTGGCGGACTTCGGCATCCGCCGCTGCCTGGAAAAGGCGGGCTCCGCCCTCTTCGGCGGAGAGGCGTACGACTTCGACGCGCCGGAGCTCACGAACGGGCGGAAATACACCGCCGCGTCGGACATCTACGCGCTGGGGATGCTGATGGCTTACGTGGCCAACGGCTGCGTCATGCCGGTGGGCCGCAACCCAGAGATGATCGCGGAGCTGGATCCGGGTCTCGGCGCCGTCATCCGGAAGGCGACGGCCTACGACCCGGCGGAGCGCTATATCGGCGCCGCGGAGATGGGCGCGGACATCGCCCGGCTGGAGCTGGGCAAAAAGCCGGCCCGCCGCGCCGTGGCGACGGCTGCGGCCTTCGAGGCCGTGAAGCGCAACGGCGGCACCGTCCGGCCGGAGGCCGCGCCCCAGGAGCGGAAGAACGCAAAACACGGCGCGGGCGGCCTTTTCGCAGCTCTGGGAAAGAAAAAGCAAAAAGCCGCTCCGGAGGAGGCGGCGCAGGCGCCGGCCGCGCGGGATGACGCGGAGCGTGACGGCGGGCCGTCCTCCGCGGCTTCCGGCTGGCGGAGGCTGCCGAAGAAGGTGCGGATCATCCTGCTCGCCGCGCTGGCGCTGATCGTGATCGCCGCCGCCGTTATCCTGATCGTCACGGGAAAGAAGAACGCGGCCGCCGCGCTGCGGCTGCTTCCCGCGGGGGGGCCGGCGACGCTGCTGCGCAGCCTCGAAGGCGGGATCGGGTAAGGCGGGCGCGGAAAACAGAAGATCGGACGGGAGCCGGGGACGAATCCCCGGCTCCCTTTTTATTTTTTGCAGGGTTTCTTCCGAAAAAACTCCGAACCTCCGGAAGCCTTGTTATTTTTCACAATAAGTTTATAATGTAAAAGGCGTTATATATTTTTTCCCTGATTTCAAGGGCGATTCAACTACTCATGACTGGATTACAGGGGGTGCCATGAAGATCATCATTGCCGGAAACGGCAAGGTCGGTTCGACCCTGGTGAGGGAATTGTCTGCCGAGGGGTACGATCTGACCGTCATCGATTCGGACAGCCAGGTGCTCGAGGACGCGATGGAAAAGTATGACGTTATCGGGCTGGGCGGAAACTGCGCGGCGATGGATACGCTGCGTCAGGCCGACGTGGGAAACGCGGAGCTTCTCATCGCCGCGGCCGGGCAGGACGAGGTGAACCTGCTGTGCTGCATGACCGCCCACGGGCTCAACAGCGGCATTCACACCATCGCGCGGATCCGGAACCCCGAGTACATCGAGCAGGCGTACGACATGCACGATGTGTTCGGCCTTTCGATGACGGTGAACCCGGAGCGTCAGACGGCCGTGGAGATCGAACGGCTGCTAGGCTTCCCGGGGTTCATGCGCAGGGAGTCCTTCGCCCGCGGCCGGGTGGAGATCGTGGAGCTGCGCGTCGATGAAAAAAGCCGGCTGGACGGGGCCGCGCTCCACAGCCTGAGCGCCGTCGTGAAATGTCAGGTGCTGGTCTGCGCCGTCCTGAGGGACGGGGCGGTCACCATGCCGGGCGGCAGCTTTGTGCTCAAGGCGGGGGACAGGGTCTTCGTGACCGCGCCCACCAGTGCGCTGGTGACCCTTTTGAAGAATATGGGAATCATCACCCGGAAGGTGAACCGGGTCATGCTGGCCGGCGGCGGCAGGATCAGCTACTATCTGGCCCAGCAGCTTTCGAAGGACGGGATCCAGGTCAAGCTGATGGAGAAGGATTACGACCGCTGCCTGGAGCTCGCCGGGCTGCTGCCGGGCGTCAGCGTGATCCACGGCGACGCCAGCAGCAAGACGGCCATGGAGCGGGAGGGGCTCGCGTCCTACGACGCGCTGGTCTCCCTCACGGGGCTGGACGAGCTGAACGTCATGATTTCCATGTACGCCGGCAGCGTCGGCGTCCCGCAGGTCATCACGAAGCTCAGCCGGGAGGAGAACAGCGCCATTCTGGAAAATCTCCCCATCGGCAGCGTCGTATGCCCAAAGGAGCTGTGCTGCAACACGATCGTGCGCTACGTCCGCGCCATGCAGAACCAGACCGGCGCGGCTGTTTCCGTCCATACCATCGCCCGGGGGCAGGCGGAGGCCACGGAATTTCTGGTGGACGACGCCACGCTCCACCGCGGCGAGACGCTGCGGAGCATCAGCCTGAAGCCGGACGTCCTGGTCGCCTGCATCATCCACGGCGGGAAGACGGAGATCCCGGACGGCGGCTCCAGCTTCGCCAGCGGCGATACGCTGGTCATCGTCACGAACGCGGATACGGTGATCGGCCAGCTCAACGACATCTTCGCCTGAGCGCGGGAAAGGCGGAAGATTTTGAACTACAAAATGGTCGGGCGGTTCATCGCCCAGGCGCTGGCCATCGAGGCCGCGCTGATGCTTCCCGCGCTGATCATCGAGCTTGCGGACGGAAACGGCTTTGCGGCCAGGGCGTTCGTGATCGCCATCTGCGCGACGGGAGCCGTCTCGGGCCTGCTGGCGCTTTTTTGCCGGGGCGCCCGGCGCGGCTTTTTCGCCAAGGAGGGCATGGTGTGCGTCGGCCTGTGCTGGATCGTCATGAGCGCGCTGGGCTGCCTGCCGTTCTGCCTTTCGAAGGAGATCCCGCTCTATATCGACGCGATCTTTGAAATGGTGTCCGGCTTCACCACCACCGGCGCGTCCATCGCGCCGGACGTGGAGGCGCTCACCCGCGGGATCCTCTACTGGCGCAGCTTCAGCCACTGGGTCGGCGGAATGGGCGTCCTGGTCTTTCTGCTGGCCGTCGTGCCGGAGGGGAAGCGCAACACGGGCTTTACGCTGCACCTTCTGCGGGCGGAGAGCCCCGGCCCCGACGTGGGCAAGCTGGCGCCCCATATGCGCCAGACGGCGTCCATCCTCTACCTGCTCTACATCCTGCTCACGCTGCTCGACATCGCCTTCCTCCGCTTCGGCGGGATGCCCTGGTTCGATTCGCTGTGCACGGCCTTCGGCACCGCCGGCACCGGCGGATTCGGGATCAAACGGGACAGCATGGCGGGGTACACCCCATATCTTCAGAGCGTCTGCACCGTTTTCATGCTGCTTTTCGGCGTGAACTTCAACTGCTATTTCCTGCTTTGCATGAAGCGCTTCCGCGCCGTTTTCCGGGACGAGGAGCTGCGGCTTTATCTGGGGACCGTGGCGGGCAGCATCGCGCTCATCACCTGGAACCTGCAGGGGTATTATTCCTCCTTCGGCGAGCGGCTGCACCATGCGGCATTCCAGGTGTCCAGCATCATCACCACCACGGGCTTCGCCACCACGGATTTCGATTTGTGGCCCAGCTTCTCCAAGGCGATCCTGCTCAGCCTTATGGTGGTGGGCGCCTGCGCCGGGAGCACGGGCGGCGGGCTCAAGTGCGCCCGGATCCTTCTGCTCCTCAAGTCCATGCGCCGCAACATGCGCCAGATCCTGCACCCCCAGCGGGTCGAGACGGTCCGCGTCAACGACCGCGCCGTCAGCGAGAGCGTGGTGAGCAACACGAACTCGTACCTTGCGGTGTACGGCACCATCGCCGTCGCCAGCTTCATCATCACGTCGCTGGACGGGTTTTCGCTCATCACGAATCTGGCCGCGGTGCTGTCCTGCTTCAACAACATCGGCCCCGGGCTTGAGGCCGTGGGCCCGACCTGCGACTACTCCTCTTACAGCGTGCTCTCCAAGCTCGTGCTCATTTTCGATATGCTGGCGGGGCGGCTGGAGCTGTTCCCGATCCTGGCGATCTTCTCCCCGAAGACCTGGCAGAAGGCCTGACGCTCCGGAGAGGGGCCGTCCGGACGGAGCGAAAGGAAGGGGCATGGATGCCGGCGGAAAGAATCTTTTGCGCGGCGATCGCGGCGCTCTCCGGCGCGGGGCTGTTCCTGCAGTCCGGCATACCCGAGGGGAGGCCGCGGAAGACTATGTTCGTGTACTACACGAACCTCTCCAACCTTGTGATCTTCGTTTACCACGTCCTTCTGCTGGCCTGCGGCTTCCGGGGCGGGAGACTGTACCGCTTCCTGAACGGCGCGGGCGTCCGGATGAGCATGACGCTGTGCATCTGGGTGACCCATCTCATCTTCCACTTCGTCCTGCGCCCGTATTTCAAAAACCGGCGCGGCCGGTTTGACGACGCGGGCTTTGCCGTCGGAAACGCCCTGGTGCACTATATCGTCCCCCTTGCCTGCGTGGCGGAGTGGGTCCTGTGCGCGGACAAGAATGCGGCGTTCGCCGACTGCCTGGCCTGGCTCGCGATCCCCTGCGCCTATTTCGTCTTCGTCCTGATCTTCGCCGCGGCAGGCGGCAGGGTGGGCGGGAACGGCGCCCGTTATCCGTACCCGTTCATCGACCGGGACGCGCTGGGCACCGGCAGGTTCCTGAGGAACGCGGCAATCGCGCTGCTGGGCTTCTTTGCGCTGTCGCTCCTGCTGTACGCGGCGGCGGCACTGCTCCGGTGAATCACGCGGTTTTCGTAAAAGCTTTTACAGTTGCATTTGGTTCGCTGGAGGCGGAAAAATGAAAAAGCTCGGATTTTCCTGGAAAAGCGCGGCGTACCTCGTGGCCGGAAACCTTGGGTACGCGCTGGCGCTGGATCTGTTCTTTGTGGGCAACAACATCGCCGCAGGCGGGTTCAGCGGCCTCGGCATCGTGGTGTGCTCCTTCGTGCCGGTGAGCATCGGCGTTTTCATGCTGGCGATCTCGGTGCCGCTCCTGATCTGGGCGTATTTCGTGCACGGATGGAGATACGTTCTCTCGGCGCTGGTATCCACGGTGATGTACTCGACGATGGTGGACGCCTTCGCGTTCCTGCCGACGCTGACGACGAACCGCCCCGCAGCGGCGCTCTGCGGCGGCGTGATGAGCGGGCTGTCCGCGGCGCTGCTCCTGCGGGGCAACGCGTCGGGCGGCGGAACGGATCTTCTGGCGCGGCTCCTCGTCACGCGGTTCCGCCATATTTCCATCGGCGCGATGCTGTTCATCTGCGACGGCGTGGTCGTAACGCTGTCGATGATCGTTTTCGGGGACGTGGAATCCGGCCTTTACGCGGCCATGGCCATTGCCGTGTGCTCCTATGTGATGGACTGGGCCGTGCGCGGCTTCAACCGGGCCAGCGTGTTCCAGATCGTCACCGACGCGCCGGCGGACGAGCTGGCCGCGGTGATCATGCGGGAAATGGACCGGGGCGTGACCTGCTTCCCCGCCACGGGCATGTACGGAAAGAAACCGAAGAGCGTGCTCATGGTCGTCGTCCGCCCGCGGGAGATCTACGCGGTCAAGGACATCGTGAAGCGGTACGCGCCGGATGCGTTCGTCATGCTCTCCACCGCCAACGAGATCCTGGGCGAGGGATTCCGGGGGATCGACGTTACCGTGCCCATCAAGCAGCAGCGGGAGCGGTAAGCGCGGAGGAGCGTTTGCAAAACCGAAAGGGACCGGAGGCGCCGCCTCCGGTCCCTTTTTCATTTTTTCCGTTTTCCCGTGCCGACGTCACAGCTCCAGCTCCATGAGCCAGGCTGCGTCGTATCCGCCGCCGCGGCGCTTGAAGAAGCGGGGGCGGTTGGCGTAGATCGTGAAGCCCGCGCGCTCGTAAAGCGCGACGGCGGCCCGGTTGCCCTCCGCGACCTCCAGCTCGAGAAGCTCGTATCCGGCGGCGCGCGCCGCCTCGATCACGGCGGAGGTCAGCTGCGTGCCGATGCCCAGATTCCAGCTCGCCTTTTCGACGGAGATCCCGAATTCGGCGCGGTGGCGGAATTTCGCGCAGTCCGAGACGGGGTTCATCCCCGCGCTGCCCACGATGCGGCCGCCCAGATCCGCGCAGACGAGGACCGCCTTCGGATTTTTTGCCAGCGCGTCCAGATACTCCGCTTCCTCCCGCACCGAGGATGTGATCTCGTCCGGGTAGCGGAGCAGGTTGTTCGTCTCTCCCGAGGTGAGGCGGCGCACGCGGAGGAGCTCCGCCGCGTCCCGGCCCGAGGGCGTGCGCAGCTGGCAGTTTTCCCCGTTCTTCAGTTTGATATATCGCGCTTCAAGGATCATTTTCTTCCTCCCGGATCACGGCCTCCCCGCGCCGGCGCGCGCCCGGGGCCGATCCTCAGCGGATGTCCAGCTCGGGGGGCTCGTCCAGCGTGTCGGAGACATATTTCCCGTTCTTTTTCCGCTGGCGGACGCACTCGGTGAGCAGGTATTCGATCTGCCCGTTCACGGAGCGGAAGTCGTCGCCCGCCCACGCGGCGATGGCGTCGTACAGCTTCGGGGAGAGCCGGAGCGGGACCTGCTTTTTCTGCTCGTCGCCCATGGCGCGTCAATAAAGGCTGCCGGAGTTGACCACCGGCTGCGCGTCCCTGTTCCCGCAGAGGACGACCAGCAGGTTCGAAACCATGGCCGCCTTCCGCTCGTCGTCCAGGGTGACCACCTTGTTCTCGCTCAGGCGCCCCAGCGCCATCTCCACCATGCCGACGGCGCCGTCCACGATCATCTTCCGCGCGTCGATGATGGCGGAAGCCTGCTGGCGCTGCAGCATGACCGCGGCGATCTCCGGCGCGTAGGCGAGGTAGGTGATCCTCGCTTCCAGGATCTCGAGACCGGAGTTTTCCACCTTGCGCTGGATTTCCTTGCGGATCCGCTCCGCCACGACCTCGCTGGAGCCCCGCAGGCTGCCGTCGTCGGCCTGCCCGTCGCCGGTGGTGTCCACGTTGGGCGCCACGTCGTAGGGATAGATGCGCACGATGTTGCGCACCGCGCTGTCGCACTGGAGCGACAGGTACTCCTTGAAGTTGTCCACGTTGAAGACCGCCTTCGCCGTGTCCTTCACCTGCCACATGACCGCGACGCCGATCTCCACGGGATTGCCGAGGCAGTCGTTGATCTTCTGGCGGCAGTTGTTGAGCGTCATGATCTTGAGGGAGATCTTCTTGTTCACCGTCTGGGCGTTCCCGGTTCCGGAGGCGCTCAGCACGATGGGTTTCGGCTGCCCGCCGTCCACGTCGCCGCTCTGGCCGAGATGGGTCTTGGCCGCGGGATTCACCGCCGTGCAGAAGGGGTTCACGAAATAGAAGCCCGCGTCCCGCAGCGTGCCGACGTACTTGCCGAAAAGCGTCAGCACCAGCGCCTCCTGGGGCTTCAGCACCCTGAGTCCGGCGAAGGGCAGCCAGCCGACGCAGAGCCAGACGATCCCGACGATCATGAGCCAGGCGCTTCTTTCGGCGCCCGCGATGACTGCGGCCAGCGCCGCGAGGTAAAGGACGGCCGTGAGGACGAGGGCAAGCATGCCGTTTTTGCGGCTGTTCAGGACCTTTTCTTCCATAAGAAAACGCCTCCAATAGCGATGTGATATCAAATATATATCACGCTGCTATCGAATTGTCAATATATAGCAAAAATAATCCGGACCTCTCCCGGCGTCACGGCTCCTCGGCGATCACCGGGCCGGAGCGCCACAGGGAGCCGCCGGCGCGCGCCTCCTGCGCGGGATACAGGAGAGCGTAAACGTCGGCCGCGCGGGCCTCCAGGGCGAAGAGGGAGCGCGCGGGCTCCGGGAGCGCGCGGGCGGAGGCCGGCTTCGTCACAAAGGGGACGGAGGCCGTGCGCTTTGCCTCGTGCAGGATCTCCGCCCCGCGCCGGTTTGCCGCCAGGACGCGGATGTACGGCGGCAGCCCCGCCGAATCTGCGGCGGTGACGCCGAGAAGGGCGGAGAGCGTCATCCGGCAGAGCCGGGAACGGGCGTAGCGCTTTGTCTTTGCGGCGGAGATCACGCCCTCCGGCGTCGTCTCGCTCCTGCCGGCGCGGGCGAGGCGGGCCCAGAGGCCCTCCGTCGCGTCGGGCAGGGCGGCGTATTCCGCGTCGGTCATGGTGCGCAGGCGGTACATCAGCGCGCCGTCCAGGCGGCCGGGCGTCACGGGCGCGCGGCCGGCGGCAAGCTCGGCGCGGTAGAGCTCCGCTGCGGCGGCCGGGACGTACTCTCCGATGTCCGCGCCGGCCGCGAGCATTTCGCGGAGGACGGAGGCGGAGGCAAGGCAGCCCCCCGCCGCTTCGCCGCGCGGCGGCCCGAAGCGCTTGACGGGCATCGGCTCCAGCGGCGCGCCCAGCCGGCGGATCGCCTTCATGTACTCCACGCCCAGCAGGTCGTTGGGGTTTTTCAGCACGGCGGAAACGTCCGGAGCCAGCTCGTCCAGCGCTTTTTGGCGGGCTGCGGCGTAGGGAAGCCCGCGGCGGAGATTTTCGTCCGTGAGCGTTTCCGCCTCCGGCGTGCCCAGGACGGAGAAGATACGCCGGAGCGCGCCGCCGTCGCCGCTTTCGCTGCCGAAGACCAGCTTCATCGGAAGACCGAGGGAGGCGAGGACGGATACGCCGCCCAGCGCGAAGCGCTCGGCGGACGCGATCGCCCACGGGAGCGGCAGGGAGACGACCAGATCGGCGCCGCCGCGCAGCGCCGCCGCCGCCCGCGCGCCCTCGCGCAGGACCGCGGGCTCGCCCCGCTGGACGTAATCGCCGCTCATGGCGCAGACCACGCCGCATTCGCCCAGGGCCGCGCGCGCCGAGGCGATCAGCGCCGCGTGGCCCAGATGGAAGGGATTGTATTCGCAGACGATGCCGCACAGCGTCATGGTTTTTCCTCCGAAAAGGCGAAAAATGATTGAACTCTCGGGATGAAAGTATTAGAATACGCTTGTGTGCTGTTTTATCGGCTATTTCATATATTATAGGGTAAGGAAAGGGTTTCTTCAATGAAAATTCTGATCATCAACGCCGGCAGTTCGTCCCTGAAATATCAGTTCATGGATTCCGACTCCGGCGAGGTCTTTGCCAAAGGCCTCTGCGAGCGCATCGGGATCGACGGCAGGCTTACCCACAAGGTGCCCGGCCGCGACAACTTTACCGCCGATATCCCCATGCCGACGCATAACGAGGCCATCCACGCCGTGCTGGACATCCTCGTCGATCCCGAAAAGGGCGTCATCGGATCCGTGGACGAGATCGACGCGGTGGGCCATCGCGTCCTCCACGGCGGCGCGGAGTTCACGAAGTCCTGCATCATCGACGACAGGTGCATCGAGGCCATCAGGCGCTGC
>Ga0268360_1003054_pt1 | contig 11338 bp, 8 predicted proteins | sample BioMet11_FD_192465 | JGI IMG/M metagenome (GOLD analysis project Ga0268360, IMG submission 192465) | Sewage microbial communities from Oakland, California, United States - Biofuel 11 (Illumina Assembly) | ecosystem: Engineered > Wastewater > Sewage > Unclassified | place: USA: California... | reverse complement strand
ATGATAAGATAAACATTGTCCTAGTCAATGACCGGGACTATGCGGTTGTGGCGGAATGGCAGACGCGCTAGCTTGAGGGGCTAGTGGGAGCAATCTCGTGCGGGTTCAAGTCCCGCCAACCGCACCATAATTGTAATGAAGATTTGATACAAGCCCTAGACACAGTGTTACTGCGGTCTAGGGCTTTTTTATTGCCTGAAAAAGTGTACTAAAAATAGGCGATGGGAGAAAAAATTGAGAAAAATGGCCAAAATTTTTCATTGAGCAAAAGTATACAAATGAACAAATAATTACAATAATTGAAGATTTTTCTACCATAAAAAGTAGGCAAATAGCATTTGCAAAACATATGATTAACATGATACTTTAATAAAATAACTAATAAATAGATAATAAAAGAACATAGTTGTATAATTAAACTATAAAAAAGGCTTTTTACTGGAGGTTGTTTGATTTGGAATATTCCGGGAACGCAATTTATGATTATGTGAAAGAAAAAAAATTAAGGTACTATTTTTCAACTGATCATACATGGTTATTGGTGTACGGCGATACTACAAGCATACCAAAAATTATGGTTTTTGCTAATAGGGTTAATAATTTATCAAATAAATGTTCATTTGAAGAATTAAATGCATTTAACAAAGCGTATAATATATCTAAGTATCTTAATTTACCTTTTCTTTATGTTCGCTTTATGGTAAATAGTATGATGATTAATATTTGGGAAGAAAAGGTAGGAAAGTGGCGTGAAGTTACGTATGATCAATTACGGGATATTTATGAATTATACGGAGTGGTACAACCAGGAACTGCAAAAAAACCGGTAAACCAGTATGTATCAAGTCCTTATCATGACTGGCAACGCCAAAACCTTGGAACGATTACGGTTACGGATTTTGATTTAGTGAAGTATGTAGATAATGATATAAAAAAGGTGGTTGAGCTGAAACGCTCTAAGATAGATATTAATTTATGGAATCCATTTCATAATGATTTTGCTAATTTTGCTCTTTTAATTAATACAATAATTGGATCGCATAAGAATATAAAATTTTGCCTTTATTACAATGTCATGAAAGCAGGAATTGCAGGAATGAGAGTTGAAGATATTTCTAAAATAAAGGTATTTGATTTTATAATTCCAAGTACTATGATAAGCAGGGATGAGGTACAATTTAAACTGCGGGGGATATATAGTTTAGAACAATTGTTTGACGAAAGATGAAGGCCAAATAAAGGCCTTGGTTAAAATTTAGAGCTTGTGCTACACGTGAAGTGTATTTTAGAAAGACCCAGTAATGCGTGCAATATGGTTGAACAGCTATATTTAGGAGGACTAGACGTGAAAGAACTCATTAATTTAAAAGCTTATCCAGTAAGAGAATGCTTAGACGTTCTATTAAAAGATAAAACAACAAAAAGAAATATTATCTGGGCAACCACGACATATTACGATAATGGAGAAGAATATAAAGATGATTGCCAGATTACGGCTTCTAAAATTTACGGATTATCCTCAGATAAAATACGACCACGTGTACTTAAGACAACAGGACAGCAAGCCGAAAGAACCAAATCACATGCGGAGGTTTTTACACCAGCTTGGATTTGCAATAAAATGAATAATTACTGTGACGACGAATGGTTTGAGAGAAAAAACATTTTTAACCATGAAAATGATAAAAGTTGGAAAACCACAATTAAACCAATTGCTTTTGACGAAGGAAAAACATGGGAAGATTATATAGATTCAAGAAGGCTTGAAATAACTTGTGGAGAAGCTCCGTATTTGGTATCAAGGTATGATGTGGCAAATGGTGAGCTTATTCCAGTAAGAAACAGAATTGGAATGTTGGATCGGAAATTGCGAGTTATTAATGAAAATGTAGATGATAGAGAAGAGTGGTTTAAGTGGGTAATAAGAGCTTATCAAAGCGTGTATGGTTATGAGTTTCAGGGAGATAACTTATTAATTGCTCGGATAAATCTCCTATATACATTTATAGATTACGCACTAGATAAGTGGCATAAAGAACCAACCGTTTTAGAAGCAAAAAAAATAGCCAACATTATCTGCTGGAATATCTGGCAAATGGATGGACTACAAGATACAGTACCGATTGGAGCAATAAAAGAAGAAATATGTATGAATTCTCTGTTTGAAGAAGAACAGAATTTTGAAGAGAATACTGATAAATCGGAAAAGATGAATATATACAGTAAGATTTATGTTTGGAAAAATAAGAATTCTATTAATTTCAATGATTTTAAAGGGAGTGTGAAATCTATGAAGTTTGATTTTGTCATTGGGAATCCTCCATATCATGATGAAATGAAAGATACATCGGATACACCAATTTATAATTTCTTTATGGATACAGCGTATCGTATTGCCACAGTAGCAGAACTTATTACACCAGCTAGGTTTTTATTTAATGCTGGGAAAACGCCAAAAGATTGGAACAAAAAAATGCTTACGGATGAACATCTAAAGGTATTGTATTTTGAACCGGATTCTGCAAAGGTGTTTTCAAATACAGATATTAAGGGCGGAGTAGCAATAACTTATAGAGATACAAAAAAAATTTTTGGAGCCATTCAAACATTTACAACTTTTACAGAGCTTAACACGATTCTTCATAAGGTGCAGTGTTGCGAAGATAGAAGCTTAAGTGAATGGGTTTTTGCACCTGAGAGTTATAGGTTTACAAAACAACTATATATTGAACATCCAGAAATTTTAAAGTTAACGATGACATATAAAGGGAAGGAAGTACCATTGATAAGCAAAGGGCATGATTATGATTTAACATCTAATATTTTTGAGAAACTATATGGCAAAATATTTTTTAAAAATATTAAAAACGGCATAGGCATATTTGGGAGGATGAACAATGAGAGAATAATTCTTTATACGAAGCCAATATATATTGCAGCGCATACCAATTTAAATAAATATAAAGTGTTTTTCCCAAAGGCGAACGGAGCTGGAAAATTTGGGGAAATAATGACTGCAGCTAATATTGGAAAAAAAGGCATAGGACACACACAAACTTTTATTAGTATAGGAGCATTTGATACTTTGAACGAAGCAAAAAATCTTCAAAAATATTTAATGTGCAAATTTACGAGAGCACTGCTATATATTTTAAAAGTTACTCAAGATAATAAAAAGTCTGTATGGAAATACGTGCCTCAGCAAAATTTTACAATAAAATCTGATATTGATTGGTCTAAATCTATAAAAGAAATTGATCAACAACTTTACAAGAAATATAAACTAAATAAAAAGGAAATTAATTTTATTGAAACTAATGTTAAGGAGATGGTGTAATGCAGACAATACAGATAAAGACAGCTGAAAAAGTTGTACCAATGATTTATGCATATACCACACCAGAGATTGCAAGGCATAATGGCTGGACTAAGATAGGATATACAGAACAAGATATTAATAAACGATTAAAGCAACAGATGGGTACTCCTGATGTTAAGTGGAACATCGAGTGGAAAGGCACAGCTATTTTTGATGATGGCTCTGGTGAAGTATTTCGTGATACAGATTTTCATGCATATTTATCAAAGCAGGGAATTGAACGGCAAGATAAAACAGAATGGTTTCATATATCCGGAAAAGATTCTAAAGATGATTTTCATGATTTTAAGGAAAACCGTGGTGTTTTAGACACTATTGATACAGTTGTTCCGTATAAATTAAGAAAAGAGCAGGCACTGGCGGTTGAACAAACAAAGGCTTATTTTACTTCTCTGAAAGGCAAAGAATATCTATGGAATGCTAAACCACGTTTTGGTAAGACATTGGCTGTTTATGACTTATGCAAAAATTTAAAAGCAAAAAATGTACTCATAGTCACGAATAGACCGGCAATAGCTAATTCTTGGTATGATGACTATGTAAGGTTTATGGGCGATGAATCAGGATTTAAGTTTGTAAGCAGCACAGATTCATTAAAGGGAAAACCTTATGTTATATCAAGAGAAGATTATTTAACTTATAATTTAAACCACGCTGATGCACCCATGAATTGTATAGAATTTTTGAGTCTACAAGATTTAAAGGGCGCAATATCATTTGGTGGGAAATTTGACAAGTTGGAAGAATTGGCTGCCATTAATTGGGATATTTTAGTTATTGATGAGGCTCACGAGGGTGTTGATACTTATAAAACAGATGTAGCTTTTGACCAAATTAAAAGAAAATATACGCTTCATCTTTCTGGAACACCATTTAAGGCACTTGCAAATGATAAGTTCCCTACTGATGCCATCTTTAATTGGACATATGCTGATGAACAGGAAACAAAACGTAATTGGGATATGGCTAAAGAAGAAGAAAATCCTTATTTCAATCTTCCTAAGCTAAATATGTTCACCTATCAGATGTCAGAAATAGTTAAAGATGAGATTAAACAAGGCGTGGAGATTAAGGGACAAACTGAGGAATATGCATTTGACCTGAATGTTTTCTTTGAAACCAAGGATGGGAAGTTTGTTTATGAAAGTTCAGTAGATAAGTTCTTAGATGCTTTAACAAAACAACCGAAGTTTCCTTTTTCTACAGAAAAACTACGCAACGAGCTGAAGCACACATTCTGGTTGTTAAATCGTGTTGAAAGTGCTAAAGCTTTGGCTAAAAAGCTTGAAGAGCACCCTGTTTTTAAAGATTATAAGATAATTCTTGCTGCAGGTGATGGTCGTATTGATGATACTGAAGAAATACAAAAATCTTATGACAAGGTAATTGATGCTATAAAAAAATATGACAAAACAATCACTATATCTGTAGGCCAGTTGACAACAGGTGTAACAATACCTGAATGGACTGGTGTATTAATGCTGAGTAACATAAAGAGCCCGGCTCTATATATGCAAGCTGCTTTTAGAGCACAAAATCCTTGCTTATTCAATGATGGTAAGGGACAGTTTTTACGCAAGGAAAATGCTTATGTGTTTGATTTTGATCCTGCTAGAACTTTGATTATTTATGAAAGCTTTGCAAATGATTTATCTTCTGATACAACCAATGGTCATGGTGATGGCGAAACAAGAAAAAAGCATATTAGGAAGCTTTTAAATTTCTTTCCAGTTTTTGGTGAAGATGAAACTGGAGAAATGGTTGAGCTCGATGCTGAGAAGGTATTATCTATTCCACGCAAAATTAAGTCCAAAGAGGTAGTGAAGCGTGGTTTTATGAGTGACTATCTATTCCAGAATATTTCAAATGTTTTCCATGCTCCTCAGGCTGTTCTTGATATGATTACATCATTTGAACCTGTTAAGGAACCAAGTAAAAAGGCTGAAGTAACTACTGAGACAGAGGATGAACTAAATCTAGATGGAAATGGTGAAGTTAATTTAGATGAAGGTTATGTAATAGGCAAATCTACAGATGTGTTTGGAGATAAGATATTTGGCGATGATTTGGGAGATATGACAGATTTGGTTGTAGCGGATGATAAAGACGAATGGAATATAGAACGACTAAAACAGGCTATTCAAGAGACGACAGTTAAACCAATTATTGCTAAAGCAAAAGAATCTTATGGCTCTGAAATGAAGCCATCTGATAAAAATGAAATTGAAAGAACCTTAACTCATAAGACAGACGAGATTGTGAAAAAAGAATTTGGCACATATTCTATTACAGCTAAAAAGATTGAAAATGAGAGAGAAAAAGCCCTGAATAATTTGGAAGATACAGGCAAAACTGAAAAAGAAATAAATAAGGAATTTGATAAGAAGCAAGCTGAAGCTGCTACAAGCTTACAGGAAAAACTGCAAGATTCTATTAAAGAGTTTGCGGAAAATGCAAAAATAGAAACCGTGAAAACTGTAGAAACAAATAAGAAAGAACGTGAAAAACAAGGACTTGAGGATCGTATTAAGGATCACCTTCGTGGATTTTCACGTACGATACCGTCTTTCTTGATGGCTTATGGAACAGATAATATTACCTTAGCTAACTTTGATACTATTATTCCGGATAACGTATTTAAAGATGTCACAGGTATTTCTCTTGACCAATTCAGGTTCCTTCGTGATGGTGGACCGTATTTTGATGAGAATACAAAGAAAGAGGAAATATTTGGTGGCAAGTTGTTTGATGAAATAGTATTTAACGATTCTGTCAAAGAATTCTTAAACATGAAGAAAAAATTAGCCGATTATTTTGACGAAAATGCTACTGAAGATATCTTTGACTATATTCCTCCCCAAAAAACAAACCAAATCTTTACGCCAAAAGAAATAGTAAAAAAGATGGTTGACATGCTAGAAGATGAAAACCCAGGTTGCTTTGATAATCCTGATAAAACTTTTATTGACCTATATATGAAATCGGGATTATATATTGCAGAATTAGTCAAACGTTTATATCAAAGCAAGAAGATGAAACAGTTGTTCCCAGATAGCAAGAAAAGATTACAACATATTTTTACAAAACAAGTTTATGGTCTTGCCCCAACAGAGATTATTTATAAGATTGCTACTAATTTTGTACTGGGATTTGATACTGCAGTTGAAATAAAAAAACATAATCTAAAACTGTTAGATACACTACCATATGCTAAGGAGGGAACGTTGGAAACAAAGTTGGATAAGATCTTTGGAAAAGAGTAAGAAATGAGTAAAAAAATAGACTATATAAATGAATTAAGTTTGTTTTCGTATAACGCCGAGTTAAATAGAGAAAAAGGAATTATCCAACAATCTGGATATATGCAAGCTTCCTTTTCTTTTGTGGTAATGGCAACGTTATATGCAGGAGAATTATTTTTAAGCTATAAACATCCTAACATAAGTTATAATCTAATATTTTTTTCTTTTACCTTGATTATTTTAGTACAAATTCTAAGCCTAGTATTTTCTATGCTTGCGCAATATAGATATAAAACAGAATATTTATATGGACCACGGGAGATACAGGCTGAAATAAATCAAAGACTGTCAGACACTGCTAATGCTACGGGAGCTGCCGATGAGATGACAGTAAATAATTTGTACATAGCTACATTGGATGCGGTTTATAAAAGCCTTTATGAAGTTAACACTAAACGTGTTAGGTGGTTGCTTTATGCTCAGTACAGTATGCTTTTAGCTATTGTTTTAATGGTTGTTTTGTTTTTCTTAATTTTATTAACTAAAATGATTTGAGAGAGGAGAGATGAAAATGGCGCTTTATAAAGAGGGGCAAACTAGCAATGCAAATAATTCTAACGCCACAGCTAGTTCTAATACTACGGAGAATAACACAAAACCATTGGGAACGCATCAAGAAAGAGCACAAACAAAAGGCCCTCAAAGGAGTAAATAATGATAACGATATTGTCATAACCATGAAATTGTAAATTGCAAGTAGCTTGGAATGGAAAAATGTTGTTGCCAATGAAAAAACATAATTTTAGTCGAAGAAAGTAGAAAAGTAATATTCTGCGTTGCGCTTAAATGCTAAATGAGGACTTAATTTAAAACGAAGGAAGGACTTTAAAATTGTCTAAATTAACGGTAGATCAAAGAAGTATAATGAGCTTGTTTCAAGATGAAAAGGCTGACTTTTTAATCCCGGATTATCAACGTCCATATGCTTGGACAGAAAAAGAATGCCAAACATTATGGGATGATGTTGTGCTTTTTTCATTTCCAGATAATAATAGCGATAATTTTAAGCGTAGTGATGAATATTTTTTGGGATCTATTGTTACTTTTAATAATGAGAATAATCAAATGGAAGTAATAGATGGTCAACAAAGGTTGACTACCTTGATGCTCGTATTACGTTGCTTTTATGACCTGTTTTTGGAAGCACAAGATGCTAATTCAAAATCAACAAAGGAAAATATAGCTAAATGTTTATGGAAAACTGACGAGTATGGCAAATTAAATGAGACAGAATTAAAAATAAATTCAGAAGTTGCTACAGATAATGATAAAGATGAATTCTTAAATATTTTGAAAACTGGAAAAGTTGCAGAACATTCAAAGAGTCAGTATGCCGAAAATTACATGTTTTTCAAAAAGAAGATTGCAGAATTTCAGAAAATTTTTCCTGGCTATATTACACTTCTACCTAACCGATTACTTAAAAACTGTATTCTTTTGCCTATTGAGGCAGAATCCCAGGATGCCGCGTTAAGAATTTTTTCAACACTAAATGATAGAGGCAAACCATTGTCTGATGCTGATATTTTTAAAGCACAATTTTATAAATATTTCTCTAATAAAGGACAAAAGGAAAATTTTATAAAAGAGTGGAAACAACTAGAAGAAAAGTGCGAGGCGATATTTGAGCCTACTTCTGGTACATCTATGGATGAAATTTTTACTCGTTACATGTATTATGAGCGCGCTAAAAAAGGAATAAAGTCATCTACAACAGAGGCATTGCGTAAATTTTACGAAACAGATGGATATAAATTATTAAAAAATGACGACACCTTTACTAATTTGCAGCTGTTGGCTGATTTTTGGACCGATGTAGTAAATCAAGATACTGGACGATTTTCTGATAGAATATTGCGTATGCTGTTTGTATTGAACTATGCTCCAAATGGCATGTGGACATACTTTGTATCCGTTTATTTTATGCAAAATAAGGATATGGATGGTAAGTTGGATGATGATAAGTTTTACACTTTTTTAAATAAAACAATAGCTTTTATTTGGGCTTATGCTATTACAAATCCAGGCGTTAATGCATTGCGCACACCTATTTATGCCGAGATGGTTAACATTGTTAAAGATACTGAAGTGAGATTTGATGCTTTTAAGTTCGATTTAGCTCAGTTGAGAATTACTATGGAAAACTTTAACTTTAATAATATTAGACCTATTACTAAATCAATGCTAACATGGTGGGCTTTTCATGATATTAATCAAAAATTACTTCAAATGGAAATGCGCTTTGACATAGAGCATATTTTTTCAAGAAATAGACAAGAAAAAGAAAACTCTTTAAGCGATGACAAATTGTTAGAAGTACTTGGTAACAAGGTGTTGTTGGAAAAAAAGATTAATATCAGGGCATCTGATTATAAATTTAGTGACAAAAAGAAATATTATAGTGGATTTACATCTAAGTCTGGTTCGGTGAAAGATGGTACTAAGATTAACGAATTATTAGAACTTGCTAAAACCAATACCGATTTTATTGAGGCGGATATTAAAAAGAGAAATAATGAAATTCTTGATGCTTTTATGGGATATTTAAAAAACAACCAATTAGGTGTTTAAATTAGCTTAACAATATTAATACAATTTAACTTGGTGAAAAGGTTAGAAATTTAAAGTTGTTAGGGGGAAAAAGCAATCAATAGGTGGTTGAAAGGAGAAACGATGGATAGACAGCCAACTCTTGATAGTTTATTTGATGAGATAAGAACATATCAGGATTCACAACATTATTGGAGACTATTAAAGTCAGTGTCCAAAATGACATGGGTAGCACCGTATAATGCAATGCTTGTAGAAATACAAAGAAGTGGATGCCAATTTGCTGCTACTGCAAGAATGTGGCATAGCATTGGTGCCACAATTAAGCCAGGCGCAAATCCGTTGATGATATTGCAACGGTTTGGTCCGGTGGATTTTGTCTTCGATATTGCCGATACAGAAGGCGGTAACGATAAAGAAATAGAAAAATTGAGAAATCCTTTTGCGGCTGTTGGCACTATAATCTCTCCTGATGCAATTAAGATAATAGAAAACAATGTTAAAGCTTATGGTATTGAAATTAATTACCAACCCAAAGGTGCTGGGCTGGGAGGGTACTGTAGAGGCAGTGAAAATAAAGAGAAATATGTTAAGTTTTGTCATTATAATAAAAATAGCAGGATAGAATATCTGATACGTTGTTATTTTGAGGTAGTTGTTAACTCAAGTGAGGATGTTACAACGTTGTTTTCTTCGTTAATTCATGAGCTTGGTCATGTGTTTTGCGGCCATATTGGTTCAACAGAAGGTATGCCTTGGAAAGATAATGGGAAAGCTGATAAAAATGTGAAGGAATTTGAAGCAGAAAGTGTCTGCTGGCTTGTTTGTTCACGCTTAGGGATACAGACATCTTCTGCTGGATATCTCCATGGCTATATTGGAAAAAATAATATTATACCGCGGGGCGTAAGCAATGATAATATACTTAAAGCTGCTGGTAAAATAGAGGGATTGCTTAAACCTTTAGATGTACCACCTAAAGAATTAATTCTTTCTAAAGAGAAAATAGAAAAAGAAGAAATGAATTTGTTTAAGTAGAGCAATTTGGCTATGTTGATTTTTGAAAATGTTAGGTAAGCATTGGCGTGATTTTGTCAGAGGAGTTGCTGATGGTATTATTAAATATACTTAGTGAATTCCTGCAGGTACGCCCTAGTTAGGTATAACAATAATTAAATAAGTAAAGAGCACTGGACTGAAATTTATTCTGTACTATATTCATGAAAATAGACACAAACCTATGTAAATTACCAAAAATATGAGGAGAAAATATGGGGATGAAGAACGTAAAAAAGATACTAATATTTTGTGCTGTAATTTTTTGGGTTACCTCTGCAGAGGCGGCCTATTCGAATGAGAAAGATGGCTTTAGAAAATATCAATGGGGAATGAGTGTGGAAGCAGTAAGAAATATTGCTGGCGAAAATTTAAAACTTTTTAAATCAATTGGCAGATATGGAGTTAGTAATGATGTTTATATAATACATGAAGACGATAATATTGTAGGTGGAATTAAATTTATCAATCCCATAAAAATGAAATTTTACAATAATAAATTATATCAAGTAGTTATACCTATAATAAAAGACGGTGCTAATGATGATCATAGTTTGTCAAAAGAAGTTGATCTTGCCATTGTTTTGTTTAATCTGCATGGTAAAGTACAGAAAAGTAGTTCAGAAGAAATGAATGGCGTCTATAGAGAGACGAAAATGTGGTTTGGAGATAGGACTGATTTAGATTACATAAGGACCAAGACGGCTAACTTAATAGATTTAGACGTATATTTAACAGATAAAATTTTATTGGCTAGTCTTATTAAAGATGAAGATGAACAACGCTTAAATTTTCTTAAGCGAGGGTGGTAATAAAATTAATAATTATTGATGATATCGCTTTTGACACCGAGCTAGTTATCCACAGCTAGCCCGGTAATTTTTTTGTCTAAGCTCTAGCCTGGATTTAGAGGCTGCCATACCTCATCAACCACCTAAAAATCTACATGAAAAAAGTTTAAAACGCTGAAACTCCCATGTATACTAAGATGGTGGCAATATAGGATAAATATGTCTCATTTGGCCACTTGCCAAACAAATGTTCGGTTGCT